>OOAZ01002216.1_pt1 | contig 10811 bp, 9 predicted proteins | sample 1671221 | NCBI WGS metagenome assembly OOAZ01 (sample SAMN06348134, study PRJEB24527) | human gut metagenome | biome: human gut; feature: ankylosing spondylitis patient; material: feces | host: Homo sapiens | place: China | collected 2015-10
GGACTTGGAGAAAAAGGCTATCTAATCTCAATACATTTCTAACTCCCCATATATACTGGGGAATACATATCAAAATTTGCGTAAACTACAATCAGCACACGGCGGCGACGATCCCGGCAAAATCGGGGCAAACGGTGTCAAAGAAAAGGACATCAACCTTGCGATTGCCCGTCTGCTGAAAAAGAAGCTGGAAAAGCAGGGAATCCTTGTGGTGATGACGCGGGAAGGGGAGGATGATCTCTCCGATCCGGGAGCCGTGAATGCGAAAGTGCAGGATCTGCAGCGGCGCGTGCAGCTGATTCATAAAAAAAAGCCGGACTGTGTGATCAGCATTCACCAGAACAGCTACCCGGATGCGGCGGTCAAAGGGGCGCAGGTGTTTTATTATACGGATTCAAAAGAAGGCGAAAAACTGGCGCTCTGCATGCAGGCTGCACTGGTCGCGGGGCTCGATCCGGCGAATCACAGGAAAGCCAAGGGAAACAAAACGTATTACATGCTGAAGAAGACAGACGCAGTGCTGGTGATCTGCGAGTGCGGATTCCTCTCAAATCCGGAGGAGGAAGCGCTCCTGAACACAAAGGAGTACCAGAAAAAGGTGGCGGATGCACTGTGTGACGGCGTTTTAACGTATCTGGGAGAAAAGAAGAATGGCAAAGAGAAGACACAGACGAAGACGGAAGAGACCGCTGCGGGCGCTGCTTCCGCTTATGCTTGCCCTGCTGGCGGCTTATCTGGTATTCGGAGAATTTGATGAGAGCGATCCCGCGCAGAACGGAAGCGGAGCGGACAGCAGCACTGCTTCACAGACGGCAGACGAAAACAATGGTCTGTCAGAGAATGGCGCAACACAGTTTCAGGCGGAAAATACAGATGAGGAGGAGCTGGCGAAGCGGTATTATTACAGCCAGCTCGATGAAAACAGACAGATGATTTACCGCGAACTGGTGCAGGGAATCGCGGAACACCAGGAAACCATCATCACAAAAGGCGGCGATCCCGATGTGACGGCGGAGGTTTACGGATGGGTCTATATGGATTACCCGGAGTACTGCTGGATCAACGGAGCATCACATGTCACGGGATACGGTGAGCCGAAAAACTACTGTGAGGTAGTTCCGGAATACACGATTTCTGCGGAGGAGATCACAGGCCGCCAGACCCAGATCAAAGGGGCGGGAAATGATTTCTTAAGTGATATCGACCGTTCGATGGATGACTATGGGAAGATCAGGGCTGTCTTTGAAAAATGTATCCGGCAGATTGATTATGTGAAAGATGCGCCGGAGAATCAGACACTCTACAGTGGACTTGTGAACGGACAGACGGTCTGCGCAGGCTATGCCAGAACGTTCCAGTATCTGATGAACCGCCTGGACATCCCGGTCATTTATGTGACGGGAACGACAGACACCGGCGAGGCGCACGGCTGGAATATCGTAAAGTGCGGAGACAATTATTATAACGTCGATGTAACCTGGGGCGATCCGGTATTCGCAGAGGGCGAGAGCGGCGAGTACAATCTGCCGGACGACCTGATCTACTACGATTTTCTCTGCGTTTCCGATGCGGAATTTTCGGACACGCATCAGGCGGATGCGAATCTGCCGCTTCCGGCGTGCAATGCAGATGACCTCGAGTATTACCGCCAGATTGGCCGGTACATGGATACATTTGATGCGACGCAGATTCTGTGGGAAATGGAGACGGATATTGAAGAGACAAAAGAGTATTCCGAATTTAAATTTGCCACCGATGATCTGATGGCGCAGGTCATGGAAGCCCGACCGGAGCTTCTCGATAAGGCTTCCGGCTATCTTTGCAGCTATTACGGACTCGGGTCCGTAAAATATACATACAGCGAGGATACGGCGACAAGAAAGCTGATGGTATTCTGGCAATATAAAGGAGAACCGAGTGAATGACGGCATCATCGGCACCGCATGCGTAGGCATCGCGCATCATGGTTTCCGCCTGCGGAGGCCCCATGGTCAGCACGGTCACGGTTCCGCCAAGTTTTTCACGGAGAGAAATTGCGGTTTCGAGTGCAAAAAGATCATATGGATTCGTCCGTGTATCGCCGGACATCCGCTTCATGGCGCCGGTTTCCGGATCGATATCCACTTTCGTGCCGGCCGGCACCTGTTTCATACATACAATTATCTTCATTTCTTTTTCCTCTTGTACTTTTTGAGTTTGACGCGTTAAAACACTGTGTTGTTACAGCACGAAAGTATAGGGATGTCGAGAAAAAATATCAAATTTGCCGATGGAGAGGAAAGAAAGAAACCCGGGATTGGACAAAATGCCAAAGGAAAAGGGACAAGAGCCTGCGCCGGCGTTAAGAATATCCCCCGTGGGGGCTTGTGAAAAAGGCCGATTTTTGGTAGAGTAAAGGGATATTTGAGCGGTTGGAAAACGGCCGCGCCGGGAAAGTTAAGAAAAAGAAGAAAGAAGCGGAAGATATGGAACAGGAATTATTACAGGAAATTGCCTCCTACTGGGGAACCCGTGCGGAGGGGTATTCTGAGGTCAATGAAAAAGAACTGGCGGGAAGCCAGAGAGAAGCGTGGCTGCATGTATTAGAGGAGCAGTTTCCAGAGAAAAAGAAAGAAGAGATGAAGATTCTCGATATCGGAACCGGCCCGGGATTCTTCCCGATGATTTTGTCGGAGGCAGGTTATACGGTGACGGCTGTTGACTACACGGAGGAGATGCTGGAAAAGGCGAAAGAGAATCTGGGAAAATATACGAAATACGGTCTGGAGCGCGTGACGCTGCAGCGGATGGATGCACAGAATCTGGAGTTTGCGGATGAGACCTTTGATGTTGTCATTTCCAGAAATCTGACCTGGAATCTGGAAAAGCCGGAGCAGGCATACCAAGAGTGGATGCGTGTCCTGAAACCGGGCGGCGTGTTGCTCAATTTTGATGCGAACTGGTACGGTTATCTCTATGACGAGGAGAAAAAAGAAGCGTACGAGGCAGACCGGAAGAAAGTGGAAGAGCAGCAGCTCGACGACCATTATCTGTGCACGGATATTGACCGCATGGAAAACATTGCTCGCCAGGTGCCGCTCTCTGCGATGGAACGGCCGGCGTGGGATACGAAGGTGCTCGAATCCCTCGGCGTCTGTTCCATCCAGACCGATTCCGAAATCTGGAAGCGCGTCTGGAGCGAGGAAGAGAGACTGAACTATGCATCGACACCGATGTTTCTGGTGCGCGCGGAAAAAAGCGCAGAGCAGTCCTTCCAGCTTGGTGATGTGACCGTCCGCCGCGGCGAAAAATATCAGGCGGCTTCCGAAGACGGTCTCTGGTATCCGGCGGCAAGACCGGGCGATATGGTAACAGAAGGTGGCCCTGTCGTTGCTTACGGAAGAATTGTGCGCGAGCCGGAGTACGACGACCGCAAAGAGCAGATTGTCCATTACTGGGAGAAACGGAGCGAGAGCTTTTTAGAGCAGAGACGCTCCGAACTTGCAAACCCGATTGCGAAGCGCTGGATGAAAGAGATTGAAGAACAGATCCCGGCGGGAAGACGGTTAAAGATCCTTGATGTGGGCTGCGGAGCCGGATTTTTCTCGATCCTGCTGGCAAAAGAGGGCCACGAGGTATTCGGCATCGACCTGACACCGGAGATGATTGAGAATGCAATCCAGCTTGCCGAAGAAGAGAATGCCGACTGCTGCTTCCAGGTCATGGACGCGGAAAATCCGATGTTTGCGGATGAAACGTTCGATGTTGTCATTTCCCGAAACCTGACGTGGACGCTGCCGAATGTGGAGCATGCTTACGGCGAGTGGATGCGTGTGCTGAAAACGGGCGGTGTGCTGCTGAACTTCGATGCCAATTACGGAAAAGAAGATGTTGCCGATACGAAGGGACTTCCGGAGGCGCATGCCCATTTCAAGGTTGGAAACGAGATGCTCGAAGAGTGCGAACGGATCAAATCACAGCTCCCGATCAGCCGCAAAAACCGGCCGGCGTACGATGTGGCGGTGCTGTGCGAAAACACCGCGGGAGAAATCCGCATTGATACGAGCCTTGGAAAACGCATTTATCTGGAAAAAGACGAGTTCTATAACCCGGCACCGATGTTTTCGATTTGTGCCGTGAAGCAGTAAAGGAGTATTTGTGAAAAAATATCTGTTAAAACGACTGCTTCGCCTGATTCCGGTATTCCTCGGCGTGACGATTCTCGCTTTTCTGCTGACGGGACTTTCCTCGGTCGATGCGGTGGATTTAAAAGAGAGCAGCAGCGGCGGCGTGATGTCGGAGGCGGAAAAAGAAGCGATGCGGGAGGAGCTGGGACTGAATGAGCCGAAAGCTGTCCAGTACCTGCAATGGCTGAAAAACGCCCTGTGCGGTGACTTCGGGGAGTCGTACGTTTCCGGCAAACCGGTGCTTGTAAGCTTCTGCGAAAAACTGCCCGCAACGATTGCACTTGCGGCGCTGGCGCTTGCCATGACGGTCTGTCTTTCGTTTCCGCTCGGTATCTTAAGTGCAAAATATCAGAATACATGGGCGGACCGCAGTATCAGCCTGTTCTGCTTTGCAGGTAATTCGTTTCCGGGGTTTTTCACTGCACTTCTTCTCTTGTATTTCTTTTCGCTGAAATGGAATCTTTTTCCGGTTCTCAGTATGGGAAAGGGATGGAAAAGCTGTGTGCTTCCGGCGGCGACGCTTGCGGTTTCGATGACGGCAAAATACACCCGTCAGGTGCGTTCTGCCGTGCTTGCAGAGCTGGAGCAGGAGTACGTGGCGGGTGCACGGGCACGTGGGTTAAGTGAAAACCGGATTCTGTTTGGAAATGTATTAAAATCCGTGCTGCTTCGGATGGTCACGCTGCTATTCTTATCCGCCGGTTCGCTGCTTGGAGGAACCGCCATCGTTGAGACGATTTTCATGTGGAATGGTGTCGGAAAAATGGCCGTGGATGCCGTTTCCATGCACGATATTCCCGTGATTCAGGCATATCTGGTGTGGATGGCGGCGATCTATCTGCTGCTGCATCTCATTGCTGATCTGCTGATGGGTGCACTGGACCCGCGGGCGAAGCTGGAGGGAATGCGATGAAAAAAGAACAGAAAAGAAAGATCCTTTTTTATGGCATCCTCGCCGGTGCGCTGCTGCTGTTTGCCGCGTGTGCGGCCCATCTGGCACCGTACGATCCGTATGAGCAGAATCTGGAACTGTCCCTTCTTCCGCCGTCCGCGGCGCACTGGATGGGGACGGACCGCTATGGAAGAGATCTGTTTTCAAGGATTCTCTCCGGCGCGCGGGTCAGCATTTTTTCAGCACTTCTTGTCGTTGCGGCAAGCGCTCTGATCGGAACACTCGCCGGAATTTTCAGCGGCTGGCTGGAAGGTAAAACGGATACGGTTCTGATGCAGATCTCCGATATTTTTCTGGCCTTTCCGGGTATGGTATTTGCAATCGCATTTTCCGGCGTTCTGCAGAGCGGCATGACGGGAGCCGTTGTGTCGCTGATCCTTGTTTCCTGGCCGAAATATGCACGGCTTGCACGGAACCGTGTGCTGGCATTGAAACACATGCCGTTCATCGCGGCGGCGCGCCTTACAGGAAACGGAACATGGAAGATGATCGGACGCCATATTCTGCCGAATCTTGCGGGGCAGACGATTGTCACAGCGGTGCTCGATATCGGAACGATGATGCTGGAAATCGCAGGTCTGTCCTTCCTCGGCCTTGGTGCGGAAGCGCCGTCGGCGGAGTGGGGAGCGATGATGAGCAACGGAAGAAGTATGCTGCAGACCGCGCCCTGGGTCATTCTGGCGCCGGGACTGGCGATTTTTCTGACCGTTCTTGTCTGCAATCTGCTTGGTGAGGCGGTACGGAAAACGGTGGATCAGGGATAAGGGGCAAACGAAAATGGAAACAAAGGGAGCAAAAACATGAGCGAAAAACTGCTGGAAATCAGCGGCCTTTCTGTCTGTTATGAAGGGGAGCAAATTTTAAATAACATCTGTTTTTCCGTCGAAAAAGGAGAAACCGTCGGCATCGCCGGGGAGTCGGGCAGTGGAAAAAGTACCTTGCTGCGAGCGATCCTGCGGCTGATGGGAAAGAATGGTTCCATCACCGGCGGGCAGATCACATTTCGCGGAGAGGAGCTGACGGGCATGTCCGAAAAGAAGCTGCGGAGTCTGTGCGGTTCAGAAATTGGTATGATTTTCCAGAATACAGGGGCATCACTCTGTCCGACCCGGAAAATCGGAGCACAGATCTGTGAAAGCGTGCGCGCCCATGAGAAACGCTGCGGATTCATCACCCCGATTTCTGGGGGAATGTCTGGCAGAAAAAGCCGCAGAGAAATCAAAGATATGACGCTCCAGCGATTTGCGGATATGGGGCTTTCGGATGGCGAGACGATCTGGAACAGCTATCCATCGTCGCTCTCCGGCGGCATGAACCAGCGCGTCGGGATTGCGCTCGCAATGCTGCTGCATCCGTCGCTTCTTCTGGCGGACGAGCCGACGAGTGCACTCGATGTGGTTTCGCAGGCGCAGGTGCTGCGGGAGCTTCAGGCGTTGCAGCAGAAAGAGCAGACGGGGATGGTGCTGGTGACGCACAATCTTGCGGTTCTCGAGCAGATGGCAGACCGGGTTGCTGTTTTGAAGGATGGAAACATCGTGGAGCAGGGGGAGACAAGGACGGTTTTCGATCACCCCAAGGATGAATATACAAAAAATCTCCTTGCGGCTGTGCCGGGAAGAGGGAAGAACGATGCATAATCATAACATGCTGGAAGTAAACAACTTAAGCAAAAACTTTGCTGGAACCGGCCGGGAAACGGAATTTGCCGCCGTGGACGGCATCAGCTTCACACTGGATGCGGGGGAATGTCTTGGCCTGATCGGGGAGAGCGGATGCGGAAAAAGCACGACGGCCCGTCTGATCACCGGATTGGTCCAGGCGGATGCAGGCAGCGTTCTGTTGGAAGGCGAGGAAATCCTCGGAAGAAAAGGCAGGCGGCAGCGCGAAGTTTACCGGAAAATACAGATGGTATTCCAGATCCCGCAGGATTCCTTCGATCCAATGCAGACGCTCGAAACCGGGATTCTGGAAGCTTTTCGGAATCAGGGAATGAGCCGGAAAGAGGCGTGTCTTCATCTGCCGGAGCTGCTGAAAAAAGTGGAACTTAGTTCGGAAACGGCGATGCGCTATCCCCGCGAGACGAGCGGCGGAGAGTGCCAGAGAGCCGCAATTGCGCGGGCTCTTGCTGTGCAGCCGTCTCTTCTGATCTGCGACGAGGCAACGAGTGCGCTCGATGCGGCGGTACAGGCGCAGATCGTTCAACTGCTGAAAAAACTGCAGCGGGAAGAAGGACTTGCGATGCTGTGGATCGGCCACGACCTTGCGCTGGTGCGGGAACTCTGCAGCCGTGTGATTGTCATGCGGCAGGGAAAAATCGTGGAGCAGGGGGAGACGCGGGAGGTATTGGAGTACCCGAAAGAGGAATATACGAAACTGTTGATGGAGTATAGTCTGTGAGAAAACTGTTGAAACAGAAAATCAGACAGCGGAAATGGTGGTGCCATTTGCGAAAACAGGAGAAGTACAGAATGCAGAGAAAGAACGGCAGAAGGAAAAAAATTGCATATGTTTTGTGCGGCATTCTGGCGGTGGTACTGTTTTCTGGTTGTCAGAGCACAGCGGCAGATGGTACAGATGAAAAAGTTTTCGTATACGGCGACACGACATTCAACGCCGAAAACGACGAGTCCGATGTCAACCCGCACAACGGCTATTCCGGCTGGGCGTGTATCCGCTATGGGATCGGTGAGACGCTGTTTCATTATTCCGATTCTATGGAGATCGAGCCATGGCTGGCAGAAAGCTATGAGATTGTGGACGATACAACATGGCGGATTACACTGCATGAAGGCATCTCCTTTACGAGTGGGCGCACTCTCGACGCAGAGGCGGTCAAAGAATGTCTCGAGGATCTGATCGCAGTACATGACCGTGCACGCGGGGATCTGAAAATTGAGAGCATCAAGGCAGACGGCCTGATCGTAACAATTCACACCGAACAGCCTGTCCCGGCGCTTCTGAATTATCTGTCTGACCCATATGGATGCATCATTGATATGCAGGCAGGTGTGACGGATGACGGCAATGTCGCCGGAACCGGCCCGTACCGCGCAGTACAGGTGGAGACGGATCAGGGACTGACGCTCGTGAAAAATGACAATTACTGGAACGGAACGCCAAAGCTCGACCGGATCGAAGTAAAAACGATCCGCGACGGCGATACGATGACGATGGCGTTACAGTCAGGCGAGCTCGACGCGGCGTACGGCCTGCCATATTCCAATCTGATCCTGTTCCGCGATGAACCATACACGATTTCTTCGGCGGATACGTCGCGTACCTTCTTCGGACAGTTCAACGGATCATCCGAGGTGCTGCAGGACGACCGCGTGCGCGAGGCAGTCATCGGAGCGATCGACCGGGAGGGCTTTGTGAATACGCTGATGGAAGGAAACGGAAGCGTGGCGGAAGGCCCGTTCCCCTCTTACTTTGCATTCGGCGACAGCAAAGTGCAGGAGGAGTCCTATGATCTTGAGTATTCCAGAGAACTGCTGGCTGAAGCAGGCTGGACCGATGAGGACGGCGACGGCTACGTGGAAAAAGACGGAAAACGCCTGACCATCTGCTGGCTCACGTATCCGAGCCGCCAGGAACTGCCGCTTCTCGCGGAGAGTGCACAGGCATCGCTGAAGAAAATCGGAATCGAAGTACAGATCCAGTGCACGGCAAATCATTTGGAACTGCTGAAAAAAGGAAACTGGGATGTTTATGTCAGCGCATTTGTCAGCGCACCGACGGGCGATCCCGAGTATTTCTTTACAACGCACTGCCTGCAGGATTCCTCCAAGAACCGCGGCGGTTATTACAGTGAGACACTCGAGATGCTGGAGCAGCAGTTAAGCGGCGAGTTTGATACCGAAAAACGAACCGAACTGGCCATCGAGATGACGCAGACGCTGCTGGATGACCACATGTTTTTCTTCGCATCACACCTCAAAATGTCGATGGTATCCGGTGAGGGCGTGACGGGGCTTACGGCGCATCCGTGTGATTATTATGAAATTACAGTCAATTTGGACAAAAACAAATGATTATTTGGAAAAAGAGCAGAAAATGTGGATTTTCTGCTCTTTTTGCGCTATGATAGGAAAAGAACGGCACTGCGACGGTGCCAGAGAAGAGAAAAGGAGAAGTTACGATGCGGAAAGAAGAATTAAGAACATATATTGAAAACCACGAATCCGAAATGATCGAGGATCTGAAAAGCCTGATCCGGATTCCAAGCGAAAAACAGGCGGCAGAGCCAGGCAAACCATTCGGCGCACCGGCGGCAGAAGCACTGGCGCAGGGAATCGAAATTCTGGAAAAATACGGCTTTACCGTAACCAACTACGACAACTACGCGATTGCAGCTGACTTTAATCAGGAAGAAAAGGGCCTTGATATTCTCGCCCATCTCGATGTCGTACCGGCAGGCGAAGGCTGGCAGGAGACCGATCCATTCACCCCGCTCATCAAAGAAGGAAAAATGTTCGGCCGCGGAACCGCAGACGACAAAGGACCGGCGATCGCAGCTATCTACGCAATGCGCGCTGTCAAAGAACTCGGTTACCCATTAAAGAAAAATGTCCGTCTTGTCCTCGGTTCCGACGAGGAGTGTGGAAGCTCTGACCTCGAATATTATTATAAGAAAGAAGTGGAAGCACCATGCACCTTCTCACCGGATGCCGAATTCCCGGTCATCAACATTGAAAAAGGCGGCATGCGCGGCCACTTCGAAAAAACATCCGATGCCGGAACGACAGGCGTGCGCCTCGTATCCTTACAGGCCGGCACCAAACTGAACGTTGTACCAGGCAAAGCATATGCAGAGCTTGCAGGCATGGCAAAAGAAGACCTGAAAACCTGCGCTGACGAGACTGAGCAGAAGACCGGCGTTTCCTTCGTTCTGGAAGACACCGAAAACGGCAATATAAAAATCACCGCCTGCGGTGCCTTCGCCCACGCATCCACCCCGGAAATGGGTAACAACGCACTGACTGCACTGCTGCAGCTTCTCGCATCTGTTCCGATGGAAGAGAGTGAACTGAAAAACGACATCAGTTTCCTTGCAAAAGTTTACCCGCACGGCGACGGCAAAGGCGCAGGCCTCGGTGTCGCCATGTCAGATGAAGAGTCCGGCGAGCTCACCTTAAGCCTCGACCTCATGAACTACGACGGCAAAACCTTGACCGGTTCCTACGACTGCCGCGCCCCGATCTGCGCGACAAAAGAAAACCTGTACGATACCGCCGGGCAGAACATGAAAAAAGGCGGCTTCTCCATGGAAGGCAGCGGAATGTTCCCACCACACCACGTCCCGGCCGACAGCCCGTTTGTCCAGACCCTGCTGCAGTGCTACACGGATGTCACTGGAAAACCAGGCAAACCATTTGCGATCGGCGGCGGAACGTATGTGCATCATCTGAAAAACGGCGTTGCGTTTGGATGCGCAGACCTTGAAGTCGACAACCGTATGCACGGAGCAGACGAGTTCGTGGAAATCGAATGCCTGAAAGAATGCGTTGTGATCTTCGCGGAGGCGATTCTGCGGATCTGCGGGGAATAAATAATTGAAAAATAAAAGATAAAAAAGATCTTCAGCCAAACCGATAGATTCTGAAAAGAACAAGGTTTGCCTGAAGATTTTTTATGGCTCTGAATGAAAAGTCTAATCCCCCAGCTATGCTGGGGAGAATAGAGTAGTCGGAAGT
>OOAZ01002226.1_pt1 | contig 10774 bp, 9 predicted proteins | sample 1671221 | NCBI WGS metagenome assembly OOAZ01 (sample SAMN06348134, study PRJEB24527) | human gut metagenome | biome: human gut; feature: ankylosing spondylitis patient; material: feces | host: Homo sapiens | place: China | collected 2015-10
GGCCTCTTGAACCCCATTCAAGCGCGCTACCAAAACTGCGCTACACCCGGATATTGCATGTGGCTTATCGCTCACAGCTCAATTAGTATACCCGATGCAGGGTGTTTTGTCAAGCGCTTTTTTCAAGTTTTTTCGATTTCTTTTTCGTCTTCCTCCGCCGTTTCCGCAATGGGCTGGCTGCGGGACGGTAGTGCGTCAAATTCCACGGTAGCCAGCGCCACGGCGAACACGCTTTGGGCCCCGGCATCCAGCAAAGCCTGCGCACAGGCGGCTGCCGTGGCTCCGGTGGTAATGACATCATCCACCAGCAGCACCCGCTTCCCGTCCACGTTGTCCGGTTCCAGCACCCGGAACGCGCCTGCCACGTTGACCAGGCGCTCGTCCAGCGAGAGCCCGGCCTGATGGCGGCCAGTGCGGGCACGGCCGAGGGCGTTGGCGGCCAGCGGGACGCCCACCGCCTTTGCCAGCGGCCGGGCCATCCGCTCCGGCACATTATAGCCGCGTTTTTTGCTGGAGGCCGGCACCGGGACGATGGCGTCATAGCCAAGGCTCAGGCCCTCCACCCGCTGGGGTGTGGGCTCCGCGCCGCGCATGAGGATCTCGCTGCCAAAGAGCAGCCGGGCCATCTCGACGCCCAGCTCCACGGCCGTCCACGGCTCGCCCTGGTACTTGGCCCGCAGCACCGCACTGCGGACACAGCCCGTGTAGCGGTAGAGTGCCGCGGCCCCGCTCAGGGTCCCCAGATAGTGCTCACTTTCCTTGAGCCGCATGGGCATCCGGCGGAGCGGTTCCAGCCGTTCCGCGCATTCCGGGCAGGTTGGCACAAAGCCCAGCACCCGGCGGCAGAAAGGGCAGCGGCGGGGATACAGCAGCTGCCGGGCCTGCCGCAGCAGCCAGCACGGGGCCGCGTAATCCCCCGGCATCAGTCTTTCTTGACTGCGATGATGACGCGGACTTTCTTGCCCGCCGTGCAGCCAAAGTTATCGTACCAGCCGGTCAGGTAGTAATCATCCGAGTTGACGTATGCCAGCTTGGTGGCGTAATACTGGCCCTTGTACCACAGGTAGACCTGCGTGTCGTCGGCCATCTCATAGCGCTTATCGCCGGAGAGGACGGAGGCAGCGCCCACCTTATCGATCTTCATGGGCATGAGCTGCACCATGGATTTGACCGAGCCCGTCACCTCCCGGCTGACGGCAATACCGCCTGCCAGCACCGGGTACTTGATGGAGGTGGTCAGGCTGGCCTGCTGGCCATTGATGTAGCAGATGTAGTTGGCACCGCCGCCGATGAAGTTGAAGATATTGCTCAGCGGTGCCCCGGTGATGGCGCCGATCTGCCGGAAGCCGATGCCCAGCAGGCCCGCGGTGTTGCCCGTCAGGCGATTCCATGCCGTGCTGAGGATATCGCCGCTGATGACGCCCCACAAAATCTCGCTCGTGGTGGGCACCAGCAGATTTTTCACCTCATCCACAGTGGTCTTGGTGGTCGTGTTGCCCGAAGAATCGGTGGTCACCAGCGTTTCGATGCTGCTGTAGTTGGCGGCCAGATTCTTCACATCGTCCAGCACGCCGTAGTTCCACAGATCGCCCGTGACATCGTTGAGGATGAGGCGGTCGATCTGGCCGTTTTCATTGGTGGTGTAGTAGCGGACGTCAGAGCCCGAGAGCGTTACCCCCGATAGGCGGCTGGGACGAATCGCCCCAGCCGCACCTCCTGACGTTGTATCCATAATTTCCACATCGTCGGCCAGGGCAGCGTCGCCCAGAGCGGTGGCGTCCGCGTTCACGGTGCCGCTGACGGACCGGCTGCTGATTTTTTTCACGTTCTCTCCGTTGGCACCGTCCACGCTGATTTCTACCAGCCAACCGGTGGGAAAATTGAGGCTTTTGTCCACATTGACGCTCCGGACGATACCGTCCGTGCACATGACCGAGACTTTCTGGAGCACATCGGCCCCGTTGTCCTCTTCAATCAGGTTGCGGGAGGCGGACTGGACAACGCCATAAAAGACGCTGTCGGCCTCTTCACCGGTGACGATGCCGGCCACCTCATTGTTCATGCCCAGCAGCAGGGTGACCACCTGGCCCACACCGCCGCCGTTGAGGGAGGACACCTGCGAGGCCACCGCCGTGCTGCCCAGCGTGTAGGTGCTGCCCGCCACGGTGACCGAGGTGGGCGCGCTGGCCGAGGGAGACACTGCCGTGATGCGGCCGGCCGCGCGGCGGGTGTAGACCCAGACCGTGCGCAGGCTCTCGCTGTAATAGTACACGTCGTACTGGTTCAGCTCGCCCGAGGGGGAAACTTTATCGTTGCGGTAGACGGCTACCGGGGTAAAGGGCACCTGTGCCCCCTCGCCGTAGATAAAGGGGCCCTGCAGACTGCTGAGCAGGACGGTGGAGGCATCCACCTGGCCGTTGGAAACGGTAAAGCCCAGAGTGGTGCCGTAAGCGCCGCCCGAAGCCGTGTTGGCCGTGAGGGCGTTGTAGAGCAGGACCGCGGCGTCCTCATAGTTCATGGCCTCGCCCTGCTTGCGGTCCAGTCCGGTGCGCAGGCCGATCTCGCTGGCCTTGTTGAGCTGCGCGTTGGGGAACGCGCCGTTCAGCTCGGTCATCTTATAGCCCATCAGCTTGAGGACCGCCGTGCAGGCCTCCTCCAGCGTGACAGCGTTGTCCGGACGGTAGCTGCCGTCCGTGTAGCCGTTCAGCCAGCCCTGCTGCACCGCAATGCGGATGTAGGGGGCCCAGGGCGAAGTGCCGGGCACGTCGGTATAGAGGGTACCCACCGTGCCCTGTGCACCCACGCTCTCCCGGAATGTGGAGAACGAGGTAAGCATCCGGGCAAAGGAACCACGGGTGACCACGGCGTTCAGGGCCCCGGTCTGGTCGGTATCCATGGCCCCCAGGGTAATGGCCATCTGGACCGCGGTGTTGTTGGTGGCAGCCGCCGAAGCCGGGAGCACCAGCATGGAGGCTGCAATGCACACCGCCAGCAGCAATGCAAGGATTCGTTTTTTCATGGCTTATCTTCTCCTTTTAATCATACCGCAGGGCGTCGATGGGGTTGAGCTTGGCGGCACGCTTGGCCGGCAGGTAGCCGAACAGCACGCCGATGCCCGCCGAAATGCCGAACGCCACCACGATGGAGTCGAACGAGGGGCTCACCGTGATATCCATGCCGTCGGTGAACATGGGCAGCACCCGGTTGGCAGCCATGCTGACGATGTACCCCAGCACGATGCCCAGAGCGCCGCCCAGAGCGGAAGTGGTAGCGGCCTCGGTGACGAACTGGGCCAGGATGACCCGCTCCTTGGCGCCCATGGCCTTGCGGATGCCGATCTCTTTCGTCCGCTCCGTGACCGACACCAGCATGATGTTCATGATGCCGATGCCACCCACCAGCAGCGAGATGCTGGCAATGCCCGTGAGGATCACGATGACCATGTTGATCATCTTGTTCATCTCTTCCAGCCACTCACTGGCCGAGTAAACGTAATACGCATCGTCACTTTTGAAGAGATTATACAGTCCGTTTTCCATGGCAGCCTTGGCCTCGTTGGCCTGATTCTCGTCCACCATGACGCAGATGTACGAATCCGCGGTGCTTTTCTGCGACAGACGCATGGCGGTGGTATAGGGCAGGTAGATGCAGTCATCGTCATTGCCCTGCTGCATGGTGGGGTCGCTGATCTTGGCGTTCAGCACACCCACGATGCGGAATTTGTAGGGGCCCAGCTTGATGGTCTTGCCCACACCGTTGCCGCCAAAGGCGGTGCGGTTGATGTAATCGCCGATGACGCAGACCTGCTTGTCGTCTTTCATGTCCATGTACTGCAGGTTGCGGCCCTTGGCCAGGGTGTAGTTTTTCATCTCGGTATAGTCTTCGTCCACGCCGTACAGGTTGGTGTAACGGTAGGTGGTGGTGCCCACCTTTGGCGTGTTGCTGCTGAAATCGATCTGCGGGGAGATGGACTCCAACAGGTCGGGGTTTTTCTTCACGATGTTATACACGTCATCCACCGAGGCGGTGCGGGAGCCGTAGCCCCAGATGCTGACAGACAGGGTGTTGGTGCCCATGGCCGAAAAGCTGTCCCGCATACTCTTGGTCATGCCGTTGCCCAGGCCCACGATGACGATGACCGCCATGACGCCGATGATGATGCCCAGCATGGTCAGGAATGTGCGGAGCTTGTTGCTCCAGACGTTCTGGATGGCCTGCCGGAAAGTTTCAATGATCATGCCTGTGCCTCCTCGGTCTGGGATTCCTGCTCCGGCAGCAGGGTGGGCTGAACGACCGCCTCCGGGGAGTGGGAGTCGCCGTCGTAGACGACACGCCCATCTTCCAGCCGGATGATGCGTTCCGCCTGCACGGCAATGGAATTGTCGTGGGTGATGAGGACCACGGTATGGCCCTCATTGTGGAGCTCCTGCAGCATTCCCAGCACCTCGCGGCCGGTGTGGCTGTCCAGAGCGCCGGTGGGCTCGTCCGCCAGGATGAGGGGCGGGTTGCGCACCAGAGCCCGGGCGATGGACACGCGCTGCTGCTGGCCGCCGGAAAGCTGGTTGGGCTTGTTTTTGAGCTTATCGCCCAGGCCCACCTTTTCCAGCACCTCTTTGGCACGCTTGTGCCGCTCCGCGCGGGAGACGCCCGCGTACACCAGCGGCACCTCCACGTTTTCCATCAGGTTGAGCTTGGGCAGCAGGTTGTACTGCTGGAAGATAAAGCCCAGCATCTCGTTGCGGATGGCGGCCAGCTCGTTCCGGTTCATCTTGCCCACGTCCCGGCCATTGAGCCGATAGGTGCCCTGGGTGGGCACATCCAGGCAGCCGATGATATTCATACAGGTGGACTTGCCCGAGCCGGACTGGCCGACAATGGCTACAAACTCCCCTTTTTCGATCTTCATGGAGATATGGTCAGCCGCCTTGACGGTCGTGTCGCCCATCTGGTAGTATTTGCACACTTCATCAAATTCGATCAGAGCGCTCATGTTCAGCCCTCCTCATCAAAAGGAACTGCTTCCGTCATCATAGAAACCGCTTCCATCATCATAGTAGCTGTCACTCACCGAGTTGGGATCGTAAGCAATCGTGTCTTCCGCCGTGATGCCGTCGAGGATCTCGGTGTAATCGTCGTCGCTGACGCCCGTCTTCACGTCCACATAGACATAGCCGTCCGGAGCTTCCATCTCCGGGTCCGCATTGGCCGCGCTGGGCGAATCCTTGGTCACCAGCACATAGCCGCCGCGGACGATGGCCGCGTTGGGCACGCAGAGGGCGCTGGTGGACTCGGCCACCACGATCTCCGCGTTGGCGTTCATGCCCGGGCGGAGGCCGTCGATGGAGTCGATGCGGATGGTCACGGGGTAAGTCGTGGTGCCGCCGGAAGAGTTGCCTTTCATCGAGACACGGGTCACGGTGCCCACATAGGTCTTATCGGCCACCGCATCCGCCGTGATCTGCACTTTCTGGCCCACGGAAAGGGAGCCGATCTCCAGCTCGTCCACATTGATGCTCATTTCCAGGTAGCTCAGGTCATACAGCACACAGAGGCTGGTGCCGGAGGTCAGTGCGTCGCCCTGCTTGACGTCTTTTTCGATCACGGTACCGCTGATGGGGGCCGTGATGGTGTAGTTGGCCATCGTGTCCTGCATATTCTGCATCGAGATCTCGGCACTGCGCAGGGTCTCCGAAGCAGACTGGATGGATTCGGTCAGGTCATCGCCCGTCAGCTCAATGAGGATGGCGTCCTTTTCCACCGCGCTGCCCTCCTGCACATTGATGGCGGAGACGGTGCCGGAAGAGGGAGCCGTCAGGGTACGCTCTGCCTGATAGGCAAAGGTGGCGGAGGCAATGGAGCTGACGCCATTGATGCTGGCCGTGGCTGCCTGGGCCGTGGTCAGGCCGCCCGCGTTCCGCACCGCGATGGTCACCGTACGGGTGAGCAGGTTGCCAGTGCTCAGTTCATCGGTGCCAGTCACAGCGGTAATGGTGCCGTCCAGCGTCTCAAAGGTGCCGTCCAGCACCACCTGCGCGCTCTGCCCCACCGAGAAGTTGGCGGCGTCTGCCGCCGGGAAGAGGAGGCTGAGCATCATCTTGGAGTTATCCCGGATGACGGCCACTTCCTGGCCGCTGGTCACTTCATCGCCCTTGGCCACTTTCAGGCTGCTGACAGTACCCGCCACCTCAGCACGGACGTACTGGCGGTCTACCGTCTTATCGTAGCTGCGCTGGGCCTGCTGGAGGGCGATCTCCGCTTTTTCCAGGTTGGTGGAAGCGTCGGAGCTGTCGATGGTGTAGAGGATCGTGCCCTCTTCCACGGTGTCGCCCTCTTCAAAATCAGCGGTGAGCACTTTGCCGTCCACCAGAGATTTCACGGTGTAAGTATTGGCCGGGTTCAGGGTGCCGGTGCCGCTGAGGGAGTTGGAGACATCCCGCTCCTCAGGCGCCGTTTCCACATAGCTGGTGTCCACATTGGCCTGCTTGTCCTTGGCGGGCTTGAGCAGGAACACCCCTCCTGCAAGGACGACCACCGCCGCCGGGAGCAGCCATTTCCAGTTCTTCCGGGCAAATGCTTTGGCCCCGGCAAGCTTCCCGGCGGTCTTATCGTTTGCAGCCGCTGTCAAGGGGGCATCCCCCTGCATGGCCGCGTTCTTCTTTTTCCAGATCATGCTTTTCCTCCTCGCTGTGCGGTGCGGGGGGCAAGATCCCCCTCCCGCAGAAGTGTCTGTTATAAGGTAGTGTATCGCATTTCGGGAAATTAAACAAGCGTCCAAATTTCATTTCACGCATATTTGACAAATATTCCGGCAGTTTCTCCCGGTTTTTGCCCCCGGAGCACCGCTGCCGCCTGCCCGAGACCCGGCCTGGCAGGCGGATTTTTCCAAATTGTAAACCTGCTGCATATTTCAAAGTTGACGCACCCGGGAATTTCTGGTTTAATACGGGGCAAAGCGCAGTTTTTATGCGATGTTCTCGGCCCGTCCAAAACAGCGGGCCGCAAATAGAGGAGGATTTTTTATGAGTCAGGCAGCTGCCAAAAACACCCAAAGCTCGAAATTTTCGGTCCGCGAGATCTGCTACACCGGATTGTTCGCCGCCGTCATCGCCGTGATGGCCCAGATCTCCATCCCGATGCCCTTGGGCGTCCCCATGACCATGCAGACGTTCGCCATCACCCTGGCCGCTGTGGTGCTGGGCTCCAAGCTCTCCGCCATGGCAAGCCTCGTGTACCTGATCCTGGGTGCCGTGGGCGTGCCCGTGCTGGCCAGCTTCTCCGGCGGTATTGACAAATTCGTCGGCCCCACGGGCGGTTTCCTCATTTCGTTCCCCCTCATGGCCTATATCATTGGCCTGGGCGTGGAGCATCGCAATGCCTTTAAGGGTGCGTTCCCTCTGGCCGTTGTCGTGGGCACCGTGGTCAACTACATCGTCGGTGTGATCCTGTTCGTTATCGTGGCCCACAGCACCGTGGCCGTGGCTATTTCCGCCTGCGTGCTGCCGTTTATCCCCACCGCCATCATCAAGGCTGTGCTGGCCTGCGCCATCGGCCTGAACATTCGGAAACGGATTCCGGGGCTCAAGGCATGATCATACTCCGCCCGCACCATCTACTCTGCACCCAGGGCTACTCCGGCCACGGCTACGACGACGCCTTTGTGGAGCACATGAACGACGTGGTCCACCAACTGCGGGAGGTTCCCGGAACGCGGATTCACCTCACGTTCTCCACCGACACGCTTTGCTCCTGCTGCCCCAACAAGCTGGGCGAAGACCTGTGCGACACCCAGGAAAAGGTAAAGCGGTACGACCGCAAGACCGTGGAATACTTTGGCCTGGAAGAAAAGGATTATGTCTATCAGGACCTCATTCGGGCCATTGATGCCAAGGCTACCCCGGAGATGCTGGCGGATATCTGCCGCGACTGCTGCTGGTTCCCCATCAGCGCCTGCTGCAAAAACATCTGCAGCGGCAAATATGTAAAATAACCTCTGTTTCTCCCCTGCAAAAGGGCCCGTACCGGCATTGGTACGGGCCCTTTTACCGTTTCAGCACGCAAAAAGAGGCCGCTCCACGGAAAATTTCCAGTGGAACAGCCTCTTTTTCGATTTACTTACCGCGTTTTCTGCTTACTTCACCGCAGCGTCATCCGCCGCATAGAGCTGGACATATACCCCTGCGGGGACGCAGGCGGCCCAGGCGTCTTTCTGGCTCAGCCAGCCGAATTGCTCACAGACATGGTCCGGGCACTGGCTGTCCTGAAAGGCGATGGCACCGTCTTTTACCTGTAAATGCACAACGTAATCGCCCACATCGTACAGATAATCGTAATCTTTGTCCAGCGGGATGGTCTCGGTGACGCCGTCGCCGAAATCGGCTACCGCCACCAGCGCTTCCCCCTGTTTGCGGCCCCGCAGTGCCCAGAAAAGCACCACTGCAGCCAGCAGGAGCACTGCCGCAAAGAGCAGATTTTTCTGCAGCCGGGTCAGGCGTTTCATGCAGCGTAATCGCTGGCAGCCTGGCCTGCAATGCGGCCAAAGACGGTAAAGTCGGCCACAGCGTTGCCGCCCAGACGGTTTGCACCGTGGACGCCGCCGGTGATCTCACCTGCTGCAAACAGGCCGGGGATCACGTTGCCATTGGTATCCAGCACTTCCGTGTTGGTGTTGATGGTCAGGCCGCCCATGGTGTGGTGGACACCGGCAGTGACCTTGATGGCATAGTAGGGAGCGGTATCCAGCGGGTTTGCAAAGCTGGTACGGCCAAACTCGGCGTCGGCCTTATCGGCCACGCACTGGTTCCAGTTGTTCATGGTCTCGGCAAAGGTCGCCTCGTCCACGCCAATGGCCTTGGCCAGTTCCTCGTAGGTAGCGCCCTCCGCGGTATAGCCTTTCTTGATGTAGCCCTGGATGACGCTGGAAGCATCGGCCATGGCCTGATCGACCACCAGCCAGCTGTAGCTGCCCGGCTGTGCGATCTCAGCAGCGGAAACCACGTCACGGGTGCCCACTTCGTCAATGAAGCGCTTGCCGTCAGCGTTGACCAGGATCGCGCCATCGCCGCGCAGGCCCTCGGTGATCAGGGCAGCGGTGTTAGCCTCCACAGTGGGGTGGATCTGGATCTGGTCCATATCCACGGTACCGGCACCGATGGCCGTTGCCATCTCAATGCCCTGGCCCTGGATGCCGGGGGCGTTGGTGGTCATAAAGCCCTCGAGCTCCGGCTTGTACTTCACGACCATGTCCAGGTTGGCACCGAAACCGCCGGAAGTCAGGACCACGGCTTTGGCGTTGACGGTGACGGTCTCACCGGAAGCGCCGGTGGCCTTAACGCCGCAGGCTGCGCCGTTGGCATCGGTCAGGATCTCGTTGGCGGTGGTGTTCAGCAGGATCTGAACACCGGCCTTTTCGCAGTTCTCCTGCAGCAGGGGGATCATGTAAGAGCCCACAGAGAGGGTCTTGCCCTCTGCGTCCACAGGGCGATGGATGCGCTTGACAGAAGCGCCGCCAAAGCTGGAAACGCTGTGCAGGGTGATGCCGTTCTCATCCAGCCAGTCGATGGCATCGGCACTGTTCTCGCAGAGAGTCTCCACCAGAGCGGGATCGTTGATGCCCTTGCCGCCGATCATGGTATCCAGCTCCATCAGCTCCACAGAGTCGAAGTAGCCGGTGGGGTTGGCCTGATAAGCAGCCCACTGCTCGGCCACGGTAGCAGCCAGAGCGGTGATGGTCTCATTGTCAGCGTACTTTTCAGCAGCGGTCTTCAGGGTCTTTTCCACGCCTGCGGACTCGCCGAACTCGTTCTCATCCTGATACACGGTCTTGCCTGCGTTCATGCCGCCGGTAGCGCGGACAGAGTTGCCGCCCACCATGGCCTGGCTCTCCAGAATGACAACGCTCTTGCCCTCGTTGGCAGCGGTAATGGCGGCAGTCATGCCGGCACCGCCCGCGCCCACGATGACCACATCGGCGTCCACCGTGGAGTCCTCAGCGGGCTCGGCGGTGTTGTCCACAGCGGTCTTGTAGTCGTCGGGGTTCAGGCCGGCCGCGGTCAGGGCGGCAGCGGCAGCCTCCTTGATGGCGTTGGAGGTGACGGTTGCGCCTGCAACGCCGTCCACCGCAATGCTGCCGCTCTCGGCGATGGCGCCGGGCAGCTGGTCGATGGCCGTGGAGCCCACGCCCTCGGTCTCGTCCTTGCCCTCGGCGGTACAGCCGGTGATCTTGCCGTCGGCAAGGGTCAGGGTAACGGTCACATCGCCGCCAAAGCCTTTGGCAGTGCCCATGCTGGTGGTACCCTTGGAGGCAGTTTTGCCGCTGCTGTACACCAGCAGACCGGCCGCCACCACCACCACCATCGCCACAGCGAGGAGGATCTTCTTTATCTGGTTCTTCTTCATGGTTTTTCCAATTCCTTAGCAGATTTGAGGGCCAATGCCCTCAGTTTGTTAATGCGAACATATCAGCAGAAAAAGGGGGCTGCTCATTCGGAAAGCAGCCCCCTTTGCCGAACTAAGAGAAAAAATCAGGCGTTGGCCTGTGCAGCAGCAACTGCGCAGGCAACGGTTGCACCGACCATGGGGTTGTTGCCCATGCCGATCAGGCCCATCATCTCAACGTGCGCAGGCACGGAGGAGGAACCAGCAAACTGAGCATCGCCATGGACGCGGCCCAGAGAGTCGGTCAGGCCGTAGCTGGCGGGGCCAGCTGCGACGTTATCGGGGTGCAGGGTACGGCCCGTGCCGCCGCCGGAAGCGACGGAGAAGTACTTCTTGCCGT
>OOAZ01002231.1_pt1 | contig 10737 bp, 7 predicted proteins | sample 1671221 | NCBI WGS metagenome assembly OOAZ01 (sample SAMN06348134, study PRJEB24527) | human gut metagenome | biome: human gut; feature: ankylosing spondylitis patient; material: feces | host: Homo sapiens | place: China | collected 2015-10
GACTGGAGTTCAGACGTGTGCTCTTCCGATCTACGGTAATAGCACTTACCACCACCGCTCTCGGCACACTCATGCCGATTCTCAAGGAACGCAACCTCGAAGGCACCCCCATCGGCGACGCCATCATCTCGTACGGAACGTGGGGCGAACTCGGCCCAATCCTTGCCATGGCCATCCTGCTATCCACCCGAACCGGCTGGCAGACCATGCTCGTGCTCGGCGCGTTCCTTACCATCTGTCTACTGTGCGCAATGCTACCCACGAAAGCACTGAAAACCGGCCATCGCCTGTACCGTTTCCTTACGGAAAACGCGAACACGTCATCGCAAACGCTCATGCGACTGACCACATTCCTGCTCATCTTCCTGGTCACCATTTCTGCACTGTTCGAACTTGACGCGGTGCTCGGCGCGTTCGCCGCAGGCTTCATCCTGCGTTACATCATCCCCGACGGCAGCAAGTCGCTGGAAATGAAGCTGGAAGGCGTCGGCTACGGATTCCTTATTCCTGTGTTTTTCGTGGTGTCAGGAGCCGCGATCAACGTGCGCGCCGTGGCAGGCCGACCCGCGCTGCTCGTCGCGTTCATCGTAATGCTCATGCTGATTCGCGCGGTGCCCGTATATGTTGCGCTATCGCTCGACAAACGCGAGAATCCGCTGTCATCGCATCATCGCGTCACCGTAGCGCTGTATTGCACGACCGCGCTGCCGATCATCGTCGCCGTCACGTCACTGGCGGTGAAGGTCGGCACCATGCAAGGCGACACCGCGTCAACACTGGTCGCAGCCGGCGCGATTACGGTGTTCCTAATGCCGCTGCTTGGCTCGATCACATATCAGGTGGCCGACGTACATCCGGTCACCGCGGTTCGGGAGATTGCACACACACCATCCGATTGGCGGACGATCGTGCACGAACATGCGCAGGTGCGTGCGCTGCTGCACCATCAGGACCGGCTCAAGCGTATGGCGGAAACATTGGACGCACTGGAGAAGATGGGAACGATGGGACATGGCGATGCGGCACATAGCAATGCCGGACATGGCGATGAATATCGAGCCGAACTTGTGAAACGTGCGCGCCGCGAAATCGACCGGCAGTTGAAGGAACTCGGCCTGGACCCGCAGCTCACCACGCAACTGCCACACAACTACCGTTATCCGAAGAACTGAAACGCGAATCCGAGCCTTTCCGGCACTCTAAGTGTCCGATTCTGGAGAAACGGACAACCACAGGGCACTTTCGCCGCATTACTTGTCCGATTCTGGAGAAACGGACAACCGTAACGCACTTTTACCCGTCTAGTTGTCCGATTCTGGAGAATCGGACATTCAGACATGCGCCTATTCGACGGATTTGAGCGAACTAATCGGGTCGATACGATCCAACACCGGATTCACGAACAACTGCACGAGCAGCGCGAAAGCCATGGTCGCGCCGGCCGCAATCACATAGCTCAACGGCTTGCATTCCACTTCGAAATACAGTGCGGGCATGTTCAACGCGGCCGTCAGCAATCCGCCGACGAAACGTCCGAGCGGCAAGCCCAGCACCACGCCCATCATGGTGAGCACCATCATTTCACGGTTCACATAGTGGTGAACCTCTTTGTCGAAGAATCCGAGCACCTTGAGCGTGGCCATCTCGCGTTCACGTTCTGACACGTTGGTGTTGGCGAGCGTGAACAACACCACGAGCGCGAGCCCGCCCGCGAGCGCCACGATCAGCGCGACCACCGCGCCCATCAGGTCGAATTTGAAGCTTTCCGCCATGTGCGCGCAGCTCACGGCTTTCATGACCGCATCGTCGTCTTCCAGCTTTTCCGCATAGGCGGCCTGGGATTCGCCTGAACCTTTGAGCTTCGCATACATGGCGTTCCACACCAATTGTTGGCCGTTTGACGATGCGCCATTCGAGGTACCGGATTCGCCGTTTTGATTGTCCGATTCTCCAGAATCGGACGCGGAAGATGCGGAAGACGTGCCGGATGCAGCAGTATCGAACAGCTGGCGATAATAGGTTTCGCTCACATACACGTCCGATCCGATCACACTGCGGATCACCGCGCTGACATGCGCTTCGGCCTGCATATCGTCACCGTTGGTCAGCGTTACCATACCGCCCGCTTTGACGCCCATCGCGCTTGCCGCGGACTGCGATACGATCACGCCGTCATCGCCCAGACTTACCGTATCGGCCGCACCATCCACCCAACTGGAGCGCACCGGCTGCAACGTGACCATCTTGCCGAACTCGCTGCGTTCACTGTCGGGCACGGCAACCAGCTGAATGCTTTCGCTCCCCGAATCGCCGGTCAAATCACCCGATTCAACGCGCACGTCCATGCTCGACGTGACGCGACCATCCGAAGCGACTTTCTGCCGCATCGCATCAGCGTCATCATCGTTCGCGACCACCATCAAATCGTACTGATACACGTCCTGATACTGTTTCGCGCCCAATGCGGCAACGGTGTCGTTGATCGCAAGTCCGCACACAATCAGCGCGGTGCAGCCGGCCACGCCGCCGACCGTCATGATCAGACGCGATTTGAAACGGAAAATGTTGCGCGCCGTGACTTTGCCGAGGAAGCTCATGCGATTCCACAACGGCTTGATACGCTCCAGTAGAATGCGCGATCCTGCACGCGGCGCTTTCGGACGCATGAGACTGGCCGGCTTCTGTCGCATTTCCTGCGCGCACGCATACACGGTTGCGGCAAGCACGCCGACCACGAACAGCGCGACTCCGGCCGTTCCGTACAGCCAGTCGTATGCCAAGCGTACGTCCGGCATCACATACAAGCCTCGCAATACGACGAGCAGGAACGCCGGAATGCCAAGGAAGCCTGCGATCAGGCCGAGTCCACCGCCGATCAGGCAGGCGAACAGCGCGAACAACAGGTATCGTGAGGCGACCGCAAGACGCCCGTAGCCGAGCCCTGTGTATGTGCCGATCAGCCCGCGATCCTCTTCGACCATGCGCGCCATGGCGGTCAGACTCATCATCACCGCCACGAGCAAGAACACGATCGGGAATGCGTTGCCCAGCGATTGGATGGATTCCAGATCAGATTTCAGCGAGCTGAATCCGCCGATTTGCGACCGGTCCTGCACATACCAACGCACTTGCGGAATGCTGTCTTCCAGCTCGTTTTGCTTGGATTGCAGTGTCCGTTCGGTGTCTTTTTTCTGCTGGTCCAATTTCGATTGCGCCTGGTCGAGTTGCGCTTTGGCTTCCGCTAATTGCGGGCTTGCGGCAATTACCGTTTCACGTAGTGTTTCACGGGTTGTTTCGTCGAGGGATCCCGCAGCCGCGCCCGCCTGCATATTGACGATTTGGTCGATTTGCTGATTGAGCTGGCTGCGATTGCTGTCGATCTGCTGTTGCGCTGCGGCGAACTGTTTGTCGGTTTGCGCTTTCGCCTCGTCGATTTGTTTGGTTCCAGCGTCGAGTAGTTCCTGATGACGCGCTTTCTGGCGATTGGTTCGCACCGTGCCGTCGATGCGGTCAGCTACTTCGCTGACGGTGTCGTCGTACACGTCACTGAACGAGTCCTTGTCGGCGGCGCCTTTCACGAGAATGGTGACGGCCGTGTACATGCTGCCGGTCACACCGTCGGACGGCGCAAAGAACGTGTAGTCGCTGGTGGCGGAGGAACGGAACGCGTTCGTACCCGAATAGCCGTCTGGATTGGTGAGATCCTGCGGGTCAAGCACCACGCCCACAATAGTCAGTTCGGTGGGGAAGCTCGGTGCCTGATTGTCCGATTCACCAGAATCGGTCACCCGTGCGGCACGTTTGCCATCCTGCGTGTCCGATTCTGCAGAATCGGACACAGAAGAAGACGCCGAATCCTGCGGTGTCACCGTAATATGGTCGCCCTTTTTATATCCGGAATCCTTGATGAATTTGCGCGTCACCGCAATCTCACCGGACTTTTCAGGCATACGGCCACTTTGCAAATACGGCTGGTCAATGCCGTTCGTGCCGATCTCCTGCATGGTCACGGTTTTTTTGCCGTTCAGATCGACGGTCACGGTTTGCGAACGTTCGCCCTGCACTTTCGCGACACCGGAAATCTTACGGAGCGCGGCAATATCGTCATCGGTCAATCCGGCCGTCGACAACACCTGAATGTCGTGCAATCCTTGGGTGTCGAAAAAACGATCCGTCGCAAGAAAAGCGTCTCGGCAACCCGCGTAAATGCCCGTAAGCACGGCGACGCCCAGCAACGAGATCAGTGCGATGGAGATGAATCGCTTCCACGCATGCAACCACATACGCACCATGTCTTTGATGAATGCCATGACGACCTCCAGCCCGTAGCGCTCAAGCAGCACCAACCATTGCTCCCAAAACCTTCATTTTATTGAACTATCGAACTATTGAACACTATGAAACCGAATCCACGCGCTACAGCTACAATCGGGGAAGACGCGCCATACCAAAAACCATAGGCGCGTCACCTACCACTACTGCCGAACGCAACATCGCCAAGATCGCCAAACTTTTGCCGAATTTGCCGAATTTGCCGAATATTGCCGAGGCACCCAAGAAGAGGAAGCATTCATGAGCGACGCAACCGTTGCGAAGAAACCGCGCGAAACCGACGATGTGCCGGTTCCGCCGACGCTGCGCAAGTCTTTGAAGAATCGTCATATTCAATTGATCGCATTGGGCGGCGCGATCGGCACCGGCCTGTTCTATGGTTCCAGCGAGTCGATTCAGCTGGCGGGCCCGGCCATTCTGCTCGCCTATCTGATCGGCGGTCTGGCGATTTTCCTGATCGTGCGCGCCCTGTCCGAAATGGCGGTCGAGGATCCGAAGGCGGGCGCGTTCAGCTATTACGCCACGCAGTACTGGTCGAAGCGAGCCGGCTTTATTTCCGGCTGGAATTACTGGTTCAACTACGTGCTCGTGGCCATGGTGGAGTTGGCCGTGGTTGGCTCGTTCGTGAATTACTGGTTCCCGAACATTCCGAAGTGGGTGTCGGCGGCGGTGTTCCTGGTGGCCATCGCGGCGCTGAATCTTATGGGCGTGAACAAGTTCGGCGAATTTGAATTCTGGTTCGCCATCATCAAGATCGTGGCCGTGCTTGCCATGATTTTCGGCGGTTTGTATGTGATCATCGCGCGTCGTTCGCCAACTGGTTTACCGTTGACGGCGGATTCCTGCCGCATGGCCTGATGTCTCGCAATGCGGACGGCACGTGGACCGGCCTGCTGATGGCGCTGGTCGTGGTGATGTTCAGCTTCGGCGGCACCGAGCTCATCGGCATCACCGCGGGCGAAACCGAAAATCCGCGCACCACCATCCCGAAGGCCACGAACGGCATTATCTGGCGTATTCTCGTGTTCTACATCTGCGCGCTCGGCGTGATCATGGCCGTGGTGCCGTGGAGCACGATCGACGGCAATTCCAGCCCGTTCGTGCAGATTTTCGACTCGGTGGGCGTGCATGCGGCCGCCGGCATTCTGAATTTCGTGTGCTTGACCGCCGTGATGAGCGTGTACAACTCCGGCCTGTACGCGAACTCGCGCATGCTGTATTCGTTGGCGAAGCAGGGCAATGCGCCCGCGTATCTGGGCCGCCTGAACAAGCGCGGCGTTCCGGTCGGGGGTGTGATCACGTCGGCCATCATCATTGCGATCGCCGTGGTGGTGGTGTTCGTGTGGCCTGATTTCGCGTTCAATTATTTGATGTCGATTGCCACGATTGCCGCTGCGATCAATTGGATCATGATTATGCTTACGGAAATTAAGTTCCGTCGCGTTGTCGCCGCCGGCGACGGTCCGAATGATTTGAAGGGATTGAAGGGCCAGGAAGCACTTGACAAACTTGCGTTCAAGCTGCCGTTCGCCAAGGTGACGCCGTATGTGGTGATCGCGTTCATGCTGCTGGTCGTGGTGCTGATGTGCTTCTCCGCAAGCTATCGCATCGCAGTGGTCGCCGGCGTGATTTGGCTGGTCGTGCTGTTCGCCGCCTATCAGATCACACAGAAGCGCGCCTGAAGCCGTAAGGCAACAATGCGCCCATGCCTCAAGCGAGGGGCACGGGCGCTTTTTGATTTCAGATTACGATTTCAGATTTCAGATTTTGATTTCCAATCCGCGATTCCCGGGCTGTTCTGGGGACTCGCGCCGTTCGACCTGTGGTACCTGTCGAAGCAGTCCGGCAACACCGTCGCAATCCTGTATGGCGTAACCCTTGCGGCGATCGCCGCGATCGGCTCGCTGCTCGCTTTCATCCTGCCCTTGTCGGGGCGCAGCAAATGCGCAATCGCAATTTTTTAATTCATCATCGCATTAACTCATCATCGCATCTTATTCCGCTGCCGGAGCGGGACCGGTCGAAGCGCGGGCACGCAATTCGTACGGCCCTTCCATCAGATGCCCCACACGCTCGCCGCCGATCAGCTTGAGCAGCAATCCGGCGGCCTGCTTACCGGTATCGACCACGTCACGGCCCATGGCGGTCAGGTTCGGATACGCCGCGGTGCACATGAGGGAATCATCCCACGACATGATGGAGATTTCCTCCGGTACTTTGATGCCTTGCGAAGCTGCCACGCCAAGGCCAGCCAACGCCATCACATCATTGTCGTAGATGATCGCCGTCGGATGCTCAGAGAACGCCAGCAGGCGCTTCGTGGCCTCGCGACCGGTTTCCGGCGTGTAGTCGGTGTGCAGGCAACGATAACGCATGCCCAGCTCGGAAGCGACGTCCGCAAAGGCGGAATCGCGAATATACGAGTGCGCAAGCGATTCGGGACCGCCGACGCGGGCGATCTGACGATGCCCGAGATCATACAGGTATCGCACCGCTCGGCGCACGGCATCGGCGTCGGCGCTTGACAGACTCGGCAGATTGCCGACCACGGAGGCATCGGCAATGGCAAGCACCGGCATCTCCTCATGCTCCTCAAGCAAGGCAACGCAAGGGTCTCCAAGCTCGACATTGACGAGCAGCATGGCGTCGACGTTGCCAGTAGCAATCCAATCATCGATGATCGAAAGCTTCGCGTCCTCACCCACGGCCATGCGTACCAGCAGAGAATAATCGTATTTTTCCAGCTCGGCGCCAAGACCGGAAATAAGTTCCATCATGTAGGATTCGACGGAAAGCAGCTTCGGGTCGTAACCCAACACTAGACCCACGCGCTGCGTCTTCGCCTTGGCCAGCGCCTGTGCCACGCCATTCGGCTTCCATCCCAGTTCATGTGCGACCTTCAACACTTTGTCTCGGGTCACATCGGAAACACCAGACTTGCCGTTGAGCGCATACGAAACGGCGCTACTAGAGACTCCCGAAGCCTTGGCAACGTCAAAAATCGTCACCTTGCTTTTTTGAATAGGCATGTCCGTGTCCTTCTTCTTAACTTAAATCGCAACTTAAACGGTTCATCTACATCGTACAGTAAAAGCGCCGACCAACCTCTTGAAAAGTCAGCGTTCACAACACTTTCGTTTCTTAAGGTTGGCGGCGCTTCAACTTATGTTTTTACTCAACCGAACACGTCAACTGAAATTTCAGTAGTCCTCTATCCACTCTTCTACCGCTTCAGTAGACGGCGTACTCGCGGAAGCTCACCATTCGCGCTTCGGATCGTTGGCGGAACGCAGCACGTTGGCGGCTGCGAACGCACCCGGAGCGGCAAGCGCTGCGGCATCGGCAGTGGCGATATGCAGCACGACGCTTTCGCCCGGAAGCAGCGAGACCATGCCCTCGGCCACCGAAGCCTTCGCGTCGACCTTATCTGCCATGCAGAACAGGTCGCGCACGTAGCTCTTGGCTGTGACGGTAAGTTCCACGCCATCTTCCACGGCAACGGCCGCGGCACTGAGGGCGAGTTTCACGTAAAACATTTCTTGTATTCACGCAATGGTTGCGGCAAGGATGGCCATCCGCGCGTTCCGGAAGACGAACAGATGGCCGCCGAACTGACCGCATACCTGGAATCATTCGGCCCGGACCTCTGGCAATAGCCTATGCGCTCGCAGTGCAGCGCATTTTATTTGATTCGTTTCTGCGATTTTGGTGGCGCAAATCGCAGAAACGTTGATTTTCCAACGATTTTTTATTTGACTGGTATTTGATTCGTATTTGACTGACGTGCGATCAGCAGGACTTCAATCGCAATATAAAGCGTGCGATTGCCGCACACTATAAGCACAGCAATCGCACGCTATTCATCGTCAACTATCGACAATCATGTGACGCAGCCGTTCAACGCAACTATCTAACGTGATTATTCAGCGTGATCAGAGTCGGTGTGATCGGTCAGGTCCAGCTTGAATGGGTGAGCAGGCAGATTATTGTCATTAAACAACGGTGCCGGACCCCAGCTACGCCATGCGTAGCGCATCATCACCGGCGCTGGCACTTCCGGCGTGGCCAACGTAATCGTGCCGATACTGCGGCTGTTGATCGGAATACCGAATTCCGTGGCGTTGTAATCGACCACGTTGACCTTTGCGTTGACCAGATCGTCAATATCGCAATCCACGAAAATCGCGGCGTAGGCCGGATGGAACACACCATCGGCACCGGCAAGCTCGAAACCGGAACGTTCCGGCAGACGCACCAGCGAAGGCAGGCTCTTGGCGAACTCGTCACCAAAACTGTCGGGCGTAGTACCGCTGAAATGCAGGCCGTGCGCGTACCGGAAGAACAGGCGTACGCGGCCGCCTTCGTCGCAGCGGAAACCCAGCACAGTCGGCCCATACACCGGAATACGGCTCATACCATACACTTGGCGAAGCGCACAATTGCCTAGACGCTCGCCCGGTGTACGTTTATCAACCGGATGAATGTTGTTGTATTCGCCGCAATCCATAGTGCAGATGGCGAACACATTGTCGATGGACTGCGCGGCATCCCACTGGGCCTCGCGCAACCCCGGCCACAGCATCGGATCGCCGTCGCCCTCGTCGACCTTCTTGTCAATCCACTGCGGCAATTGCACGATCAGGAACGGCAGGCTTTCGCTCCACAGCGCACGCCATTCACCAATCATCATGCCCAGCAACTCACGGTAGGATCCGCAATACGGCTCGTCTTCCTCGCCCTGATACCATAGGAATCCCGCCAAGGAGTAAGGCACAATGCGCTCCAGCATGGCATGGAACGCGCCTGACGGACGCCACTGCGAGGTCGGCGTCATCGGCGGCGGCCACGGGCATTCGCCATACTGTTGGGTCAGCGTATCCCACGTCACATCAGGATCGTCTTCGCGGGCGGCTGCGATCGACGCATTCCACGTATCAGAACGCGACTGCCATTCGCCGTACTCCAAATCGAACTGTTCCTGCGTTTTACCTGCGATCGCCTGCTCATAGCGCGCAAGATAGCCGCGCCCGGATTCGCTGGAATTCAGTGCATCTTCGCTCGTCCAGCAACTGATCGACGTACCCCCGATATAACAGTCGATAATGCCGATCGGAAGGTCGGAATCAAGTTCATCACGCAGTTTTCGCGCAAAATAGTACGCTACCGCACTCATTACGCCACTATTTTCAGGCGATGATTCCTGCCAGCTTGCCGCATGTTCGGCGTTGCGATTGATCACACCGGTTTTCGGCACATTGTAGAAGCGCAGTAACGGATCGGCACAGTTATCGAGGGCTTCCTCGGCGTCTTCACTGTTGCGCAATTCAAGTTCCATATTGCTTTGACCGCCGGCCAGCCATACTTCGCCGATAAGCACGTCATAATATTCGATGAAATCGTTGCCTGCGGTGACGCGCAACGTGTAAGGGCCACCTTCGGGCTGTGCCGGCAGCATGACGCGCCACGGTGAAAAACCGTTCTTGATCTCTTTGGAGGCGTACGCATGCGCCTGCACGATCACGGAACCATCGAAATCGCGGATTTCCGCGGAAACCTCAAGTCCGGCGCAATCGGCATCAAGCGCGCCGAACACGGCGATGGGTTTGTTACGCTGCAACACCATATGCGAGGCGAAAATCGCGGCGACGTGCAGAACTCCTGACGTGCTACGGTCTTCGGTAGGTTCAGCCGACGTTGTCATTTCAGAACCAGGTGCGGGACCAGTCGCAGTGACCATGACATCTCTTCCTATAGAAAAACCGTAAGAAACCGTACATATCTATCCTAGAACAATATGCGACAGAACATACAAAAAAGACCGCCACCCGTAAGGGCAGCGGTCTTGTAAAAGACTCAGCGATTAGCCGAATGAGCCACATCAGCCACGGGCGATCTTGCCGGTGAAGGTGGCCATATCAGCGTCGTCATCCTTGCCGTTGTTCCAGGAGAACATGGCGCGCAGCTTCGGACCGACGGTCTCGATGCGGACGTTGCCGTACTCTTCCTGCAGAGCCTTGAACTTCGGAGCGCCAGCGTCCTGGTCCTCGATGAACTCCTTGGCGAAGGAGCCGTCCTGGATGCGCTGCAGGTGGTATTCCATGCGCTTGCGGCAGTCCTCGTTGATGACGGTGTTGACGTAGTCGCCGTACTGAGCGGTGTCAGAGCAGGACCAACGAGCCTTGTTCAGACCGCCCTCGTTCATGAGGTCGACGAGCATCTTCAACTCGTGGCAGACCTCGAAGTAGGCGATTTCAGGCTGGTAGCCGGCGTCGGTGAGGACCTCGAAGCCCATTTCAACAAGCTTGTTCACGCCGCCCATGAGCACATTCTGCTCGCCGAACAGATCGGTTTCGGTCTCCTCGGTGAAGGTGGTCTTGATGGCGCCTGCACGCAGAGCGCCCAGAG
>OOAZ01002244.1_pt1 | contig 10672 bp, 9 predicted proteins | sample 1671221 | NCBI WGS metagenome assembly OOAZ01 (sample SAMN06348134, study PRJEB24527) | human gut metagenome | biome: human gut; feature: ankylosing spondylitis patient; material: feces | host: Homo sapiens | place: China | collected 2015-10
CACTCTTTCCCTACACGACGCTCTTCCGATCTGCTTGTGCTGCGCGTTGGCAGCATTCTCACCCTGGGGCTTGGGTGTGCGCGGCTTGCGGGTATGGGGCGCACTCTGGCCGTTCTGGGCAGGCTGTGCGGTATTTTTACGTTTTGGCTTGAACTCTTCCATCGAAAACCTCCGAATCGTCGTATTTCCGGGCTGGTGCCTGCCATCTGCAGGTACCGGAATCCCTCAAAAGCGGTTGCGATCTATGTATTTTAAGAGCGGATGCTCCTATGCCTAATGGAATGGGCGCGGAAAGCCCGCCTGAAAAGACGCGGCCAGGCCCGATAAAACACACAATGCAATTACACTCTATTATAATCGGAAATGGCGTCTATGTCAAATATCTTGCCTTATGAAGCCCGGCTTGCTATAATAGTAGTATTATAGACCAGAATACGGAGTACAACGCATGAAGCATATTGAAATTTATACCGATGGTGCCTGCAGCGGCAACCCCGGCCCGGGCGGCTGGGGCGCGATCCTGCGGTTCCGCACGGCGCAGAAGGTGTACGAGAAGGAGCTTTCCGGCGGCGAGGCCAACACGACCAACAACCGCATGGAGATGACCGCCCTGCTGGAGGCGCTGCGCCAGCTCAAGGAGCCCTGCGCCATTGACCTGTACAGCGACAGCAAGTACGTCATTGACAGCCTGCAAAAGGGCTGGGCCAGGGGGTGGCGCGCCCGCGGCTGGAAGAAAGCAGACAAATCCCCCGCCCTGAACCCGGATCTGTGGGCCCCGCTGCTGGCCGAGAGCGAGAAACATGAAATCACCTACCACTGGCTGAAGGGCCACGCCGGCCATCCCGAAAACGAACGCTGTGACCGCATGGCTGTGGAGCAAAGCAAGAAATACGGCGGGCGTCAGGCCTGACCTTGGCATTAGGAGAGAAACATGGACGGTTTTAACACATTTGAAAAGCAGGATAAGGTCCTGCTGGGACTGAACAGCGGCAGTGACGCCGCAGCAGCCATGCGCATTTTGCAGCAGCAGGGCTTTGCGGTGCAGACATTCACGGCTGAACACGAAGTCACGCCAGCCGGGCTTTTACAGCTGCTGGCCGACAAAGCTGCCGAGTTGGACTGCGCGTTCATTGCCACCGGGCACTATGCCCGCATCGAGGTGGACGGTGAGGGGCTTTCTCACCTGCTGCCCGCCGCGGACGCCGAGGCAGACCAGAGTGCCGCGCTGGCAGGTCTGCCGCAGGAAGTGCTGGTTAAGCTGGTGCTGCCGCTGGGCGAGTTTACCAAGGCAGAAGTGGCGGAGATGCTGGCGGATACGGCGGAATAAATCTTACGACAGCAAAAATGCCTGTGCAGGTTTGAAGCCTGCACAGGCATTTTTGTTTGCGTTGGCTTCCCCCACGGGGGAAGCCGTCAGTGGCTCCGACCACTGACTGATGAGGGCAAAGCTTGTGGCAATGACCCGTTTTTGAGTAGTCAGATACACCTTGCCCTCATCCGGCCCTGCGGGGCCACCTTCCCCCGAGGGGGGAAGGCTTTTGAGAGTTTCACTTTTTCTTTTTATGCTTCGGCCAGGGCCACCATTTGCCCTCTTTTTCGTGCATCCAATGGGCGAGCGGATAGAAGATCATGGCCAGACCGCCCAGCAGGATCAGGATGTACAGCCAGCCCGCAAAGTCAAAAATCACATCCAGTGCGGCCAGCGCAGCCAGAAAGAACCCGGCGTACATCATGAACTGGCCGTTGTGGACCACATAGCCGTTCCAGTTTTCTGGTTTGATCTCGTCGCGGCCCTGGTCGCCCCAGACATTGGGGTTCTTCATTGCGGAGTAGCCGTAAAACGCCAGCACGATGCCGATAACAAAAAGGAATTCAAACAATGGGGTGTCCTCCCGGAATTATTTTTTGAAGAAGGGGCTGAAATCAAACGTTGCAAAGTAGTCCTCCGGCGTCTCGGCGCGGCGGATGAGCTGGTGGGAGCCGTCCTCCTTCAGCAGGACCTCGGCACTGCGCAGCTTGCCGTTGTAGTTGTAGCCCATCGAGAAGCCGTGTGCGCCGGTGTCATGGATGTAGACAATGTCGCCGATGTCGATTTCCGGCAGCATACGGTCAATAGCGAACTTGTCATTGTTCTCACACAGACCGCCGGTGACGTCGTATTTGTGGTCGCAGGGGGTGTCCTCCTTGCCCAGCACCGTGATGTGATGGTAGGAGCCGTACATGGCAGGGCGCATCAGGTTGGCCGCGCAGGCGTCAACGCCGATGTACTCCTTGTAAATATGCTTCTGGTGCAGCACGGTGGTGACAAGTGCGCCGTAGGGTGCCAGCATGAAGCGGCCCATCTCGGTGAAGATGGCGACATCACCCATGCCGGCGGGCACCAGAATCTCCTCAAACTTCTTGCGCACGCCCTCGCCGATGGCGGCAATGTCGTTGCTGCGCTGGTCGGGGCGGTAGGCAATGCCGACGCCGCCCGAAAGGTTGATGAACTTGATTTTTGCGCCGGTGCGCTTGTGCAGGCGGACGGCCAGCTCAAACAGGATACCGGCCAGCTTGGGGTAATAGTCATCGGTAACGGTGTTGCTGGCCAGGAAGGAGTGGATGCCGAACTCCTCGGCACCGGCAGCCATCAGTTTTGTGTATGCCTCGGCCATCTGGTCCTCGCTCATGCCGTACTTGGCGTCGCCGGGGTTGTCCATGATACCGTTGCCCAGCTCGAACACACCGCCCGGGTTGAAGCGGCAGCAGACGGTCTTGGGCACGCCCGCGACCTTTTCAAGGAACGCAACGTGGGTCAGGTCGTCCAGATTGATGTACGCGCCGAGGTCGTAGGCTTTCTTCATGTCCTGCGCGGGCGTGTCGTTGGAGGAAAACATGATGTCGCTGCCCTTGAAGCCGCAGGCCTCGCTCATGAGCAGCTCAGTATAGCTGGAGCAGTCAACGCCGCAGCCCTCCTCCTGCAGAATCTTCAGCAGGTAGGGGTTGGGTGTGGCCTTTACGGCGAAATATTCTTTAAAGCCCTTGTTCCAACTGAACGCGGCGTTGACCCTGCGGGCATTTTCCCGGATACCCTTTTCGTCATAGAGGTGGAACGGGGTGGGAATATCGGCGGCGATCGCCTTCGCCTGGGCAAGGGTGATAAACGGCTTTTTCTGCGGCATGATTGTCTTTCCTTTCCCTTTATATGCTTCTTCAGACCGTCAAAAAAACGCATTCTTGCCTTATTGCGTGTGTAGGGGCGACCAATGGTCGCCCGTCAACTTACCGCAGCAACGCATTTTCTGCGACAGTTTGCTTACAAGGCAAACGGGCACGGGCAAACAATGCTCGCCCCTACAAGAGTTTTTCGACAGTCTGATTTCTCTATAGGCTTATTATATACGTTTTTTTATACATCGGCAAGAGAAAATGCTAAAAACGCAGGGGCGGATTCCATATCCGCCCGCAAGCCGTACCGCTGCCGCACACGGTCCGGGCGCATATCGAAGGCTCCCCTGCGGAGACACAAACAAAAATGACCGCCTTCCCATGAAAGCGGTCACAAGATTTACAGCACAGTCTCCGCGTGGTCGCCCTGAATGTGGAGCCTGGCGGCCAGCAGGCGGTTGTCCAGTTGGCGGCAGGTCCAGCGGTACGCAGGGTACAGGAACAGGCAGGCCGCGATCCATGCGGCGGGATTGGACAGCTCCGCGCCGAAGTATCCCAGAACCGGGACCAGTACAATTGCCACCGCCGTGCGGGCGACCATCTCGGCCACACCGGCCAGCATAGCGAGTGACGAGAAGCCGAGCCCCTGGATGGAGTAGCGCCAGACGATCAGCGCACCCAGCGGCACAAAGAACACACTGTTCCAGAACAGATACTCGCGGCCCATGGCAACGATGTCGACCTCCTTGGCTGTGTCAAGGAACAGCGACATGATCTGCACGTCGGTAAAGTGCAGGATCAGCGCCGAGCCGACGCCGTAGACCAAAATGATCAGCATGGCGCTGTTCACACCCTGGCGGACGCGGTCCATGCGAGACGCGCCGAGATTCTGACCTGCATAAGTCGCCATGGCCGTGCCGACGCTCTCCATCGGAACGGTCAGCAGACTCTGGGTCTTGCCTGCTGCGGTGACGGCGGCAACGGCGGTGCTGCCCAGCACATTGACCGCCCACTGCATGATGACGCTGCCAATGGCTGTGATGCTGCACTGCAGGCCCATGGGTATACCGATGCTCAGCAGACGTATGCTGGCCTTTTTCGAGAAGGCCAGATCGTCCTTTTCCATTTTCAGCACGTCGAACTTGCGGCGGAGATATATAAAGCTCAGTACGCCGGAGATGACCTGCGAAATGTCGGTTGCCAGTGCCGCGCCGAACACGCCGAAATGGAACGGCACGATAAACAGAAGGTCAAGGCCGATGTTCAGTGCGCTGGTCAAAATCAGAAAGTAAAGCGGCGTCTTGCTGTCGCCCAGTGCGCGCATGATGGCCGCCACCATATTGTACAGAAAGATGAACGGGATGCCTGCAAAGATCCAGCCAATGTAGATGACCGCGCCGTCAATGATGTCGTCGGGCGTCTGCATCAGCTGCATCATCGGGCGGGTCAGCGCAACAGTGCTGATGGTCAGCACCACACTGGCCGCCATACAGAGCCAGGCGGCGTTGGCGACATGGCGGCGCAGATCCTTATAGTCCCGCGCGCCGAACAGCTGTGCAATGGGAATCGCAAAGCCGTTGCAGACGCCGATGACGAAACCCAAAATCAGATAGTTGACCGAGCCGGTAGCGCCGACAGAGGCCAGCGCACTGACACCGCAGAACCGACCCACGATGATGGTATCCGCCAGCGCATAGAACTGCTGGAACAGGTTGCCCAGCACCAGCGGCAAGGTGAACAGGAGAATAACTTTGAGCGGACTGCCGCTCGTAAGGTCTTTTGTCATGATTTTTCCTACCCTATTATATACGTGCATAATTTCGTGCGGATTGTATTATAGCACGTACGCCTGTAAATGCAAGAGGATAAATTATGCAAATTTTGCGATTTTTGGGGCAAATAAGCCTAAAATCTTCCCCTTCGGGAGACGGTGGCCCCGCAGGGCCGGCTGAGGTGCGAGTCTGCGCAATCGTTCATTAGCGGGCGGCATAAGCAAGTACCTCCCTCATCAGTCAGCGGGCGGGACCGCTGACAGCTTCCCCCTCAGGAGAAGCCTCTCTGCCCCAGAACCGTTCCAGCTCCCCGGCCAGCGTCTCGGCGCTTTCCACGACCCGCAGCTGCTCCCAGTGCGGCGGCATCAGGCGGCGGGTGTCGGGGGCCAGAAACCGGTCATCAATGAGCAGGACAACGCCGCGGTCCTCCGGCGCGCGGATGACCCGGCCTGCCGCCTGCAAAACCTTGTTCATGCCGGGGAAGCGGTAGGCATAGTCAAAGCCGGAGCCGCGCGTCTGCTCAAAGTAATCGCGCAGCTGCTCCTGCCTCGGGCCGACCTGCGGCAGGCCCGGGCTGACGATGGCTGCACCGATGAGGCTCTCCCCCGTCAGATCGACGCCCTCGCCAAAAACGCCGCCCAGCACCGCAAAGCCCAACAGCGGTCTGCCGTCGGATTTCTGAAACTGTGCCAGAAACTCCGCGCGTTTTCCCTCGTCCATGGCGCTTTCCTGACAGAGGGTCGGCTGGTCCGGGTACCGGGCGGTGAAATCCTCCCACACCTGCTGTAAATAGCTGTAGCTCGGGAAAAACGCCAGATAGTGCCCGGCCTTCGCCCCGGACATCACGGCCAGCAGGTCGGCGACCTTGGCAATGCTGTCCGCGCGGTCCTTGTAGCGGGTGCTGACGTGGCGGGCGCACCACAGGCCCAGATGCTCCGTATCAAACGGGCTGCGCAGCGCTACAGCGCGGGCATCGGGCAGACCGCACAGATCTCTGTAATAGCCTGCCGGAGCCAGCGTCGCGCTGAACAGCACCGCCGCGCGGCCCTTGGCAAAGTCCGCCGCCAGAAAGTCACTCGGGTCCAGGCAGAGCATTGCGGCACGGACCTCACTGCCATGGGCAGAGATTTGCAGTACAAAGTGATCGTCGAACGTGTCCGCCACGCGCAGCCAGGCGCGGATGTCAAAGTATAATTGCAGCAGTGCCTCGTGGGTCTCGTCGGGGTCGCGGTGCTCGTCAAGCCAGATCTCCAGCGGCTCACAGAGCCTTGTCAGCGCACGGTCAAGCGTATCGGCGCGGGACTTTTCAAAGAACGTGCGGCCAAAGCGGCTGTCGCCGGGCGCTTCCTCGCAGCGGTGCCGCCACTCGATGAAGATGTCGTTGACCTTTGTCAGCGCGTTTTTCAGGCTGCTTTTGCCCTTGCCCAGCCGCTTTTTGGCGTCGTAGAAGGCGCTTTTGGCAAGGACGGCACTGTGCATGTCCCGGGCGCGGTCCGGAAGATTATGTGCCTCATCGAGCAGAAACAGATAGTCCCCCGCTGTGTCAAAAAAGCGTTCCAAATGCACGACGGGGTCAAACAGGTAGTTGTAGTCCCCGATGACTACATCACACCACAGGCTTAGATCCAGCCCCAGCTCAAACGGACAGACCTTATGTCTGCGAGCCAGCATCTGCAGTGCGTCAGCGGTCAGAGCGTGGGTGTCCAGCGCATCCCACAGCGCCGTCCTGACGCGATCATAGTAGCCTTTGGCATAGGGGCATGCCTCGGGCGTACACTCGCGCCGATCCTGCATACAGATTTTGTCCTTGGCGGTCAGCGTTACGCTGCGCAGCTTTAAATGGGCGTCGGACGCCCGCAGCAGCGCCAGCGCGTTCTCCGCTGCCGCACGGGTCGTGCCGCGGGCTGTCAGGTAAAAGACGGGGCCGCCCTGCCCCACAGCCTTTAACGCCGGGAACAGCACGCTCATCGTCTTGCCGATGCCGGTGGGTGCCTGGCAGAGCAGCTGCCCGCCCTCGGTGCAAATCTTGTACACCGCGCCGATCATGGCCCGCTGGCCCGGACGATAGCTAGGAAACGGAAATTGCAGCGCCGCCAATGACGCGCGGCTGATGCGCTGCCACTCGGCGGCACGCTTGGCCCACGGCGCGTACTGCGTCAGTAGGTCGGTCACAACGGTGTCCAGCGCGTCGGCGGTGTAGTCATGGCTGAAACGAAATTCCAGTTCCTCATCGACCTGAAAGTAGGTCAGCCGCACCCGCATAGCGGGCAGGCCGTTCTGCCGCGCGTAGATGGCCGCATAGATCTGCGCCTGTGCCCAGTGCTCCGGGCTTTGCTCACCGGTGATGAGCTCGGGCGGCAGAGTTGTTGTTTTGATCTCATCAATGGTCGGCATGCCGTCAGTATCGGTAAAAATACCGTCGGCACGGCCCTCCAGCGTGTAGGTGATTTGGGCACAGGCGTAGTCCTGCTTCAACGCCGCCTCGGCCTGGTAGTCCGGGTACTCTTTTACGGCGGCACGCTGCAATTTGCGGTGCAGGCGTGCACCCTCCAGCGCGCGGTCAAAGCCGGTAAAGCGGCTGTCAATGCTGCCAGTGCGCAATAAAAACTCCACCAGACGCCGTATGGGCAGCGTCAGTGCCAACGCTTCAGGCTCCATGCCGCTTCCCTCCTTGCATCCGGTGGTATCTTTTTAATAGGTATGTTCGCAGACCTCTGTGATTTTCTGCCGCAGGGCCACAAAGTCGCCAAAGACAGCGGGCTTGTTGTCTGGGTAGCGCAGCAGCGCTGCGGGGTGGTAGGTCGCCATGAACAGTGTGCCCTGCTTGTCGAAAAATTTACCGTGGTCGCGGGAAATCGAGAAGCCCGGGTCGAGCATCCGCTGCGCGGCCACGCGGCCCAGACAGACAACGATTTTGGGACGGATCAGCTGAAATTGCTGGCGCAGCCAAGGCATGCACGCAGCGGATTCTTCCGGCAGCGGATCGCGGTTCTGCGGCGGGCGGCATTTGACGATATTGGCAATATAGACGTTTTTGTCACGGCTCAAGTCGACGGCCTCCAGATAGTGGTCCAGCAGCTGGCCGCTCTTGCCCACAAAGGGAAGACCCTGCTCATCCTCGTTGGCACCGGGGCCTTCGCCTACGAGCATGACCTCGGCGTGTGCGGCACCCTGGCCAAAGACGACGCTGTGGCGCGTCTCGCACAGGCCGCAGCGGCGGCAGGCCAGGCATTCCTGTTGCAATGCTTGCAGTTCCATAATATACTTCCTCTGACATGGTTAAATCGGGCGCGGCGCACCCATACTGTAAGGAAAAGGAGGGGCAGGCGTATGGCACTATTTTTGCGGGGACTCTGCCTGCTGGCGGGGTATCTGTTCGGCGGTTTTTTGACAGCGGAGGTCGTGGCGCGGTGCACGGCGGGCGTCAGTGCGCGGGATATTGGCACCGGCAACCCCGGCATGGCGAATATTGCGACACATCTTGGTAAAAAGGCCGGGCTGCTGGTTCTGGCGGGCGACGTCATCAAGACTGCGGCGGCCTGCTGGTTCTGCCACCAGCTTGCGCCGGAGCTGGGGCTTACCGCTCTGCTGTACGGCGGGCTTGGCGCGGTGCTCGGGCACAACTGGCCGATTTGGTACAAGGGCCGGGGCGGCAAGGGCGTGGCCGTCACCTGCGCGTGGCTCATGCTGTACCTGCCCGTCACCGGTGTGCTGTGCTGTCTGGCGGGCGGCGTGGCTGTGATGCTGACCGGCTATCTGCCGGTAGGCGCGGTGCTGATTGCCGCGCTGGCTGTGCCGGTAGGCTGGCTGCAATACGGCACCGAGGCCGGTGCTGTACTGGCCCTGAATGCCGTTATCATGGTTACGCGGCACTGGGCCGGTCTGCAGCGGATACATCGCGGCGAGGAGCTGCAGTTCTTCCGCCCGAAGCTCTGATATAATCTATCATACCACGCCCTGCCCCGGAATGCAATGTTCTTTAGGTTTTTACGCAACTGCGCTGTATTTTATCGAAGCTGAAAAAATCGGTAAAAAATATCAAAAAAAGTGTTGACATTTTGCGTGTCAGCCGCTATAATTAACAACGTTGCAGCTGCCACGGCAGCGCACAAAGCTGGGTATGGCCCGGTAGTTCAGTTGGTTAGAACGCTAGCCTGTCACGCTAGAGGTCGTCAGTTCGAGCCTGATTCGGGTCGCCATACGCTGCTATAGCTCAGTTGGTAGAGCGCATCCTTGGTAAGGATGAGGTCAGCAGTTCAAATCTGCTTAGCAGCTCCAGCGCTGATGCCCACAGTGCAAGATACGCATTGTGGGCATCATTAGTATAGGGGCATAGCTCAGTTGGTAGAGCAGCGGTCTCCAAAACCGCGTGCCGAGGGTTCGAATCCTTCTACCCCTGCCAAAAGCCGCTTATCTCGTTTGAGGTAAGCGGCTTTTTGTTTTTTGCTGCGTCGTAGGGGCCGCATATATGCGGCCCGCGGGTTGGCGGGAGAGACCCGACCACGGCTGGCATCTGGAATGCTAAACAGGCGCTTACTTACGATGTGCCGAAAAAAAGAGGATGTGGACAGATCCACATCCTCTGAAACAAAAACAAATCCGAAACAATGCTTCACAAAGAAGATTGAGTTCGGATTTGCACAATATGGTGGAGCTGACGGGAGTCGAACCCGTGTCCGAAAAGAAATCAGTTAGAGTATCTCCGGGCGCAGTGTGTTTATTAAATTTCCCTTGGTGCGGGCGAGCACACACGCACTACACCTTGGTAGCTTCATAAGTTCATGCCGGGCCGCAAAGCTTAAGCCCGTTCACGTTCAGTACCTAATCGACGCCCTGACCCCATGCGGTACTAACACGGGCAGGACGGCAGCGCCTAATTAGGCAGCTACGGCAACAGGATAATTGTTGTCAGTTAATTTAAGTTGGCGCTTTTATCGTGGGTCACCGCCACGGCCCGCTGCTCACGCCTCTCTCTCCTCGTCGAAACCATTACAGCCCCGTATATTCGGCAGGCAAGCCCACCGGGAAAGTGAAGTAGAAACAACTTATCGCTGCGTTTTGAGTGCGCGGTCAATGTCGCGCTTGGCGTCGCGTGCCGCAGCAGACGCACGCTTGTCATACAGCTTTTTGCCCTTGCACAGGCCCAGCTCCAGCTTGACGCGCCCCTTTTTAAAGTAAAGAGAGAGCGGCACCAGCGTGTAGCCCTGCAGCTTGATCTGCTGCCCCAGACGGCGGATCTCCGCCTTGTGTGCCAGCAAACGCCGCGGACGGCGCGGGTCCTTGTTGAAGATGTTGCCCTGATCATAGGGGCTGATGTGGATGCCCTTGGCGATCAGCTCGCCGTCATCGATGTCTGCCCAGGAATCCTTCAGGTTGACCCCTCCGGCGCGCAGGCTCTTGACCTCGGTGCCTACCAGCTCGATGCCTGTTTCCAGTGCCTCGATGACAAAGTATTCGTGGCGCACCTCACGGTTGACGGCAATCATTTTTTTTGCACACTTGTCCTCTGCCATGGGGCACACCTCCTTTGCTATTGTGGTAGGATATTAAGTATAGCGCACCTGCGCGGGAAAGTCAAGCATCCGCCGCCGGATTTATGCAGCACTTTGCGCGGAAAAATGCAAAAATTATAATTTTTGCAAAACTCTGTTGACATTCTCATTCAAATCCGCTATAATAATAAAGCTGATTCGAGACGGCCCGGTTGACCGGGTGTAGCGCAGTTTGGTAGCGCGCTTGAATGGGGTTCAAGA
>OOAZ01002245.1_pt1 | contig 10670 bp, 7 predicted proteins | sample 1671221 | NCBI WGS metagenome assembly OOAZ01 (sample SAMN06348134, study PRJEB24527) | human gut metagenome | biome: human gut; feature: ankylosing spondylitis patient; material: feces | host: Homo sapiens | place: China | collected 2015-10
TTGAAACCGGTGCGAAGGCCGTAGAGGTCCGAAGGGGACTGCACGGCGCGGTAGAAGATCGTCGAATCGGTCGTGAGCAGTTCGCGCCGCTCCTCGCGTTCGGCATAGGGATAGTATTCGTCGCCGGGGTACTGGGCCGCCGCCGCACACGGAAACAGGAGAAACAACAGGGCACAACGACTTTTCAGCATATCTTTGCGACTTTACAGAACGCAAAGATAGCAAAAAGTCCGACGATTCAAAACCGGATCGCATGCAGCGCGGCAAAACGGTCCGGCAAACAGAAAAGCCGTCGCGACACGGCAGGAGCAGCGTCAGACGGGGATGGGGCATGACAAATTCCGGCGTCCCCGCAGCGGGGACGCCGGAATCGGAATCAGATTGTTTTCAGGACTTCGGTCAGCAGTTTCCAGAACTTGGGAACCGTGGCGATTTCGAGCCGTTCGTCGGGCGAATGCACGCCGCGGAGCGTCGGACCGAAGGAGACCATCTCCAGATCGGGATACTTTTCGAGGAACAGACCGCACTCCAGCCCGGCATGGATGGCGCGGACCTTGGGTTCGGAGCCGAACAGCCGTTTGTAGGCATCGACGGTGACCTCCAGCAGCTTCGACTGCGGGTCGGGCATCCAACCCGGATAGCCATCGGAATGGGCCACATCGGCGCCCGCCAGCGCGAAGACCGACTCGACCATCTGCATCACGTAGGTCTTGGCGCTCTCGACCGACGACCGCTGCGACGAGGTGACAACGATGCGGTTGCCCTCCGCGAACTTCACCGAAGCGAGGTTCGTCGAGGTCTCGACCAGCCCCGGAACGGCGAACGACATGGCCACGACCCCGTTGGGAACGCCCACCAACGAGTAGACCAGCGCCGACTGCGTCCTGCTGTCGAGCACCTCGTCGACGTGGGGCATCTCGTTGAGCGTGATTTTGAAATTGGGTTCGCGGAAGCGGAATTCGGCTTCGAGGTCCGCGGCGAAAAGGTTGTAACGCTTGACGAACTCCTCCTTGAAGCGGGCCGGAACGCCGAAGATGGCGTAAGCCTCGCGGGGAATGGCATTGCGGAGGTTGCCGCCGTTGAAATAGCACAGTTTGAGTTCGAACGACTGCATGCCGTCCCACAGCAGGCGCGCCACGGTCTTGTTCGAGTTGACGCGGCCCTTGTCGATGTCGTCGCCCGAGTGTCCGCCCTGAAGGTCCGACACGTCGACACGGAAGAACGTGTAGTTCTTCGGCGACGGCTCCATCGTGTAGTGGAACGTGGCGATGGTGTCGATGCCGCCCGCACAGCCGATGAAGATTTCGCCCTCGTCCTCCGAATCGAGGTTGACGAGGTATTTGCCCGTGAGCATCCCCTCGCCCAGCTCGAACGCACCCGTGAGGCCCGTCTCCTCGTCGACGGTGAACAGCGCTTCGACGGGACCGTGCTCCACCGTCTCGTCGAGCATCACGGCCAGCGCGGCGGCCATGCCGATACCGCAGTCGGCGCCCAGCGTCGTACCTTCGGCCCGGACCCACTCGCCGTCGATACGCGTGCGGATGGGATCGTTGTCGAAGTCGAACTCCACATCGGAGTTCTTTTCGCAGACCATGTCCATGTGCGACTGGAGGATCACGGCTGCGCGCTCCTCCATGCCCGGCGTGGCGGGCTTGCGCATCACGACGTTGCCGATGGCGTCCTTTTTATATTCGATATGGTGCTTTTTGGCGAAATCGACCAGAAAATCAATGATTTTGCCCTCCTTCTTCGAAGGACGCGGCACACGCGTGATGGCGTCGAACTGTTCCCAGACAAGACGCGGTTCCAAAGAGGTTATTTCCGACATAGATTTTTGCATTTTTGCAAAGTTAGGAAAAAATCCGTAACTTTGACAATATAAAATACGGGAACGAATGGATTTCAGAATAGGACACGGATACGACGTACACGCTCTGGCCGACGGCCTGCCGCTGGTTCTGGGAGGCGTGGAGATCGCCCACACGAAAGGGTGCGTCGCCCACTCGGACGGAGACGTGGCGATCCACGCCCTGTGCGACGCTCTGCTGGGCGCCGCGGCGCTGGGCGACATCGGGCTGCACTTTCCCGACACGTCGGTCGATTTTGCGGGCATCGACTCGAAGATCCTGCTGCGCCGCGTGGCGGAACTGCTGCGCGAAAAGGGCTACGAGATCGGGAACGTGGACTGCACGATCCGCGCCCAGCAGCCCAGGTTGCGGCCGCACATCGACGCCATGCGCCGTGCGATGGCCGGCGCAATGGGCGTAGACGACGACCGGGTGTCGGTCAAGGCCACGACCACGGAGCATCTGGGCTTCGAGGGGCGCGAGGAAGGCATCTCCGTCTCCGCCGTGGCGCTTATTTACCGTCCTGCGGACGGGAAATAATTCAGATTTTAGAATTGCTTATATTTGTACGATCAAACACCAAACCGCAACGCCTATGAAGCAGTAGAAAACAACCTTTCAACTCCGTGCCTGCGGGCACACGACATATAAAAAGCGCATCGGCTTTTCTTCTTACGTCGGAAAATTGGACACTTTCTAACAAGTAAGGGACTAAAGGCGATGCTCGTGCTGTTTTACGGCGCGGGCATTTCTTTCATCTTACTTGTAGGTCGTCCAATACCTCCGACGTGGATAAAGGAATTTGTCCGCGTTTTTTATTGACTCTTAACCCTTAACCAATCTATCAAAATGAAACAAAACCGTATTCTGCTGCCGTTCTTGGCGATCTGTCTGGTCGCATGCAGCAAAGATGATGACGAAGGACATTCGAAAAACGAACAGAATGTTCCGGTAAAAGAAATTACATTTAAGAACTGTTCTTTTACCATGGTAAAAGTAGATGGAGGAACATTCCAGATGGGAGCAACCCGTGAACAGGAGGCGAGCGGCTGGAAACCGGATCGCACCGAATATCCTGTACATAAAGTGACGCTCAATACCTTTTATATCGGAGAAACAGAGGTCACAAAGGAACTTTGGAGCGCAGTTATGGAAACAGAGTGCGACTATTCTGAATACCATAAGCCTCAAGGCGTGGAGTGGAACGACATTCAACCTTTTATCGAACGTCTCAACCAAGCAACGGGATTAAAATTCCGGTTACCGACCGATGCCGAATGGGAATATGCAGCACGGGGAGGCAACCGATCCCAGGGACACATTTATCCGGGCTCCGACATTTCGATCCTGGCGGCCTGGTGTTACAACAATGCCGGAACCTATATACTCAATGAAAACAAGTGGGATTATTGGGAGTTACGTAACAATGGAAACAGCCCGCATTATGTAAAACAGTTATTACCCAATGAACTGGGATTGTATGACATGGGCGGTAATCTTTACGAATATTGCAGTGACTGGCTGGGCGATTATCCCGAGGAACCTCAAACAAATCCACAAGGTCCGCAAAGCGGGTCTATGCGCGTTATACGGGGCGGATGTTGGGCTATTTGGTCCAATTCCGCACGCGTATCACACAGGCCTGCACAATCTTACAATTCGGATTATGTAGGTTTGAGGCTGGCCATGAGTACCGAGTAATTTCAGATAAAACGGCGCCTATAATTGATTCGGCGCCGTTTTATCCTTCATTTTCTAATCCATCCTGCGATACCGCGGGTCGTTCACCCGCTTGTTCCACAGCCAGCCGACGTAGCGCATCGTGACGTCGGGCGTCAGGAGCGTCAGCACCGTTTCGCCCGTGGCGGTCGAGACGGCGAAATCGGCGTGGTAGAGCGTGTTGCCGTCCGAAATATTGAAGGAGACCGACCAGCCCCACTGCACGCGGGCCGCCCGGTAGTCGCGGACCGACATCGAATCGAAATTCAGCATCTCGACATACTGGGTGATGCCCCGTTCGGTAGGCAGGTGCACCTCGACATGGTCGACGAACACCCCGAAAAAGAAGTAGTCGGCATAGATCGAACGGATCATTCCGCCGGGTAGCTGCTGCATCGAGTTGGGGAAGAACATATAGTCGCGCGACTGCACCAGCGAGTCGATCTTCGCGGCGTAGACCCGGGCCTTATAAGCCCTGCGCTGGGCGCGGTCCATCCCCGCCGCAGGCTCCTCGTAGACGGTCGTATGCTCCACGACCTGCACCGGAGCCTGCTGCACGGGAACGATCGTCGTCTGCGGCACGCTGTCCGCGGCGGAAGTTTCGAGCGTATACTGCGGGGTCTGCGCGACGGCGGCGCAGGCGATGAAAGAGAGTGCGCCGCAGGTGGAAAAAACGGAGTGTTTCATAAGTCGGACATCGGATTGAACGGGAAAAAAGCCCCCGCTTGAGGCGGGGGTTCGGGGATCGCCGGAGCGGCAAACGGACAGCGCAGCAGATACGGCTGCCCGGGATGGGTCCGGCAAAATGAATTTACGTCAATAGAGCTGCGAAATCGAACCCGTATACTGCACGGGGTTATACCACGGATTGGTGATCGTCAGCGTAGCCCCGCCCGTGCGGGAGAAGATTTCGAAGGTGAACGTGTAGGTCGACGCCGAGAACAGCGAGGTCGAGAAGGTCACCATCCAGCCTTCGTGCGTCTGCTCGGTGATATAGCCCTGCAAATCGGAAACGGTGTAGTTGATGATCGTCACATAGTAAGGCGGCACGTAACCCTTGATGTAGGGAAGCGTGATGTCCGCCGTTCCGTCCCACATGCCGACGTTGAACGCGGGGTTCATAATCTGGCGCATCGGACCTGCGGGCTGACGCTGGAAGGTCGTCGGGTTGAACTGGAAGTTGCGCGACAGCACGAGCGAGTCCATGAACTTCTCGTAGTTGGCAATACGTTCCGCACGGCGTTTCTCGCGCACCTCGCGGCGTTCTTCCTTGGGCGACAGCACTTTTTTCTGTCCGATCACGGTAACGGCCGCCGCACAGAGCAGCAGGCCCACAACGATAATGACTGTTTTTTTCATAGCACATAAGGTTTGTTACGGCTATGAAAGCAAGTTTTGTGCCGAAAGCGGGATCATGGGCCACTTTCCGCTTCCGGACACCGTTGCCGTCACGGGCGTCGGCGTTTGCATACGCCGCCCTCCCTCGGGACGAGTTTCAGAGCCTCACGGCAGAGCGCCCCGCCGGACAGACGGAGACGCTACAACCCCAGTTTTTTGAGGAACTGACCCGTGTAGCTGCCCTCGCACTGCGCCACCTCGTGCGGCGTGCCCGCGACGATGATCTCCCCGCCGGCCGCCCCGCCCTCGGGACCTATATCTATAATATGGTCGGCGACCTTGATGACGTCGAGGTTGTGTTCGATGACGATGACCGTATTGCCGCGGTCGACGAGCTTGTTCAGCACCTCCAGCAGCAGACGGATGTCCTCGAAATGAAGCCCCGTCGTAGGCTCATCCAGGATGTAGAGCGTGCGGCCCGTGTCGCGCTTCGAAAGCTCGGACGAGAGCTTGATGCGCTGGCTCTCGCCGCCCGACAGCGTCGTGCAGGGCTGCCCGAGCGTCAGGTAGCCGAGGCCCACCTCCTGAATGGCCCGGAGCTTCTGGTAGATATTGGGGATGTTCTCGAAAAACTCCACGGCCATGTTGACCGTCATGTTCAGCACGTCGTCGATATTTTTGCCCTTGTACTTCACTTCGAGCGTCTCGCGGTTGTAGCGGTGGCCGCCGCACGCCTTGCAGCGCACGTAGACGTCGGGCAGGAAGTTCATCTCGATGGTCTGCACGCCCGCCCCGCGGCACTCCTCGCAGCGGCCGCCCTTGACGTTGAACGAGAAACGCCCGGCCTTGAAGCCGCGGATCTGGGCGTCGGGCGTCATCTCGAACAGCTTGCGGATGTCGGAAAAGACGTTCGAATAGGTCGCGGGATTCGACCGCGGAGTGCGCCCGATGGGCGACTGGTCGACAACGACCAGTTTGTCGATATGTTCGAGGCCCTCCGCCCCGTCGTACTCCAGCGGCTGGTCGAAGGAGCGGTAAAGCTCTCTGGCGAGAATCGGCCGCAGGGTTTCGTTGACGAGCGTCGACTTGCCCGAACCGCTGACGCCCGTCACGCAGATGAACTTGCCCAGCGGAAATTCCGCCGTGACGTTCTTGAGGTTGTTGCCCCGCGCGCCGCGGATCACGATGCGCCCGCCCGTTCCCTTGCGCAACGTTTCGGGAATTTCGATCCGCCGGCGTCCCGTCAGGTAATCGGCGGTGATGGTGTCGGACCGGAGGATGTCGTCGAACGTCCCGGCGGCCACGATGTTGCCGCCCTTGCGCCCGGCGCGGGGTCCCACGTCGACGATGAAGTCGGCGGCGCGCATCATGTCCTCGTCGTGCTCGACGACGATCACCGAGTTGCCCGCGTCGCGCAGCTCTTCGAGGCTGCGGATCAGCCGCTGGTTATCGCGCTGGTGCAGGCCGATCGACGGCTCGTCGAGGATATAGAGCACGTTGACGAGTTTCGAGCCGATCTGCGTGGCGAGGCGGATGCGCTGGCTCTCGCCGCCCGACAGCGAACGCGACGAACGCGCCAGCGAGAGGTAGCCCAGCCCCACGTCCATCAGGAACCGCAGGCGTTCGCGGATCTCCTTGACGATCTCCTGGGCAATCTTCCACTCCTTCTCCGAGAGCTGTTTTTCGATGGTGGGAACCCACTCCGAGAACTCGGAAATCGACATGGCCGACACCTCGGCGATGTTCTTCCCGGCGACGCGGAACTGCAACGACTCCTTCCGCAGGCGCGAACCGCCGCAGACCGAACATTTGCGGTAGACGAGGAACTGGTCGCGCCACTTCTGGCCGTGCTTCGAATCGTCGTCCTCGGTGCGGCCGATGTACTCGGCCACGCCCTCCCACGAGAGGAACTGGCGTCCGCCCGAAGACGAGAACTCCTGCAGGTCGACCGTCAGCGGCTCGGAATCGCCGTAGAGCACGGCGTTCAGCGCCTCCTCGGAGAAACTTTCGACAGGATCGTCGAGCGTGAAATCGTAACGGCGGCCCAGCATCTCCAGAATAGCGAAAAGCATGTTGTTGCGGTACTTGCCCAGCGGTCCGACGGCCCCTTCGCGCAGCGAGAGGCGGGCATCGGGAATGATCTTCCCCACGTCGAAAACCGCCTCCTCGCCCAGTCCGTTGCAATGGGGGCAGGCGCCCTTGGGCGAGTTGAACGAGAAGGTGTGCGGCGCGGGGTCCTCGAAGGCCACGCCCGTCGAGGGGCACATCAGGTGGCGCGAGTAGAAACGCTGCTGCCCGGTCCCGTAGTCGTGGACGGCCATCGTGCCCTTGCCCTGGCGCATCGACTCCTTCAGCGAGGTCATCAGCCTTTCGCGGGACTCCTCGCTGACCACGAGGCGGTCGACCACCAGGTCGATGGTGTGTATCTTGTAGCGGTCGAGGCGCATGCCCGACGATATTTCGCGGATCTCGCCATCGATGCGCGCATAGATGTACCCCTTCTTGGCCAGCGACTCGAACAGTTCGCGGTAGTGGCCCTTGCGGCCCTTGACGATGGGGGCCATCAGGGCGATCTTACGCCCGGCGAAGCCCGTGAGAATCAGCTCGGCGATCTGGTCGTCGGTATAGTGGACCATCTCCTCGCCCGTCACGGGCGAATAGGCCCGCGACGCCCGCGCGTAAAGCAGGCGCAGGAAGTCGTTGATCTCGGTCACGGTGCCCACCGTCGAGCGGGGATTCTTGTTGGTCGTCTTCTGTTCGATGGCCACCACGGGGCTTAACCCCGTGATCTTGTCCACATCGGGACGCTCCATCGTCCCCACGAACTGCCGCGCGTAGGTCGACAGCGTCTCCATGTAGCGCCGCTGCCCCTCGGCGTAGATCGTGTCGAAGGCCAGCGACGATTTGCCCGACCCCGAGAGGCCGGTGACGACTACCAGTTTGCGGCGCGGAATTTCGAGGTCCACGTTCTTGAGGTTGTGAACCCGGGCGCCCAGTATTTTGATCGTATCTTCCATTTCAGGTATGTAAACGTGCGGAACGTCCGGTTTATTGGATCGCAAATCAGCAACGTGCAAAGATACGTTTTTTTTCAATACATTGTCTTCTCCGCAGTTGTCGCGGTCAGGGTTCCGACGCTGAAAAAACGAAGTCCGCCCGAATGCCTTGCGGCATTTCGGACGGACTTTACACGAATCACCGGTATTAACGCCCCTACTCGTAGGTCTGGAGGATATACCAGTTATCGGAAGGATCCTCCGGGAACGACACGTCGATGCGCGTAGGATACCCTTCGGCGTCGAATTGGTAGGTCAACGCACCGTCGGCATCCGCATGTTCCGACATCAGGTGCTTGCAGGAGACGCCGAGCACGCCGATCCACTGGCCCAACTGATCGAAAACATCGGAAGAGCCGAATATATCGGGCGTAACGATCGGATACATGTAGCCACCCTTGTTCTCCCGGGCCGAATAGCTGTACGTGCTATGGTCCGTCTCGCGGGTGATAATATCTTCCTGGTTGAAAATGCCGTCGCCGTTATGGTCGTGATGGTAATATTTATGCCCGTCATACTCATCATAACTGCCGTCACAGGTGTGCACGCTCTCGGAATAAGTGCTCACCACATTCCCGTTCACCCACGTGGCATTGCAAAACCCGTCGAGTTTCCCGGCATTGTCCGTCATCCGATAGGAGACCAGCTGCCTCTGGTTGTTATAAGTATAGTATATCTTATAGAGCACGACGCCTTTGTGCTGAATAACCGAAGAGCGGGCCAGCCCCGCCGCATTGAGCGTATAGGTAACCTTAAACACGCCCGGCTCTCCGAGGACCTCGCCGCCTTCGAACTGATACCAGACTTTGCCATCCTCGTAATTGATCGGAATTTCCAGCGTCAGGCCGCCCTGTGTTACCTTAATCTTCGACATCCGCCGATTCGCATCGTAACTGTATTCGATAGCGCCGTTTCCCTCCGTAGGTTCTTTCGACTCGACCCGTTTGATCTTCTTATCCGCCGACGCCGGGGGAGTTACGAAACGCTGCTCGTCGAGTTCCGCCGCGGAGGGAGTTCCGCCGGTCGGGGCGATCGTCATGGAGGCTTTGCCGTTCCCCACGTCGCTGATGGTGATTTTGCCGAAATCGCTCAACGTGAGTTCGTGCAGATCGGCAGCAACGGAATAGGCGCCCGACAGCAGGTAGATATTATTCTCCGCAGCCCGGGTAAAGGGCGTTTTGGATAAAAACGTATAAAGGCCGTCGGTCGTGAACTCGAGCGAAACATAGTTCGAACTCTCCGCAAAAGTCCACACTTTGGCGATAGCCTGCTTCAGTTTGGCCTCGGTATCGGGATATTGCTCCTTCCCGGCGGCGGACTGCGTGACATCAATCGTCGCCTTTTCACTCCCGGCCGTCACCGTAATCACCGCCGGCGTCGGAGCTGTTTCCGACGTATTGGGATCGGCGGAAACCGTAAACTGACCCTCCCCCGCAGCGACCTTGCACCAGCTTTGCGAAGACTCGGCTTTCCACGCCGGTTGATTGGTGACGACCTTTACGGTGAAGGTCTCCGTCGCCGCGGCCGTAAAGGCAATCGCAGTTTGGGGACTGACCGACAAAGTCGCTTTATCCGGAGCCGGATCGTCCTTCTTGCATCCCGACAGCAGCACTGCCGCCAACAGGAACGATGTAAAGATTTTGGATTTCATACGCATTTTTTTATTGGATGAGAGTGATTTCGAGATACGACACGACAAAACACAACAACCCCTTGTCAGAGTCATTATATAATCGCGGAAAGCCGGATTCAGAAATTCAACCGGAACAGCGCGAGGGGGGGGGTAAGTCGATCGACAGCCGAGAGCCAATGGGGAAGAAATTTACCTCCCGTTTCATTTTCCGAACGAAAACCCGTTCTATCGCTGTCAGATCGTTTCATAGCTGAAAACAAAGGTATTCAAATTCCGCTGAATTCAAAATAAATCAACGGAAATAATCGCCTGAAGGGCAAAATAACAGGCATTGGCGTCCCCCGCGCGCATGACACGTCTATTTCAAAACGAATTCGTCGGCATCCCGCCATGCGGGGAATTTCTCGCGGAACGCCGCCAGCGCCTCCGTGTCGAACACGCCTGTCAGAATTCGTTCCCCGCCGCCGGCTTCGGCCATCGTGCGGCCCTTGAAGTCGACCAACGCCGAATCCCCGGCGTAACGGGCCGCAGGGTCATCCCCCACCCGATTCGCCCCGGCCGCATAGCACTGGTTTTCGATGGCCCGGGCGCGCAGCAGCGTCCGCCACACTTCGCGCCGCGGCGCAGGCCACGAGGCGCAGCACAGAATGGCGTCGTAATCGCCCCGGCAACGGCTCCAGACCGGAAAACGCAAATCGTAACAGACGAGCAGCAGGAACCGCACGCCTCCGTATTCGACCACCGCACGGCTGTCGCCGGGCGTGTACTGGCGCGCTTCGCCGCCGGGTGCGAACAGATGGCGTTTATCATAATAGAATTCTTCTCCTTCCGGCGTCAGAAAGAAAGCGCGATTGTAATATCTTCCGTTGTCTACAGTGATATAACTCCCGCAGATGGCCACTTGAAACAAAGAAGCCCATTGTTTCAGTGCTGTAATCGTCTCACCGGAATTTGCTTCCGCCAGCATATCACTCTGCATACTGAATCCTGTAGAAAACATCTCCGGTAAAACAACAATCTCCGTTGTTCCACGGAGACTTTGCAGCTTCTCGTGGAGCAAACGGAGATTTTCTTGTT
>OOAZ01002249.1_pt1 | contig 10657 bp, 10 predicted proteins | sample 1671221 | NCBI WGS metagenome assembly OOAZ01 (sample SAMN06348134, study PRJEB24527) | human gut metagenome | biome: human gut; feature: ankylosing spondylitis patient; material: feces | host: Homo sapiens | place: China | collected 2015-10
CGGCGCACGGGCGGGGCGGCCGGGGGCGCCTGCGCGGGCGCGGGATTGTCGATGGTGCGGTGCAGCGATTGCAGCAGCCGGTTCATGTCGATGGGTTTTGTGAGGAAATCCTGCGCTCCGTTGCGCACGGCCTTGACCGCCGTGTCGATCGACGTGTCGGCCGAGAGGGCTATGAACGGGATGCCTGCATCCGGAACCTTGCACTCCGTGTCGGACAGAATCACGTCGAACGGAATCCTCTCGCACAATGCCGAGGCCGCAGCCTCGTTCTCGACGGCTTCGGCCGAGAACCCTTCATACTCCAACCGCTCGCGCAGAATGTTTCGCACGCTTTTTGATTGGTCCAGAATTAAAACCTTTGTCATAGCTTTGTTTTTCCGAAATTTTACCTACTTTTGTCCCAAAGTTATGATTTTCCGCCGTGTAAAACGAATCCCGGAGGTCTCGCTCCGGGGTGCGGAGAGTGAGAAAAACGATCTTTAAACGGTCTATCGCAAAGGTCCGGCCGGAGGCTCCGGCGGACGAATCGCACTAATGTGCCGGACCGCAAATACAATATGAAAAAGAATTACAATTACACACGACGCAAGTTGTACCTGCCCGAGTACGGGCGCCATATCCAGGAGATGATCGACTCGCTGCTGGAGATCGAGGACCGCCGCGAGCGCAACCGGCAGGCGCGGGCCGTGATTGCCGTGATGGGCAATCTGAACCCCCTGCTGCGCGACACGGCCGATTTCACCCACAAACTCTGGGACCACCTTTTCATCATGTCTGATTTCCAGCTCGATGTGGACTCTCCCTACCCGCAGCCCTCGCGTCAGGAGCTGACCGCATCGCCCCGCCGGATGACCTATTCCCAGGGGCGGATCACCTATAAGCACTACGGCAAATACGTCGAGCGCATGATCCGCGGCCTGGCCGACGAGCGCAACCCGCGGACGGTCTCGCGCACGGTGGACAATCTGGCCCGCTACATGCGCACGAAGAGCTACGAATACAACCAGGAGCACCCCAACAACGAAGTGATCGTAAAAGACATCAAGCGCATGTCCGGGGGAGCGATCCAAATCGACGAAGTTGCCTTGAACAATCTCCGAAGCGACTATAAACAGCCCTTTTCGGCGCGTCCCCAAAAGGGGGCGCAGCAGCACCGGCAGCCCCACCAGCAGCAGCGGCAGCAGAAAAACCGCAGCCAGCAGCCCTACCGCAATTTCACGAAAAACAACGGGCCGCACCGCAATTCGTCGAAATAAAGGGCGCCTATTTGCGGAAAATTTATATCTTTGTTCTCCATTAACCGCGAAAAAGATCGTAAATGAACAAGCAAACGCTTTTCGTAACGCTCACGACGGCCGCCCTGATGTGTGGCTGCCAGTCGTCGAAAGTGAAGATTTCAGGCCGCTTCGTCGGCGGCGACGCGAAAAATATCTATCTGGAGCAGGTTCTTCCGCTGACGCAGTCGGTCGTGGATTCGGCGGCGCTGGCCCCCGACGGCAGCTACCGCATGGAACTCACGGGCGTGGCGAAGACCCCGTCCTTATACAATGTGATCTACGACGGCGAGCGCATTCCGCTGCTTCTGGCCGGCGGCGACAGGCTGACGCTCGGTTCCGTGGGCAGCGTCATCCGCAACTATACGGTGGAGGGTTCCTCCGAGTCGGAGCTGCTGCGGCAGTTCTACCAGGCCTTCGTCACGGGGGCGCAGCAGCTGGAGAACATGGGCACGGAATTCGCGCGCAAACTCACGGACGAGGAGCGCAAGTCGCTGATCAAGGAGTATACGGCCGAATACTACCGCATCCGCCGCGAGCAGCTGCGGTTCATCATCGAGCACAAGGCGTCGCTGGCGGCGGTCTACGCCCTCTACCAGCGGCTTCCGGGCGACACGTACCTGTTCAACGGCGACAGCGACGTGGTCTACTACCGCACGGTTGCCGAGGCGTTGCAGGAGAGCTACCCCGACTCGCCCTACCTGCAATCGTTGCAGGCCGAGATCGCCCGCATGGACGCCCGCATCAGCCTCACGTCGCAGATCACCGAGGCGCGCCATCCGGACCTCGAACTGACGGACATCTACGGCAAGAAGATCCGTCTCTCGTCGCTGGCCGGAAAGGTCGTGCTGCTGGATTTCTGGTCGGCGGAACTGGGGTCGAGCAACGCGCTGAACGCCGATCTGAAGGAACTCTATCGGAAATATGCCGACGCACCCGTCGGGTTCGAGGTCTACCAGGTGGCCGTCGATACGTCGAAACCGCTGTGGATCACCGCCGTGCAGGAGCAGCAGCTGCCGTGGATCTCGGTCAGCGACCTGCGCGGGCGTTCGTCCGTGGCCCTCGGGCTTTACAACGTGCAGCGGCTCCCGGCCAACTTCCTGATCGACAAGGAGGGGACGATCGTGGCCAAGAACATCTACGGCAAGAGCCTCGAAGCGAAACTGGACGAGCTGACAAAATAGAATCATGTATTATTTCGCATCCGACATCCACCTGGGAGCCGGCGATGCCGCGACGGCACGGGCGGTCGAAAGACGCTTCGTGGCGTGGCTCGACGATGCGGCCCGGGATGCGGAGGCGATCTTTCTGGTCGGGGACATCTTCGATTTCTGGTTCGAATACCGGCGTGTGGTCCCCAAGGGCTTTGTGCGGACGCTGGGCAAGCTGGCCGAACTGACCGACCGGGGCGTGCGGGTGGTCTTCTTCACGGGCAACCACGACATGTGGGTCGGCGACTATCTGGCGCGCGAGTGCGGGCTGGAGATCCACACCTCGCCCGAGGTGATGACCCTCTCGGGCAAAAAGGTCTTCATCGCCCACGGCGACAACATGAAGATCGACGGGCAGCCGATGCTCAAGTTTCTGAACCGCATTTTCCGTTCGCGGACGTTGAGGTGGCTCTTTTCGTGGGGCGTGCATCCCGACTGGGCGCTGCGCTTCGGCCATTGGTGGAGCGGCAGGTCGCGCAAGGGGCACGGCGAGGAGGCGGCCCGCGGGGCGTCGCTGACCGAACCCTACACGGGGTCTTCCGAGCCGCACACCGAGCCGCTGGTCGAGTATGCCCGCGAGTATTCCCGGACGCATGCGGTCGATCTCTTCGTTTTCGGACACATGCACTTCCCGCGCGACTGCCGCGAAGGGCGGCTGCACGTGGTGAACCTCGGCTGCTGGGCCGAAAATCCCTCCTACGCCGTGCTGGACGCGGCGGGGGAGCTGACGCTGAAAATGCCGGGCAAGACCTCGGTTTAGCGATAAAACGATTAAATGACGATTCTGTGAAACAATACCTCGATCTGTTGCGCCGGATCAAGACGGAAGGCGTCGTGCGGGGCGACCGCACGGGAACCGGGACCAAGGGGGTCTTCGGCCACCAGATGCGTTTCGACCTGTCGGAGGGCTTTCCGCTGCTGACGACCAAAAAGGTGTTCCTCAAGGGGGTTATCCACGAACTGCTGTGGTTTCTGCGGGGCGACACCAACATCAAATATCTGGTGGACAACGGCGTCCATATCTGGGACAACGACGCCTACCGCCACTACAACGAACTGTGCGTGCGCCACGGGGTGCTGCCCGTCGGCCGGGAGACGTTCCTCGCCTCGGCGGGCGTCGAGTCGCCGATCGAAGGCTACCGCTTCGGCGACCTGAACCATGTCTACGGCTACCAGTGGCGTTCGTGGCCCCGGCCCGACGGGGGCGTCGTCGACCAGATCGCGCAGGCCGCCGGGCTGATCCGCACCAATCCCGAATCGCGGCGCATCGTGGTCTCGGCGTGGAACGTCGCCGAGATCGACGCGATGGCCCTGCCGCCGTGCCATGTGCTGTTCCAGTTCTACGTGGCCGGGGGGCGTCTCTCGTGCCAGCTGTACCAGCGCAGCGCCGACACGTTCCTCGGCGTGCCGTTCAACATCGCCTCCTACGCCCTGCTGACCTGCATGATGGCGCAGGTGTGCGGCTTGCAGCCCGGCGAGTTCATCCATACGCTGGGCGACACGCACCTCTACCTGAACCATCTGGAGCAGGTCGACGAGCAGCTTTCGCGCGAGCCGCGTCCGCTGCCGAAACTGCGGCTGAACCCCGCCGTGAAGTCGGTCTTCGACTTCCGTTACGAAGATTTCACGCTCGAAGGCTACGACCCGTGGCCCGCGATCAAGGCCCCGATGTCGTTTTAAACCCGCAGCAGATGAATATCCTGATTCCGACCGTTTCGCCCGAAAGCGTCGAGGCCCTTGTTTTCGATCTGGGAGGCGTCCTGCTCGACGTGCAGCTGCAACGCACGCTCCGGGCTTTCGAGGCGCTGGACATCCGCGGACTGGGAGCCGCCGAGGTCATCAACGGGAACAGGGCGTGTTTCCGCGACCTCGAACTGGGACTTATCACGCAGGAGGAGTTCGCGGAGGCTGTGCGGCGGACGTTTCCCGCCGTCGCCGCCATCCCCGACGAGCAGCTGCTGGAGGCGTGGAACGCCATGCTGATGCCGTTCGACGTGCAGCGCGTGGAGTTGCTCCGGGAACTGGGGAAGCGTTGCCCGGTCTACCTGTTGAGCAACACCAACCTGCCCCACCGCATCCGCTTCCGGGAGTCGTTCCGCGAGCGTTTCGGCGGGAGCTTCGACGAACTGTTCGTGCGGTGTTTCTACTCCGACGAACTGCATCTGCGCAAACCCGACCCGGAAATTTACCGGAGCGTCGCCCGGCAGATCGGGACCCCGCCCGGAAAACTGCTCTTCATCGACGACAACGCCGCCAATGTCTCCGCGGCCCGCGGCGAGGGATGGCAGGCCTGTCACCTGACGGGCGGAATAACCGTAACAGACCTTTTCGAATTATGATAAGTTTGATCGTAGCCGTCGCCGAAAACGGCGTTATCGGCGACAGGAACGCCCTGCTGTGGCACATTTCCGAGGACCTCCGGCATTTCAAGGCCGTGACGACGGGCCATCCGGTCGTCATGGGCCGCAAAACCTGGGAGTCGCTCGGGCGTCCGCTTCCCAACCGGACGAACGTCGTCATCACGCGTCAGAATATCGAGATTCCCGGCTGCACGGTGGCCCATTCGCTCGAAGAGGCCGTCGCGCTGTTTCCCGCGGACGAGGAGGTGTTCGTCATCGGCGGGGCGCAGATCTACGCCGCGGCGCTGCCGCTGGCCCGGAAGTTCTACCTCACACGGGTCTTCCGCGCCTACGAGGGCGACACGCGTTTCCCGGCGTGGGACGAGCGCGAATGGCGGCTGGTGTCGTCGGAGTCGTTCTCCGGCGGGAAAGATTACCCCTGGCCGTTTGCCTTCGAGCTTTACGAACGGCGCTAAATTACGCATTTATACCACCGCCCGTCCGCCCCGGATTCCCTACCTTTGCAGTGCAAAGGTTTTTTTTGTATATTAGGTATGGGGAAGTATTTCGATATGCTCATGGAGGATGTGCGGATGAAGGAGGGTCTTCACTCGTGCATGAACTGCGGGGTCTGCACGGGCGTCTGCCCGGCGGCCGAGTTCTATAACTACGACCCCCGTCAGATCGTCTCCATCGTGCAGACGCGCGACGACGAGGCCATCGAGCGGCTTTTGAAGAGCGACACCATCTGGTATTGCGGCGAGTGCATGTCGTGCCGTCCGCGCTGTCCGCGGGGCAATACGCCGGGCTATGTGATCCAGGCGCTGCGCACGCTGTCGCAGAAACTGGGCTTCTTCGTCGAGAGCGAGAAGGGTCGCCAGCAGCTGGCCCTGAAACGCATCATCGGCGAGAACATCCTCCGCACGGGCTACTGCATCGTCCCGCGGCTGGTGAAACCCGACCTGCATCCCGAGCAGGGGACCGTCTGGAAATGGATTTACGACAACGACCGGGAGATTTACGGCCAGTTCACGCCCGTCTACATGCGCCACGGCGCCGGGGCCTTGCGCCGTCTGGACGAGGAGTCGCTCGCCGAGATCAACGAGATATTCAAGGTCAGCGGCGGCAGCGAGATGTTCGACACCATCGAGCGGCATTCCGACCGCAAGGCCCGCGAAATGGGCTACGAGGAGGGCGCCGACCAGCAGTACATGATGGATGTCTTCCTTTCGAACAGCAACGAACATTATTGACGATGACGATGAAGCGAAAGAGTTGGCAGGACTACCAGAAGGAGATCGCCGACGACCACTATTATTACGCGCGCAGCTGCATCCGGCAGAATTTCTTCCCGGGCAGCGAGAAGCTGTTTATCGACATGCTGCGCAACGACCTGGGCAAGGACCTCTCGGACGACCCCAAGCACTCGTCGTGCACGGGGATCGGCTACCATTCGGACATCGTGCCGCTGGAGACGATTATGACCGTCGTGGCGCGGCAGTTCGCGCTGATGGGCGAGGCGGGGTATGAGAACCTCGTGACCTCGTGCATCACCTCGTTCGGCGTTTACACGGAGATTCTGGCCACGTGGCACGAGTTCCCCGAGACGGAGGAGAAGACGCGCGAGAATCTCTGGAAGGCGACCCGGCGCGAGTTCAAGAAGCCCGCGAGCCTGGCCCACACGTCGGATGTCGTGTTCCATTTCCGCGAAGAGATCGCCGCGCGGGCCAAAAAACGGCTCGTCAACGCCGCGACGGGCGAACCGCTGAAGGTCGTCGAGCACATCGGCTGCCATTACGCCAAGATATTTCCGAAATCCGGGATCGGAGGATCGGAATTCCCCTATGTGCTGGCCGGCATGGTCGAGTCGTGGGGCGGCGAGTGCGTCGACTATCCCGAACGCCGCCATTGCTGCGGATTCGGGTTCCGCAACTACCTCGTGCAGGCCAACCGCGGCTATTCGATCGCCAACTCGCACAAGAAACTGGAGAGCATGGCGCCCTACAAGCCCGATTTCATCGTGGCCAACTGTCCGGGCTGCGCGATGTTCCTCGACAAGTGGCAGTACGCCATCGCCGAGATGGAGGGCACGACCTACGGCCAGAACGGCCACGGAATCCCGGTGCTGACCTACGAGGAGATGGCCGGGCTGGTGCTGGGCTACGACCCCTGGGAGCTGGGCATGCAGATGCACCAGGTCGACGTGGAACCCCTGCTGGACAAGATGGGCGTCGAGTACGATCCCGCGGCCAAGTATCTGGGCCGCAACGGGAAATATATCGGAAAACCCGAGTCGGCGGTGGTCAACTGCTGCCCGACGGATACGATTTACGACATCAGAGAATAATGAAAAAACGAGTTATCATTATAGGCGGCGGCGTTGCGGGCATGCAGACGGCCCTGCGTCTGGCGGAACAGGGCGTCAGCCCGGTCATCATCGAGAAAGAGGCCGAACTGGGCGGCAAGCTCCGGGGCTGGCACGTGCTGTTCCCGTCGTTCACCCCGGCGCAGGAGGTGCTGACCGAGTTGCGCCGCAGGGTCAACGAGAGCGGCATCGAGGTGATGACCTCCACGGAGGTCGCGGGCTTCACGAAGGAGAGCGTCACGCTCGCCGACGGGCGGACGCTGCCGTGCGATTCGGTGGTCGTGGCCAGCGGCTTCACGCTCTTCGACGCCTCGATCAAGGAGGAGTACGGCTACGGCATCTACGACAACGTCTTCACGACGGCCGACATCGAGCGCATGTTGAACGAGGGGCGCGTGGCCAAGGCCGACGGATCGCGCCCCAGGCGCATCGCCTTCCTGCACTGCGTGGGTTCGCGCGACGAGAAGGTCTGCCAGCAGCACTGCTCGAAGGTGTGCTGCATCACGGGCGTCAAGCAGGCCATGGAGATGAAACAGCTCTTCCCCGAGGCCGACGTTTTCAATTTTTACATGGACATCCGCATGTTCGGTCCCGGTTACGAGGAGATGTACCGCGAGGCGCAGCAGAGATACAACATCCACTTCCTGCGCGGACGCATTTCGGAGGCCAGCCCGACGATCGACGGACGGGTGCAGATCAAGGCCGAGGACACGCTGACGGGCCGCCCCCTGCGCATGAGCGTCGACATGCTGGTGCTGATCGTGGGCATGCGGGCCAACGACGACAACGAAGCGTTTGCCGCAGGCGCCGGGCTGAACCGCGCTCCGAGCGGCTTTCTGGCTCCGCGCGACATGTTTCTCGGCAATGTGAAGAGCAATGTCGACGGCATTTTCTACGCCGGGACCATTACGGCGCCCAAGAACATCGGCGAGTCGCTGAACGAGGGCATCGCCGCAGCCGACGCCGCGGCCAAATACGTGGAGGCATAGCAATGGCGGCGATCAATTTCGGATACACCATTTCGAAGCCCCGGGCCATCGACATCGACCGCAACAACCTGCGCAAGAGCGACGAGATCCTGCGCGAGATGCCCGAGTTGCAGACCTGCATCGGCTGCGGGGCCTGCACGGCGGTCTGCACGGCGGGCAACCTCACGGAGTTCAATTTCCGCAAGGTCCACACGCTGGTGCGCCGCGGCGAATACCAGGGGGCCTACGAGGAGATGAACAAGTGCATGCTGTGCGGCAAATGCCGGCTGGTGTGCCCGCGCGGCATCAATACGCGCGGCGTGGTGATGCTTATCAAACGTAAACTGGGGGATTTCTGACGATGACTTTCTACGCGCCATTCTGTCTGCCGTTCATCATCGGCGCTGCGGTGATGTTCGCCGTCCTGGCCTGGAAGTGGGGGACGTGGCTCTACCGCCTGCCCCGCGCCGACAAGAAACGGATTCTGTTCGGACTGCCGACGCGCCGCACCTTCGGGGCGGCGTGGGAGGTGGTGAGCGAGTCGCTGCTCCACCGCCGCATCTTCCGGGTCAACCCCCTGCTGGGGTACATGCACATGTCGCTGGCTTTCGGCTGGTTCCTGCTGATCGCCGTGGGGTGGGCCGAGACGATCGCCTATCTGGGCTTCCGCTACGTGCCGTTGCAGGGACACGTCTTTTTCAAGTATTTCGCCACGGGGCTGGAGCACAAGCCGTTCTTCGATTTCACGATGGACCTCCTGCTGCTGTTCGTCCTCTCGGGCGTGGCGCTGGCCTGGGGCAAGCGTCTCTACTCCCGGGCGATGGGCATGCGGCGCACGACGAAGCACGTCCCGGGCGACCGGGTGGCCTTGTCGGCGCTGTGGTTCGTGTTCCCGGCGCGTCTGGTGGCCGAAAGCGCCACGTGCGCGCTTTACGGCGGCGGGGGATTCCTCACCGGGAGCCTCGGGGAGTGGATGTCCGGGCATATCGGCGTGATGCCGCTGATGAATCTCGAAACCGCGGCGTGGTGGTTCTATTCCTCGTGCCTCGGCGTGTTCTTCGTGGCGCTGCCGTTCTCGCGTTACATGCATATTTTCACGGAGATACCCCTCATCTTCCTGCGCCGTTACAACCTGCGCTCGGGCGAAAAGGAGTCTTCCTACGATAATTTCCAGGTCGAGGCCTGCTCGCGCTGCGGCATCTGCATCGACCCCTGCCAGTTGCAGAGCGTGCTGGGCGTCGACGACGTGCAGTCGGTCTACTTCCTGCGCAACCGCCGTTACAACATGCTGCGCCTCCAGACGGCCGACAACTGCCTGATGTGCGGCCGCTGTGCCGAGAAATGCCCCGTCGGCATTGATCTCAACACGCTCCGCGTCAACTCGCGCGACAAGATGCACAACGTGCCCGACGAACGCCGCTACGGCTATTTCAAGGGTCTCGACCGCTCCGAAGGTGCGGGCAAGGTGGGCTATTTTGCGGGCTGCATGACCCTGCTGACGCCGCGCACGATGTCGGCGATGTCGGCGATCTTCGAGGCCGCGGGCGAGGAGGTCTGGTGGGCTGACCGCGAAGGCGGCGTCTGCTGCGGCCGGCCGCTCAAACTGGCCGGCGAGACCGATTCGGCGCGCAAGATGATGAAATACAATGCAGACCTGTTCCGTAAGCACGGCATCACGACGCTCGTCACGTCGTGCCCGATCTGCCTCAAGGTCTTCCGCGAGGATTACGACCTGCCGGGTATCGAGATCCTGCACCATTCGGAATATATCCTGCGGCTGATTCGTGCGGGCCGCCTTTCGCTGGAGCATGGCGCGATGCGCTTCACCTACCACGACCCCTGCGAACTGGGGCGCGGCAGCGGCATCTACGACGAGCCGCGTGCGGTGATCGAAGCCGTGGGCGAATTGCTCGAACCCGCCTCGACGCGCGAGAACGCCCTCTGCTGCGGCTCTTCGGTGGCCAATACGGCCATCTCCGACGGCCAGCAGGTGCAGATCGCCCGGTCGGTCGCCGCGCAGCTCGACGCCACGGGGGCCGAGGTGATCGTCACCGCCTGCCCGCTCTGCAAAAAGGCCATCGGCCGCGGCACGAAGAGCGAGGTGCGCGATCTGGCGGAGATCGTGGTTGCAGCTATAAAATGATTCGATCCTCTAACCGGTTGACAAACAGCGTGCAGGGTGTGTGAAGGAGTTTTTTCGCTGAAATTAATTTGCCGGAATGGAAAATTTGTCTTATCTTTGCACACGCAAAAGCGATAGATCATCGGTCTAAAGATATATCGCGGGATGGAGCAGTTGGCAGCTCGTCGGGCTCATAACCCGAAGGTCGGAGGTTCGAGTCCTCCTCCCGCTACCAAAGGGGCTAAACAGCGATGTTTGGCCCCTAATTTTATGCCCTGTAAAATGGTTAAGTGTCTTATAATCAGCAACTAAACAAAATTGCTATATTTTAAGATATTTTAATAACCATTCAAAATCGGGGTATTTTAGGGGTTCGTT
>OOAZ01002264.1_pt1 | contig 10577 bp, 8 predicted proteins | sample 1671221 | NCBI WGS metagenome assembly OOAZ01 (sample SAMN06348134, study PRJEB24527) | human gut metagenome | biome: human gut; feature: ankylosing spondylitis patient; material: feces | host: Homo sapiens | place: China | collected 2015-10
ATTTACAAATCCGGTAACGCACAAGCCATATTTCGGCTCATCGTCCTGAATCGTGTGTCCTCCCGCAAGAGAAGCACCAGCCTCCATTACCTTGTCTGCACCTCCCCGCAGAATCTCGCCCAGAATCTCCGGATCAAGACAATTAGGAAAGGCTGCAATATTCAATGCCAGCTTAGGCTCTCCACCCATAGCATACACATCACTTAACGCATTTGCCGCTGCGATCTGTCCGAAATCATAAGGATCATCTGCCACCGGCGTAAAGAAATCCAGAGTCTGGATCATTGCCAGTTCGTCTGAGATCTTGTAGACAGCCGCATCATCTGAGGTTTCTGTTCCCACAAGAAGATGTTCATCATGAAATTTCGGCAGTTTGCAGAGCACTCCCGCAAGCGTGCCCGGTCCTACCTTGGCAGCACAACCACAGTTTGGTGCAAGTTTTGTCAGATACACCTTTTCCATTTTGTCTGATACTCCCTTCTATATTATATGTTTTTATGAAAAATCATTTTTCAGTCTTAGACTTTATCATAACACAAATTCTCCAGATTCTCCACCGCAAAAAAACCGCCCTGCCAGATTTCTTTCTGACAGAACGGTTCTCCTGTTTTTTATGTTTGGATTTATTTCTTTGTGATATATCCTTTTGCCTTAAGTGTCTCTGCACAAAGTACAGCTCCGCCGGCTGCTCCTCTTACGGTGTTGTGGGAAAGTCCTACGAATTTGTAATCATAAACTTTGTCCTCACGGAGACGTCCGATAGATACGCCCATTCCGTTTTCGTAGTTGACATCCTCGCTTACCTGCGGACGGTTGTCTTCTTCGAGGTACTGGATAAAGTGCTTCGGTGCGCTCGGAAGTTCCAGTTCCTGTGGAAGTCCCTTGAAGTTTCTCAGGGCTTCGATCAGCTGCTCTTTGGTAGGTTTCTTGCGGAATTTAACGAATACTGCTGCTGTATGTCCGTTCAGTACCGGAACACGCAGACACTGGCAGGTGATGACTGGCTCTGTAGCCGGTACGATCACACCGTCCTCAATCTTGCCCCACAGTCTCAGCGGCTCTTTCTCACTCTTCTCTTCTTCTCCACCGATGTATGGAATGATGTTGTGTTCCATTTCTGGCCAGTCTTTGAAGGTTTTTCCTGCTCCGGAGATTGCCTGGTATGTAGTAGCAACTACTTCATATGGCTCGAATTCTTTCCATGCAGTAAGTACCGGTGCATAGCTCTGGATGGAGCAGTTTGGTTTAACAGCGATGAATCCTCTTGTTGTTCCAAGACGTTTCTGCTGATATTTGATAACATCGAAGTGTTCCGGGTTGATCTCCGGCACTACCATTGGTACATCCGGTGTCCAGCGATGTGCGCTGTTGTTGGATACAACAGGAGTCTCTGTCTTTGCGTATTCTTCTTCGATCGCTTTGATCTCGTCCTTGGACATGTCAACTGCTGAAAATACGAAATCTACAGTAGAAGCAACTTTTTCTACTTCGTTTACGTTCATGACAACGATCTTCTTTACTGCTTCCGGCATCGGAGTGTCCATTTTCCATCTTCCGCCTACTGCTTCTTCGTAGGTCTTGCCTGCGCTTCTCGGGCTTGCAGCAAGGGTAACAACCTCAAACCACGGATGATTCTCCAGAAGGGAGATAAATCTCTGTCCTACCATACCAGTAGCACCTAAAATGCCGACTCTCAGTTTTTCGCTCATAATAACATTTTCTCCTCACTCATTTATTCTTATGTGTCTTTGTGTGGCACACATCTGTTTTCTTTGTACATACTATACCACTTTGTATAAAAATGCAAGAGGTTTTTTAATTATTTTTTAAATATTCGCGATTTAATGCGATGATCTGCTCCATGACCTTCGGGCCAGGTGCACCGTAGGTCTCACGTTTTTCTACGCAGGTCTTCATGCTGATTGCTTCATAGATGTCCTGTTCGAAGACCGGAGAAATCTCTTTGTACTCTTCAAGTGAAAGCTCATCCAGAGAGATTCCTTTGTCGATACAGGTCAGGACAAGACGGCCTACGATACCATGTGCATCACGGAACGGTACCCCGTGGTTTACGAGATAGTCGGCGGCATCTGTCGCATTGGTAAAGCCGTTCTTTGCACTTGCTTCCATAACATCCTTACGGAATTCCATAGTGGAAACCATGCCTGTGAACAGAGCGATACAGCCTTTTACTGTGTCGATCGCGTCAAAGGTCAGTTCCTTGTCTTCCTGCATGTCTTTGTTGTAGGCGAGCGGAATGCCTTTCATGGTTGTAAGGATGGAAGTCAGCGCACCATAGACACGGCCTGTTTTTCCTCTTACAAGCTCTGCGATATCCGGATTCTTCTTCTGCGGCATGATGCTGCTTCCTGTGCTGTAGGCATCGTCAATCTCAACGAAACGGTACTCGTTGGAGTTCCAGAGGATGATCTCCTCGCAGAAACGGCTCAGATGCATCATGACAGTGGAGATAGCAGAAAGAAGCTCGATCACGTAATCCCTGTCAGATACGGAATCCATGCTGTTTCTTGTCGGCTCATCAAAGCCAAGCAGCTCTGCGGTATAAAATCTGTCCAGCGGGTAGGTGGTTCCTGCAAGTGCGCCTGCACCGAGCGGACAGGTGTTCATACGCTTGCGGATGTCTGCCATACGGCTTCTGTCTCTGCGGAACATCTCGAAATATGCACCTACATGGTGTGCCAGGGTAACAGGCTGTGCTTTCTGAAGATGTGTGAATCCAGGCATGTAAGTGTGCACATTGTTTTCCATAATGGTCTGAAGTGCTTCCAGAAGTTTCTTGAGTTCTGCGTCGATCTCTTCGATCTCGTCGCGGACATAAAGTTTCATGTCAAGGGCAACCTGGTCGTTACGGCTTCTTCCTGTGTGAAGCTTCTTGCCAGGATCTCCGATACGGTCGATCAGATTTGCCTCTACAAAGCTGTGGATGTCTTCATATTCGGATGTGATCTCCAGCTTGCCGGATTCTACGTCTGCAAGGATGCCATCCAGTCCTTCAAGAATCTGGTCTCTCTCTTCTTCTGTCAGGATTCCCTGTTTTGCAAGCATTCTGACATGTGCTTTGCTTCCGCGGATGTCCTGTTTATAAAATTTCTGGTCAAATGAAATAGATGCATTAAAGTTGTATACCAGTTTGTCCGTTTCCTTCGTGAAACGCCCTCCCCATAACTGTGCCATAATGTCCTCCTTATTGTACGGTGATTTTGCTGCTGCCGGTTCTTCAACGAGTCCTGACAACGCATAATTTGTTATCAGTTTACCACATTCCAGTGGAAAATCAAAGAGCAGAACCCTCTGAAATTTGTTTTTGCTTCAATTTTTCTTCCTGTTCACGCTTTGAGAATACGCAGCCGCAGTAATTCTGCCGGTAAAGATCGTATTCGTGAGACAGTTCGATCGAGCGCTTGTAGCCGTTTTTCTTCTTGAAATCGGATGGAAGGTGGGGTACTTTATAGATTTCTGCCAGTTCTTCTCCGATCTCGTTGATCTTTTCTGCATTTTTGAGAGGGCTTATTGAAAGGGTTGTTGTGAAGTAGTCGTAGCCGCCTTCTTCGGCAAATTTTGCGGCTTCTTCCATGCGGAGACGGTAGCATTTGAAACAGCGTTCACCGCCCTCCGGAACTTTTTCCATGCCTTTTGCCATTTCATAAAAGACCTGCGGATCGTAGGCGCCCTCTTCGATGTGGACCGGGTGTGTGAACGGCATTTCAGCTACCAGACGGCGAATCTCTGCGACTCGTTTGCGATATTCTTCCTCTAATGAAATATTGGGATTGTAAAAAAACACAGTGATCTCAAAATACTGGGATAAATATTCCAGCACGTAACTGCTGCACGGCGCACAGCAGCTGTGGAGAAAAAGCCGCGGGACTCTGCCTTCTTTTTTTATATTATCGATAAGTTTATCAAGTTCTTTCTGATAGTTTCGTTTGTTCATGATAGTATTCCTCTTGTAAGATTTCTATGTGGATCCCCTGTATCAGGCTATCGACGGAATCCTTTTTCCTATCATAACACAGATGCCCTCTCCCGCATATCTTAAAATATAGATTCTCTTTTGAGGTATTTTGTATGAAACCCCTTCTGGAGATCAGAAATGTTTCTCTTTCTTACCATACCGTATCCGGAGAGACAAAAGCCCTTTCAAATATATCGTTTGACCTGATGCCCGGCGAATTCCTTGCTGTTGTCGGTCCGTCCGGCTGTGGGAAATCCACGCTTCTGAACCTGATCTGCGGCATGCTCCCGGCAGAGGAAGGCACGATCCTTATGAACGGCATCCCTCCGTCCCCTGGCGATCCGCGCATTGGATATATGCTCCAGAAAGATCATCTTCTGGAGTGGAGAAATATCTATCGAAATGTCCTCCTCGGTCTCGAGATTCGCAGAGAAAAAACGCCCGAAAAACTTGCCTATATCGAAGAAATGCTTGATACCTACGGGCTCGACAAATTCCGCACAGCCCGTCCTTCGCAGTTATCCGGCGGCATGCGCCAGCGCGCAGCTCTCATCCGCACACTCGCCCTGAAACCGGAGCTTCTTTTGCTTGACGAACCTTTTTCCGCGCTGGATTATCAGACACGGTTAAATGTCAGTGACGACATTGGACGCATCCTCAAGAAAGAGCAAAAAACCGCAATCCTGGTCACACATGATATTTCTGAGGCGATCAGTATGGCAGATCGCGTGGTCATCCTTTCTGCCCGCCCTGCTCAGGTCGCCCGCATTGTTCCGATCCGGCTGTCACTGGATGAGCGGACACCGCTTGCCGCGCGCGGTGCACCGGAATTTAAGTCTTATTTCAATCTTATCTGGAAGGAGCTGAACCAGTATGCCTGACCTTTCCCCTGCACAGAAACAATATCTCTTTCGTGTCCGGCGTGAAAAATATCTGATCCATGTGTCCAGGATCTTTTTGTTCCTGGGCTTTCTGCTTTTGTGGGAAGTGTCTGCCAGACGGGGCTGGATCGACTCTTTTATCTTCAGCAGTCCTTCTGAGATCTGGCAGACGTTTCTTCGGATGGTGCAGGATCAGTCTCTTTTTACACACATTGGCATCACGCTGATGGAGACTCTGGTCAGCTTTGCTTTTACTGTTTTTCTTGGAATCGGCACAGCGGTTCTTCTGTGGTGCTGTCCGAAGCTTTCGCGGATCCTGGAGCCTTACCTCGTCGTCCTGAACAGCCTGCCAAAATCCGCCCTCGCCCCGCTTCTGATCGTCTGGCTTGGTGCCAACGTCCGGACGATCATCGTTGCCGGAATATCTGTTGCGATCTTTGGCTCAATCATCAATCTCTACACAGGTTTCCGCGAAGCCGACCCAGAGAAACTCAAGCTCATCCGCACCCTCGGCGGCACAAAAAAAGACGAACTGACAAAGATCGTCCTTCCGTCTTCCGTGCCTCTCATCCTGAGTGTAATGAAAGTCAATATTGGGTTGTGCCTCGTCGGCGTGATCATCGGAGAATTCATCGGTGCCCGCCAGGGACTTGGGTACCTGATCATCTACGGTTCCCAGACATTCAAGCTGACCTGGGTGCTGATGTCCATCGTGATCCTGTGCGTGATCGCAATGGGGCTATATGCCATTTTGAATTTTATTGAGAAGCATGCCCAGAAATGGTAAACATGCCATCCTCTGCCGACCCATTTCTCATTTAATAGAATTCAGGTCATCTGTTCTATGGACGACAATGGGACCTTTCACGACTTTCGAAAATTCAAGTCATCCATTTCAAACTTCTTAAGTGACTTGTTTTCTGTTTTCCATAAAATAAACCATCCATTTGCAGTGCTCCTGGATGGTTTATTTTTGTCTTTGTAGAATTTTGGTCATCTGTTTTCTCTTTTTTGGTTGGCTCTATACTTTATTTCTTGTAATCAAGTCAATGTTTGCCTGTAATTTGGATGGTTTAAATTCTGCCATATGCATATCAGGGTAATTTTCAATCCCTTTTGGATGACTTTCATACAGCTATACACATATCAGATCAATTTCCAGATTCTCTCCAGATGCATCTGACATAACTTTCTGTATCACAATTCATCATTTCTTCCCAGGATACACTCCAACAAAGGAAATCTGTGGCAGAACTCTGTAATCGTTCAGTACGATCCTGATCTCTCTCACGTTTTCTTTAAAAACCGGGATGATTTTTTTGTAGCCGATCACGGTTCCGGTATAGACTTTCTCCCACTCTCCCTGATCCCTTACAAATACTTCAAAAGCCTCTACTCTCTGACTGTGCCGGATCTCTTCTTTTAAGACCAGATACCCGGCATCTTCTGCTTCATCCAGTGCGAAGACAAGTTCCACCGGCCTGTGGGATTCTTCCAGCAGATTACGGGAAAAGCTTCTCTGCTGCCATTCTCCCAGTTCCCTCAGGCGCTCCACATCATTCTCATGCAGAAGCCCGTTCGGCATCGGCGGGATATTCAGAAGAAACGTTGCATTTCCACCAACAGACCCCAGATAGATATGGACCAGTTCTTCCAGGCTTTTTACCTGGTCATCCTCTTCCGGATGATAAAACCATCCCGGCCGGATCGAGGTATTTACTTCTGCCGGATACCAGATCAGGTCACGTTCGCCCTCAAGAGCGGCACGGCTTCCAAGGTCTTCCATATCACTGGTGATCTTCCTCTGGCGGAATTCTTCATCGTCCGACTGCTGGCTTCTTTCCTGCACACTTTCTGTCAGGGCCGTCCGTGCAGGAACTACACTCCACTCTGAGTTTCTTACATCGCCGGCTTCATTTCCGCACCATCGGATATCCGGTCCGCAGACGCAGATGCAGGCATCTGGCTGATAGTTCCGTACACATGCATAATATCTCTCCCAGTCATAAACCTGCTTCTTTCCATTCGGACCTTCCCCACAGGCCCCGTCCAGCCAGACACTGAAGATCTCCCCATACCCGGTCAGCAGTTCTGTCAACTGTGCAATATAATAATCGTCATATTCCTTCCCACTTCCATAACATGGCTGATTCCGATCCCACGGAGAAAGATAGATCCCAAACTTCAATCCATAACGGCGGCAGGTATCCGAAACTTCCCGCACTACATCCCCTACCCCATCCCTCCATGGACTGGAAGCGACACTGTGCTGCGTATATTTCGTCGACCACAGACAAAATCCGTCATGATGCTTGCAGGTAAGGATCACGCCTTTCATTCCTGCCGCTTTCACTGCCGATACCCATTGACCGGCATCAAATTCCTGCGGATCAAAAATCCCGGGATCTTCCGTACCGTCTCCCCATTCCCGGTTCGTGTACGTATTCATCCCAAAGTGAAAAAATGCATAAAATTCCGTTTCCTGATACTTAAGCTGACGCTTCGACGGAACAATCTTAATCAATTCCTGATCTGTCGGCATATCTCTTCTCCTTCTTCAAAAAAAATCCAATTCACCCTTTCAGACCGCCTGCACCGATTCCCTGCAGCAGATATCTCTGTCCGATCAGATAAATGATCATGGTCGGGATCATAATGATCACAAGTCCCGCAAACAGTGCACCCCAGTCTGTCGCATACTTCTGTACTTCAAACAGATTTGCCATTCCGATCGGAAGGGTCTTTTTGGCATCATCGGTCAGAAGAACCAGTGCCAGCGGATATTCATTCCAGAAGCCCATCGCGCTCAACATTGTGATCGTTGCAATTCCCGGTTTTGCAAGCGGGACCATAACTTTCAGAAGAAGCTGAAGGTTTGTGGCACCATCGATCCGGGCAGATTCTTCATAGTCTTTTGGCACAGCAGACATAAAGCCCTGCAGAGTAAAGATGCAGAACGGAAACTGCATGACCGCATAGACCAGGCAGAGTACCGGCAGATTATTCAGTCCGTTGATCGCCTGTAATTCCAGGAACAGCGGGATCATGATATACGTTGCCTGGAGGAAAATACATGCCATATAGATCGTTGAGATCAGTTTGCTCCCGGCAAAGCGGTATCTTGCCAGTACATAAGAAATCGGTATGACAAACAGCAGAAGCAATGCCGTAGACAGCACCGTTACAAACACAGAATTTCCAAAATATGCCGCAATATTTGCCTTCTGCCATGCAGCTACAAAATTATCCAGGTTCAATGATACCGGCAGCGCATAAGGATCTGTCAGATATTCCGCATTCGTCTTGAACGCAGACATCAGGTTCCAGAAAAGCGGATAAAGAAAAATAATCGTAAACAGAATCATCAGGATTCTGATACACCAGGTTCTTACAGTTTTCATCAGTCTCCCTCCTATTCTTTCTCGGCTGACAGTTTTCGTGAAATCATCGCAAGCACGATCGCAAGCAGAAGCGTAAACATGGCGATCGCCATCGCATAGCCAAAGTTTGCATTCCGCATACCCTGCGTGTACATATACTGCAGAAGGACACTGGAAGCACCGTTCGGTCCTCCTCCTGTCATAACATTGGACAGGGTAAAACTCAGATTGATCGTTCCTGATAGGGCAAGGATATAAGTTGTTCCGATGGACCTGCGGAGAAGCGGGATCGTGATCCTGAAAAACTTCTGGACTCCGGTCGCTCCGTCGATCGAGGCAGCTTCATAGATTTCCTGAGAGATCCCGTCGATCGAAGCCACATGCATTACCATATAATAACCGATCGCCTGCCATACCAGTGCGGCACCGATACACCAGAGCGCTGTTTTTCCCTCTCCCAGCCAGGCATGCTTCCAGGAAGAAAGGTTAAACAGATCCAGCATATGATTGAGGATCCCTCTTGTCGGATTAAATACAAAAGACCATACGATCCCGACATAGAGACAACACTCGGGAAAAAGAATACCGTACGATAAAAAGATTTCTCCCGGAGTTCTCCCTGTGTAAGGATAAAAGCAAATACCAGGCTCAGAAAGATCGTCAGAGCCGGGATCACAAGCATCAGTTTAAATGTATTAAAAAGTGCCTGCACAAAGTCCTTGTCTTTGAACATATAAATATAATTATCCAGAAATACAAATTTACTGTTGAATCCAACACTGAGCGCAGTGGAACTGGTAAACGACAGGTAGATGGCATTCAGCATCGGTACGATCATAAAAACGACCGTAAGAATCAGCGCGGGAAGCATACACAAAGCTATGAATAATTTGGGCTTTTTTACCACGTCTGGTCACTCCTTTTTTCAGATTTCAAATCATTTTGGGGTAAAAAAAGGCTGCCGCATACATTGTGCAGCAGCCTTTTCGCTTAATCGGACAACGTCCGTCCTGTAGATGACAAAGATATTTATTTGGCAGCTTCCTGATCTGCACGAATCTGTGCAAAAGCGTCTTCTACGTTCTGTGCCCACTCTTCTACTGTCATTTCGTCGTTCATAACAGAAGTGATCGGGTTGAAGATCTCATCTTTTGGATTGATCTTGCAGTCAGCCGGAACTGCTGAGAAGCTCATGATCAGAGAAGATGCATTTGCTTCATCATAGATTCCATACATATTGTAGATTGCTGTAGAAAGTTTGTCTTTTGCTACTTCACGGGCACTCTTTGTTGCATAAAGGGCACCGGAAGCTTCTGCAAATGCAGATACAGATTCATCGCTGTACAGGAAACGAAGGAATTCTTTTGCGAGTTCCTGATTCTTTGCAGCTGCCGGAATGGAAAACTGCTCACAGCTGTCGAATACATAGTGGACATCGTCTGCATTCTCTGTCGGGATCGGAGCCATGGCAAACTCAAATCTGTCTTCTCTCGGAGCATCCTGCATCTCATTTTCCATCCAGGTTCCGTTTGTGATGAAAGCAGCTTTTCCAAGCATCATCTCTGTCTGGGATTCTGTATGGTTCATACCTACCGTACCTTCCAGAAGATATCCCTTATCTGCGATCTCTTTGATATGGGTGAGGGCTTTCAGCACGCCTTCGTTATTGAAAGAACCTTCTTCATAATTTGCGATCTTTGTGAGGGCTTCTTCGCCGCACTCATTTGCGATTGCCGGCCAGAGCATTTCTTCCATGTATCCCGGATAGATTCCCTGATAAGTGAAGAGAGAACGTCCGTCGATGTCTTTGACTGTATCGCCAAGGGCAAAGAACTCATCCCAGGTCTTCGGAACTTCCAGATTGTTTTCATCGAAGAATGTCTTGTTGTAGATCAGGCCCTGCGGACCGCTGTTGAACGGTGCGAGATAGATATCACCATCTCCATATGGGGCACATTTGCTGCTTGCAAGGATTCCATCTGTGATATCATCACGGAGTGTACCGGTTCCTGCATAGTTTTCGCCATCAAAAACATCGTTCAGGTTCAGAAGTGCATGTTCTTTGATCAGAGAAAGGATCACGCCGTCCTCACCGCCATCATTCAGACAGATAAAATCCGGTACATTTCCGGCAACGATCTGCGGACGGATGATATCACCGATGGTAGGGCTGATGGTCATGTTCACTTTTACGCCCTCATGGCTTTCCTCAAAAAGTTCTACCATCTGATTCCAGTAAGCATCTCCGTATCCACCCTGGAAAATGGCAATATTCAGTTCCTGTTCTTCTGCTTCCGCAAATGTTGTGAGCGGAGAAAGTACAGTAGCTGCGCTCATGGC
>OOAZ01002266.1_pt1 | contig 10566 bp, 8 predicted proteins | sample 1671221 | NCBI WGS metagenome assembly OOAZ01 (sample SAMN06348134, study PRJEB24527) | human gut metagenome | biome: human gut; feature: ankylosing spondylitis patient; material: feces | host: Homo sapiens | place: China | collected 2015-10
GCACCACCATCCTGAACGCCCCCACCACGATGGAGCACTACTATCAGGCGCAGGGAAACTGGCTGACAGCGCAGAACCGGAAGAGGTGACCGCTATTTTCCACCATTGCCGCAAAAGACGTTGAAAGCCAAGCGAAAAGGAGATTTACTATGAAAAACAAAACGACTGTCCGCACCGAAATCCGCTATGCACAGGTCGGGGACTATCAACTGCCCCTGCTCACCCTGCCGCAGACCGACAACCGCGAACCTCTGGGCAAGTACGCCCGGATGCGCCGGACTTACCTCAAGACCCAGCGGCCGGTACTGTACAACCGGATGCTTCTGAACGGCTCGCTCTGGCCGCATTTGCAGGAAGTCCAGAGAGCTGCCTCAGAGCAGGTGGAGTGCACGATTGCGGCCTTGGCAGACAAGTTCCCTGCGCCGGACAAAGAACGCTCACAGCTTCTCTGGACGGCTCATATGAACGGGCTGAAAGTGCAGGCAGAGGAAGTGGTGGTGAGGGAGATCGTGTACGCAGAGTGATTTTCGACTCGTTGGCGGTTCTTTCGGATTCAGAGAATCAAAATATTAATCAAGTTGAACATTTACATAGGTTACTACGCATTTTAGAATCTGCAATATAGCCCAGAAATATAATTGCTCTAAAAAAGACGGACTCTACACTACAAATATAGCGTCAGCCATTACAAAATCATATTAATTGAGTAGTTGTTATTCTCGTGGCATCAGGACTGATTGAATTTTCTATAGGAATACTCAATACTGTTGATCTCAACAACATGTACAGATTTGCATTCAAACAAAGATTCATCAAAAACAGCAATATTCGTACCACCCGTTCCCATAGTGCTTGTATATGATACACCAGCGTAGCCCCTACTTTTGATAAATTCGGTAATAAATTGGGTCGGCAAATATTCCAATGAACTGTCATTCCGTCTAAGTGGTTTTGCAATTTCTTTTGCGATATCAGAAAAGAGTTTAATGTTCGCTGCCAACGATTCAATACTACTAGAATAGACTGCAGGACTTATACTGTTCAAGCCGGAAATATTTACGACCTTTATTTCTTTAAGAAGCTTAAACTTTCCGACCGTTACAAAATCAAAGGCACTTGCCCTGACTTCTCTCAATGCTGTTGCTTCATCTGATGTGAGATAGAGCACTCCAATTCCTTCTGGATTCACGCGACCGGGTTTTCTCTTTCCGCAGGGAGGCTGTCCCATATTTTCCTTGCGATATCCAATAACATCTTCGCATATGCGAGCACGAAACAACTCTGTCCCTTTCGGATATTTTGTAATTGAATATCCAACAAAAGAAGCAAATCGATCCGCTTTGAAATATTCATTACAAAATCGATTTTTTGTTTTTATTACATCTGAAAACTCACGCCATGTATGACCAGAAAAGATGCCGAACTCGTCCGTATAACTTTTAGGAATGCGAACTTTCCTATTATATAGTTTTCCATCATCCCCATAAATTGTCGAGCAAAACGAAGCTATTAAATCATACGAAGATAATATATCTTTTCTGAAAATATTCCAGTTGTTTACTATCGCAGAAAAAAGAAACTCTCCATTTTCATCCTCTTCATAGACATTGAGCACCTCTGATATCAAATCAGATACATCAGATGCCTCATCGACCTTACAAATAAAAACATTTTCTTTTTTGCAAAAGTCACATGTTCCGCGTCTTCCATCTTTAGAAATCATCGTCTGAATTTGCGGATCAGAAAAACATTCTGTGCAACAATTCATTTTTGACAGCTCCTGTTCAAATACTTGTCCATAAGTTCAAGATGATGCATAATCGAGAGTTTTTTCAATGTTGGGAGCCCCGGATATGTTTTGTTATCGTAATGATTTAATAATGTTTGAAGACCTGTGGTTAGTTGGCGTTCTTGCTTTTCTGTGGTATACCACTCGTATAGTTTACTTACAGCTTCGTAGAATTTTCCAGCAACATCAGAAATATCATCATTTGAATCAGAAACAAAGTGACGAATTCTTAGTGAATTATCTTCTGCAAAATACACAATATGAATAGCCACTGCATAGGGAGCAAAGCCGGACTCAATATAATCGCTTCCAATAATAGAATAGTCGCCAAAACCAATATAATTGTCTTCCAAATAGTCAATATGATCGCTTGAGAAAGCTTCATCTTCAGGATAGTCTGCATTTCTATTCTTTTTATTAAATTTATTTTCAAAAAGAACACTATTCTCTATATTTTCACGCCGAATACGCCGATCATATGGGCAAAGAGTATATTTAGGTGTTTTCTGGAACAATATCTGATATGTTTTTAACCAATCGGAATCATTTAACACAGCAAGAACTTTCTCTACACCGATTCCTTTATTATTTAATTTGCCCATCTCGTCTTTGGCGCTTTTATTTATAAGAAGCGCAGGGATAACACTTGTGTACTTTTGCAACAGTTCATTGACAACTTGTGAATCATTGATTAAATCACCCACACTTGGATTTACAACAAGTGCAACTGGAAGATTGTTCTTTTGAAACGCAGACAATGAATTGTTTAATGCCGGAATAATCTTTACCGGTTCTATAACCGGAACTACAGCTGATGAAATCAGTTTTTTTGTTGCCAATTCTTTTAGAGCAAGCAATTCATATTGTCTTCCACGAAAATAAGGAAAATACATGCCATTACCTCCTATATTGCGTTTCAAGCAATTGGTCGAGTTCGTCTATCTTTCGATTGAGCCCAGAAAAATAAATCACCGCCTTCAATTCTGGTTGAATTTTTTGAAATTCTTCTACGGTGATTTTGTTTCGCTTCTTTATTTCCTGAAAGGCACGCTTTTGCGCTTCAAGAATTGGTATCTCTTCAAATTTTTCGAGAAAAGCCTTGAAATAAAATACTGGTTCAACTTGCGGAACATTACCAAAGTAGTCCTTAATAATATTTTCATATTCGTGCTTTCTTAACAATTTGAAAATGCTGGAATAGTCAAGAAGTTCGTTATATTCGTGAGGCTCTTTACTTCGTTCTTTATTAAAAATAGTCCCCCGCTCAGAGAGAACATATATACCGACAGCCTCACCCATATCACCAAATGATGCTAGCACTTCACGAACTTTATCTAACTCATGAATAGAAGCTAATACAGACACCTTACTAAATGCACTGTAATAGTCTCTTATCTGATCATACAGTCGATCAAAATTGTCAAGGTCAGATTTAATTTCATAAACTCGTCCTTCACCATTGATCATCACAAAATCTGCAATAGAGCGGCCTATTCTTACTTGGGAAAATGCAGAAGTGGTATTGACATTGTGAATACCACAAAGAAGCTTATTAAGCAGGGTGTTCATGTAGAAATATTCATTACGCTGCTGCTTATTGAGGTGAGCATATATTTCGCTAATAAGCTGTCCATGATTTTTACTCATCGGATCGTCAATATAGCGTTTTACGACATAATCAAAAACGTCATTTTCTCCATTCTCAATTAGATCACATATCACTTTACGCGTAAACACTCGATTGATTGCTCTGCTGTTATCCGACATCTTTGCCCACCTCCTTTGCTTCCTATGCTCCAAAGTATGTACACTGTTTCTTTTGGAATGCTCTATTCCAAGCCTGTACAATGATCCCTCTACACAAAGGATAGCACGAACAGCTTTAAATGTAAACAGAATTTCTTGATAATTGCGATTTTGTGTTGTTTTTGTTATAGGTGCGATATTTCGCTTGAAAATTGCAGACCTCTCTGGAATTTCAAACCAATAGGTGACTTTTTCGCATTGTGGAGCATCTTTCTTGTTCTATCACTTTCTCACGCAAAGCGGCTGAAAGCGCAGGCGGAGGAAGTGGTGGTGAGGGAAATCGTGTGCTCAGAGTGATTTCAACTGTTCCTCATGTTTCTGCTTCAGCATCAAAAGCCTCTAAGTTCGATTTTGTGTTTTAATTTTGAAATTTTTCCGCAAATTTTGAAGTTAAAATTTGATTTCCTGCCAAGAATGGAGTATACTGAATTCAGAAAACACTTGGGAGGTTTTGCGATGCTGCTTCAATTTTCTGTCACGAACCACCGTTCTATCAGGGATATCGCCATCATCAGCATGAAGGCTTCCACAGATAAAAGTCTGTCCGACCGCCTGATTTCACCGGACGACAAAAAGCAGCTCGTGCCCGTCCTTGCACTGTACGGCGCAAATGCGGCCGGAAAGAGCAACGTCCTCCATGCACTCCTGCTCATGCGTGAGATGGTCTGCGGACGGTATGCCAAGCTGCTCAAAGGCGAAGCTCTGCCGCAGGAACCGTTTGCCTTTACAGAACAGCCTCCGCAGCCCACCAGTTTTGAGGTCATCTACTTCTACAACGGCATTAAATATGCCTATGGCTTTTCCTTCGATAAAACCCGAATCCTGACCGAGTATCTCTATCACTGGCCCAATGGCCGGGAGGCTCTGATTTTTTCCAGAGAAGGCAATGGTTATCAGTTCCGCGAGAATATTCAGGAGCAGTTTACCCTTGCCGGACGCACCGCAGAAAACCGGCTTTACCTGTCCAGCTCCAACGAGTGGAACTGCCCCCAGACCGAGAAGGCCTATCTGTGGTTCTTTGAAAAGCTGACCGGTTTCATGGGAACCGAAATGCGGCTGGATGCCACCTTGTCTGCTATCCGGCAGGGCGGCTCTGAAAAGAGCCGTATCCTGCATGAAATGCTGTATGCAGACCTCGGCATCAAAGACATCCGCATTACCGGCTCCAAAGACGAACCGATCATCTCTGCCCTGCACACGTTGGAATCCGGGGACGGTGCGTCCAAGGGATTCTGGCTTCCTCTGGGGCTGGAATCGGTCGGCACACAGCGGTTCTTCTCCCGCATCGGGATGTGGCTTGCCGCACTGGAATCTGGGTCTGTTCTGGTGGTAGACGAGATTGAATCCAGTATGCACCCACTGTTGACGCGGCATCTGATCGAGATGGTACAGGATGCCGCTATCAATACGAACCATGCACAGCTCATCTTTACCACGCACGACACCGGACTTCTTGACTTAACTTTGCTGCGGCGAGATCAGATCTGGTTTGCAGAGAAGGATGAGAGAACGATGCAGACCGATGTTTATGCTTTGACGGAATTCTCCCCGCGGAAAGGCGAGAACATCGCCAAAGGCTATCTGCAAGGCCGGTATGGGGCGATTCCACACATGAGGAAAGAATTATTAAAGAGCGTATAAATATGGCTTACCTGAAACTGATGTTAGATGAACGGGAAATCGCTCATCTGAGCGAAGATGGGCAGTATCTCTGCGCCAATGAGAGTGTGCCGCAGTATGACCTGCCTTTGAACCTCTTTGTTGGAACCAGCCGCAGGGTGCCGCTGGTCGATGTAGTCGTCTGGGCAAAGAAACGCATCTTTCCCCGGAATCGGATGGACTGCAAGGAGATTCTGGAGATGATGGGCCTGCCTGACTACAACGCATGGGAGATCGTAAAGCGCACCAATGCCTGCCTGATGGAAGATCCTTTCTGGCTGCGCTTCAGCGAAGACGAGACCTTTGAGGATACCACCCGCGGCAGGGCAAGAAGGATCATGGCCGAATATCAGAAGTCAGCTGACACCAATTAATATCATTTATATCATTGTTAGGGCAAAAACCACCGCCTTTTCACTTTAAGGCGGCATTGCTGCCGTATATGCTTGTTCTTCTCGAATGTCCAACTTTTTTAGAGCAGAATCCCTTAATCGTCTTGCTTTTCCCTTAAAATGTAGTATATTTTAAGGGAAAGAGAGGGTGGTAAGGGCATGAGAGCATTCAATTACTCCAAAATCAAAGAGCAAAAATGGGATTCCGAGATTCTCGGCTATATTGCTGCAATCTATAAAGAAGCGGGTAAGCAGGAACTTTACTTGAAGCAGCGTCCTGAAGAGCTGGAACGTCTGGTGGAGATTGCAAAGGTGCAAAGCACCGAAGCATCCAATGCCATCGAGGGAATCGTGACCACCAGCACCCGAATCAAGCAGCTCGTGGAGGAAAAAACGACGCCGCGCAACCGTGATGAACAAGAGATTGCAGGCTACCGTGATGTCCTGAACCTCATTCATGAAAATTTTGATGTGATTCCGATTACGCAGAATTATATTTTGCAGCTGCATAAGGTTTTGTACAGCCACATGAACAACCCCGTCGCAGGACGGACGAAGAACGTACAGAATTATATCAGCGCAACCTATCCCGATGGACATAGCGAAGTTCTTTTCACCCCATTGGCTCCTTACGAAACGCCAGCGGCTCTTGATCGAATCTGCGAAGAATATAACCGTGTGATCGGGAACTTTGAAGTAGAACCATTGATCGCAATTCCTGTGTTCATCCATGATTTTCTCTGTATTCATCCGTTCAACGATGGCAATGGCCGGATGAGCCGCCTTCTCACGACCCTGATGCTGTATCAGAACGGTTTCTATGTCGGGAAATACATCTCACTTGAAGCCAAGATTGCCAAGAACAAAGACCTCTACTATTCAGCTCTTGCGCAGGCGCAAAGCGGATGGTACGAGGGCACAGAGGATGTTGTTCCATTCATCAAATATATTTTGGGAACCATTCTCTCTGCATACCGCGATTTTGAAGAACGCTTTGCCCTCGTGGAAACAAAACTTCCAGCCATTGAAGTTGTTCGGAATGCTACGAAGAACAAGATCGGGCGCTTTACCAAGCAGGATATCCGGGAACTCTGTCCTTCGCTGAGCCTTAGTTCCATTGAGGGTTCCCTGCGGAAACTCGTTGAAAACGGCGAGTTGAAACGCGTGGGAGCAGGCAAATCAACTGTGTACCTGCGGTTGAAGTAATCCCTTAATCGCTCCATCTTTCCCTTAAAATACGGCCAATTTTAAGGGAATCCGCATTAAGTAAGGGCTAAAGCAGTCCTATTTACTTGACTTTTTGTCGGTTTTCAGTATATTGATACCAATTGGTATCAACAAGTATCAGCTAATGGATACAACAAGACTCACAGATTGGATGCTCATCCCAATCTGTGGGTCTTGTTCATTTGAGTTCAGTCATCATCGTCCGGGTCAGGAACTTCCACCCACTCTGAAAGCTCTTCGCAGTAGTCCTCATATTTTCCGCCTTCGGTGGTCCTGATGACACGCCGCAAGTAGTCCTTACCGCCATCTACACAGCAGAGACCACAGCTGCACCTCTCTGACTTCTTTCCAGAGATTAGTACAGAAATATGTCAGCAGCCTGCCTGTTTATTGTGCTTTTTGAGTGGTTAAGCAATGTCTCATCCGTATTGTGAGCATTGAATAGGGCTTTTGTCCGCGCTATAATAGAAGAAAACTACAAGGAAGTGTCATCATGCTTCACCCCGGACTGTACGAACAGGTCATCAACAACGCTCTGGAGAGTGAGCTTTCGGAGATCCCGGAAGCCCGCAAATCCACTGCGCCCATCGACACGGCAGAGGCGTCCAAGGTGCTGGCGCAGTATCTGACCGAGGTGGTGCAGAAGGGCCTTGATAACGTACAGGACAATGGCGGCGGCATCGAAGCGCAAATTGAGCTGGCAAACCAGATCGTGAGCACCATCCAGACGACCACCAAAGAAGCTGACTTTGCCGCGCTGGGCGTTGACCAGCGGGCAGAGCAGCTTCTTGCGCTTTTACGGGAAAATGACCCCTGCCTCGCCGCCGGAAAAGCTGCCAAGGACATCGAGCGACCGGAAACGTCTCTGGCACAAAGCTCCCTGTTTACCGGTGCCATCCACGAGCCGCAGATGTACACTGAACTGAAAAAGGAAATCGTGTCCGCCGACCGCATCGATATGCTGGTGTCCTTTATCAAGTGGAGCGGCCTGCGCCTGCTTATGGACGAGCTGCGGCAGTTCACCCAGAACGGCGGCGAACTGCGCATCATCACCACTTCCTACATGGGTGCCACCGATGTAAAGGCTATCGAGGAGCTGCGCCAGCTGCCCAACACGAAAATCAAGGTCAGCTATAACACTAAGCGTACCCGGCTCCACGCCAAGACCTATGTGTTCTACCGGGACACCGGCTTTACAACGGCCTATGTCGGCTCATCCAACCTGTCCAATGCGGCCATTTCCAGTGGGCTGGAATGGAACGTGAAAGTGACGAAGAAAGACCTGCCGGAGACCATTGACAAGATCGCCGCCACCTTTGAAAGCTACTGGAACGCCGGCGAGTTTGAGTACTACGACGAAGGCCAGCGGGAGCGTCTGACCCGTGCCCTGAAAGCCGAAAAATACAGCGAGACCGACCACAGCGGCATTTACACACTGGATATTCAGCCTTATTCCTACCAGCAGGAAATTTTGGACAAGCTGGAAGCCGAGCGCGCCGTGCGCGGGCACAATCGCAATCTAGTGGTGGCCGCCACCGGCACCGGCAAAACAGTTATCTCCGCACTGGACTACAAACGGTTCTGCAAACAGCATCCCGGCCAGCCCTGCCGCCTGCTGTTCGTGGCACACCGAGAAGAAATTCTGAAACAGAGCCTGTACACCTTCCGGGCTGTTCTAAAGGATGCCAATTTCGGCGAGCTGTTGGTCGGCAACTACAAGGCTGACAGCATCGATCACCTGTTCATCTCCATCCAGACCTTCAACTCGCAGGATTTCACGGCCAAAACCGAGGCTGATTTTTATGATTACATCGTGGTGGACGAGTTCCACCATGCCGCGGCGCCAACTTATCAGAAGTTGTTGGAGTATTACCGGCCGCAGATTTTGCTGGGGCTGACCGCTACCCCGGAGCGTATGGACGGCAAGAGCATTCTGGATTATTTCGGTGGGCGCATTGCCGCCGAGATTCGCCTGCCGGAAGCCATCGACCGGAAGCTGCTATGTCCGTTCCAATATTTCGGAGTGACCGATACGGCCGACTTGAGCAGCCTGAAATGGCGCACCGGCGGTTATGACAAGGCCGAACTGTCCAACCTGTACACCTTCAGCGGCATGGTGGCACAGCGCCGTGCCGACCTTGTGGTGAACTCCATCCTGAAATACGTCACCGATATCGATGAAGTGAAGGGTCTTGGGTTCTGCGCCTCCATCGAGCACGCCCGGTTCATGGCAAATTATTTCAACACCCACGGCATCCCGTCCATGGCACTGACCGGGGATTCTTCCGACGAGGAGCGGAGCACCGCCAAACAACGGCTCGTTTCCGGGGAAATTCGTTTCATCTTTGTGGTGGACATCTATAACGAGGGCGTAGACATCCCGGAAGTCAACACCGTGCTGTTCCTGCGCCCAACCGAGTCTCTGACTGTGTTTTTGCAGCAGCTGGGCCGTGGCCTGCGTCTGGCCGAAAACAAGGAATGCTTGACCGTATTGGACTTCATCGGACAGGCGAACAAGAAGTATAATTTCGAGGAGAAATTTGCCGCGCTGCTCTCCAACACCACCCACAGCGTCAGCCGGGAGATCAAAGAGGGCTTTGTCTCTGCGCCCAAGGGCTGCTATATCCAGCTGGAAAAGATCGCGGCGAAATATGTGCTGGACAACATCAGCGCCTCCTACGACCGCACTTCCGGCCTTGTGGCGCGGGCGGCATCTTTCACCGAGGACACCGGCCTACCGCTGACCCTTGGAAATTTTTTCGATTACTATCATCTTGACCCGCGGGCAATCTACAGTAAAAAGCTCTGCTTTGCACGGCTGTGCGTCCGTGCGGGGGTTGTAGATGATTTTGCGGAGCCGCTCGAAGAGGTCCTGACAAAAGCCTTTGCACGGTTTGCCGTCGTGGATTCCCGCCGGTGGATTCGTTTTCTGCTTGACATTCTGCCAAAGCTGGACAACACGGATTTTGCAGACCTGCCGCCTGTTGAACAGCGGATGCTGCAAATGTTCTATGTGACTGTCTGGGGCAAAGCGGCAGAAGATTGGAACCGCGAGGACGTACTTGACGATCTGTATGCACTTTCGGACAGCCCAATTTTGTTGGGCGAATTGCAGACCCTTCTACAATACCAGTATGACCGCATTGATTTTATTGATGAACCTGTGGACGTGGGCTTTAACTGTCCGCTCGACCTGCACTGCACCTACACCCGCGACCAGCTGTTGGTAGCACTGGATTTCCTGAAACCATCTACCGTTCGTGAAGGTGTGAAGTGGCTGCCGGAAAAGCAGCTGGATGTGTTCTTTGTGACCCTGAACAAGGCCGACAAGGATTATTCGCCCACCACCATGTACAACGATTATTCCATCAACGAGAACCTGTTTCACTGGCAGAGCCAAAGCACCACAGCCGAAAGTTCTGCCACTGGTCAGCGATACATCCATCACCGGGAGAAAGGAAGCCGTGTGTTGCTGTTTGTCCGGGAGTTCAAAGCGGATTCCCGTTTCGGCGGTGCCGCCGCTTACACCTATCTTGGCACTGTGAACTATGTCCGGCACGAAGGTTCCCGCCCGATGAACATCACATGGAAGCTCGACCGACCCATTCCGGCACGGTTCCTCAAAAAGACCAACAAACTGATCGTGGGGTAACATACTATGGACGATATGCTGGCTCGCACCATAATTGAAAC
>OOAZ01002279.1_pt1 | contig 10502 bp, 7 predicted proteins | sample 1671221 | NCBI WGS metagenome assembly OOAZ01 (sample SAMN06348134, study PRJEB24527) | human gut metagenome | biome: human gut; feature: ankylosing spondylitis patient; material: feces | host: Homo sapiens | place: China | collected 2015-10
CACTTTTGAAGAGGGGGAAGAATTATGAGTAGTAATGAAGTAACATGGAAAGATAAGTTAAAAGCATATACCAGAACTCCTGGATCACTGATCGTAATGCTTCTTGTCATGCTTTCTGCAATTATGACATTTGCAGTACTTATATTTCTGATCGTATATGTGCTGGCGCATGGTGTTCCGTATTTGAAACCATCCATTTTCTCACTTCATTATACATCGGAAAATGCCTCGCTGATGCCGGCATTGATCAACACAGTGATCATGACCTTGTTATCACTTCTGATCGCAGAGACGCTTCAGGGAATTCCGTCTATCGTATATGGACTGTTTGGTATGCTGTTCTTTGTAAATACCTGTAAATGGGGATTTTCGATTCTGGCAGGAGCGTTTACTCTTGCGATCATGGTATTACCGCTGATCATGAGAAGTACAGAAGAAGCATTGAAATCCGTACCGGATTCTTACAGGGAAGGAAGCTTCGGACTTGGCGCAGGAAAGCTCCGAACCATTTTTAAAATCGTACTTCCAACGGCGATTCCGGGTATTTTGTCTGGTATCATCCTTGCAATCGGACGTATCGTAGGAGAGACAGCGGCACTGATCTATACGGCAGGAACCGTTGCGGAGGCAGCAGGTGTCATGGATTCCGGACGAACCCTTGCGATTCATATGTATTCGCTGTCGAGAGAGGGACTTCACACAAATGAAGCATACGCAACAGCAGTCGTTCTTCTGATCGTGGTGCTTCTCATCAACGGATTATCGTCCCTGATCGCAAGGAAACTGGAAGCAGCAACAAAGTAAATCCGAAAAAACATTCAGATAAAAATCTGAATATGGATCATTATAAAATAAAACGTCTGTGAACAGACAGATAAAGCAAAGGAAACAATATGAGTGAAAAATTTAAAATTTCAAACCTGGATTTATATTATGGTGATTTTCATGCGTTGAAAGATATCAATATGAGCATCCATGCAAACGAGATCACAGCTTTTATCGGACCATCCGGCTGTGGAAAATCCACCTTTTTAAAAAGTCTGAACAGAATGAATGACCTGGTGGAAGGATGTAAGATCACAGGAAATGTCCTGTTAGATGGCGAGGACATCTATAAGGGGATGGATGTCAATCTTTTACGAAAAAGAGTCGGCATGGTATTCCAGAAGCCAAATCCGTTCCCGATGAGTATTTACGACAATATTGCGTATGGACCGAGAACCCACGGTATCCGCTCCAAAGCAAAATTAGATGAGATCGTGGAAAAATCCCTGCGTGATGCGGCAATCTGGGACGAAGTGAAAGACCGTCTGAAAAAAAGCGCACTTGGCATGTCCGGTGGACAGCAGCAGAGATTATGTATCGCAAGGGCACTGGCAGTGGAACCGGAAGTCATCCTAATGGACGAACCGACTTCCGCGCTTGATCCGATCTCCACATCCAAGATCGAGGATCTTGTCATTGAACTGAAAAAACAGTACACCATCGTCATGGTCACACACAATATGCAGCAGGCTGTGCGTGTTTCGGATAAAACCGTATTCTTCTTATTAGGAGAGGTGATCGAGGCTGGCGAGACAGAAAAATTATTCTCAATTCCACAGGATAAACGTACCGAGGACTATATCACAGGACGTTTTGGTTGACATAAATAAAAAGGAGAGAATGATATGAGAAATCGATTTGACAGACAGTTATTAGAATTAAATAATGAATTGATCCAGATGGGAAGCTTGATCGAGCAGGCGATTGAGATGGGGATATCAGCACTGGTAAAACAGGATGTAGAAAAAGCAGAGCAGGCGATCAAATTTGACGTGGAAGTAGATGAGCAGGAGAAAACGATCGAAGCTCTCTGCATGAAACTACTGCTGCAACAGCAGCCGGTAGCAAAAGACTTAAGATTAATTTCTGCAGCGTTAAAAATGATCACGGACATGGAGCGTATCGGGGATCATGCAGCGGATATTTCGGAGATGACCATTTTGATGGCAGATTCCGATTATGAAAAAAGCGCCATTAATATGGAAGTGATCAAAGAGATGGCAAAAGAGACAACCGATATGGTTATCAAGAGTGTGGATGCTTTTGTCAACAAAGATCTCGAACTGGCACGCTGGGTCATCAACCGTGATGATGTGGTGGACGATCTTTTTGACAGTTTCCGGAAAGAACTCATCCAAAAAATCAATGAGAATGTAAAAAATGGTGAGATGGCAACGGATATGCTGATGGTTGCAAAATATTTTGAGCGTATCGGCGATCATGCAACCAACATTGCAGAATGGGTGATCTATTCTATCACCGGAAAACACGAAGACGAATAAATTTTAAGAAAACTTTTCCCTTACAGACATAAAAAAGGTATGCTAAAAGACTCCTGATTGCGATTTTACATAGATTTTACATAAAACCGACATAAGATTTACATGTAGTTTATAATATGGAATCGAAATGTAAACAATAACCTAGTATATGTCTATGTAAGGGAGAGATTATGAATATTTTTGGAATTCTGACAATGATCGGCGGTCTGGCAATGTTCCTGTACGGAATGAGTGTTATGGGTGGCGGTCTTGAAAAAATGTCCGGCGGAAAATTGGAGCGTATCTTAGAGAGCCTGACCTCGAATCCGTTTAAAGCGGTATTGCTCGGAGCCGGCGTGACAGCTGTGATCCAGTCATCCTCAGCTACAACGGTCATGGTTGTCGGTTTCGTAAATTCAGGCATCATGAAACTGTCGCAGGCGATCGGGATCATCATGGGTGCAAACATTGGAACGACAGTTACCTCATGGCTTTTGAGCCTGACCGGGATCGAGAGTTCCAATTTCCTGATCAGCATGTTAAAACCGTCCTCTTTTTCACCGGTTCTCGCACTGATCGGTATTATTATGTATATGTCCGGCAAGGACAAAAAGAAAGATATCGGTGAAATCTTACTTGGATTTGCAATCTTAATGTTTGGTATGGAGACAATGAGCGATGCTGTAAAGCCGCTTGCGGATGTGCCGGAGTTTACCGATATTCTGACGATGTTCAACAATCCGGTATTTGGCGTGTTAGCAGGAGCGCTGCTCACCGCAGTCATTCAGAGTTCTTCGGCTTCTGTTGGTATCCTGCAGGCATTGTCTGTCACAGGAGCATTTACTTATGGTTCGGTTATTCCGATTATCTTAGGACAGAATATCGGAACCTGTGTCACAGCGATGATCTCAGCAATCGGTGCAAACCGGGGCGCAAAGAGAACCGCATTCGTGCATTTATATTTCAACATTATCGGAACCTTATTATTCCTTACAGTATTTTATATTGGAAATGCAATCTTTCGTTTTGAATTTGTCGGGGAGACGGTAGGAGTTGCAGGGATCGCGCTGATCCACAGTATTTTTAATGTCTTTACAACTGTAGTATTATTTCCGTTTATCCGTGGGCTGGAAAAACTGGCTTACCTTACAATCCCGGAATCTGACGAGGAAAAATCTGCCAAAGAAGATGTGTTTGCCATTTTAGATGAGCGTTTTGTGAGCAGTCCTGCATTTGCGATCGAGCAATGTAAAACTTTAGTAAACCAGATGGCAGAGATCACAAAAAACAGTTTTATCGAGGCAATGGAATGTATCAAAGAGCCTTCGGATCAGAAATTTGCGGAAGTGATCGCAAAAGAAAACCGCGTAGATGTGTATGATGATAAAATCAGCGCCTATCTGACGAAATTAAACAGTGGGGATCTTTCTTATACGGACAGTCTGCGGGTGACTTCACTTTTACACTGTCTGACGGATTTTGAGAGAATTTCCGATCATGCGGTAAATGTGGTAGAATGTGTACAGCAGATGCAGAAAGAGGATGCAAAGTTTTCTAAGAAGGCGGAGGATGAGATGAACATTTACTCCAAAGCCGTGAGGGATATCTTGGAGAGAACGACCGGAGCGTTTATCAATACCGATATTCCACTTGCGCGTTCCGTGGAACCGTTAGAGGAAGTCATTGACGGTCTGAACAAAACGGTAAAAAAACATCATATGAAGCGTCTGCGCAAGGGAAAATGCACGATCGGACTTGGACTGGTACTCTCGGATCTTGCCATGAACTACGAGCGTGTTGCTGATCACTGCTCCAATATCGCAGTATATATGATGCAGTTGAATGATACCGGTCTGGAGGAACACAGTTTTACAGAGCAGATGGATGAAAAAGAGAGTGCAGAATTTACAAAACTGGAAAATGAATTTGAACAAAAATATGAGATAGATTAAATCCGGGAAGAAATTCGCAGCACAATTATTGTGTTGCGAATTTTTTGTGAATCAGGGAAAGACTTATAGAAAAAACAAAGCAGGCTGTATTATAATCTATTTATAGAGCGAACAGTGGGAGGAAATGATTATGGCAACAATCTATATTGTAGAAGATGATGTAAATATCCGCGAGATCGAGCGCTATGCGCTAAAAAACAGCGGATATCAGGTAGAAGAATTTGAGTGCGGTGCAGATCTTTTTAAAAGGTTAGAGAGCAAAGTTTGGGCCCTGATTTTATTAGATATCATGCTTCCGAATGAGGATGGACTTGATATTCTGACCAAAATCCGTGCAGATAAAAACACAGCAAAAGTGCCGATTATTATGGTGACGGCAAAAACATCCGAGCTTGACAAAGTAAAAGGGTTAGACCTCGGAGCGGACGATTACATTTCCAAGCCGTTTGGTGTGATGGAACTGATCTCCCGTGTCAAAGCGTTATTGCGCAGAACGATGAATACGCAGGAAGAATCACAGATTGCCTACGGAAATATTCTGGTGGATAACGATAAACACGCCGTTTACGTGGATGGAAACCTGTGTGAGCTCACCTACAAAGAATTTGAACTTTTCAAATACCTTGTCATCAACAAGGGAATCGTGCTGTCGAGGGATAAGATCATGAACCAGGTGTGGGGCTTTGACTATGAGGGTGAGAGCCGGACAGTCGATATGCACATCAAGACGCTGAGACAGAAACTTGGAGAGGCGGGAAGCCATATCAAGACAGTGCGCAATGTCGGTTACATGGTGGAGTGACGTCCGTTAAGGAGCAGGGAAAAGGCAGGACAGACGTAAGACGGTGATGGGATGAAAAAGAAAATCAACAGCAAATTTATGCTGATCTCAGCGATTGCAATTATTGTCATGGCAATCTGTGCCATGGTGCTTTTTTATGATATATTGAAAAAACAGATTTTTGACGATCTGAAGGCAAACGCCCATGTGATCTCCATGATGAACCCGGAGGATCTGCCGGATGAGATCAACTATAATCTGAATAAAGATGGGCTGCGTATCACGCTGATCAATGAGGATGGAACCGTCATCTATGACAGCATGGAAGACGAGTCGAAGATGGAAAATCACAGGGAACGACCGGAGATCGCTTCTGCATTGGCAGCCGGAGAGGGGCGTGCGATGCGGAAATCGACTACGTCCGCAAAACATACTTTTTATTATGCAATGAGAACAGATGACGGAAAAGTTCTGCGTATTGGAAAAGACAGTAACAGCATCTACAGTCTGATCATCAAGATGGTATATCTCACGTTGTCTGTGGGATTCTGCGTATTTGTACTGTGCACAGTCCTTGCACACAGGCTTACCAGGCGTCTTGTGGCACCAATCGAAAAGATGGCGGACAATATTGTACTGCTGGAAGAAAATGATGTTTATGACGAGATGAAGCCATTTGTTGCGACTATCAAGCAGCAGCATGTGGATATTTTAAAACATTCCCAGATGCGTCAGGAATTTACTGCAAATGTTTCACACGAATTAAAGACACCGCTCACTGCGATTTCCGGTTATGCAGAACTCATTGCAAGTGGAATGACAAGCGGGGAGGACACCATTCATTTTGCCACGGAAATCCATAAGAGCGCAGAACGTCTGCAATATCTGATCAATGATATCATCAAGCTTTCCGAGTTAGACAGCGACGACACAAAGATCGAGTTTGAGACGTTAGACCTCCATGAGATGGCGTTAAACTGTCAGGCAATGATGGAGATCCCGGCGGAAAAGAACGAGGTGACGGTGGAAGTACAGGGAGAAGCCACCTCGGTTCGGGGAAATCGAAATCTAATAGATGAATTAATCTATAATCTTTGCAGTAACGCAGTGCGTTACAACAAAAAAGGCGGAAAAGTCACGATTATTACACGCACGGAGGACGGACATCCGACTCTGATCGTCAAAGACACTGGTATCGGTATTCCGAAGGAGGCACAGGAACGTGTCTTTGAACGTTTTTACCGTGTTGATAAAAGCCGTTCGAAATCGACCGGAGGCACAGGTCTTGGACTTGCCATTGTCAAACACATTGTGGCACAGCATGAGGCGCAGATCTCACTGGAAAGTGAGGAGGGTGCCGGTACGGAGATTAAGGTGACGTTTTTAAAATAATTAGAAAAGATGAGCTTCTGATTTTATATCGGAGGCTTATTTTATATAAAAACGTGAAAAAATATGTGATTTAGCTGTGAAAAACGTGATAAAAACATATAAAAAGATCAAAAAAACGTGAAAATTAAAATTCAAAGAAAAAACTATAGCAGTCTTTTCCATTTTTGTGTTATTATAGAAAGACAGTCATAACGACAGTACGAATGAAAATGAAAGGACAGAGTAAGTAATTATATGTTTTCCGTATCAGACATTAAAGAGACAGTGTATCCGGCGGCGTACCGGAGAGGGAAAGAGCTGTATGAGACGGCGGGGGTTTTTGATTTTTCCTATGAGTTGTATTTAGTGGATGAGCTGCCAGTGGCAGATGTCAGGGCAAAAGTTCGTGGAATCAATCAGGAGTATTATGAAGTGACAGCCACTATCGACGAGGAGTTCGGAGACGTAACGAACTGCAACTGCGGATGTGAGGCTTTTTATAATTATGAGGGGATGTGCAAGCATTGTGTGGCAATGCTTTTGAATTATGTAAACAAGAGGACTCCGATGGAGATTCTCAGGTTAAAACGGGGACAGGGCACGGAGACACCGGAAGCAGGGGAACGTCCGGTGGGGAAGATGGAGACGGCAGCGCCGTTGAAAAATCTGCTGAGCCAGTATTCCATGCGTGCAACATCCAAATATATGTTACCGGAAACCATTTACGGAAAAGTAGAGTTAGAACCTTACTTTGAGATGGATTACGGCTATGCAAGACTAGAATTTAAGATCGGAATGGAGACAAAGTATGTGTTAAAAAACATTTCTGCGTTTTTACATTCTGTTCAGGTCAACGAGAAAGTGCATTACGGCAAAAAACTTGATTTTTATCATCACATGGAAGCTTTTTCGGAGGATGCAAAGCGTCTGATCCGGTTTATGCAGCAGCAGGATGATGATAAAAAGCGCCAGAGTAAGTTCCATGCTTATTATGCCTACACCGGCGGCTATGAGCGTACCATGGAGTTGGACGGTGTGGGGATCGACCGGTTTTTGGAAGCGGTGAAAGGAACTCCTTTTCATGCAACGATCGGTTATGATATGAATGAAAGCTACATCTATAATGGAACAAAACGCAAACCAAAACTGACGCTGAAAGGTGGAAGTGCGGGAGCGTTTCTCTGCATGGAAGATCTGCCGATGATCGAGGGCGACAAGTATTATTACTTTTATGAGGATGGGGAGATTTTCCTCGGAGAGCCATTGTTGAAAGGAAAAGTATCAGACTTCTTCCAGTTTTTACACCGCCAGGTAGGGGGAGACTGCTATATTGCAGCAGAAGAGCTCGCAATGTTCTGCAGAGATCTTCTGCCGATGGTGCGGGAGAGCTTCGATGTGATCCCGGAAGGTTTTGATGAGGCACTTTATGTTCCGCCGAAGCCGGAATTCGAGTTATATCTGGACCGCCAGGCAATGGATGTTGTCGGAGCGAAGCTGGTCGCAGTATATGGAGATAATAAATACAACGTGCTTGCCAAAGTAGAACCGGGCGAGGTGCGTGATCTGTCAGAGGAGCTGCGCATCAAGAGCCTTGTGGAACCGTATTTCAATGAGTATGACCATTCGAAGACATTTTTTGTCATTGCAAAAGACGAAGATCTGCTCTATCAGCTCGTGGCAGGTGGATTGCAGCGTTTAAGCCATTTTATGGCAATTTACACGTCGGACAAGTTCCGCAATATGAAAGTGGTCAATGCGCCGAGCGTATCCGTGGGTGTCTCCTTAAAGAGTGACCTTCTGGAATTAAAGGTACACTCCGATGAGATGTCCTCCGAGGAGCTGGCATATCTGCTTTCCAAGTACGACAGAAAGAAAAAGTATATCCGTCTGAAAAACGGGGATTTCTTAGATATCAAAGAGGATGGGATCAGTGCGCTTGCAGAAGTCAGTGAGGACTTACAGCTTACCGAGGCAAGCCTGAAAAAAGGAACGGTCGTGATCCCAAAATACCGCGCTATGTATCTGGATGCAGCACTGAAAAATAACCAGCTGCTGTCCATCGAGAAAAACAGGGAATTCAAAGGCATGGTGCGGAACATGAAAACCATCGAGGACAGCGATTATGAAGTGGTGGATTCCCTGAAAAATGTTATGAGAAACTATCAGAAAAATGGTTTCCTCTGGCTGAAAACGCTGCGGGAGAACGGTTTTGGCGGAATCCTTGCGGACGATATGGGACTTGGAAAAACGCTTCAGGTGATAAGCCTTCTTCTGGCAGAGCGTCAGGATTATGATGCAGGGGAAAAGGAGCGCCGCAGATCACTTATTGTATGTCCGGCATCTTTAGTTTATAACTGGCAGAAAGAGATTGAGCGTTTTGCGCCGGAACTTGAGACTGTGACGATCACAGGAAGTGCACCGGAACGAAAAGATATCATCCGGCACACCACGGATGGACAGATCCTCATCACATCGTATGATCTGTTAAAACGTGATGTGGAGTATTACAAAAATATTGTGTTTGCCGTGCAGGTCATTGACGAGGCGCAGTATATTAAAAATGCCGGAACGCAGGCGGCAAAGGGCGTCAAGAAGATCACGGCAGCCTTTAAGCTGGCGCTGACCGGTACACCGATCGAGAACCGCTTAAGCGAGCTTTGGAGTATCTTTGATTATCTGATGCCGGGATTTTTGTATACATATCAGAAGTTCCGTGAGGAGATCGAGACTCCGATCGTTGTGAACAAAGATGAGAATAAGATGGAACGTTTACAGCGCATGATTCGTCCGTTTATCCTGCGCCGGTTAAAAGGTGACGTATTAAAAGATCTTCCGGAAAAACTCGAAGAGAATGTTTATGCGAAGATGGAGGGCGAACAGCTGGCTCTTTATGATGCGCATGTACAGCAGATGAAGCAGATGTTAGACGGCAAGAGCGAGGCAGAATTTAAGTCCAACAAGATCCAGATCCTTGCAGAACTTACAAAACTGCGTCAGCTCTGCTGTGATCCGGCACTTTTATTCGAAGATTACAAGGGCGAATCCGCAAAAGTCCAGATGTGTATGGATCTGATCGGGAACGCAGTGCACGGTGGACACAAGGTGCTGTTATTCTCTCAGTTCACGACCATGTTAGACCGTCTGGCGGAACAGCTGACAAAGCTGGGCATTGATTACTATATGCTCACCGGCTCCGTCAATAAGGAAAAACGTATGCAGATGGTAGACAGCTTCAACAAAGATGATGTCCCGGTGTTCTGTATCTCCTTAAAGGCAGGCGGAACCGGATTGAACCTCACCGCAGCGGACATTGTCATCCACTATGATCCATGGTGGAATGTTGCCGTGCAGAATCAGGCAACTGACCGCGCACACCGTATCGGGCAGAAAAATATCGTGACAGTTTACAAACTCGTCTCCCAGGGTACGATCGAGGAGAAGATCATTGATATCCAGGAGAAAAAGAAAAAGCTTGCCGAGCAGGTGCTGGAGGGCGAGGGAATGGATTCCGTAGTATTCACAAAAGAGGAGATCATGGAACTTCTCGGCTGATCAAAAAAACATAAGTCATTGAATTACAATTATTACAAATGTAATCCAATGACTTTTTTGTATCAAAATCACATAATTATTAAGTTCAAATAGAAATTACTCGACTGTTCCTGTTGGGTATGTTAGTATATAAAAAATTAGTGAGTTTATTATGAAAAGTAATGCATAAAGCATGGTTATACCTGTGAGAAAGCCGAATAGATATAAACATTTCATTAAAATGGGGAAAAGAAAAATGAGAAAAAGAATCTTTTCTTTTGTCCTCGCGTTACTGGTGATGTTGAGCATCATGCCGGTCAGTGCCATGGCGGCAGAAAGTACCGGATGGGATGGAACTTCGAAAACAGAGCCGGCAACAGACGGGGACGGTGTGTACTTAATTAGCACTGCGGAGGAGTTGTATTGGTTTGCCACAAAAACCCGGACATCTGCCACAAAAACAATTTCCGGCAGACTGATATCAGATATTGATCTGAACAATCAGAACTGGCAGAACAAAGAGATGGGTGGCAGCAGTATTGGTTCCAGTGCAACAGGATA
>OOAZ01002297.1_pt1 | contig 10436 bp, 9 predicted proteins | sample 1671221 | NCBI WGS metagenome assembly OOAZ01 (sample SAMN06348134, study PRJEB24527) | human gut metagenome | biome: human gut; feature: ankylosing spondylitis patient; material: feces | host: Homo sapiens | place: China | collected 2015-10
AGGCAGCTTACAGTCAGGGAAGCTTAATGGGACAGCTTGCTGTGAAAGTATGTTACACAAAAGGTGCTGACTGGGTAGATGAATTGGTAGAATATATATATGAAAACGTAAAGTATATGAGCCGATATGTAAAAGAGAACTTTCCAAAAGCAAAGATGGTAGAACCAGAAGGGACTTATTTAGTATGGGTTGATTTCTCAGGATATGGATTCAGCAATGAAGAATTAGAACATTTAATGTTAGAAGAAGCAAAATTGTGGCTGGATTCTGGAATCATCTTTGGACCAGAGACAGCACAGTTTGAGCGTTTCAACGTTGCGTGTCCACGAGTGATGGTTGAGCAGGCACTGACACAGTTAAAAAATGCACTGGATAAGCATCTGGCAGAGAAATAAGACAGATTTATCTGGATATATATTAAGATTGAGAGGAAAAGAAATGGAGAAACAAAAGAAAAATCTAGGATCTGTGGCCTTTCTTCCACTGATCGTATTTCTAGTATGTTATGTAGGATGTGGAATTACATTTACCTTGATGGGAGCAGACGACCCATTTGGAAAATTTCCACGTCATGTCGCACTTTTGGCAGGATGTGCGGTAGCACTTCTTTTAAACAGAAGTATGGATGTAAAAGATAAATTAAATATTATGACGACAAACATGGGAAATTCTGGAGTTATGATGATCGTTTTGATCTATCTGATGGCAGGGGGATTTCAGGGAGCAGCAGCGGCAATGGGAGGAAAAGATTCTGTTGTTAATCTATGTCTTCATGTGATTCCAGTAACATTTTTGATTCCAGGTGTATTTTTAATGTGCTGTTTTATTTCTACATCGATAGGAACATCCATGGGAACCATTGCAGCAATGGCACCAATCGCGATCAATGTGGCACAGGGAGCACACTTAAATGTTGCGATTGTTGGAGCAGCAGTGATCGGAGGTTCTTATTTTGGAGATAACCTTTCCATGATTTCTGATACAACGATCTCAGCAGCAGAAGGATGCGGTTCTGAGATGAAAGATAAGTTTAAGATGAACTTCTTTATCGCATTACCGGCTGCGATCGTGGCAATGATCCTTTATTCAGTGGTCGGAGGTACTGGAAGTGGAGCAATCAAGGCAGGAAGTTACAATATCATTGAAGTCCTTCCATATCTTATTGTTCTTGGAGCAGCATTGATGGGGATTAACGTTGCAGTTGTACTTTTTGTAGGAATCCTTTCTGCAGGTATTATCGGACTTTGTGTGGGAAGCTGCGGATTCTTTGACTGGATTCAGGCAATTGGAAATGGTATGAGTGATATGTTTAGTATCAGTATGGTTGCGATCTTGGTATCTGGAATCATTGGTATTGTTCGCGAATATGGCGGAGTTGAGTGGCTGGTAGGAGCGATCAGTGGCAAGATCAAGAACAGACGCGGTGCAGAATATGGAATCGGACTGATGTCAGGAATTCTTTCCGCGGCAATGGTAAATAACACGATCGCTATTATTGTTACTTGTCCGATCGCAAAAGAAATCGGTGAAAAATACAAGATTGCACCAAAGAGACTTGCCAGTCTGGTAGATATTTTTGCCTGTGCATTTATCTCATTGATGCCACATGATGGAGGTATGTTAATGATCACGGCACTCGCAGATGTGTCACCACTTAATGTGTTAAAATATTCATTTTATATGTTTGGATTGATCATTGCTACTTGTGTGACGATACAGTTTGGATTGATGGATGAGAAAAATTAGATTGTAATACAGAAGTGTATTGAATATTCATAAAAATAGAAACAGATAATTAAATCGGAAGATTTGACAGAAGTGGATACCGATATTTCATCATTAATAAAATTTAAACATAAAAATGGAGTTATTGCGTTATCTATAGTTCTTTTTGAACTTTTATTATGATAATGCAATAACTCTATTTTTTATTTATTTTAAAACAAACACCATATAACAGTTGACAACAGTTCGATACTGTTATACACTGTTTATAAGTAAAGGAGGATGATACAAAATGAAGATTATAATCAACACATCATCCATGGTTCCAATCTATGAGCAGATCATAGACCAGATCAAAACAATGATCCGAAAGCAAGAATTAAAGCAGAATGACCAGCTGCCATCTGTCCGGGCATTGTCAAAGGAATTAAAGATCAGTGCTTTAACGGTAAAGAAAGCTTACGATGAACTGGAAAGAGAAGGCTTTACAGTAACGCTTCATGGAAAAGGCAGCTATGTGACAGCGGCGAACACGGAGTTGATGATGGAAGAGCAAAAGAAGGAAGTAGAACAGGACTTAGAACAAGCAATTCTAAAAGGAAGGCGTTTTGGCATCAGTGATGAAGATATCAAAACCTTGTTTGAGTTAATATTGGAGGGATAAGGTATGTTAAAAATTGATAAATTAAAGAAACAATATAAGAATTTCACCCTCAACTGTTCCATGGAAGTAAAAGAGGGGATGATCACTGGGTTTGTAGGTCCGAATGGATCTGGAAAAAGCACAACTTTAAAGGCAGTGCTTGGATTGATTTACATAGATGGAGGAGATATTCAGATTTTTGGAAAGAATGTCAAGGATATAAAACCAGAGGATAAGGAACAGATCGGTGTCGTACTTTCTGATTCTGGTTTTAGCAGATATCTTACAGTAAAAGACATCAAGGATATTCTAAAAAATACATATGAAGCATTTGATGAACAGTTATTTACAAACTATATAGAGAAATATCAGTTGCCAACAGACAAAAAACTAGAACAGTTTTCTGTTGGAATGAAAGCAAAATTAAAGTTAATTACAGCAATCTGCCACAAAGCAAAACTATTAATCTTAGATGAACCAACGGCAGGGCTTGATGTCATGGCAAGGAATGAGATGCTTGATATGTTAAGAGATTATATGGAAGAAGATGAAGAACGTTCGATTCTTGTAAGTTCTCATATATCAACAGATCTTGAAACCTTATGTGATAATATTTATATGATCAATGAAGGAAATATCATCTTGCACGAAGAAACAGACCGGTTATTAAGTAATTATGCGATCTTAAAGGTTGATGAAGAACAGTCAAAAACACTAGATCCACAATATATAATAAAAATGAAGAAAGAATCCTATGGATATGCATGTCTTACAGACCAGAAACAATTTTATCTGGAGAATTATCCAAAGATCGTGGTAGAAAAAGGAACGATCGATCAGATCATTACATTAATGATACAGGGGGTGTAGAAGATGAAAGGATTATGGACAAAAGACATCAGATTAATCTCATCACAACAAAAAAATCTGGCAGTGATCTGGCTAGTTGCAGCAGGAATCTTAATCGCTACGGATCAAATATCATTTGCAATTACCTATACGTCTGTGATTACAATCATGACAGCAATCAGTACGATCAGTTACGATACATTTGATAATGGCAATGCGTTTTTATTTACGCTTCCATTTAGCAGAAAAGAATATACAAGAGAAAAATATCTGTTTAGCCTCTTTTGGGGAATGATAACAGTCATTGGAGGTATATTGTTAGTAGTCATCGTTACAGCAGCAAAAGGTACATTGTTAATGAGGTCAGAAGAAATTGTGATGACAGTCTTACTCAATATTCCAATGCTATTGATTTTTCAATCAATGGCCCTTCCTTTTCTATTAAAATATGAAGCAGAGAAGGGAAGAATCGCGTTAGCAGCTATGATCGGAGGGATTGTTTTTGTTGTTATCTTCTTTTTCAAAATGTTTGAAACGGCAGGGATTGAGCTGATTGACATCGTGATGAATCAAATGTATTTAAAAAATATTACACTATGGGCTTCTATATATATAATTTCCATTGTCATTTGGTTCCTGTCATTGAAAATAGCTGAAGGAATTATGCTAAAAAAAGAATTTTAATTTATTAGAAAAATGAATAATATAAACAAAAGTAGTTGTATGAAACAAAAATGTTTGGTATAACTACTTTTTTTCGTTTCTCCCTCATATGAGGGAGAACAATTCCAGGAATCAGACTATAGTAAAGTTATCAAAAGGATAGCGGATATGAAAGGAAGGAGCAGCAGTAAAATGAAAGTATTTGAACCGTTTAAAATCAATCAGATGGAGCTTAAAAACAGTATGGTCGTATCAGCAATGGTAACAAACTATTGTTCTGAGGATGGAATGGCAACAGAGAAATTTATTGCCTATCATGAACATAAAGCAAAAGGTGGATGGGGACTGATCATCACAGAAGATTATGCAGTGACACCAACTGCAGGTGGATTTAAAAAGCTTCCTGGATTATGGGAAGATGGACAGATTGAAAGCCATAAGGAGTTAACAAGAAGAATTCATGAAGCAGGTGGAAAGATCGCAGCACAGATTTATCATGCAGGAAGAGAGACAAGCAGTGCGATCACAGGAGAACAGCCAATCGGACCTTCCGCGTTAAAAGATCCAACAATGCCAGAGACACCAAGAGAAATGACAGTAGAAGAAATTCATGAACTGGTTGAGCAATTCGGAGATTGCGCAAGAAGAGCAAAAGAAGCTGGATTTGATGCAGTTGAAGTTCATGGGGCACATGGATATCTGATTGGAGCATTTGCCTCTCCATTTTCCAATAAGAGAAGTGATGAATACGGAGGAACGATCCGAAACCGTGCAAGATTTGCAATGGAGATCATTGAGAATATTAAGGAAAAATGCGGAAAAGATTATCCAGTTTTATACAGAATGTCAGCGGTTGAATATGTCCCAGGTGGATTAGAAATCGAGGAATCTAAGATACCTGCAAGACTGGTAGAGGAAGCAGGAACAGATTGTATTCATTGTTCACAGGGTGTTTATGCATCCACACATGTGATCATTCCACCATCTGTTGTTCCAAGAGCAGCATATGTAGAAAATGCAGCAGAGATCAAAAAAGTGGTAGATGTTCCAGTGATCGCAGTAGGAAGAATCAATGATGTTGAAATTGCAGAAAGTGTTTTACAAGCAGACAAAGCAGATCTTGTAACAATGGCGAGAGCTTCTCTTATCAAGGAGACAAATTGAAATCATAAATAGTGAAAAACTTTTAGAACATTGTACCCTGGGAATGAGAACAAGCATTTAAAATCTTTATTTTATTATAAAACTAAAGTTAAAATTCAATACTCATGAGCAGTCACTCATACCTACAGCTTATCAATAAACAAAATTTAAATATATAAAAAATAGATTGTTTCCCTTGGACCATATGAGCTCGTCGGCACTTAATGAGCAGTGACGATTCATCGTCGCTGTCGAATTTAGTGTCCGCTACGTGCGAATCTGAACGAGAGTGGGTCCAAGGGAAACAATCTATTTTTTATATATTTCCACAAATTTTATTTATTCATAAGTTTTTATTTATTAGGGATCAATACAATATCTTCCCCAGCTTTTCTTCTCTGATATAACTCAGCAGTTGCTGTAAGTAATACATCAGAAGAAGAGTTTAAGCAAGTTTCAACAGAATCCTGTACTACTCCGATGATGAATCCAACACCAACAACCTGCATGGCAACATCATTTGAGATACCAAATAAAGAACATGCAAGAGGGATCAACAGCAGGGATCCACCAGCAACACCAGAAGCACCACATGCAGAAACAGCAGCTAAGACACTTAAGATGATTGCTGTAGGAATATCAACAGAGATACCCATTGTATGAGCAGCTGCAAGAGACATAACTGTGATCGTGATCGCAGCACCATCCATGTTGATCGTAGAACCAAGAGGGATAGATACAGAATAGTTATCTTCATTTAATCCCAGTTTTTCGCAAAGAGCCATGTTCATAGGAATGTTTGCAGCAGAACTTCTTGTAAAGAATGCTGTTAAACCACTTTCTTTTAAGCATTTTAAGATCAGTGGATATGGGTTTCTGCGAAGCATACTAAATACGATGATTGGGTTTGTTACAAATACAGTAAATAACATACATCCAACTAATAGGGCAAGAAGTTTACCATAATCAGTAAAGATGCTTAATCCGTTTGTAGATACAGTGTTATATACAAGTCCAAGAATACCAAATGGAGCACAGTTGATGATCCAGTGTACAGCTTTTGTAACTGCAGCAGAGATATCATGAAGAGCTTTTTTAGTTCCAGGAGTTGCAGCTTTTAATGCAAGTCCAAAAACAACAGCCCATGCAAGGATACCGATGTAGTTTGCCTTTACAAGGGAATCAACAGGGTTTGATACGATATTCATTAATAAGTTCTTTAATACTTCTAACACACCCGTTGGAGGAGCGGCTTCAGATGTAGCAGCTTTTCCAAGACGTAATGTGATTGGGAAGAGAAAACTTCCACATACTGCGACAACAGCACCAATAAAAGTTGTTAGCATATAAAGGATGATAACAATACGCATATTTTTTGCACCGTTGCTCTTAGAATTTGCTAAAGAAGCAATGACAAGTACAAATACAAGGATTGGGGCTACAGCACGAAGAGCACCAACAAATAAATCTCCAAGTAGAGCAAGCCCTGTTGCTTTTGGAGCAGCTACACCAAGAATAGCACCGATGATCAGACCGATTAAGATTCTTACGATCAGACTTAAGCTATTCCACTTTTGTAATAAGTTTTTCATTTTAAAAATTCCTTCTTTCATTATTTTTTTATTTTTAAGTGATATTTTGATACTTACATCATATTTTCTTAAAAATAAAGAATCAATCTCATCTATTATATTTACTTTTATTCCTTAAGTCAATACAAAATGTCTTTTTTACGGAAATGAATGTCTTTCTAGTGCGGACACACAAAAATCTTTTCACAATGAAATATTGACACTTTAAGCATTTAATTTTACAATAAAACATAAGAGTATAGATTGTAAGAAAAGAGATACAAGATCTATACGGAAAGCGGAAAAGGAGAAAATAATGAAACAGGTAATATTAACAGGAGACAGACCAACGGGACGACTGCATGTTGGACATTATGTAGGATCCTTAAAAGAACGAGTGAGACTGCAGAATTCTGGTAAATTCGACGAAATTTATATCATGATCGCTGATGCCCAGGCATTAACAGATAATGCAGAACATCCAGAGAAAGTAAGACAGAACATTATGCAGGTAGCACTTGATTATCTTGCATGTGGGTTAGATCCAGAGAAAGTCAATATCTTTATTCAGTCTATGGTACCAGAACTTACAGAACTGTCTTTCTACTATATGAACTTAGTTACAGTTGCAAGAGTGCAGCGTAACCCAACAGTAAAAGCAGAGATCAAACAGAAGAATTTTGAAGCAAGCATTCCGGTTGGATTTTTCACATATCCGATCAGTCAGGCAGCAGATATCACTGCATTTAGAGCAACGGTCGTACCAGCAGGAGAAGATCAGATGCCAATGGTAGAGCAGTGTAAAGAGATCGTACACAAGTTTAACTCTGTATATGGAGAGACATTAACAGACCCACAGATCGTACTGCCAGACAATCAGGCATGTTTAAGACTTCCAGGAATCGACGGAAAAGCGAAGATGAGTAAATCTCTTGGAAACTGTATTTACTTATCTGATGAACCACAGGATATCAAGAAGAAAGTAATGTCCATGTTTACAGATCCAAATCATTTAAGGGTTGAAGATCCAGGACAGGTAGAAGGTAATCCAGTATTTATCTACTTAGATGCGTTCTGTAAACCAGAATACTTTGAAGAGTTCTGGCCAGAATACAATAACTTAGATGAATTAAAAGCCCATTATCAGCGTGGAGGACTTGGAGATGTCAAAGTGAAGAAGTTCTTAAACAAAGTGCTTCAGGCAGAATTAGAACCAATCCGTGAGAGAAGAAAGATGTGGGAAGCAAAACTTCCAGAAGTTGCAGAGATTCTTCAGCAAGGAACAAAAGCCGCAAGAGCAAAAGCACAGGAAACAATGAAAGATGTGCGTCATGCGATGAGAATCGATTATTTTAATGAAGAAGGATTATTTTAATTTTAGATCATATATTTTTAAAGTAAAGCATGACAAAAGGGTCTGCATATCCGTAGGATAGGCAGGCCCTTTTTTAACTTTATATCATAGGAAATTCCGATGAAATGCCACGATAGAATTAAAATACAAAAGAACAAGAAAAGGAGGTTTTTATGGAAAATAAATCAAAAGGGAAAGCAGTTGAAAGAATTTATGCATTGCTTGATGAGAGAAGTTTTGTAGAAATCGGACAGGCGGTAACAGCAAGAGGTTCTTCCGCAATTATCCGTTATTATTGTTATATCCCATATACCTCAACTTTGCTTCAAGCAACTGCCTGCCACATCTTCCATACATTGTACGTTTTATCATTTTTAATCTGCTATTAGTTCCTTCCACAAATCCATTACTGTAATCATATGCTACAGCATTTTCAACTGCATCTATATCTCTTTTTAATCCTTCAGCAAAACCTCTTAAGGGCTTAAGAAGACTTTTACTATATTTTTCAACAAATAAATAGAGCATGGGCACGTTATGATTTTTAAAAATATTTCTAAACTCTTTTATGCAGCATTGAAGTTCCCAAATATTTGGATACTTTTCATAAATATATTCCTTATGATTATCTGAAAGTTCAGTATTCATCCACATGTACCTAAACACACCTTCTCGTGTAATATAATCTTTATCTTTTCCCTTACTGCCGGTTTTGTATTTTAAACACTCTGTCATTGTTCTGACATATGGCTGTGGCTCAAAACATTTATTTTCTTTTTGCTCTATTTTGCACAAATAATCAAAAGCATTGCTTTTGGATCCAGAATATCCTTTTTCGTATATTGCCTTTACAGTTTTGCTTTTACTCCATCCTTCTTTAAGACAATCTATAATAAAATCATGAAATGGATCCAGTTTGCTTTGACGAATTCCATACATACTTAATTCTTTTGGATCACCTTTACGATATTTTGCAATTGTGTTGCGACCTATTCCCATGCGTTTGGCAATTTCACGGTAACTACAGCCTTCTTTTAAAAAATTTTGTATTTGGCAAATCATTTGATAACGTTTTTCTGAAAATACAGCACAATTATCCACATCAGATGCGATTTTTTTTACAATGTTCTTCTGCATCGATAGATGTATCATTGTGTGGGATACTTATTGTTGCAGGGATTTCTTGATTCAGAGCTTTTTTTATTGTTTCCAGTAGATTCTGATGTAAATGAAATCGGTCTGCCACCTGCATTGCATCGGGTAATTCTTCTGATATTACTTTCGCATATGCACTTGCCCTATCTCTTGTAACCACTTTAACATTTTTATTATTCTTAAGCCATTCCCGCAATGTATCCCCATTTCTTCCATCCAACAATGTTATAGGTTCGTGCGTTTTTTCATTTACTATGATAGTCCCATATGTATGGCGCTTTTTATATGCAAAATCATCCACACCTATTACATCACTAACTTCCGGTTGGGGAAGAGATTCATATCTTTTTAAAAGTAACCGTATTACGGTATCACCACTAGTTTTTATCCCTAATGTACGGCAGACTCGGGCACAGCCTTCACAACTGGTTTCAAGAGCCAATGTACAAATAAAATCAGTACATCTTTCTGTCATACGACTATAATTATTAAGAAATCCGTCAAAAGTTTCAGCAATAGAAACAACCTCACATTCGTCATTCAAACATGCATACTCATGTGAACAAATTTCAAGTTGAACATTTTTTCCTAAAATAGGTAAATCCTGTACTTTACGAGTATATGTTCCATGATATTTTTGTGTTATGTGATTACACTTTGGACATTTACAGCTGCTTGAAGTTGATTTCATCTGAATAATAATTTTATCACTTTGCTGGTCAATATCTGTTATCATCAGATCCTTTTCCGGGTAAAATTTATCTAAGCATAATGTATTATTAGACTCTGCCATCAATAACTCTCCTCATACATCTTAATACAAATATTATACTATATATATGATCATACTAAAAGGATTAAAACGGACAATTGCGGAAGAGCCCAGCAAGAAGTACAGACTTTCAGTTAGACAAAGTAGAGACTCCATCGGATGGGGTTGTAACAGGATATGGATTGATCAATAGATGTCCAGTTTATGTATACAGTCAGGATGCCCAGGTACTTGGTGGTTCCATCGGAGAAATGCATGCAAGAAAGATCGTAAATCTTTATGACCTTGCGATCAAGACAGGAGTTCCAGTCATCGGGATGATCGATTGTGCAGGAATCCGTCTACAGGAATCAACGGATGCACTTCATGCATTTGGAATGATCTATAAGAAACAGGCAGAGGCATCTGGAGTGATCTTACAGATCAGTGCAATCTTTGGAAATTGCGGGGGTGGTCTTTCTGTATTTACAACGTTAACAGATTTTACATTAATGGAAGAAAAAGGACAGTTGTTTGTAAATGCACCAAATGCAATCGAAGGAAACAGGAAAGAAGTATTAA
>OOAZ01002318.1_pt1 | contig 10355 bp, 9 predicted proteins | sample 1671221 | NCBI WGS metagenome assembly OOAZ01 (sample SAMN06348134, study PRJEB24527) | human gut metagenome | biome: human gut; feature: ankylosing spondylitis patient; material: feces | host: Homo sapiens | place: China | collected 2015-10
CATACACAAGTAGATATTTGTAAAGCATTAAATTTAAAAGATAGCGGTGTAAGTCGTACATTAAAAGGAAAAAACAGTATGAGTATAAATACCCTTTTAAATTATGTAAATGCAGTTGATGGTCAGATAGTATTAGACATTATCCCAAAGCAAAACGATAATACAGACACTATCAGCAAAGATCAATAATACTGTTTACTCCGCCGTATACACATACAAGCCTTATACGGTCGTTTAAATGCTTTAGAATGTAACTATGCAAAGAATAATCTTGTAATATAGAAGAAACACGTATAAAACAGCATTATGAATATAATATATAGGTATATGTATTATAGTATAGTACATAGCACTTGTCTATGCCGTAGGTGTACTCTTATATAGTGTTATGTATATGTAGTATATCTATATGTTATGTCGTTGGTTTGTGTTGTATATGGTTATGGATTGTACTATTATATGTACTTATATAGTTGTTGTGGTTTGGATCTATTTTAATATGGTAGTATGAGATATACTATCGTGTTATGTTTATATATGTATTTATTTATGTATAATAGCTTGATCTTGTGTGATTGCTATATATTAATTTGTTTAGTTTATATTTTAATTTGTGTATTTATCGCAAGTGCTGGAAGTCTGCCAAACATCGAACACTTGTTTGCTTAGTAGTGTAGCACTGTTTTTGTGTGCTGTCAAGTGGTATAGACAAAAGTTATAGCAAGGTTGGTTGGTATAGAGTTGTATTATAAGTGGTAGAATGTTAACTTGTATAGAGTTTGGTGGTTAACAATGATATAATGTGATCTATTTTGATTGTTTATGATTTTGTTAGATAGAGAAATATTGTTTTGCTAGTGCTGTGTGACGTGAAATTTTATTTTGTGTTGGTGGTATGGATAGACTATCCAACATATTATGAAAAAGTGTTGGATAATAGACAAGTGTATGATAAACAACACTTGTTGTGTAAATAGTCGTTTATTGGTAGTCCGATATCGGACTACAACGACACGTACAATATATTGTACAGTTTGTGCATTATGCCGAACAACTATAGTTGCGGTATCCAGTACCCTATCACGTAGTATCCTATACCATGTGGAAATAGTTGGAAATTATCTGCACTTCAACACCTGATCTTCCTACAAATTATTTACAATCATTTACAAAATCTATTTGATAAAATTATAGTATTTCAAATAGATTTATCCAGTATTTACCATAGTTTTTATATATTTATAACTATAGTATATAGGGGGTGTATTTACATATTTCACAATATAGTTTTTATACTTTTTGCCTTGATGTCTTCAACACGCCAAATATCTCCCTCTCATTTTTTGATCCATTATTTTCCAATTTTTTAATCACTTCCTTCCAATTTATTCCTTTTTCCTTAAATCCATCAAAATCCCCACTATTCCTACACTTTCACTACTTTTCTCCTATCTCATTAAAAAAACATTACGTCGTAAGTGACGTCGTTCCACTTCCCTATTTAAGCCACTTTTGGCAATTGCATCCTACCCAAAATAACCCGATTTTTCACTTTTTCGCACCTAACACACCACTTAACCCCTCATAAATACTGACTTCAGACGACCTCACTCAAATTTTATTACCATTTTGACCAAAATCAGACCTTTTACACACCTCTTTTTTGCAAGTTTCCATTTTCAAAACACTGCCACGAGCTTCTCTTCTCTCCTTTATTTTTATACCGCATCTTAAAAAATAAAGAATTCATTTTTGTACCCATGCCTGACGACCTCACTTTTTTGATTGTCAAAACAGGGTGCACCAATTTCGTACCTATTTTGCATCAAAACCCTTATAAATACTGAAGAAAACAACGATTATTCTTCTACTCATCTTCTCTCTTATCCCAAGCAAACAAGCAATTTATTGCGCAGTTTAGGAGAGACAGGATAAGCATCAGCGTTCCTTCTCGACATTGCTACCGCAGGTAAATACCTTACAATCAAAACATGCCTCCTTCCATTTCTCAGCAGGTCATGCTATACTTCCATTGAGGGATTAGGCAACCCTCGGCATCTATGCCAAAACAGACATAAAAAATAATATTAAGGTATTCAAGTTGATACCCCCAGATAATGTATCTGCAAATGCATTATCAAAAATTTATGCTCAGGGAATTTCTCTGGGCATATTTTTTAATCATCAATCTCTCATTGCAACAAATTATCTTACATGATATAATCGTGTATATGGCATTGATAATTACTTCAATGTATTCCATGTATCAATAAAAATAATCCCTCGCAAGGCAAAACATTTTATAAGATGGAATCCCTTGAGCTATCAACCAGATTTGTGACAGATGGTGAACACAAGAAATCTATCAATCAAACACTCAGCCTTGCAAGCAGGGATTATTTTTATGCAAAAAATTCATCTCTCATTCAGTCCTATAAAAAATCGCACCATATAGATCATAAATCCATTTTACATCTTTCCCCTACCAACAATACCAATTTACCCATAGAATGGAAATTTACCACGAAAAGATCTTCTAAATGTACGGAATCTAGTATAAAGAAAATTACATTCTATCCAGATAAAAACATAACCAACTTCCCTCCTTGCACCTATTGACAGGGTGCAAAAAGTATGGTATATTTAATTCATGAAAATAAAAAATACAACTGGGGAAAGTTGAGGAACGTAAAAATGAACGGATATACTAACAAAGAAAGAAAAGGAAACGATAACAGAAAAAGAAAAGAATATGTATATGGCAAATATCAAAATCCTCAAGTTTGGGGAATATATTTTGCAGATTTGCCGAAAATTGAAGGTAGTCATATCTTGCATGGGAAAAGACCAGTTATTGTCTATTCTAATAATATTTGTAACAATACGAGCACAGAGATTAACGTGTATCCAATTACAAAAAAATTAAGGAACTGGATACCGACACATGTAACCATTTATCCAAATACCAGTAATGGATTAAAAATGGTATCACAGGTGTATTTAGAGCAAGGAAGAACAATTCCAAAGAATAATCTTTTAGAGTATTGGGGAAGAATATCTGATCTATCTTTAATGTTAAAAATAGGACATGGTATTTTAATACAAAACGGTATGTTATCGTACATAAATGCAATGGCATCCTAGAAATGGAGAATATTATGAATAATAAAGAATTGATACAAACTTATATAGATTCTCACGTATCAGAATCACGTCGCCCAACATGGAATTGGTTATTAGATTCCGATATTGCGGACGACAATGAATCTGGGCTAACGTATGCACCAGGTACAATCCAAGAGGCTATATTATCAGATACTAGAGGTAAAAAAACCAAAAGTATGAATTCTATTAAAAAAAGATATGACCAGCTCGTCAAACTATATACTTATGCATATGAACAAAATTACATTAAATATAATCCATTTGTTAATGATAAATTTATAAACTTGCAATTAGCAGTTGATATATATTTTTCAAATAGAGTTAATGTTAATTATGTTACACCAGATAAAATAAATGCGTTTATTTCGAATCTGATGTCGTGCAATGCATCAGCCGATACCAAATTGAATACTAGATTTCACATTGTGAGTTTATATAATGGGATAAATGGAAAGGAGTTAAGAAATCTAAAATTCTCAGATATTAATCAAAATGATTTAACAATTTTTGGGAAACCAGTCTCCAAAGATTTTATCGAGACATTGAATGAATATAAATTGAAAATGGGAGATACGAATATATATGATGATTTTGTATTAATCCCACGAAAAAAATGTAATAATATAGAAGAATATCAGGCAGAGCAAAAGAGGATATATAATAATGTGCAGTCTCAATTAGAATTAACTGGTAACACTTTATCTTATGAGAAATTGACAACCATTGATGTTATTAATTCTGGTTTTATACAATATTTAAAATCTAAAATGGATATCAAGGCAATTGCAGATTTGTATTATATTAAATCAAAAGAAGGAATCGCACGATCTGTAATCGCACGTCAATTTAGTGAAATTGCAATTGAATTTTATTATAATTATTATATATCATCGTCAAACGGTAATCGGTAAAAGTATTGGTTACCTATATAAAGATGAGGACTATAAGAATTATCGTGTACATCAAATCATGGCAGAATAAAGGAAGGTATATGTATGGACAATCAAATATTGGAAATGTTAGCAGCGAATCAATCAAATCAAATGCATATTGATGTACTTGATTTACACTCATCAGAAATGTCATCGTGGTTTCTGAGTGAATATAAGATTCGAGCAGATGATAGAAAGATGAAGATCTATGGCAAAGATAAAGATCTTTCATATCATTGGATCGAATTTATTCAAGATGAGAATTTGTTCTCTCATATTAGGCAGGACGACATATTTGACATAATCAAATGCCTGCAATTTACATACAAAGAGAGATACAATGTTGGAATAAAAATACAGACAATAAAAAAGAAAGCAGAAGTCTTTGGTAAAACTTCTACTTTCACACAAATTGAAAATTCTAACTAAACAAATAATAAATAACAAAAAAAAGATTTTTTTTGAATCTACCGTGTTGGCAGCACGATAGAAAATCGAATTTGATATTTAGAATTGTTTAATCTGAAAGGATAATAATATCCTTAAAATCATTATAACAATTCTAAACATGTTCGTCAACATGAAATTTTTTCCAAAAAACACAACTAAACATAGGAGTGATGTATGAAATACATAATTACGGATGGAAGTAAGTATGTAGCACGAAATCCATACCAAGCCAATAAATACTATCAAGCAGATTGTCTTGATCTGGCAACTCAGTTCACATCAAAGCAAGCAAAGCGTATTCTTGGATCTAAGAATCGTGATATGAAGTGGATAAAATCAGGCTTTTATATCCAAGAATTTGATGGCAGTAACACTGGAAATGTTATGTCTCGTAGAGAAAGTAAGCGTAGAAGCAACGGAAATTGTTTTAAAGACTTTGAATGGGATAAATCTATTCTAAACGATATTGAAGCAGAAGAACGTGCTATAGTAGGTCTTTTGGCATATGACTATGAAGAGTTAAGCCAGAAGAAATTTGAGATGGAACAGTCATTATCTTACACGGATTCTGCAATCAGCGATATTCTTCATGCAATTGAAGGAAAGAAAATCAATGCTGCGAAGAGAGCTGTAATTGTTGGATATCTCAAGACAATGAGAGAGCTACATACACAGATTAAGAAATGTATTCGATATGTAGAAGTAATGCAGGAAAGCATTAATAATAAAGAAGATATTGGTACATTGAAAAGAAGTTGCAAAGCTCAGAGCCGAATGAATATGTCGGCAGAACAAAGTATTATGAGCTGATCCAAAATATAATCGGGTAGAGTTTCTTCCTTATTATATATGATGACTCGCACAGGCATTTGTGCAAAATTAAAATGTAAATATTGTGTTAGAAAGGAGAAATATGGGCATTTACATACAAAAATTCGGGCGTTCAGGGCAAAGATATTTTGAGTCAGATGAAATTGAATATAGCCCACACTCTGGAGATTGCATTAAAGTATTAAACAAACAAAATGGAAAAGAAAAAACATATGTAGTGATTAATGAAAACGTAGGTGATCTACGATTACATACAAGAGAGTTAATGCCAAGAGTTCATTATACAATTTGTGATGAAAAACATTTGGATAATATTTATATGTTTAGTGTTTCAGCTTTACTTGATAAAGAAAGGTGGATATTGCGTATATATGATTCGTTTGGTATTGAAAGAAAACGAAATGGAATATATTCGTTTGTCGATACATTAGATCAAGATATCGCTATTACCATTTTGATAGGAAAATACAAGCGTGAAGATACGTTTAATGTCAAAATACCTTGTGAATTGAAAAATTAAAAGAAGGAGAATTATATGGAAGAAAATAAAACGGGCGTTTGGGTACGTTGTATGAATGGCAAAGAAGTTAAATATAATCCACGAGATGGTATGACGCCATTTAATGTAGGAGATGTTGTTGAGGTAGAGAATGAAGATGCATATGTGATGTTTAAAATTGAGACAGTAGAACTCAAAGGAGATCTTCCAATAACCGAAACTTATATGATAAAGCCACATGCCAAGGTTTCTAAAACAACGCAACCTTGGCAAGATACTACATTTGATGATGCTGAGTCGGTTGAAATGGATGTATATAGAGATGGTAAAGCAAATATTATTGTTCCATATTGGTACGAAAAACTGCGATATAGACTACAAAGTATAAAGTCAACAGAGGCAGCCATTAGAATCATAAGAAAAGGAGAAACAATGAATGAAAAATGCGAGATTAAGACAGGTACGATTTTAGCCGACAAAATAAAAGTCGGTATATCAAGTAGGTTCTTTCCAACATCAACACATATTGATTGGAGTGGTGAAATGAGTGCAACTTTAGCATTTTCACCAGAAAAAAATGATGAAATCATGAATAAACTTGCAGGAAACGAAGAGGAGAAAGATATGTATACAGAAAAATTAAAAGACAAAATCAAAAAAGTTATTTATGTAGACAAAGAGATGACAGTTAGGGAACCTGTTTTAGATAGTAATGGTAAGCCACTCGAAAGAGGTGGTAAACCAGTAACTAAGGCTAAATTTTACAGAGGTATGGTTAAGGTGGTTTGGAACTGCGGTACTGAAACTGTTGCTTATACAAGCAGGTTCGACAGATTTAACAGAGAAGAAGGTTTCAAGACTTGTGTATTAAAATACCTGTTTGGTAACGCAGGTGCTCATGATGCAGTTGACTTCTGGACAAATAAATATGTGAAATATCCAAGCAGTTGCATTGAAGTGACAGAGAATTTATGTAAATTAGAAGAGATTCTTGAGAATGACAAGAAGAGAGAAGAGGAAAGAAAAGGTTTACCTCATGCGAAGTTCTTTAGGGAAATCAAAGATGAAATGTTGTTTGATTCATATGATGACGAAAGTCTTAAAAATATTAATGAATTCAAGAAACTTGCCAAGAAATATTTCCCAGAACTTAAGGGCAAAGAAATTTATATTAATGACAACAAACAGGATGAAAAATTCGTAGCAATTAAATAATACATAAAAGGAGATAAATTATGTGCACACCAATGAATGAAAACTGGAGCAATTTTTTAAACAAATTGTCAGAGCGTTTAAATAAAATGCTCGACTATGTAGAGAAAAACAATTCTACATTGTATGAAACTGATATTGATAAAGATGAGCTTTGGGAAGTATATTTGAGCAGTTTCCCTGAAGGAACAAACAAAATGTATCGTAAACGACGAGAATATGACTGTGGTCATTGCCGAAACTTTATTAAAACAATCGGTGGAGCTGTGGCAATTGTTGACGGCAAGATTCATACAATCTGGGAGATCGACACAGATGATGTAGTATTTCAGCCAGTAGTTGATGCTTTACGAACATATGTAGAATCAAAGCCAATTAAAGATATTTGGAGACATTTTACAAATACAGTTGGAGTAAGAAGTACAAATGAGTATACAGAAGATAAGCAGATTATCAAATGGACTCATATGTATACATCAATTCCAGAGAGGCTATTAGAAAGAAAATCAGATATTCCTACAGTAAAAGCAAAAGTGAGAGATCGAAAGAACGTGTTCAAAAGATCGCTTGATGAAATCACAGAAGAAGCTGTTGATACAGTATTAGAACTGATCGCTTCAAATACTCTTTATAGAGGGCAGGAATGGGAAAGAGTCTTAAAAGATTTTAGAAAATATCAGCGAGAATACAACGGTTTATCCGATAAAAAAACAGATACATACACATGGGCAAAAGCCATGACGATCGGAGATGTAATTGGTCGTATTAGAAATCATAGCATCGGTACATTACTTGTGAATATCAGTGAAGGTATGGATTTAGATAATGCAGTAAAAGCTTATGAAAATGTTGTAGCTCCTGCAAATTACAAACGACCAAAGGCAATTTTTACAAAGAAAATGCTTGAGGATGCAAAGAAAACTGTAACGGATTTAGGATATATGGATTCATTGCAGCGTAGATTTGCAAGACTTGATGATATCACAGTGAATAATATTCTGTTTTGTAATCGTGATGCAGCACCACGTATCCAGGGTGGCTTAGATATTTTTGACGAGATGAGCAAGGAAGTCGCTGTAAATCCTAAGAAATTTTCTAAAGTAGAAGAGATCAGTGCAGAGAAATTTGTATCAGATGTTCTACCAACAGCAAAAGAATTAGAAGTTCTGTTTGAAAATCGTCACAAGAAAAATATGGTTTCGCTGATCGCACCTGTAAATAAAGATGCTAAGAATATGATGAAGTGGAGTAATCCTTTCAGTTGGGCATACACAGGAAATATGACAGATAGCGAAATGAAAGAAAGAGTTAAGAACGCAGGTGGTGCAGTTGATGGAGTTTTAAGATTCTCAATTCAGTGGAATGCAAATACAGATTGGAATCAGGACGATTTTGATGCACATTGCAGAACTCCACGTCATCATATCTATTATGCTTCAATGCATGATTATGCAACTGGTGGAAGCCTTGATGTTGATGTAACTCATCCACATAGAGGAGAGCCTGCCGTAGAAAATATTACATGGGCAGATAAATCCAAAATGGTTGACGGAGAATATGAATTTTTCGTAAGAAATTTTGCTCATAGAAATGGAGTTTCTGGATTTACAGCAGAGATTGAATTTGATGGACAGATTTATGAATTTGAATATGATAAGCCTTTACGTCAGAACGAAGATGTTCCAGTAGCTACAGTTACATTAAAAGATGGAGTATTCACAATCAAAGAGAAACTTCCATCAACAACATCTTCAAGAGAAATCTGGGGAATCAATACAAATCAGTTTGTGCCAGTAACAGTAATGTGTTATTCCCCTAACTATTGGGACGAGCAGACAGGTATTGGACATAAACATTATCTGTTTATGTTAAACGGATGTGTAAATGAAGATACTCCAAATGGATTCTTCAATGAGTTTTTGAAGCAGGAATTAGTACAGCACAAGAGAGTATTCGAGGCTTTAGGAAGCAAAATGCATGTCGCAGATGATCCAAACCAGTTATCAGGAATTGGCTTCAGCTCTACAAAGCGAGATGATGTGATCGTTAAAGTCAAGGGTGCAACAGAAAGAGTTCTTAAAATTAAATTTTAATATAAAAAGGAGATTAAATTATGACAACAGAAAAGTTATTCGAAATGGCAACAAGAAGCAAATTGAGATTCCCATCAACAAAGGGAGAATTATCCGTAGAAGATTTATGGGATTTATCTGATAAAGATTTAGACGTGGTTTATAAAAATCTGAAAGATCAGGAAGTTAAATCTTCAGAAGAAAGTCTGTTGGATGATGCAAATGTTGATCCAAAATTAACGGCTGCGATTGGTATTGTGAAGTATATCTTTACAACAAAACGTAATGAGAGACTTGCAGAGAAGGAACGTATTAATAAGAAACAGACACAGAAAAAGTATATTGATGCTCTTTCCAAGAAACAGGATGAGGCTATTGAGAAGATGTCAGAAGCGGAATTACGTGCAATGATTGATTCTTTCGAAGATTAAGATGATATGCCTACTCGTCATATTTGACGGGTGGGTGTTACATAAAACAGTAATTTAAAGGAAGGAGAAATTTATGAAAATATTAATTGTCGTCGATATGCAGAATGATTTCATCGATGGTTCATTGGGGACGAAAGAAGCAGAAGCCATCGTCGACAATGTGGTAAAGGTTATCGGTACTTATGATCCGAAGGACATTTTTGCAACGAGAGATACACATCCGGAAAATTATCTGGAGACTCAGGAGGGAAGAAATCTTCCAGTTGTTCACTGTGTAAAAAACACTCCGGGATGGGAGCTCAATGAGAAAGTGGTGGCAGCACTGGGAGATGCGAAAGTGATCGATAAGCCGACATTTGGTTCCAGAACGCTGGCAGAAGAGCTCGAAGCCATCGCAGCAAAAGAGGAAATTGAGGTAACGCTTGTCGGTCTCTGCACCGATATCTGTGTCGTATCCAATGCACTTCTCATCAAGGCATATTTACCGGAAATCCAGGTAAAAGTCATTGCATCCTGCTGTGCGGGTGTGACTCCTGCAAGCCATGAGGCTGCTTTGACCACCATGCAGATGTGTCAGATAAAAATTGAAAATAATTGAGAAAAATTATCATGTTTCTCTTGACTAACGCATAACCTGTAGTATATGATCTAAAAATCATAAAGAAATTCTCTTTGCACTGCATTACATTCGAACGAGGATGCGAGATCAACAGTACAAACTGAGCAGGCGATGCCGAAAGAGGCGTGGGGCCGGGCCGCAGAT
>OOAZ01002324.1_pt1 | contig 10334 bp, 8 predicted proteins | sample 1671221 | NCBI WGS metagenome assembly OOAZ01 (sample SAMN06348134, study PRJEB24527) | human gut metagenome | biome: human gut; feature: ankylosing spondylitis patient; material: feces | host: Homo sapiens | place: China | collected 2015-10
ACAACTATTATCAGGGAATCGACTACTTCATGATGCCGAGTACCCGGAATATAGGTTTCAATATAAAGATTAACTTCTAAATACTATGATGGACATGAAACGAATATATAACATTCTTCTGATAATGATCCTTTCATTATTTCTGCTCCCGTTGGGCGGTTGTTTCGACAGTGATATCAACCGGAGTATGTATGAAGCGGACGGAGAAGAAATGCAGCGTGAGAATCATATTGTCGGTGCTACGCTCAAAGGAATGCAGGGGTTGGTTATCCCTACACGTGAGCACCTTTACCAGTTTATGGATGCCATGGCAGGAGGAGCTTATGGTGGCTATCTGGAGGGAATCGTAGACACTTGGGTGATGAAATTCTCCACTTTCAATCCCGAACAGGGATGGCTGAAATCTCCATTTGCCGATCCGATCAAAGATATGTATCCGCAGTATCGTGATATGCTGAACAAGACGGATGATCCTGTGGCTTTAGCTTTCGGTAAAATCCTCCGTGTCTGTATCATGCATCGTGTGACGGATATTTATGGTCCGATTCCTTACTCGAAGATGATGGATAATGATAATTCGGGTGAAGATTTGGCTGTCCCTTATGATTCGCAGGAACAAGTATATACACAGATGCTGAAGGAACTGGAAGAAGCGGATAAAGTGCTGGAAGAAAATAAAGACTTGTCGTCCGAGGCTTTCCGCAAATTGGAAGATCTGTATTACGGAAATATTTCCAAATGGCGTAAGTTTGTACATTCCATGCAACTTCGTATTGCCATGCGTATGAGCTATGTCAATCCTACTGAAGCACAACGTATTGCTCAGGAGGCTGTGGAAGCCGGAGTGATTGAATCGAATGAGGATAACGCCATGCTTCATGTGGCGGAGAACCGTTCGGAATTGTTATTTAATAATTGGAATGACTACCGTATCAGTGCCGATTTGGTTTCTATTATGAAAGGTTATGAAGATCCGCGTTTGGATAAGATGTTTGTCAAAGGGGTGCAGACAGTCGATCAGGATGGCGAGAAAGTCGATGTATACGACTATTATGGTGTACGTATCGGCATATTCACCCAGAAGAAAGACGACATGATTAATCTTTACTCGAAGCAGGTGATTTCCAGCACCGACCCGTATCTCTGGATGAATGCGGCGGAGGTGACTTTCCTTCGTGCCGAAGGCGCGTTGCGTGGTTGGGATATGGGAGGTGATGCGCAGGCATTGTATGAAAAGGCGATTGCCCTTTCATTCGAAGAGCGCGGCGTAACCACCGGAGCGGACCGATATGTGAAGGATACAGAGAAAAAGCCTATAGACTATGTGAACCCGATGGACGGGGCTGATATAAAGTATAGTCATTCGGCTGTAAGCACCATTACGATTGCTTGGGAACCTGGAGCGGAGAATTTTGAACGGAACCTGGAGCGTATCATTACTCAAAAATGGATTGCAATATTCTCGCTGGGACTGGAAGCATGGGCGGAACATCGTCGTACGGGCTACCCGAAGTTGTTGCCTGCCGTGGAGAATAAAGACCCCAACAATAGTGTGAATGTAACGATCGGTCCCCGTCGTCTGCCTTTCCCTGCCGATGAATATACGGGGAATCCGAAATACATAGATCAAGCTGTACAAATGCTGAATGGTCCCGATGCCGCAGGAACTAAACTTTGGTGGGATAAGAAAGACCATTCCATTGAGAATAGTCAATCTTCAAACTAGAACGAACCTTTAAATCAATGAGATTATGAAATATAAATCAATCTTTAAGTTATGCCTACTGACTACTTTCCTGTCGGTTGCCACCATCAGTTGCGACGACTGGACGGAAATGGAAATACACGATAGTCAGGTGAATGGGTTTAAGGAACAGAATCCGCAAGAATATGCGGCATATACGCAGAATCTACGTGCGTATAAGGCAACGAAACACGCTGTCGTTTATGCCCGGTTAGATAATGCTCCAGAAGTATCTATCGGTGAGAAGGATTTTCTTCGTGCGTTGCCGGATAGTATCGATATAGTAACGATGCGTAATGCAGACCGTCTTTCCGAATATGACCGGGAGGATATGAAGTTGGTACGTGAGGATTATGGAACGAAGGTGCTTTACTATATAGATTGCACGGCTAAAGATAAACAGAATACCTCTATTACCTCTGCTGTTGAGGCAGTGCGTACAGGGACATTTGACGGGATTGCCCTCGGTTCGGAAGGCTCTGCGGTAGATGTTTCGGTGTTAAAGCCACTGGTAGATGCTTTGGGACAGACACCGTGTCTGTTAGTTTTTGAAGGTACCCCTTCATTGTTGCCGGAAGCGCAGCGCAGCCTTTTCAACTATTTCGTACTTGATATTTCCGCTGCATCCGATGAATATGATATAGAAACCTCCGTGCTCTATGCCACCGGATATGGCAAGGCCGCACCGGATCGTCTGCTGTTGGCCGTCACTCCTGACGGTACATTAACCGACAATAACGGAGTGACGCGCAATGCCATCGCCGGAGCTGCTTACGGTGTTCTCAATATGGAAACGCCATTGGGAGGTATTGCTATTTACAATATCTCTGCCGATTACTACGATACTGATATTATTTATAAACAGACCCGTGGAGGCATTCAATTCCTGAATCCTACTTCGGTTCATTAAACGATGTAAGCTATGAGAATACATAAACTCTATCAGTGCTTTGCAGCTGCAGTTTTGTTATTTCTGCCGGTTGCCTGTGATAATACGGATTACAGCGAAAAGTCACCGTTCGATAATTCGGCATACCTGAATGTGGCTGCTAGTAAGAATACGGAAACTTTTACTTTTAATCGTAAAGTAACGAGCCAGACGAAAACGTTTACAGTGAAATTGTCATATCCTGCAGGGGATGATTCCAAGGTAAGTTTAAAGGTAGATCCTTCATTAGTCGGTGTATATAATGCGAAGAATGACACTCATTATGAGATGTTGTCTGCCGAACATTATCAATTATCGCAGGAGTCCGTTACAATTCCTGCCGGAAAAACGACTTCGGAAGACATCAGTATTCGATTCTTGAAACTCGACGAACTGGAGATTGACGCCACTTACCTCTGTCCGCTTTCTATTGGCGGGGCTGAAGGAGTGGGAGTAATGGACGGCTCACGCACAATGTATTATCTGGTGCGTCGCTCTAGTGCTATAACAACGGCAATGAATCTCAAGAATGTCTATGTTACCGTTCCAGGATTTGATAAGGGAAGTGCGACGGCGGATGTTGTGAATAATCTAAGCGCTGTGACGATGGAGGCGATTATACGGGTGAACACGTTTGACGAAGGCACCGAAATCTCTTCCATTATGGGCATTGAAATGTATCTTCAAATGCGTTTGGGAGACGCTAACTTCCCTCGCCAGCAGTTGCAGGTACAGACAACTTTTGGTAAATTTCCCGAAGCGAGCAAGACCAAACAACTGCAAGCCGGTGAATGGTATCATGTGGCGTTGACATGGGATTTGGCTACTAAGACTATCGCTTATTATGTAAACGGGCAGTTGCAGAGCATTAGTACCAATCATGGTAAAAGTGACCTGACTAGCATCAGTTTGGGTGATAAAGTGCCTGATGATGAATTTGGAAATGGTGGAGATCACAATTTCTACTTCGGTCGTTCTTATACAGAGTCACACGACTTGAGTCGTCAGTTTAACGGTGAAATCTGTGAAGCCCGTATCTGGAGCATAGCCCGTACACAAGAGCAGATTTGTCAGAATATGTATGATATTCCTAACCCGACCGAAGAACCTACTTTGTGTGCCTATTGGAAGTTCGATGAGGGAACAGGGTTGGAAGTGGAAGACCGGACTGGACATGGGAACAATGCGAAAGTGGTTCCTTATTGGAAAGCAAGCGACCACGTGGAAGCTTATAGTAAAACAGATGCCGAATTATGGCCTAGCGGAATAGAGGTTCCGAAGATTAACAATGAACAATAAGCTAAAAAGGAGATAAGTGATGAAAAAGATAATACAATATATGTGTACTGTAGCGGGGTTGCTGTTAATGCTCTTGTCTTGTCAGGACGATGCTATGATAATCAATCCCGATGTTACACATGGACAGTCAACTGAAGGTGTAGAAACTGCCAATGGTAAGGGTACTTTGAATAGTACGCTTTGCCCGGAGAGTAAGATTGTATTGCTCAGTATCGGAGATCCAACTTTGGAAGGACGTGATGAAACAGATTTAGGAAGGAAAGATGAACTTTGCCTTATCCTTCCAAAGCCACTTGAAAAGGATATTACTTTGAAGATTGCTATGGAGGATGCTTATGCAAATAATGAAACGATGAAAAATGGTGGCAGTTATACAAGCTTTGTAGTAGAGACATTCCGTAGAGAGTATAAAATAAAGACTCAAGGTTCTGATTTTAATATTCCAGGGAATAACGGATTAGGAAATACCTTATCGCTAAACGGAGGAAAAGAAGCCATTGTAACTATACGGGCGGGAGAACGGAAGTCAGAGAAGGTCGAATTGCTTTTTGAAAGAGAATATCTAAGTAGCAACTATACTTATCTTTTCCCGATTCAGGCTGTTGAGGTGGAAACAGGGGAACTTATTGATCAGATATATTACATCATTAGTCCTGTTGAAGATCAAAAGGAGATAGGAGAAAAGCCGGGCACTGTAATAGCTTACATAGACACGGAAGTCATGAATCCTTTGATTGCAGCTCAGTTTTCGCTTAGTGTCGATTTTTTTGATATGAGTGAAGGATTTGAGGAAACGAACATTTATAAAGGTCCCTTATTGGATATTTTGAATGTACGTACGGCTTTTTTGAAAGAAGTACAAGGACACGCGACACTGACCTATACGACTGATATGGAGTATGTACTGAAAAATCATAGTCACTATCTGCGGCCTATGCAAGAGAATGGGTTGAAAGTCTGTCTTGCCATTATGGGTGGCGGAACCGGATTGGGATTCGCAAACTTGACAGATGCACAAATTAGTGACTTTGCGGCACAAGTACAAACAGCTGTCAGCCTTTATGATTTAGAAGGTATTAATCTTTGGGACAAAGGAGCAGGTTATGGCAAAGAGGGAGTGGCACCCATAAATGACACTTCATATGCCAAATTGATAAAAGCATTGAAAAATGCGATGCCGGGTAAATTGCTTACGTTAGTTGATACCCGTGAAACTACCGAAGCACTTTGTGATGAGCAAGCGGGCATCAGTGTAGGTAACTATCTGGATTACGCTTGGAAGACTTTTTAGCACCTTACGAACCTGATGCTACCATACGTCCTTTAGCTGGAATTCCGGAAAAGAAATATGGGACTATATTTCTCAGGGATATAGCCGCCATGTCTCAAGAGGAACAGGTGGACTTGATGGAAAATTCCATAATAGGCGAATATATGAACATGATGCGGTTTACTCCACTTAGTGGAACAGATGTGGTGGTGGGAGCAGATATCCCTTATATGGATTATGGAAAAGAGAGCGTATGGAATGATCCTTGGGCGACATGGATTTTATGTAAATATCCTGCGCCAGAAGATTTTTCAAGCTCCACAATGGCGCAAACAGAAGTACCATACTCGGTAAGAGATTATTATATGTTTCAGAAAGATTGGTAAATAAGTACATGGATTGAACATAAAGAAAAGGCTACATTATTTTAATTGCATCTTGTGTATGGAAAATAATGTAGCTTTGCAAGCAGTAACGAATTGTAATGCCTTTTGAAATGATGGATAAATTTATTTAGATATTCTTTATAAAATCTGGTTAGCTGACAACAAAGACGATAAGAGCGGTCGCCTCGAATCGCTATCGCTACTTTCTACGCCGGCACGAAACCTGATGTAGAAGGCGGTTCCGACTCCGGCGACAGAGGGGGAAGAGGCTCCCGCCCCTGTGACATAAATGTTTCTTAGACGATGGAGCATTGCTCTGTCAGCTTATGCAGAAAGGCTGCATAGCTCTATACATGCATCATGTATAGAGTTGTGCAGCCTTCGTGTATAGAGGGTTGTGCATGATAAGTGCATAACTCTGATATTTTTTCTTGTTTTGCTCTCTTTTTCATCAAAGACTCATGTATATAGCCATATTTGAGTTTAGTATTCAGCTATCTTTTTCGCAATATCTTTTTTATAGTACTAATTTATTGGTACTTTTGTCTCTACCGAAAGAAAAAATCGTCGATTATGGCAAGAATAACAATTCCATACGCAGTGACCGATTTCGCAGACCTTCGCGAACGTGGCTTCTATTATGTTGATAAGACAAATTATATTCCGGGACTTGAAGACTACAATGCTCCTGTTTTTCTCCGTCCCCGCCGTTTCGGGAAAAGTCTGCTCATCTCCAGCCGGCTCACTACTACGACCGTACAAAGGCGAATCGTTTTGAAGAACTCTTCGGTGGCACATGGATTGGCGAACATCCTACGAAAGAGCATAATCAATATATGGTGATTCGTTATGACTTCTCGGCTATGGTGATGGCGAATGATATGGAAGGACTGGCAAAGAACTTTGACGCCTTGAATTGCAGCCCTGTAGAAATAATGGTGAAGCATAATCGCGATTTGTTTGGTGATTTTCAATTTACCAATTGGGGGAATGCGTTCCAGATGCTTGAGGAAGCTCTTGCCTATATCCATTTGTACGGACTTCCCAAAGCCTATATTCTGATTGACGAATATGATAATTTCACCAATCAACTGCTTACTTCCTATAACGATCCACTTTATGAGAAAGTGACCACCAGCGACAGTTTTCTTCGTACCTTCTTTAAAGTGATAAAGAAAGGCACCTTTGCTCGTGCCGGATTCTTTAACGATCTTATCGATTGAGAGACGTCCTACCCCTTCCCGCACAATAAACGCACGAGTCGCATCCATAATTTTTGCGCGTGTCTTTAACGCGCGCTCGCTCATTACTCTGGGTCTGTAGGTTGTCTCCGTCATTTTTTCTTGAGAATAAATCTCACCTTCTTTTATTCGACCTAATTTTAGCTTCCGCGAATAGGAAATAGCCTCCCGTATCATCGGCCAATCAGTGTAAAACCTGAGTGCGCAGGCTCTCTTACGCAGCTTTCTCTTTTGTATTCCGAAGCATTCAGCCAATCAAAAAAAACGACCGGATATTCTGCCGCTTTGGCGAATGATCCGGTCGTTCAAATTAACTCAGCTCAATTGTCTTCTAATGATTAGGGCTGATAGTTCTTCAGGAGTTCGTCTCCGTTCTGGAGGTCGATCGTGTAGATACGGTCCTGATCAACGAACGGGCTGTTGACTCGATAAGCCTTGTAAAGTTTTTCTGTCGCAGGACTCATCTTGAAGTTCTTGTTCTGCATCTTTCTCAAGTCAGCTGCCTGAGTGTTGTGAAGCAGTTCCATGGAAAGAACCAGGAACGTGTTGTCTGTAGCGCGTTTCAGTCTCTGAGCGGCCCGTGGCAGATTCGAAGCAGAGTCTTCGATGTTGCCTTCAACCGGGAAGCTGTCCAGAGATACCGGGTTGGCTAAGTCGATGTTTTCAGCGTAGATAGAAACCAAAGTGTCTTCTGTTGCACCGAAGGCATGACCTAAATTGTCTTTAGCAGCCAGATAACGAGACAAGTCGGTAAAGGCCGGTTCATCCAAACGCATCGTTCTCTGAACGGCATTGTGTCCGACATGACCTAAAGCAACGGTTGCGCGCTGGACGGCGAGTGCGACAGGCAGAACTTCAAAGTTAGCCGTCGGGATAATGGCGCCTTCGGCTTTCGGTGTCTTAATGAAATACTGAGCGACCTGGTCGTACTGAGTATCAGCCTTGTCGGCATTAACCATCACGCCGGGGTTATCATCAGAAGAGTTGATCTGAACATCGATCACTTTGTTCAGGTCATTAAGTGCATTCTGTGCTTCAGACAATGTGTAAACCGTTGTGCGGAAGCTCAGAGGATCCTGCAGTCTTCTGCTCGGATCTTTCTTCCAGAGATAAGAACCGGCGAGCACTTCACGCAGTTCTTTAGCCTTTTCCTGCAGTCCGGGGAACGGATGGAAAGCTGTTGTCTGAGAAAGGAACGGGGCAACGTTGCCGTTCAAACCTTCCAGGCTGATGCCGTAGACAATCGGAGAAACTTTCAGAATCTGACCCATGGCCTTAGCTGCATCCATCGTAAGCGCCATAGCTACGGAGCTGTTGGACAAAATGCCTAAAGCATCTTTGCCTTCCGGAATCAGAGGTTTGATGTTTTTAGCTTTCAAAGCTTCAGCAGCGGGAACTTCTTTTCCGTCCACTAAAACTTTCCATTCGCCGATCATGGCGGAACCGACGTGTGAAGCTAAAGTAATGTCAGCATCCCCTAAGCTGCCCTTTGTCGGGATTACCGGTGTGACACCTTTATTCAAGAATTCGGCATAAAGTTCGGCTGGACGCCGGAACCGCCGTTCAGCAGTGTGTTCAAACGAATGGCCATGGCCAAACGAACCAGTTTCGGATCAAGAATCGGACCGGCCGCAACGCTGTGACTTCTCAAGGTGCTGTAGTTGAAACGGCGGCTGGCTGCTTTAACTTCGTCACTTAATTCACCGTTGGCAGAAAGGACTTTATGGTCTTTGTTGAGACCGACACCGACGGTGAGACCGTAAATTTCTCGACCGTTTTTAGCGGCATCCAAAACCAGGTCGTAAGACTTCTGCACGCGGTTCATTGCTTCAGGGGCAATACTGACAGGAGCGCCCTCGGCGATGGCCCAAGCATCTTGCTGAGTCAGATTTTTTCCGTTGAGTTCGACGGCATTCGCGTTCATAGCTGCAAAGATAGCAATCACACACGCACTTAACTTTAATGTTTTCATTTTGAATTTCCAAGGGTAGAAAATTGGGGGCGCAAAGCCCCCGGTCCTCCCGTGCTTGGCGGGAGGATCAAAATATGAGATTTTTAATAGAGCTGAGAATTAGCGGGCTTTTGCTTCAGCAGCGGCACCGTCGCCAGCGATACGGCCGAAGACCATGATGTCTGTATAAGCATTGCCGCCGAGACGGTTGGTACCGTGGGTCGTACCTGTGACTTCACCGGCTGCAAAGAGGCCCGGAATCGGCTTGCCGTTTTTATCCAAAACTTCAGCCTTGGTATTGATCTTCAAACCGCCCATCGTGTGGTGTGTAGAAGGAACGGCTTTGATGATGTAATACTTGCCGGTAGACAGATCTTTCAGACCGCCGCGGTTATGGAAGTCTAAGTCTTTGCCGCCGTCTTTAGCCATCTGGCTGACGCGGTCAACCGTGGCCTTGAGGTTGGCGTAAGGAATGTGGAAGTAGTCTGCTGCACCCTTCAGTGTGTCGGACGTGTGCATAATGCCCTGCTTCGTGAAGGTCTTATATTCCGTGTCGTGAATCTTCACGGTGTTCGAAATCTTACCGATGTTGTCGTTCCACAGAACATAGCAGTAAGCACCGGGCTGCTTCAGGATAGCGTTGGAGATGACGTCGCGGCGTTCGAGTTCTTCAACGAAACGCTTGCCTTCCTGGTTAACCAAAATGGCGCCGTCAAAACGTGCGTCTGCAATCAGTTCGATCACGCCGGAGATCGGGTCGCAGATCGGATAGGTCTGGATGTAGCCCATGTTGACGAGCTGACCGCCGGCCTTCTCTGCCATGTACAGAGCTTCACCGGTGGTTCCGGGGGCGTCGGTTGTCTTAAAGCGTTCGTCAATAGCAGGGTTGTACTTCTTAACCATCTGAGCATTGGCGCCGAAACCGCCGGTAGCTAAAACAACACCGCCTTTAGCGTTGAAGGTGTACTCCTTACCGCCGGAAATAGCTTTCACGGCAACGACGCGGCCGTCTTTGTCTTTGACCAATTCTTCGGCCTTCATGTTAGTAATAACCGGAATGCCCATCTTGTCGGCAAGAGCGGAGAACTTGGTAATGACTTCTGTACCGGTATGGCCTTCCGGAATCAGGGCTCTTTTTCTGGAGTGACCGCCGAATTGGAAGACGTTGTCTTTTTCAAAATTGACACCGACCGTGTCTCTCAGCCACTCAGCTGTCGGAAGAGCGTTCGTTGTCATAACGCCGACGATTTCAGGGTCGCCCTGGAAGTCGCCGCCCTTAAGCGTATCGGCAGCCATTCTGGCAGGAGTGTCGTCCTTAATATTGAGTTTGTTCTGAACCCAAGAATTCGGAACGTTCATTTCAGCGCCGGAAATCAGAGAGTTTCCGCCGACGGTCGGCATTTTTTCAATAAGAACAACGTTAGCGCCTTTGCTCTTAGCTTCAACTGCGGCAGCAAAACCCGCACCGCCTGCACCGATAACCACTACGTCGTAATTCTGAACGGCAGGCATGGC
>OOAZ01002326.1_pt1 | contig 10331 bp, 8 predicted proteins | sample 1671221 | NCBI WGS metagenome assembly OOAZ01 (sample SAMN06348134, study PRJEB24527) | human gut metagenome | biome: human gut; feature: ankylosing spondylitis patient; material: feces | host: Homo sapiens | place: China | collected 2015-10
CTTCGATGTTAGCCTGTGCTTCGTTCAGTGCTTTACTTTCAGCTTCCTTACCTAAATTGACAATGTAGTTGGCAGCATCGCGAATATCACTGATGTTGATGTTCATCAGATACAAACCGAACTTGCGAAGTTCCGTGTCGATGTTGTCTTTTACTTTAGACAAGAATTTATCACGGTCGGAGTTCAGCTCTTCGATAGTCATGTCTGCAATCACCAGACGCATCTGACCGTATACTACGTCCGTAATCAGGTTCTGTTTGTCATCCATTGTCAGTCCCAGCATACGTTCGGCAGCATTCTGCATCACTTCCGGGTCTGTGCTGATAGCTACGGTGATGGTAGTGGGTACGTCCACACGGATATTTTGGGCAGATAGGGCACCTGTCAGTTTACAGTCTATCTGTAATGGTTTCATAGAAAGGAATTCGTAGCCCTGAATGATCGGCCATACGAAAGCGGCCCCACCGTGATATAACTTGGCTGATTTCTTTTCTCCCCCTGTTTTACCGTATACTACGAGGACTTCGTCACTCTTACATTTACGGTAACGCGACAGGATGCCGATAAAAGTAAGCAGAATGACCGCCACTAGTATAGCAGCCATGATTAGCATTTCTTGTGTCATAAAATTGTGTATTTGAATAGTTATTTAATGTATAAAGTTCCGTCTTTGTAGCTGCTGATGATTGTTTTGTCTCCGGTCTGATATGCTTTTCCGGTTTCGGAGATCACGTCCACTTCGCGCATGGCGCCGTCCCGGCTTGTCTGTACTGTATATTTGTTATCACTTTGCTTGAAGTAAATGGTACATTCCCGTCCTACCAATTGATCGGTCTCTTCAGACCGGTTCACTTGCTGCAGTTGATAGGCTTTCTTATAAAGGAACCATACGGCAAAGACAAAGAACAGACCTACCAGAATTCCGATTGCATAACTTGCTATATCGGCATTTCCTACGAGGTACATATACCATCCGAATCCGATCCCGAAGTGGGTGAGACCTTTGAAAGATACTACGCTGCTGATATCAGCATCCACGTCCACATCTGCATCTATGTCTCCGAAGAAAATGGATAATACGAATTGAATAAGAAAAATTCCTGTAGTGACGAGGGCGATGATTAGGAAGATGGTATGACTCATAGTAATTCTGTATTAATATAAATGTATCAGTTATAATACTCCAAATATACAGGTTTATAAGAGATAAACAAAGATAATGTGATAAAAAGTAGATATGTTTCGAAAAGTTTTCATTTTCAGATTGCCTCTGTTCAATTACCTGTGTTATCAATATACAATTACTCTTGTATAATTTTGGGACCAATCCGGACTATTGTAACCGTATACGAGGAAAGGATTATTAGGCTTCATGGCTATTACATGTTTTACGTTATACATTTTATGTAATACAAAGAACACAATAAATAATCAGATATGCAAAGAATCACTCACATAAGATATTCATTTCTTGATCTCCCAAAAGCCATTACGACGTCCGTTTTTGCGTTCTATAATACCTCTTTCACTTAAGTTTACGGTCATGGATTTGACGGTTCTCTCAGATTTTCCTATGTGTTGTGCTATTTCTTTTTGTGTTGCATTTGGTTTTTCTTTGAGGTAGTTAAGTACGGCTATCTCTTCCAAAGTGCAGTCTAAAGTGCAATTTTTGCACTTTGAATGGCTTCCTTTTCGATTTCGTCGATCTGTAGATTTCGATTTTTAAGTTCATTTTGTTCGTTGAGAATCAGGTTTCTGAAGAATTTTTCTAAAAATTCGGTCGTGGCATACACACCTTTGGTTAGGTCATTATAGTTAGCTCTGACGAGAGCATTGCGGAAGTACCAAGAATGGTTGGCGAAGGTCTCGTTACTGAAATTGAATCCCAAAGTATGCAGATATTTGATCGTGAATACGGCTGTTGTGCGTGTATTTCCTTCACCAAAAGCGTGTATTTGCCATATTCCAGAAACGAATCGGGCAATATGTCTGATGGCTTCATCTATATTCAGATTTTTATAATCAAAAATCTTTTCTTGAGAGAAATCATATTCCAAGGTTTCGCGGATACTTCCTGCACTGGCATAAAGTACTGTTGCTCCTTTCAGTACCCATTCATTCTTTGTAATATTGTAATCCCGTATTTGTCCGGCATGGCTGAATATGCCTTCAAATAAATGCCGATGAATAGCCAAGTATTCGATAGGTGAGAATGTGAATGTATTCTCCGAAAGGATCTCTGTTATTCTGGCTGAGACCTTATCGGCTTCTTCCGTACGATCTTCGCTAGATGAACGGGCAACCTTTGATTTGTAATAACTATCAACTAATTGTTTGACCTCGTCAATAGTGATATCCCCTTCAATGTGTTGGCGGGCTTTTTCCTTCAAATATTCCGAAGGTTTAAGACCATCAACAGCTTGCAGGCCAATGGCTGTTTGCCAAGCGTATCCTTTCTCCCGCTTATGCGGTTCGCTCTGTCTTATGTATTCCTCGAAGTCGTTCATCTTTTACGTTATACATTTTATGTAATACAAAGAACGCAATAAATAATCAGATATGCAAATCATGTGAACTCCTGCGAATCATAACTTATGCTTCCGGTGAATTGTTGTTCACAAACAAAACAAGCTTTGTAAATATAGCTATCATTTTTGCTTCATTGACATGAAGCTATCACTTTGACAAGTTAAAAAGGCTTCTACGGGTTGGAAGCCTTTCTTATGGGCAATGCAATCTGAAGACATTTCGCGAATTATAACTTATGTTTCCATGTTTTCCTGTCAAAATCACCAAATCGTGAAACTTATTTTTCGTCCCATATGATAAAGGCTTCGCATCCTCGCTCGAATTCATCTCTTTCGGGGGGGCCTATAGCACCAAAATCTTCGGTGATCAAATCTTCTATAGGAGTACACCCATTAATCTTCATTTTTTCATTTGTCATCATCATTTGTTCTCCTTTCATTTTCTTTTTGCACAAAAAATCCCCACCCACTCAGCGCTACTTTCACAAGCTGCCTCTGAGTGGACTGAGGAACACAAACAAAACAAACAATATATTGTGTAATTTCTTACTACGAGTTATGAAGCTTATACTCTTCTGCAGTTTTCTATGCTGCAGGGCAATCAAGTACAAGCAGTGAATCTTCGCACAGTGTAATGGAACACTTTTCCAATATGCTGAGGTCGATTTCTACTTTTATCCGACCGCAGACATCTTGCACTTTGTGTCTGAAGTCTACAAAGCCCTTCACAAATTTCTCGATCCGGTTAGCTGAATGTTCGTAAGCATACCAGCGTCCGTTCTCTTCAAACAGATAGGCTTGGCGCATATCTGATGATTCTAGTTGCAGGATGTCTTTTGGTGTCATAATATCTTAGAGTTTTAAGTTTTATTTACTATTCTATTTAACTATTTCTACATCTCGTACGCAGCGAATAGAAAGAGTTCCCATTCTTTCATTAGCACTTCCGTTAGTTCCATCGTTTGAGAGACTCAAATTGCCTGATGTACAGAAAAAGCGTGTATACCCATCTTTTTCATTTCCTGTTTTGTATTTCCATAAAGTACGAGATAGCGTATTGTTTACATTACTTGAATCATGGATATACATTAGCATCATTTCCCTTTGATTAGGTGCTCTCCAAAGACCTTTGTCTCTTTCGTTTTTTTCCTCGGTATAATTTTTGCACCAACTGCGGTCGCCATCGTAAGTTCGATAATAGCCTTCCCAATTACGCCAGCCATACCAATAAGAACGTATGACTCTTTCCCATGTCGTAATAGTGAAGGGATCGCCTTGGTTTCCTTTACCGCTTTCTGTCTTGTTTTTTGCCATTTGGAATGCATAAGCAGGCTTATTACCATCTTCGAAGTTATTATGAATAGCAAGCTCACCTTGTTGAAGTCGTGAACGGATATTTTGATCAGTCAGTTTTGACATCACAAAGATCCGTTCTTTATCAACAGTTTCGTCGGTATCCAAAATTTTATTATAGACTTTTACTGTCGCCTTCTCTTTGTATTCAAAAGCCTGCTTAGGATAGGTTTCTTTTTTGATATCATTCGCTTGTGTTATATCAATTCCCAAGTTACGTACGCATCGGAAGTTCTGTGCACTTCCTGCTCCCCAAGCGTTACCGCCGTCGGCATACAAATCACCCACAGAGGCGCCTTCTTCTCCCCAGATTCTTTTTTTATCGCTGGTAGAATAATGATAATTTCCTCGTTCGCTATATATAAAGTTTATATTTTCAGAGTCAACCAATGGTGATGGCAAACTTTTTGCTCCCAAATACATACCCATTAACTGTTCGCTGGTAGGTACATACCATTTCACTTCATTAGCAGTAATTATACCATCCCCATTTTCATCACGGTTGCGAGACAGGCAGCGTGCTACTACAACTGCTTCGTTTTGGGTTGTGAATGTATTCATATTTTGATCCCAACTGGTACGAGTGACATGACTATCCCAAGAGTTATTATTTTTTAAATACTGCCAAGTGTTCCATAAACCATTGTAAGACACAGCATCTGTAATGTTTCCCCATATTGTTGCTGCTCCAGTTTCGTTAATATGCTCCATGCCCAGCGCAATTCCTGATTCTGTGCTATAATAAGTTTGGATGGAACGCTGTGTAAGCATATAACGTGCTTTTGCGTAGCTACTTTCATTATCAGTGCTATACTTAGGTGCGTACACCAACATGATGTAACGATCTGCAGCATTAGCAAAGTGACGCCAATAGGTGGTAGCATCATTTCCCCAATTTTCTCCTTTAGGGGGCTTACTGTAATAATACTCGTCTACAAAAACTGTATAAAAATATTGCTTAGTTTTGCTCTTGTCTTTTGCTGTATCATTATTATATCGCTTTATTATATCATCTCCTAAATTAAAGATATCAATAATAGTACCGTTATGTAATGCTAATTTTTTATCAGGATCCTTACCTGTATTTTGCTTGAAATGAATCCAATGATAGTCTTGTGGATTGCTGATATTGCTGGTTGCATCGGCTTGATCTTTGTTTGTCACAGTACCAAATGGGGTTTTAACAACAAATTGCAAAGCATTTTTTCCATTTTCGTCCGCTACGTCATTGTAGCTGAATCCCATAACAAAGCTATTGTAGTGAGCGTCCAAAGTACGGGCTTCTACTTCCGCATCGACTACATCGCCCTCTTCACCAGGACGGTTCTCTTTGTCTTCTTCAACTTCTACAACGATGTTATCCACGTTATTAATTTGGATCTTATAGGTATACTTCGTATTGCGATTACTGGTAAAGTTGGCAGGGTCATCGGTGCCACCTCCTAAGTGAATTATGTATGTCACATTTGCTACGCGGGTTACATCTTTTCCATCTTCCTTATGGGCTATTTCCATACTAGCCTTAATTTCTACGTAGGTGGCGAACGGCTCAGAGAACTTATATGTACCGGTATTGATAACCTTATCTTTGTTATCCGGGTCCTTTATCTTTTCTTCAGCCTCTCGTTTTGCGTACTCCGCTTGTCTTTCTTGAATATCCATATTACTAACATCTGCGGTTATCTTTTCTCCGTTATACTCTTTAGCAGATTTGACGTTTTCCAACATATAGAAGTCAAAAGTACGATAAACTTTGTCGTTAGTTACTGTTCCGAATGCTTTGGAAATAGAACTTTCTTCTGCAAAATCATCTGAGTTGGTAAATACACTTTTTTCTTGAGGGAATACGGTTGATTTCAATGGCACGTTCTTTACTTGCCAGCTAATAGGAGTAAAGGTTTTAACCTCTGAACCTACTGCTATCTTGAATGTGATATGAGAATCTAAACGATTAAGTTCTATTTTTCCTGCAGAAACGTTTCCTTCTTCATTTATGACGCAATATCCTTCCGCTTTGTTTGGTTGATTGGTAGCTTTGTATACTCCACTCATGCTTAGAGCTGCCTGTACTCTTTGGATATTGACTTCTGTTAAAGCTGCAGTAATATTGTTTAAGTCAGAGATTTTGCTTACATTGTCCAACTGTGATTTTAGGTTTGTACCAGTCAACTCTGTTGTAGCAACATTCGCTACTGCATAGATACGACATTCACCACTGGTAGTTTTCAGAACGATACTTCCTTTATTCTTATTAGTTGTTGTACTGACAATTTCGTCTGTAGAGAAAAACTTGCCTGTCTTTTTTTGTTGGCTATTTGCGTCAAATATTAATACATAAAGGTCATTTACTTGACTTTCTGCATTCTCGTCGAGTGATCGAGTTGAAACTTCGCTCATTCCAGAGATTGACATTCCCAGTTGAACTTCTACGGGGATTCCAGTTTCTACTTTCGTAGAAGAGATGATCTCTTCATCTGCACAGGAATGAAATAAACTACAAGCTAGTGTAATACACAGTAATTTATTGATAACTCTTAATATGTTGTTTTGCTTTTTCATCAGAATATCTCCTTGATATTATTAAAAAGGTGCTACTTCAATCTCTTTTTTATCCCATATAGCCACTTCATAGTCTATAGTTGGTTCTACGTCAATATCCATTTTCACACTTCTGATATTGAAAACGTACATATAGTTACGTAAGACATCATGGGGATTTCCTTTTTGAGCAAATGCTAATGTATAAGTTTTGCTTTTTCCTTTAACCATTGCATCGATTTCTAAATAAGCTTTTTTACCCGTTACACCTACATTCTTATGTTCCGGAAGATATAAATGGTTCTCATAAGCATTCATTTCTGCATTTGTGATGGCACCGGAAGATATAGGTGTTGTGGATTGCTGAACATCAGTCGGAATATACGGTTTACTCAGATCATTAGAGGCACAATAGCCTGATGTATTATAGTTGCATAATCTGATTTCAGTAATTCTGAAATTATCTAAACCTTTGCCTTCATTTACTGTTACGTTAACTTTTGCAACGGCACGCGTTAACGCTAGTTTTGCTACATTTTCTCCTTCTGCAAGTGGTCTTATTTCGCACATTCCTGCCATAGGGATATTTGTACTCCAGTCATCGTTGCTATTAAATTCGAAAACTAATTGATTATATAGTGCTTCGGGAGTTGTATAATTACTGGGCTTATTTGCTGTGATAACCTTTTTGTTTTCACCATTTACTATTACTACAAATTTCACTGCATTATTTGAATCGTAAGTTTCAGTCAATGTACCTTGTATCATCCGTGTATTCTCTCCATCAGTTCCAAATATTGATACGTACTTTACTTCTTCCTTGAACTGGTTATTTTGAAACGCATATATATGTACATCCTTGATTTTGCGTTCGCTTTCTTCTCCTTCTGTTGTGTCTCCACCGCTTTCTCCTGCTCTTGTTACAGAACTGTTGAACGCAAAGTTTAGAACGAGACTTACACGAGCATCTTTTACAGTCTGTTTGCTCTTGCTGCTATCCGGACATTCATCCATAACTCCGTCTGAGACACAAGACGTTGCCATTATGCAGAGGATAGCCAGCAAATAATATGTCAATTTAGAGTATTTCATTCTTTGTTATATTAAAGTTCAATATCATTAATTTGGATGATCCAGTCATTTACATCAATTACTGTTTTGATGAGTGCAAGTTTTTCGTCTACAAAAATTTTTATGGTATATTCGTCTTCACGGTCCAAGTATTCTTGGAGAGAATAGTTTCGATCTTTATATTTTTCCGCATCTACTTCTTCGAAGTATTTTATCAGGTCGTCACTGTGGAATAATACTTCTTGTGTTTGAGAGTTCTTGATCGTTAATTCAGGAGTTTGTCCCTTCACAAGTCTTGCTACACTTACATCACTGGTGATGCCGTTATATTCTTTGGCAGGTTCGTTTTCTGCACTAAAAGCTCTTGTTGTTACAACTTCAGCTTTGGTATTATAGGGCTTGTAAGTCAATAAATTGTCTTCAAGCAATGAGTTGTCATAGTTCATGTAACCATTATCGTCATAGATTGCACATTCAAATGTGTTTTCGGTAAGTGCTTTTGTTATCGGTCCGTTTGACTGATTAACCTGTGCTACAATAACGTGTATGGTGTTGGTATTCTTCACTAAGGACACTTCAGTGGTTTGTATTCTTCCACTACGAGTAGTAGTTCCTTTTTTTACTTCACCGTGCCAAAGTGAATACAGACTACTATCTACTATATATTTTCCTTTTTCTTCTTCAGAGGTGCTTCTTGTAGCTTGTTTGCGCAATGTCTTTACATTTAATTCTTCAATTTTTGATTGATCTGGATATAGTAAGGGTACTGCGAATGATTCGTCATTCAATCCAGCCCAAACGATCAGCCGACATTGAGATGGGTCTATACCTGCTATATTCATAGCGTAGTCTATATCTCCCAATTGTTCACCTTGATCCGTGTTCTGATAGACGAGATTATTGTTTTCATCAAAAGCATAAAGGGTGACACTCCTTACTTGTTCTGCGAATACATCCTTTTCTTCCATATTGTAGTCATACTTGAACTTAACACAATATTCGATGTCGCAATCTTCGTTGTAATTCAAGATAGAATCACATGATGTGATTGCACCAGCCAATATTGCAATTGACAATATCTTGTTTGCTCTTTTTTGTATGGTGGTTAGTATTCGTTTCATTGTCTTTTTTTTTATGCTTTTCGAGAAGCGTATGTTTTGTTTGAATGCGATGCTCTGTATATAAAATCGAGTGTGAAAAGTATCGGGAGAGGAGAAAGCCTCTCCCGATATATAATTTAGAGATTAGAGGTCGTAACCGTTAACTTGGATAGTCCAAGGTTTAACTGTAGTTTCAATAGTCAACATTGTTGCGTCTGGAGTTGGTTCTGGTGCCGGAGTCGGCAGACCAATCTTAGTAATCTTGTTAACTGTCAGTTGATACCAGTTATTACGTAAAACAGAAGTAGATTCTGTAGGTGAGTAAGTCTTAATATCAGCTTCGTAGTAGCAAATACCGCCTAGATACTTCATAATACCATATTTAGCAAGGTCTGCAGGTTTAGATGGATCAAGTGCTGTAATAGCTGCATTATCGTAATATGTAGTCAACGCATCCCATGTAGTGAAGAGACGATATGTTGTTACACCATCAAATGTAATAGCTCTGATGAAGAAGTCCTCGTTTATAGGTGTTTCATCTAAACAAACTTGACCTTTATAGTGAACTCTAGTTGGGTTGGCGATAGTATTATTTTCTAAACAGTAAGTGACTCCTTCAGTAATCCATCTATAAGTAGCATCAGTAGCTGTTCCTGTTGCAGGTATATATTGTTGTAACCAACTTGATGCACTTGTTTTACCACCGAATATATAAGAATCGCTTGATAAGTTAGAGAAAGAGAATCCCTCAAGCTTAACAGATACTGCCTTGCCGGTTGTATTATAAATTTTATCTCCGTTTTCAATGGTAAATGCTTCTGATAAATTTGTCAATTCATCCAATTTGGCTGCTACACGGTCTACGGTAATGGGAGCTACGTTGGTTGTACTACCAGCTTCGATATCTATAGGCTCTGCTGTAGAACCACTCATTAAAAATGCGTTCTCTTTAGCTACAGTTTCTGCGATGTATGCTAAACCTTTATCAGGTAGTGATTGTGCTCCTACGGTTAATTCTGTAAGATTGGCTGTCGCTGCAAGAGCATTAGCCTTGTCTGCGTCATAATTGATAATTGCGTAAACATTTACACCATTAGCAGCTTCCACACTGAAAGCTTCAGTCTTATATGTTTTGTTACTACCTTCTACCAATGTTAAGTTTTTATAGACTTTGTTTTTGGTGCTGTTCGGGTACACAATAATTGCTGTAACTGTAGAAGATTCCCTTTCGAAATCTGCTCCTTCATCTGGCTCACCAGATACAGCTCTAGTTCCTTGATCAGCGAATTTGAGGTTAATTTGCATACTTGCTTCTTCACCTGTTGTTTGAATGCCGTTTTCAACGATCTCGTCATTGTTGCTACAAGCTGTCATGGCTGCTACTGCCAAACCTGCTAATAATAAATTCTTTACTTTCATTTTTGTTTTGATTTTAATGTGTGATGCTATAATTCTTTTTTTTAGGGTTTGCATATTATACTATGTATGTATAATACGCTAATTGTTTTTTCTTTTTTTTAGGAGAGTCATCTAAAGGATGAGGGTCGTTTGTTTTGTTAAAACATCATTTTCTTTTTAATAGGAAGCCCTTATATTATATAAGGAAAAAGAAGTAACTTCCGAGAGGAATGATTTTGTTTGTTTCTAATAGGCAATGTTTCTTTAATTGTTTATATACTGATTTTATTGTTTTGTTCTTTTGTTTGTTTCGCAAGAAACTTTTGTTCCTTATCGACATTGC
>OOAZ01002338.1_pt1 | contig 10257 bp, 10 predicted proteins | sample 1671221 | NCBI WGS metagenome assembly OOAZ01 (sample SAMN06348134, study PRJEB24527) | human gut metagenome | biome: human gut; feature: ankylosing spondylitis patient; material: feces | host: Homo sapiens | place: China | collected 2015-10
CAAAACTCTGCGCATCCCCCGTACTGCTTGACTTTTTTCGTCCGGCAGCTTATAATCAAATCAGAAGCAATCAAGGATATACCAGTGTCGGTGGTTGCCTTTCTGAAATAATCTAAATTATTACAAAGAGCAACAAGAGACATAGGCTATCCCCTATTTGCGGTAGGGAATAGCCTTCTTGCTACTTGCGGTGGTTGTCTATGTAAAATAACGCCGCAAAAACAACAAGTAAAAGTGTCAACACTTCCATTGTATTCATTGGCATTACCCCCTTTCTCCGGAAAGGTACAACCACCAGACTATCCCTATCACGTTCTAACCTGATGAGGGAATTATATCATAATTTGTCAATAATTGCCAGATAAACTCTGTTGACATAGGGGAACAAAAGTTCTATAATAAATATGTTGGAGAATTAGTGTTATATGAACGGCGATGGCGCACTTGCAGAGGACATGACCCATTAAATATGATGGGTTCTATCCCCTGTACAAAAGATTAAGATGGTACGATCCTTTTGGGACATTCCATACATACACACTTTTTTATGAGAGTATGCAGCGTGAGTTGTGTACTCTTTTTATTATCCCCATATTCTGTATGGATTCTCAGAAAAATGAAAATGAAAAATGCTCTGTAAGCCGTTTTCGTGAAGCTCGATGTGGAATTATCAAGGTTGACTTTCTGAAAATCGCTCTGAGAGCTTTTATTTCACGGTCGAAATGACCATAGATAAGTCGAAAAGATGACCGTGAGGATTAGAGCCGGATTTTCAGGTTGTATTCACGGCGGATTTTATCGCAGTGACAAAGGGAGTCATAAAACGTGACATCCTTAGATTCAATCTAGGCTTGCACTTAACCCCATATCTGGAAAAATGTGATCAGAAAAACTTTCATGGAAAATTCTTGTATCTGAGTATCAGATTTGAATATTATTTCACTACACAATTTTGTGGAGTCAGATGTGATCATAATTCTCGTTATGCAGCGTCCCCAGATTTGGTGACGGTTGTCATTTGGTGACAACTGATATAGTATGGCAGCGTTCCCTGATTTGGGAATGCTCTAGGGCTAAGTTAAACTTAGGGGGTATGCCGGAAAGCCTTAGAAAATGGAAAAGTGAGAATTGTGATCGGTGGTGTGAGGGTGTATCCTGTGGGGATTTTTGCACAGTATTCTTAGGATTTTAGGGGATGGGTACTGTGTTTTGCAGTAGTACATTCTGTTCATTTCTAAAATGAGGAATTGCTTAAAATTACCACTGGGATTCTGCATATATTCTGGTGTTGTGGAATGCCGGAACGTACATTAAAATAAGGGTAAATTGTGTTCTGGTAAATTTTGGGAACGGGTTTGGTGTGGATTAGTTTACATAACATAGAAAAAATCGCGCGCATAAAAGATTTAGCAAGATGCTAAAAATTTTTGAGATTTCACGGAATCATGTTCTTGTGATTCTGGCGAAAAAGCAGAGTGATACCAGGATGAAAAGCGGACGTATAGCACCGATTTCTTCAGATCATCCAGATGATAGCATGAAGGACGGGAACACGGCTACATACTGGGACAGGAACACGACTTTGCACAGAATGAATAATATTAATGAATATTCAATAAATATGCAAAAAAGAAAGCACCCACCTTTTACAGTGAGTGCCTTTTTTATTGGATTCTTTATTCAAAATAGTTGATTTCTGAAGTAAGTTTCTTTTTGGATTCTTCAGAACTTGATACATAAAATCTCATTGTGGTTTCCACAGATGAGTGACCAGCTATTTCCTGTAAAGACTTTATGTCCTGAAGATTATCACATTTCTTTGCAAGATTAGTTAGATATTGATGGCGTAGCATATGCGGATATACATTCAATCCTTTTTGCAATCCTAACCGATGTATCAATTTATAGATTCCGTTGGCGGTCAGTGTGCCACGATTACCGATAAAAACCTTTTGGGAATCAGATACAGGTCTGTGTGCTATCCATTCACGGAGCAGAGCTTTATATTCGCCGGAGATAGGCACTTCTCTGTACTTGTCGCCTTTACCACTTCTGATAATGATATAAGTGTTTTTTGTACTGTCCAGATTGACTATATCTGATAATTCAAGGTCAACAACTTCTGATTCTCTCATTCCAGTATTTAAGATGGTTTGAACAATTACACGATGTAAAAGATTAGCATTACCTTCTGTATATTTCAAAAACTGGAATAAATCTTGTTTGTTCAGAACTTCTACTTTAGGGGAAACCTTGCCTTTCTTCTTCTCAACTTTAATGAGTTCATTTCCATATACGACATGAAGGAAATTACAAAAATTCTGTATCGCTGCAAGTTTGGTATTGATAGTTGAAAGGGATGCTTTCTGCACTGTATCAATGTATGACCTGTAGGCTTTTACTTCTACAGGTGTGAGTGATCCGCTGAAGCTCTCGCCACTGGTATCTTCTAACCATGTCAGGAACATTGAAATATTGTGTAAGTAACCTTTTGCCGTGTTCTCACTTTTTCCAATTCTTTCCAATTCGTCTGCATATGCTTTCAAGATTTCTTCTTTCTTCATAATAAAACCGCCTTTCTTTATTAGATTGTCCAGATTTCTATATTCAAAGTATAACAGAGTGAAAAAAGCGTGTCAATATAATTAGTCAATATAATATGAATTATATGGACAAAACGAAATGATTCTATAAAATAACGGGGTGTAATTCCATGATATAGAGCTTGTTTTTTGTCCATATAATTATTTTACGGGATTTTATAACATGATTTCTGACACTATGACCGGCAGAGATACCAGGACAAAAAAAGAGAACTGGCTAACATGGTGTTAGTTCCAGCTCTCTGATCTGTTATTTTCTTTTTACAAGTTCCACGTCATAACCTAACACGTCTGCAAGTTCAATCAGCTCTTTATATTGTAAAGTCTGTCTTGCTAACTTATTGGTTAGGTTTTGCCGTGTGGTTGGTGCTTCTGGATGCAGTTGGTTATATTCATTAACTAAATCAGTAAGGGTTATACCTTCAGATGCAAGCCAACACTTAACACGTTTCCTAACTTCATTATTATCATTTTGGATCATAATATTAACCTGTCCTTTCCTATTACTTATGACGGAAGGGAAGTATAACCGCCATCCGTTTATTATATGGATATTTTACAGGAATATTATAGAAAAGTCAATGAGTAAATGAAACTATACAGTTATATATATAATAGGAAAGAAATAAAAGAAACTAAAAAGTTTCAAAAATCTATTGACAAAACGACACTGTAGAGTGTAATATATAACCATCAAGTAACACAAATAACAAAAAAGGCTATCGGCTGCACGATCTGGACAATCTCAACCAATAGCCAACAACCAAACAAAAGGCGGTTGCAATAACATTATAGCACAACCGCCGGACAAAAAGAAAGGTGGTTTATATTATGATGAACATTTATTTAACAAATTTAGGAAAGTACAACGAAGGTGAACTTGTAGGTGAATGGGTACAGTTACCGATCAGTGATGAAGAACTTCAGGAAGTATTTAAAAGAATCGGAGTCAATGAAGAATATGAAGAGTATTTCATAACTGACTATGAATGTGACTTTTACGAAATCGGTGAATATGAAAGCATTTCAACATTAAATGAGATGGCAGAGAAATTTGACGATCTGGATGAAGAGCAAGAACAGGTTGTTAAAGTGTTAATGTCAGAATGTGGCTATGATCTGGATGATGCTATTGAGAAAGCAGAAAGCGGAGATTATCGCATTTATACAGATTGCAATGATATGACAGATGTTGCATATGCAGTAGTTGAGGAATGCGATTATCTTAGAAATGTACCTGAAAACGTAGCAAGATATTTTGATTACGAAGCATTTGGACGGGATTTAGGAATTGAAGGCAGTTTTCATTTTCTGGATAACGGCGACTGCATCGAGATTATTGGTTGATGGGGGAAACTGCTATGGAAAAGATTTATGGAACTAGAAGTTATTGGAAAGCAGTATTCAGAAGAGAGCGACACCAGAAAATCAAAACAGTATTGATGTACATTGTAGCATTTTTCCTGTTTACTATGCCGATCTGGATGTTTTTAGACTGGTTAATGAGAGGATATTGATGAGAAAGGGTAAGGGTGAAAAGATTATGAAATCACAGGTATTAAACATTACAGGCGGTTTTTATACTGCGGTTGTTGTTAAGTTTGAATTATTTGAGTCAAGTATTATTGATGAACGATACTTTGCGACAAGAGAAGAAGCTGAAGCATTTCAGAGGGTTATCATTGAGAAGCGTTTTAACGATCTCGAAAATATAGCGTGTGTAGTATCACGGATAGGGTGAAGGGGGTGTGATGATGTACTTCTTAGGTCAAGTCGCTTGTTATGTCTTTATCGGTGTTGTAATAGCTGCACTGTTAGACTTATAAGCGTTATAATATAAAACATAGTAAAAAGGTCATAGGCGTTGAGTCTATGGCTTTTTTATTGTGTTTTATGACGGAAGTAAACTAAATATTACTTCCGTATCTGACACCAGAACCGGCAGAGGATACCGCTATAAAAACAGATCACAAGGGCAAATTATACCGACAGAGCCTAACCCTACATGGGGGACAGATGCAGCCGGTCACAGTGATATGTTGAACACTATTTACAATACACTTATACACCTGTATATGACCTTTAGAGCCGTTTATACTGCCCTTGTGTGGTATTCCTTATATTACGGTATATAAGGGCATATAAAACCCATATAGAGCCGGTATAACCTGTACATCAGGACACGCCACAAGATAACAAGGTCTTACGCTGCTTATCCTTATATATCCCTGTATAGCCTTATAATGTCCTTGTCCATCTGTCATGTATAGTAAAGTGTGATCCGCTGGCAGTCGTGCCGGTTGTGATGGTGTGCATCCCTCTGTATCTGGTAGAACGTCCCACCCTCTACAGGTGTAGATTTTTATATTTATACATCCCTTGTGCATAAATACAGGAATATGTATATAGCCGTAAAAAGCCGTAAGATGCGATTTAAGCGACTTTATGTATTTTATGGCATTGTTATAGCCTAGAATATAAAATTGCCTTAAAACGTAAAATAGAGCTTCGGAACGTCTGCCGGTCTGGGATGAATCATATCAGGACAGCCCACCGATTGCCCCCCCTAAACGTGCGTTTGGTCGGATGTATACCAATTTTTTTACACCGACAAAATTTTGACCTTATGTTACAATATAGAGTAATAAACAGAAAGGACGACATACCTATGAAAATTTATGATATTACAGATAAAGAGAATGCCTATAACACTTTTCTACGCCTTTCAAATGTAGATGAACGTGTGCTACAACGCTATATCCATGAAGCAAAATATGGTGGATCATGGGATATTTTTAAACGGATGTTGGAAAAATATGATGTTTGTCCGACATTCAAGAAAGATGAACTAATATGCCATTTACAACATATGACTACCAGTGCAAATGGATGTGAGCATATAAAAGAAAAAGGACTAACGGATTTACGAATTACATATGAAGATACCGACAGTGAGTTGCGTCAATTTCTGGATGAACAGGGTGTGAAGATTGATTTGCCAGGACAAAGAATTTATTTTAATGGTGAAGATTTAGGTTCGATTGAGTATTCAAAAGAGAATAATTCAAGTGATTATTATTCGCCAACACATAGAAGATGGAGCATCGGAAGAAAATTTTATTATGATTTCTGTATATGTGGATTTTTTTCTTTTAATCATAAAAGACCGTATGGTGGTATGGTGAATTATAGACCAGAGATATTATTTAATATATCAGAACTGATCAGAAAGAGAATAGATAAGGTGTGGACTGATACTCATAAAACTTATGTCGTAAAATTTTCAATTCCATATAATCAATTAGTCCATGATGATTTAGATGAGACAGATTTTTTATATAAGGCTTTTTATAATGTAGTAGATGAATTAGAGGATGAAGAAGTATTGCTACAGAATCATATAACAGTTCCACCTGAAGATATAATCTCGATAGAAAGATTTGATTTTAATATAAAAAGTATATAAAAAGTATATCTATAATAACCATATACATATAAAAAGTATTATCAAACTTTGCTATAAACTCAACTACTATGTTCAATATACTGTGTTCCATAACTTGACAAAACCTCTATCTAGGTGTACTATAAATATAGTTCAACAAATAGGAAAGAGGTGAGCATATATGCCTAAGAAGAAATATTTTCTAACACAAGCGGAACTTGCAAAACTTCTGAAAAATTATGGTGGTGGGTACCGCTGGACGCATGACAAGAAACTATCTCAGTCTGGCAATGTGACCTATACGGATGCACAAGATAATATGCTTACCATCAACCAGTTATGGGATAAAGACACAGATAAACCGTATGTGATGGTTCATATATCTGATTCCACCGGCAGAATCTATCGTAAGGATAAGTGGGACTGGTTCGAGACGATCCGGCAGTTACACTTCGATTGGACGCTGCAAGGTGGACAATATGACATTGAATTTAAGAGCATAGAAGGAGATAAAATGGCGAAGAAAAAGAGACAGAGCTATACACAGGAGCTTAAAGCACAGATTGAAGAGCAGAAAGCTACCATATTAAAACAAGATGAAATTATAACCAGAATGCAAGTGAACGGCGAAGCATCCTTATTGAATAGTCCGACATATGCACAGATGCAAGAAAAAATCAAGTTTCTGGAAGGTTGTAATAAGCTCAGTGAGATAGGACGTGCCAACGCTGAAGGTAAAGTAAAGAGATTTTCAGATTCCGAAAAGAAGTTATACGAAGATAATAAGGCTTTTCTGGAACATGATGGGGAAAGTGATTATTTTGTTGGAATCATAGAGTGCTACAGGGAAATCAATGAGGTTCGCCGGTATAAAGAAGAATGTGACAGCCTTGAAGGGAAACTCAAAGCACATAAAGATATTATCGCAGAGCGTGACAAAGAGATAGAACGTCTGCAAGGGATTATAGCTGATCTGCAACAGAATCAACCGGCTACTGCCCCATCTGAAGATATGCAGCGTGAACTAGATGAAGCAATCAGAATGAGAAATTGGTATAAAAACCACTACAAAGAAGAATGCGACAAGTCTCAAAAATTAGCTGAAGAGGTGGAACACCTGAAACTTCAACTTGCAGAAGAACCAACTACAGATCACATTTCCGATGATGAGCTGGATTCGGATGTGAAATATGGAGAACCGTGGTATGTGGCATATGAAAGTAAGAGTAAATCAGAGCTTGCCAAACGTCTGCATTTTGTAGAAACAATTTCACAAAGACGACAGAGACAAATTAAAGAGCTGAAGAAACAGGTTAATGATAAAAAGTATGCTCAATATGTACAGGAAGATGCACTAACATATAATGAAGCACTGGCAAGAGCTGATAGGGCAGAGACAATAGCAGAGCAGTATTTGGAATACAACAAAGATGCACATAAGAAGAATGAAGAACTTCAGCGACAGTTGACGGAACTTGCATCCGCTTCTCTTACGCCAGAAGAATCTATGCAGATTATTGAACAGAATATTGAACAGAGTAATGAGCTGAAGAAAGCTGCCAGAAAGAAACAGGGTGCGCCACGAAGGATAGATGATCGTAAAGTAGCTTTAATGTGCGAATTGCATAAGAAGGGACATTCAATCAGAGAAATATCTAAACAGGTTGGATGCAGTGTTGGTAGTGTTCACAGACTCTTAAATGAGAATAAGCAGTAAAAATCAAGGAAGGACAGTTGTTGCCCTTCCTTTTGTATTGTAATACTTCTTATATACTAATTGATTTTATAGTATTACTTAGTATATAAAAAGTATTATATATAACTATGTGGAAAATACTGTAAATTAGTAAATTTCCTTGACGGAGAGTAGACGCTAGTATATAATAAATACATATTAAATATAAAAACTATATAAAAAGTAATACTTTTAATATATGGAAAGGAGATTTAAAAATGAAAGTTATAGCAATAGCCAACCAAAAGGGTGGAGTCGCTAAAACTACAACTACATACAATCTTGCAGTTGCAAAAGCAATGATAGGTAAGAAAGTGCTTATGATTGATCTTGACCCACAGGCGAGTTTGACAATTTGTTGTGGTATGAATCCTGATGATAAAGAATTTGAAAATTATAATGTATGTAAATTGTTTGATGGTAAAACAAAAGCAGCGGAATGTGCTTTTAATGTTGAGAGTACAAACCTGGACAACTTATTTATAATTCCATCCAATATTGATCTGGCAGTTACAGAAACAAAATTGGTTGTTGGAAGAAATAGTGATGTACAGTTGCGAAAAGCTGTCTTAACTCTGAAACCATATTTTGATTATATATTCATTGATTGTCCACCACAGTTAGGAACACTTCTCATTAATGCTTTAGTCGCTGCGGATGAAGTTATTATTCCAGTAAAAACAGAGTACCTTGCATACAGAGGATTAAAAGCATTGATGAACACTATCAAAGATGTACAGAGTGGTGATGGAGATAGATCACTGAATCCTGATTTGGTGCTTACAGGAATCATTGCGACTATGTATAAATCAAAAATAAATGACAATCAGGATGTACTGGCTATGTTGGAACAGAAAGCACCGATATTGGGTGTGGTAAAAGATTCGGCAGATGTAAATAGAGCGATTGTAAATGGAAAGCCGGTTGTATTATCAAATAAGAAAGCACCTACGGCAAAAGAATATATGGAAATTGCTTTCAAGTTGGAGTAATACATATTATATACTAAGTAATACCTAAATAAAGAAAGGATATGAAATCATGGCGAAAACAAGGCTCATAGATACGCTTCAGGAAGAAGAGTTACAAGAAATGAAGGAAGAGCAGAAAGAAACTGCCAGCGTTGTGAAGAAAGCACCTGTAGAAAAAATTATTTCAAAAGATGGAGCAAAAGACAAACAAATCTCTGCTAAAGTAAATATGAAAATGTACAATGCTTTTACTACAATAAATAAGGCACAGGGAGTCTCAAATAACTCTGCATTGAATATGTTGATTGCAAAATATGTTCGTGAAAATCGCTTCATTTTGGATGAAGAAGATATGCTCTAAAATTAAAGTATTACATATAATATAATAAGTATATTAAAAGTAATACCCCTTTTGTTGTTATGAAGTCAGCTATCACATTAGATGGGAAGATTGCTACATACACTGGAGACTCAAAATGGGTATCTAATGAGCAATCACGTCAATTTTGTCAAGAATTGCGTCACAATTTAAAAGCAATAATGGTAGGAATAAATACTGTTTTAGCCGATAATCCACATTTAACATGCAGAAAAAAAGGTGGTATAAATCCTATTAGAATCATTGTAGATTCAAAATTAAGAATTCCTTTAGATGCAAATGTACTTAAAATTACAAATGATGATAGATGTATAATAGCTACAACTAAGAATATTGATGTAGACAAGTCTAAATTATTGGAGGATAAAGGCATAGAGATATTACAATGCAATAGCTTAAATGGTCAAGTTGATTTAAAGGACTTAATGAAAAAATTGGGTGAAATCAAAATTGACAGTATATTACTCGAAGGCGGAGGAACTTTAAACTATTCTGCATTGGAGGCTGGTATAGTTGATTATGCCCTAACCTTCATATCTCCTAAATTTATTGGAGGCGAAAATGCCAAAACATCTGTTGAAGGAACAGGCTTTGCAAATATGAAAGATGCAATAAAGATAGAAAATCCTAATGTAACTTTTTTTGGTGAAGATATATTGGTATATGGAGGAATTAAATGTTTACAGGAATAGTTGAAGAAGTTGGTAGCATTATTAATCCTGGAAATAGACTAAAGATTAAATGTGAAAAAATATTATCAGACGTAAATTTAGGCGATAGTATTGCTGTAAATGGTATATGCCTTACAGTTACAGAATTTGATGCTAATTCAATCACAGTTGACGTTATGAATGAAACTTTAAATAAAACTTATTTAGGTTCTATGAAAAAAGGTGATTTGGTTAATCTTGAGAGAGCTATGCCTGCGAATGGACGTTTTGGTGGGCATATTGTTAGTGGACATATAGATGGAACAGGAATAATTAGAAATATAACAAAAGATGGAATTTCTATTTGGTATAGTATAACAGCTGATGATAAAATACTAAGCTATATTGTTGAAAAAGGTTCTATAGCTATTGACGGTATAAGCCTAACGGTTGCTTATATTAATGAAGAAATTT
>OOAZ01002340.1_pt1 | contig 10254 bp, 5 predicted proteins | sample 1671221 | NCBI WGS metagenome assembly OOAZ01 (sample SAMN06348134, study PRJEB24527) | human gut metagenome | biome: human gut; feature: ankylosing spondylitis patient; material: feces | host: Homo sapiens | place: China | collected 2015-10
AGATCAGCGGCGGGTAGATGCCCAGCTTGACGCCCATGTAGAGCATATCGGCCAGACCGCCGTTGTTCAGGATCTCGACCCACATCGGGTGCTCGAGGCCGTCACCGACAAAGTACTGCATATGGATGACGCCGCTGCCGGGGAGGTTGGCCAGGATCATGCCGAAAGCCATGGGCAGCAGGATCAGAGGCTCGAACTCTTTGACGATAGCGAGGTAGAGCAGGAAGCAGCCCACGCAGATCATCACTGCGTACAGCCAGCCGCCCGGCTCACCGAACTTGGCAAAACCGGAACTCTGGAAAATACCGACCAGAGTCTCAATAAACTGAGTCATGTTTTTCCTCCTGTGTTAAAAGGGTGCGGTGGTGTCGTTGACGCCAGCCTTGCCCCAGCCATTCTTGCCGCGGCGGACTGCCTTCAGCACATACTTGCCGTTGCCCATAGAGTAGATGGCTGCCATGATGGCTGCCACAACGTCGCCGGGGATGCCGGCCTCGACCTGCGGGGCAGCAGCCTTTGCAGGAGCGGGCGCAGCGGCCTGTTTCACAGGAGCAGCCGGTTTTGCAGCAGAAGCAGCCTTGGCAGCTGCCTTCTTGCCGTTCATGGCGTCAAAGATCTTGCCCTCCAGCGTGATGATGGCCATCAGCAGGACGAGGATCAGAAACACCAGCACAATACCGGTTATGGTAACGATCACATCATAACCTAAATCCATGGTCTTCCTCCTATTTACTTTTTTCTTTGCCGCCCGGGGGGCGGGCGGCAAAAAGCGATTTGAAGATATTATACAATATTTTCCGGGTCGATTCAACAACTATGAACAAAAATCATGTTGTTTTTCACGGTTCTGTGAACAGCGCTTCCCTCTCAGCGGCGGCCCATGCGGGGGGTGGCGTCCATGAAGCCGGTCTCCAGCTTGTCGCCCAGACGCAGGCTCATGGCCGTACCCAGCGCGACACAGTTGACGGGGTCAGGCGAGACGGTCACTTCCACCTTCAGCTCCTGGCTCAGGTACTCAGGCAGGCCGTGGAGCTGTGCGCCGCCGCCGGTGAGGACGACGCCGTTGCGGTAGATGTCGCCGGCCAGCTCCGGAGGAGTCTTCTCCAGCACCTGATGGGCGGCGGTGCCGATCTGCTCGCTCAGGCGCATGACCGGCTCGTAGAGGTCGGCGGTGGAGACATTGACACGCACGGGCAGGCCGGTGAGCAGGCTGCGGCCCTTGATCTCCATGGTCTCGTTGAAATCCGCCTTCTGGGGGCAGCAGGCCACGTTCTTTTTCAGGTTCTCAGCGGTGCGCTGGCCGATGGCGATGCTGAACTTGTTGCGCACGAACTTCAGGATCTCTTCGTCGTAGTGGTTGCCGGCCACGCGGACGCTGGTGGCCTTGACCTTGCCGCCGAGGCTCAGCACGGCGATGTCGGTGGTGCCGCCGCCGATGTCGATGATCATCCGGCCATCCGGCACGGTGATGTCGATGCCGGAGCCGAGAGCTGCGGCGATAGGCTCATCAATGAGGTAGACCTGACGCGCACCGGCGGCCATGACGGCCTCCACCACAGCGTCGCTCTCGATGCCGGTGATGGCGGCAGGCACACAGACGGCCACACGGGGCTTGACCATGTGGGAGCTGTAGACCTGATTGACGAAGCGGCAGATGAGCTCCCGGGTCATGGTGTGGTCGCTGATGACGCCATCCTTCAGCGGGAAGATGGCGGAGATGTAGTTGGGCGTGCGGCCCACCATTGCAAGGGCCTTGTCGCCGGCCTCAAGCACGCAGTTCTTGCGGGTATCCACCGCCACCACGCTGGGCTGGTTGAGCACGACGCCCTGCCCCTCCTGCGCGATGATGATGGTCGTCGTACCAAGATCGATACCGATGTCGTTCTGTGCCATAATCGTGATATTTCCTTTCTCTGCTGCCCATTCTCTATTTCCATCGCCCATCTCCGGGCGCGGGTCATCAAAACACATTATAGTATAACACAGGTGTATCCAAAAAGAAACCCTTAAAGGTTCTCCTGCTCCGGTGGCAGAGCCTGGGCCAGCAGGGCGGCCAGGCCGCTGTAGCGCAGGTTCTGGCGGATGTTGGACATCATCCGGTTCACCACGTCCCGCCGGCCCACCACGATGCAGAGCTTCCGCCCGCGGGTGACGCCGGTATAGAAGAGGTTGCGGTAGCACAGGCGGGGCGGCACCTGCGCCGCCGGGAGGATGACCGCCGGGAACTCGCTGCCCTGGCTTTTGTGTACCGTGATGGCATACGCAATTTCCAGCTCGTTGAGGTTCTCCGCCGGGTAGACCAGCCGCCGGTCGTCCATCCGCACCACCATGGAGCGGCTGCGCACGTCGATGGACTCCACGATGCCGATGTCGCCGTTGTAGGCACCCACACCCTGTTCCCCGCCGATGCGCTGCCACGTTATCTCGTAGTTATTGCGCACCTGCATCACTTTGTCCCCCACCCGGAAGACCCGGGCCGCGCTCTGCAGCTCCGGCTTGCCCTTCCTGGGCGGGTTGAGCATGGCCTGCAGCTCCGCGTTGAGGGCCTGAGTGCCGGTGGGGCCGAGCTTCGTGGGGCAGAGCACCTGAATATCCTTCACCGGGTCAAACTGGTAGCTGCGGGGCAGACGGGTGGTCACAAGGTCGCAGACCAGCTTCTGGGCTGCGTCGCCGTCGGCTTCGAGGAAGAAGAAATCGTCCGTCTTTCCGCCCTTTTTCAGCGGTTCGCCCGAGATGATGTGGTGGGCGTTCTCCACGATGAGGCTCTGAGCGGCCTGCCGGAATATCTCGTTGAGGCAGACCGTCGGCACCAGCCCGGAGCGGATGATCTCGCCGAGGATATTGCCCGGGCCGACGCTGGGCAGCTGGTCGGCGTCGCCTACCATAATAATACGGCAGCTGTACCGCAGTGCCGCAATGAGGGCCTGGAACAGCTTGACGTCCACCATGCTCATCTCGTCGAGGATAACGACGTCGCACTTGAGCAGGTTCTTGTCATTGTGGATGAAGCTGACCACACCGCCGGTGTAGTCCACTTCCAGCAGGCGGTGGATGGTGGAGGCTTTCCGGCCCGTCAGCTCGCTCAGACGCTTGGCGGCGCGGCCCGTGGGAGCACAGAGGGCTACCCGTTCGGCCTCGTTCTCGAGCAGCTGCAGGATGGCGTTGACCGTGGTGGTCTTGCCGGTGCCGGGGCCGCCGGTGAGGACAAGGCAGTTCTCGGTCATGGCCTTGCGGATGGCTTCCTTTTGGAGCGGCGCATAGGCAAAGCCCTGCGCCAGTTCCAGGATCTGGATGTTCTTGTCGAGGTTTCGGGCCGTCTGCTTTCCGCGCCTGGTCAGCATGGCCAGACGGTCGGCGATGTCCTGCTCTGCAGCCAGCAGATCCGGCAGATAAATATACGGTGTGCCGTCGAACATCCGCACCGCCAGTTTCCCGGTCTGGATGCAGCTGTCCAGCGCCGCCGCCAGCTTTTCGGGGGGCTGGTGGATGAAGTTCGACGCCGTTTCCAGCAGCTGCGCCCGGGGCAGACAGGTGTGGCCATTGCCTGCGTTGTGGCGCAGGGTGCGCAGGAGGGCGGCTTCCAGCCGCTGGGCGCAGTCCCCTGCCATCTGGTAATACTGGGCGATGCTGTCGGCGTGGCGGAAGTCTAGCTGCAAAGGTTCGCCGCAGAGCAGGTAGGGGTTCTGCTGGATGGCCTGCATGGCCCCCGGCCCGAAGGTGCGGAAGACCTCCATCGCCCGGCGGGGGCTGATCTCAAACTGAGCCAGATAGGCGATGAGCTCCCGCATTCCGAACATCCGCTTGAACTCCTGCTGGATGCGGTCGGCCTTGTCCGCCGAGATGCCCGGGATGAGGGTGAGCTGGGCGGGGTCGTTGGCGATCACTTCCAGCGCCGCCGCGCCGAATTTGTCAATGATCTTATCCGCCGTCCGAGCCCCGATGTAGGGCAGCGACCGGCTGGCGAGGAAGGCGTAGACGGCCTCGAGGTCTTTGGGCATATCCGTCTCGCACTCCTGTGCGTGGAACTGTCGGCCATAGGTAGCGTGGTTCTCGTACCTGCCCCGGCAGACGACGCTCTCACCGGCGTGGAGCTCTCCCACCACGCCGCACACAACGGTGACGACACCGCCGCCCGACACCTCGAACACGGTGTAGCCGTTGTCCTCGTTCAGGTAGATGATGTCCTCTACCGTGCCTTCCAGCCGTTCCAGCTCCTGCTCCATCGTCCCGCCTCCTCGTTTTGACACAACTATATATAGTATAGCGGTTTTGGGGGGATTTGTAAATACAACAAAAGCTCCCCCGAAGGGGAGCTGTAGGCGAGGGTCAATCCTCCACCCGCGCTGCGGCAAGCTCCTTCGTCAGCCGCTTGCGCACTGCAAAGTACGCCGGGATGAGGAAGAAGCAGGCGAAGAACCATGCCACAGGGTTGGCGATGCAGGCCGCAAAGTAGCCCCAGAGCGGCACGAACCAGAAGCCCACCATGGCACGGGCGACCATCTCGGCCACGCCCGCGAACATGGCAAGGCCGGAATAGCCCAGGCCCTGGATGGTGTAGCGGTAGATGATGAGGACAGCCAGCGGGATGTAGAACACGCTGTTCCAGAAGATGAAGCTGCGGGCATTCGCCATGATCTCCACCTCGCTGCTCTCGAGGAAGAGGCTGATGAGCGGCACATCCAGCACACGCAGGATGAGGAAGGATGCCACGCTGTAGACGCAGCCAATGCCCAGCGCGGTATTGACGCCCCGGTCCACACGCTTGAGGTCGTGAGCGCCCATGTTCTGGCTGGCGTAGGTGGTCATGGCGGTGCCGATGCTCTCCAGCGGCACCGAGAGGAACTGGGCGGCCTTGCTGCCTGCGGTCTGCGCGGCCACGATGCTGCTGCCCAGACCGTTCACCGCGCCCTGCAGCACGACGCTGCCGATGGCGGTGATGCTGCACTGCAGGCCCATAGGGATGCCCATGTTGCAGAGCTTGAGGCAGTGGCTGGCGCTCAGACGGCCCTCTTCCCTGCTCCATTTCAGCTCCGGGTAGTGGCGGCCGATGTAGATGAGACTGCCGATGCCCGCCACCGCCTGACTGAACACGGTGGCGAAGGCCGCGCCGAACGCCCCCATCCGGAAGGTGAGGATGCAGAGCAGGTCGAGGCCGATGTTCAGCACACTGGCCACCAGCAGGAAATAGAGCGGCCGCTTGCTGTCGCCCAGCGCGCGCATGAGGGCGCTGGTGACGTTGTACAGCAGGGTGAAGGGGATGCCCCAGAAGATGGTGCGGATGTAGATGTCCGCGATGTCGATGATGTTGTCGGGGGTGTTGGTCCAGACCAGCACTGCCCGGGTCAGGGCCACCGTCACCACCGTGAGCACGACGGCGAAAAAGAGGCTGAGCCAGACGGTATTGGCGGTGTAGCGCCGCATCTCGCGGTAGTCCTTCGCGCCGAAGGTCCACGAGATGGGGATGGAGAAGCCGCAGGCGATGCCGTTGACGAAGCCCAGCACCAGATAGTTCAGGCCGCCCACGCTGCCCACCGCCGCCAGCGCATCCACGCCCACGAAACGGCCCACGATGATGGTATCGGCCAGATTGTAGAACTGCTGGAACAGACTGCCCAGCATCAGCGGCACCGCAAAGGCAAGGATGAGCTTGAGCGGGCTGCCCTGTGTCATGTCTTTTGTCATACAAAGCCCCTCCCCGGGCGGTCACTTAACATTTCTTTGCCGGATTTTTACCGACAAAAACGCCCTGCCGGACGAGGGGCAGGACGTTTTGCGTTTCATGAGTGGTATTATACTCAGCTCATCGTGATTTTGCAAGGGGTTTTTCTCAGATTTCTTCGTACAACATTGCTATTTTCTATCGGTGGTTTTTGGTGATTGTGCGCAGGGGGGCGGCAGGGCTGCCCCTGCGCAGGGCCCTCCTGCTGCACTCCCTCTCAGCCCACGCTCTCAACCTTCATAATCGAAATCCCATGCAGAGTCATAATATGCGGAGTCATAAAAGGGATCCCACCCCACAAATTATCGTCGCTGCTCCCTATCCATTTTCTTGTCTCCCAATTTCCTCTCAAATCCGGCGGCTGACTGTCCCTTATCCATTTTCTCGTCTCCCAATCTCCTCTCAAATCCGGCGGCTGACTGTCATCCTTGCCCGGATTCCACACCCAGTCACCCTGACTGTCCGTTACCCATCCGCCTGTTTCCGGCTGCTGGGTGCTTGTCTCCGGCTGCTGGGTGCTTATTTCCGGCTGCTGGGTGCTTATTTCCGGCTGCTGGACCGTGGTGAGGCTGTCCGGCGAGAGAGTCGTGAGCCCGCTGAGATCACCGACGGAGGAGGCCGGGTCGTCCTTCTTGCTGTCCTGCTTCCCGCCCATGAGCTTCACGATGTTACCGGTAAATGTCTTCCACACCGTCGGGTCGGAGGCGGGCTGCTTCGGCTGCTGGGCCGTGGTAAGGCTGTCCGGCGAGAGAGTCGTCAGCCCGCTGAGGTCACCGACGGTACCCGTTCCCGGCTGAGTCAGCTCGGGCAGTCCGCTCAGGGAGCCGCCTTCCAGACCGGAGAGGACCGTTCCCCATTGCTTTTTCTCCTGCTTGCGGCGGGCGATCGCCTCCTCCACCCGGGCGGTCTCCTGCGCTTTCTGCTCCTCATCGCCAACGCGGTACACGAGGATCAGTTCCTTGCCGCTTTGGCGCAGGACGGTCTCATCCGAGAATGTTTTTCTATCATATCCCGTCTGCCCGACAACACGGAATTGATAACGCCCTTCATGGGACAGCTCGAGTTCGAATGCGCCATTCACGCCGACCAGATCTTTGATCCGGGCCAGCGGAATGACCGCCTCCATTTCCTGCCCGTTCCCATCAAGGAACCGGATGCGAAGCTCATGGACCTCCTTTGCAAGCTCCCGCAGCGAGTCGCCTGTCATCCGAAAGAGTGTGCTGTGGGCATCGAAGCTCAGGACCTTGTTGACCGGGTCATACTCCGCCGTGGCCACATTACCAAGCTCCTGTGTGCCATCCAGATGGGTGATCACGCCGACGGTCTCGTACATCTGCTTCACACGGTCCGGCACCTCGCCGGTCTGCACGCTTGGAGCGTCGTCCTCGTCGTCGTCCTCGTCGTTCTCGGTATCATCTGGCTGTTCCGGCTTGTCCGGCTGCTCCGGCTTGTCCGGCTGTTCCGGCTGGGAGGGCGTCCGCCGGTCGTAGCTGTAGTCCTCCATCTTCTTCCCGTCGGGGTCGTAGCGGGTCAGACTACCGCCCGTCACCTTGTGGTCGTCGTCAGAGAGGGCGTCATTGGGGATCTCGCCGACTATGCCGCCGCCGATGGCCGCAGTTTTGCCGCCGGTGCTTGCGCCCGCCTTGGCCTCCACCTCGGCGTCGCCGGAGATGATGATGTGATTGGGGTTGCTGGGGTTGCTGGGCGGTGCATCCGGGTCTATCTCGCGGCCTTCCGTGCCTGCGCCGTCGCCGATGCCTGCCGCGCCGGGGCGGGAGGCATCCAGATTTTTATCCGCATCGCCGCCCGTGGCCGACACCTTGCCGCCGGAAATCTCGATGTCGCGGCCCGGGCCGTACACACCGCCGCCGATACCGGCAGCACCCTCGCCGCCCACGGCTTCTACCGTGCCGCCGGTGATCTCGATGTTTCCGGCACCGCTTTCGTAGCCGCCGCCTATGCCTGCGCCGCCGCCTTCGCCGCCCTTGGCGGTGAGGGAGCCTTTGGTGTCGTTGTCGTCCTTGATGGTCAGCTTGCCGGAGGACTCATGGCCATTCTTCTCGAGGCCCGCATTGTGGCTGCCGCTCTTCAGCTCGTTGGCGCCGTCCAGCTCGATGGCGGCATCGTGGTCACCCTGCACGGTGACGGCGGCTTTGCCCGCATCGACTGGGCTGTCACCGCTGACGTCCCCCTCGGTCTTGCCGCTGCCATCCACCTCGGTCTTGCCGCTGACGTCAATTTTCAGGTCGTCGAAGGTGACGTCCACGTTGCCCTCGGAGGTGTCGATGGTGACGGTGTTCTTATCCGACTCGCCGGTGATGACGGTCTCCCCCTCATCCTTCTCGAAATCCTTTTCACCCTGCTTGACATTGTTATAGTTTCCGCTTTCATCGCTCGCACCTTTGACCGTAATGTCGCCCTCGGCGATGTTCCATGTTTTCGCATAGGCCGGGATGCCGGAGCTCACCACGATGCCCGCGATGACGGCGGCGGCCACGCCCCGCCGGAGTGCGCTTTTCAGTCTCATAGTACATCTCCTTTCGTTCTGTGTATCATGCAATGCCGTCGCTACGGCTCAGGCTCTCCTTTAAGATGCTTATTTCTTTGGGCTGCCCCAAATCCTCCGGTATCCAGAGCTTTATCTCACCCTGGGTATCCGGCAGGTCATCCCAGTCGTCACCACGGTCGGTATAGCGCCGCAGGTCACTCTCCAACGGATCGGTATACTTTTTGCGCTCCGTGCCGGAGGGTTCGACCAGAACGAGCAGTGGCTTCTTATCCTCCTCGGGAGCGATGGCCTCAAATCGGGAAGCCAGCTGTTTCAGGGACTCCTCAAGCCCGATTCTCGGCGTTTCCGTTCTCGCAGGCTCGAGCCACCAATCCAAACTCGGGAGGTCGTCCCTTTTTTTCGCAAATTGGAAGCCCATCTCCAGCTCTTGTTTCCGTAATTCGTCGAGTTCGCGTCTGAGCTCTTCACTCGTTTTTTGCTCTACCGTTTCCGCTCTCGCAGGCTCGAGCCACCAATCCAAACTCGGGAGGTCGTCCCTTTTTTCGCGAGTTGGAAGTCCATCATATCCAGCTCTTGTTTCCGTAATTCGTCGCGTTCACGTCTGAGCTCTTCACTCGTTTTTTGCTCTACCCCTTCGTGGGTCAATATCAGCCGCTCCTGCGGCTCTGGCGTCTGCACCGGCACCCACTCCTGATAGCGCTCCGACAGGTCGTCCCGCGTCTCGCCGTCCAGCCGGAGGCTGATGTCCTCCCTGTTCTGCTTCAGCTCCACGTCAGCGTCCTCGCCCGCCGCGTCGGCCATCTTGTCCACGCTATAGTGGGTCATGGTGTCCTCATAGCGGAAGAAGATGTCCTCCACGCCGTCCTCCCGGAGGCTGGAGATGTCGGTGGTGACGGTGGAGCGGGGAGCGGCGCTCTCAATAAGCACCACATCCCCCGGGGTGAGATCCGCTCTGGCGTCGGCGGCCTTTACGCTGCCGACCATGGGGCCGATGCCGCTTTCCGTGACCCCCGAAAGGTCCAGCTGCTGGATGGTGACCCGGCTGGAAAAGAAGCCCTTGACCACCATGCCGCCGGGCAGGGGTTCGGGGGCATTCTCCTGTGCCGGGGGCGGGACGTCATCATCGTCGTCGTCCTCGTCGTCGTCCGGCTGGGGCGTGGGGGTGGAGGTGTAGTCGTAGCCCATCCCCTCCATCACGGTGCCGTCCGCGTTCAGACGGGTCAATCGTCCTCCCGTCACCTTGTGTTCCTCGTCAGAAAGGTTCTCTGTGGGTACTTCGCCGTACTTTCCGCCGATGGCCGGGGCCTTGGCGTCCAACATTTGGCTCCTCCCCGCCTTGGCCGTCACCTCGGCGTCGCCGCAGATGATGATGTTATTGGGGTTGCTGGGCGGTGTATCCTGGTCTATCTCAGGCTGCTGCGCACCTACACCGTCGCCGATGCCGGCCGCTCCTGCGCCGCCCACAGCCTCGATGGTGCCGCCCCGGATGGTGATGTTGCTGCCGGTTCTCTCCGCTCCTCCGCCGATGCCTGCGCCGCCTTCGCCGCCCTCAGCGGTGAGGGAGCCGTCCTTGCCCTTGTCGTCCTTGATGGTCAGGGTGCCTTTCGACTCTTGTTTGTTCTTCTCAAGGCCCGCATTATTGCTGCCGCTTTTCAGCTTGTTGTCGCCGTCCAGCTCGATGGTGGCATCGCCGCCGCCCTGCACGGTGACGGCGGCTTTGCTCTCCCGGGTAGAGCCGTCACCGCTGCCATCCCCCTCCTTCTTGCCGCTGACGTCGATCTTCAGGTCGTCGAAGGTGACGTCCACGTCGCCCTTGGAGGTGTCGATGGTGACGGTGTTCTTCTCCGACTCGCCGGTGATGACGGTGTCGGTGTCCTTCACATCCTCCTTCTCCCCCTGTGTGACCCAGTTCGTCCCTTCGGTGTCGCCCGCTTTCACGGTGATGTCGCCGTCGGCGATGTTCCACGGGGCCGCATAGGCCGGGATGCCGGAGCTCACCACGATGCCCGCGATGACGGCGGCGGCC
>OOAZ01002344.1_pt1 | contig 10232 bp, 9 predicted proteins | sample 1671221 | NCBI WGS metagenome assembly OOAZ01 (sample SAMN06348134, study PRJEB24527) | human gut metagenome | biome: human gut; feature: ankylosing spondylitis patient; material: feces | host: Homo sapiens | place: China | collected 2015-10
ACTTTCCGGACTCAGTACGACAAGCAGCTTTACAGGCTGCTGATTGGCAGCAGTAGGGGCTGCGTGTGCAGCGTTTAAAATTTTATCCAGTTTTTCAGGTTCTACTGGTTTGTCAACGTATTTTCTGACAGAGAAGCGTTCGTTCATAATATCTAATAATTCCATAAACATTCTATTCCTTTCATCGTTTTCTTGCGTTATTGGATATCCATGCTATAATTATATTTTATTTAGACTTTTTAGCAAGTATGCACTTTTTTGGAATATACTATCTAAAAAGTAAGTAAAGATTTTGCAGGGAGAGAAAAATGGCAGAGAAAGAGTTTACATGTCCGGTTGCGGGAACACTGTCGATGATCGGCGGAAAATATAAGTCAATTATTTTATATCATTTGATGAAGGAGACGTTACGTTATAGTGAGTTACATAAAAGAATGCCGAAGGCAACGGATAAGATGTTGACGCAGCAGCTTCGGGAATTAGAGAAAGACGGGCTGATCCGGAGAACAGTTTATCCGGTTGTGCCGCCAAAGACGGAGTACAGTCTGACGGATTTTGGCAGGACGCTGGCACCGATCATTGAAGCGATGCAGCAGTGGGGACAGACGCATCTGAATATTGCAGGATGCGAAGAGAGAGGCACTACTGGAACAAGGTACAAGTGAACAGAGAGTCAAACTAAACATGCATATTTTTTGAAAAACATGTTTCATTTAAAAACGGATGTGGTGAACATAAGTATGTTTATGTAAGATGTTATTTTGACATGAGTTCTTTTACTTCTTCCACACCGTAGGTATCTCCGGCTTTCTGGAAAGCGGTGATAGCTTTTTCAAAATAGACAGCCGCATCCTCTGCTTTTTCTGACGCTTTCAGGATTTCCCCAAGACCGCGGTAAGCACAGCCGATGGAGATAAGATCGTTCGACTTTTCAGCAAAATCTAAGGCTGAAAGCATGTTTTTTTCTGCGAGAGGAAGATCATGAAGCTTCATGGAAACATAGCCCTGCTCATAGAGATTTGCGGAGCGGGCAAGTGCATCATCCGGGAAATTTTTTTCAATGAGTGCTTCTTCCTGTAAAAATAAGTTCATAGCCTTGTCATACGCACCAGCCATCCGTTCGATCATGCCTGCCTGATGGATTGCAATGTGTTTTTCTTCGTGATCAATTGCACACGAAATCAACTGCGAAGCGTAGGTACGAGCCTCTGCAAAATGTTCTAGAAAGCTTTCTGCATAAATCAATCCCATGAGAACCTGCCAGTAATTGTCATGGTCGGTGGAAGGAATCTTTGCATAACATTCTTTATAAAGCGTTTCTGCATCAGTGTAATTGCCTGCGTCAAATAATGCCCAGGCTTTTGATAGGGTTTCGGTCATGGAAGTCTCCTTGTTTCTCAATTATAATATTTCTTTTCCGACAGGTTCTCCCCAATCAAAATCACAAACTGAAATTTCACCGTTATATTCAGCAACGCGTTCCTCGAATGTTTTGTGTTTATATTTATTCAAGACAATAGATTTTGGGAGCACTTGATATTTTTTCAAAGGGATCATAACGCTTTGGTTATTCATAAAAACACTCCATATCGTAAAAAATGGAAATCTAACTAATAGTATCATAGCATAAAATATAGATGGTGCAATCATATTTATGGAATTAAAATTCTTGTTGTAACTGACAAAATTTCTCAACAACTATATCTCTTCCTTGTATCCCCGATATCATGTGCTATAATTCTCTTAAGATTAGTTATGCCTAACTAAAATATTGAAAATGGCAGTTGCCAAATACGTTTTTTTGAGAAGGGGAGCATATGTCAGAGGAAGAGAAAAAATTTTTGGAGATCGTTGACCTGAAAAAAGGTTTTGGAAGTGGAGAAACACGTCAGGATGTATTGCGCGGAATGAACTTTTCCGTGGCAAAAGGAGAATTCTGTGTTCTGCTTGGACCGTCCGGTTCGGGAAAATCAACTTTATTAAATATTATCGGAGGAATCGATAGTGCCGATTCCGGTTACATCTCGATCAACGGCGATAAGCTCGAAGATATGAGTGAGAAGAAACTAACCCAATACCGCAGAAAACATCTCGGCTATGTATTTCAGATGTACAATCTGATTGCTAATCTGAACGTGAAGGAAAACATTGAGGTCGGAGCGTACCTTTCTGACAATGCGTTGGATATCGACGACCTGTTACATACACTTGGACTTTACGAACACCGGTACAAGCTGCCGAATCAGTTGTCCGGCGGACAGCAGCAGCGTGTTTCCATCGGTCGTGCAATCGTGAAAAACCCGGATATCCTGCTCTGCGATGAGCCAACCGGAGCTTTGGATTATAACACCTCCAAAGAAATTTTAAAACTGATTGAAGATGTAAACAAAAAATATGGAAATACGATCATCATGGTAACGCACAACGAGGCAATCAAGAACATGGCAGATCATGTTATAAAACTTCGTGATGGAGCCGTGCGCCACAACGAGAGGAACGAGCACAAGATTTCAGCAGCAGATCTTGAGTGGTAAGGAGTGTGGCAGTTATGAAAAAGAAAAAGATCAAAAATCCGCTCATCAAGCGTATTCCGCGTGAATTGCTTGGCGACTGGAAAAAATATCTTGTGGTGGCATTATTCCTCATTCTTACAATTGGTTTTGTTTCCGGTATGTATGTTGCAAATGAGAGTATGCTTATTGCAGCAAATGAGGGTGTGACAAAATACAAGTTAGAGGATGGACATTTTGAGCTGAACAAAAAGGCAGATGAGACGCTACTCGCTGCTATCGAGACAGGAACAAAAGCGGACGTCAAACAGTATTATCTTGACAAAGCAAAAAAAGAGCTGGACGAAAAGTTTGACGATGAATTCGAAAAAGAGTTTACCGATAAGTTTAATACCGAATTTGAGGAAAAATTCAAAGAAGAGTTCGATTCTGAATTTCAGTCCAAGTTCGATGAACAGTTTGAAAGTATGTTCAAACAGCAGTTTGACGCAAACTTTGGTGCACAGTTTGATATGCAGTTTGGTGCACAGGTGATACAGACACTGCTGGCACAGGGACTGGACGAGAACAGTGCGGATGCTATGCTTGCAGGAGCTATTGCACAGGCAAAACAGAACGGAACTTATCAGAGTGCCTCTGACACAGCAAAAAAAGAAAATTACCAGAGTGCTTATGATACCGCTTATAAGGAGGCATACCAGTCGGCACATGACGAAGCCTACGATACTGCCTATCAGGAGGCTTATGATGAGGCTTACCCGGAAGCCTACGACAAGGCGTGGGATGAAATCGTAAAGGAAATCGATGATAAATATGCTGATGCAGAAGAAAAATATGAGTTAAACGATCCTGATTTTACAGAAGTTCCGGTAAAAATATATGAGAACTTCTTCCGAAATGAGGAGGAAGATTACAACAATGACGGCGAGGCGGAAGGAAATATCCGTGTCTATGCAAAAAATGATAACGTGGATCTTGCCTGCCTGCTTGACGGAGCATTTCCGGAAAAAGCGGATGAGATCGCAATTGACCGTATGCATGCAGACAATGTCGGCGTCAAAGTGGGAGATGAGATTTCTGTCAGTGGGCAGAGGTTCAAAGTTGTCGGACTGATCGCCTATGTCAATTATGCAACACTGCATGAGAAGTCAACGGATATAATGTTTGATGCGATCAAATTCGATGTGGCTATGGTTACACAGGAAGGATTTGATAGTTTACATAAAACTGTTCATTATTCTTACACATGGAATTATGTGGATACTCCTGCAGATGAAGTGGAGCAGAAAGCAAAATCTGATGATTTCATGAAAGCACTGCTCACACAGGTAGTGTGTGATGACAAAGAGTTAGAGGACTATATGCCACGCTATGCAAATCCGGCTATTAATTTTGCAACGGATGATATGGGTTCAGACAAAGCTATGGGTGGTGTTTTACTGGATATTTTGATCGTGATCATTGCATTTATTTTTGCAGTGACCATCAGCAACACGATCGTGAAGGAGGCTTCTACGATCGGAACACTGAGAGCTTCCGGTTATACGAGAGGTGAACTGGTCAGACATTATATTTCCATGCCGGTGATCGTGACACTTCTCGCAGCGTGCGTTGGAAATATCCTCGGCTATACCGTATTTAAAAATGTAGTTGTCGGCATGTACTATAACAGCTACAGTCTTCCAACTTATCAGACAGTCTGGAACCCGGATGCCTTTTTCAAGACAACGATCATTCCGGTTGTTTTAATGCTTGTGGTCAATCTCATCGTCATTATAAAAATGATGCGGCATACACCATTACAGTTTTTGCGTCATGATCTGAAAAAAACAAAACGTAAAAAAGCGATGCGCCTGCCAAAATGGAGCTTTTTAAGCCGTTTCCGCCTGCGTATCATGTTCCAGAACGTGACGAATTACCTGATTTTATTTGTGGGGATCTGGTTTATCGGCATTATGCTTGCAATGGCGGTTGGTATGCCGGAGACGCTCGACTATTACAAGTCCAATGTTTCAGATATGATGTTTACGAACTACCAGTATGTGTTAAAGTCTTATGAGAATGAGGATGGAGACATTATCACAACGGATAATAAAGATGCAGAGAAATTCAATATGACATCTTTGCAGCACAAGAGTGATACGTTAGATGAGGAGATTTCGGTCTACGGAATCGAGGATGACAGCCGGTATGTGAAAATCAGTGACCTGTCTGCCCTGAAAGGAAACGAGGCATATATTTCTGCTTCCTATGCAGATAAATACAGTCTGAGCGTGGGCGACACAGTGGTTCTTGACGAAAAATATGAGAACAAACAGTATGAGTTTGAGGTTGCAGGAATCTATGATCACAGTCAGGCGCTGGCAGTATTTCTGTCAAATGAACAGTATTGTGAAATCTTTGACATGGACAGTGATGCATTCACAGGCTATCTCTCGGATTCAGAGATCACAGATATTGATGAGGATGAGATCGCAACCGTCATCACAGAACACGACATTACGAAAATGTGTGACCAGCTGGATCATTCCATGGGCTCTTATATGACCTACTTCCAGTATCTGTGCATCCTGTTATCCGCAGTACTGATTTATCTGCTCACGAAGCTGATCATCGAGAAGAACGAAAATGCAATTTCCATGACAAAAATCCTGGGCTATGAGAATCGGGAGATTGCAAGTTTATATCTGCTGTCCACGACGATCGTGCTTGTGGTGATTGATGCTGCCAGCGTGATTTTAGGTGTCGTCATCATGAAGGCTGTCTGGAGGATCATGCTCTTTTCCTACAGTGGATGGTACGCTTTCCGCATAAGCACATTGGGCTATGTGAAAATGTTCCTGTTTATCCTAATCGGATATCTGCTTGTTATGGTATTGGATTTCAGAAGGATCAAGCGTATTCCGATGGATCAGGCACTGAAAAATGTAGAATAGCAGGAAAAATATAATCTGACAGGAGAGCGCAGAGATTACATAAAAATTAAAGTGCACATGGCTCTTTCGCAATGCAGAGTCCAAGTCCAAAGTGTTCTCTGTCGGTATGGGCATCATCGGCGCGGTAAAATCGTTCGAAAATATGGGATTTCTTTTCCTCTGAAATTCCACATCCGGTATCTTCGAATAGAAAACAAAGCATTTCATTTTCAGCATGGCAGGAGAGTGTCACTTTTCCACCGGATGGTGTGTAACAGAGTGCATTATCCACGATAATGGAAAAAATCTGTTCTGTGCGGTGGATATCACAGAAGCAGTCCGGGAGAATTTCTTCCGGCAGAGTGAGGATAAGGTGAAGCCCGTTTTTCTGTGCCAGTGGTTCGAACTTTTCATAAGTGTCTAAGAGCAGCAAATCCGGCTGACAGGCTTCCGGTTTGATGGTGAGCGTGTCAGCATCCGAATTTGCGAGCAGCAGCATATCGTCGATCAGACGTTTCATGTGGACGGTCTCCTCGGACATCAGATGGAGAAAGTGGTTTCGCTCCTCTTCATTCGAACATTTTTCAACGGATTCCAAGCCGGAGCGGACAACCGCTAATGGGGTGCGTAGCTCGTGGGAGGCGGAGGCGATGAATTGTGTCTGCTTTTTCTGTGCAGTTTCGACTGGTTCTAACATTTTTCGGATGAAGAAGTGGAAAAAGAGAAACAGCAGTAAAAATGCGGCAATATTTGCAATGATCACGATAATTCTTAACGACAGCATCTGGTGAGACTGTTCGGCGAGCGAGCGCAGGATCAGAAAGTTTAAGTAGCTGCCGCCTTTTGGGATACTGCCGACGGATGCAATGTAGGGAATGTTATCGCCGGAGTTGAACTGATATTCCGTATGCGAGGAAAGCCTTTTATTTTTCGTGAAAAAAGGAGGGTTCCCGGTAAGATCTTCTGCGGCGAGAAGTGCATTTTCACATAATTGCTCGTCTGCAGTTGTCTGATGATACTGGTCATAAAAGAGTGGAGTCCCATTCTCATAAAGATAAATCTGGATAGAACTGTTTTCCTGTAACTGGTTTAACCACTGGTGTGAGATGACATCCTGCTCCTGCAAATGGGAAATGACAGAACTTGTCTCTGTGAGAAAAGCGGTTTCGTTTCCCTGCTTTATATTTTTTTCTGCAACAAAAACACACAGAGCACTTAAGGCAAGGAGAATGATCTGTGTGACGCAGGTACAGAATAAAGTGAGTTTGCGGTGCAAAGCCTGATAGGTTGTGCCGGAAAAGGTAAAGTGTGGAAACATGAGGTAACCTCCGGATAATGTACATAAAGCAGATAGTGAAAAAAGGTATCTGTAAATTGCAATAAGGATAAAATAATTGAAAAGTAACGGCAGCTATACAGAAGCTTCATGATCTTATATGGAAAATCAGGGATCAGGAGGAAGCCAGCGTATATCCGACACCGCGGATGGTTTTTAAGGCAAGCGTGCTTCCAACGTAGGAGAGCCGCTTGCGCAGATAATGGATGTAAGTATCGAGGTTACAATCCTCCACTTCTGCATCCACGCCCCAGACACGGACAAGAAGAACTTCACGGCGGATGACGAGCTCAAAACTCCGCAGAAGAACTTCCAGCAATCTGCCCTCACGGCCGGAGAGCCGGATGGAGCCTGTTGATCCACTTAGCAGTCTTGCGTTGCAGTCATAACTGATATCGCAGATAGTAAGTAAATTGTCATCTTCCCATTTACCGCTGCGTCTGCCGAGAGAGCGGATGCGGGCAGTCAGTTCTTCAAAGGCGAATGGTTTTACAATATAATCATCCGCACCGGCATCCAGTCCTTCAATCCGGTCGTAAAGTTCGCCGAGGGCGGTGATCAGTATGACAGGCGTGGAAATTCCGGCCTGTCTAGCTTTTTGCAGCACGAGCAGACCATTCATAGTCGGGAGCATGCGGTCGAGCAGGACAATGTCGTGCGCGTCCTGTAAGAAGAGGTCAAGACCGTCTCGTCCGTCGTGGCATACATCCACCTCATAAGCTTCCTGCTCCAACTGAAAACGCAGGGTTTCACAAAAATTCAGATCATCTTCAATCAATAAAATACGCATAATAATGTCTCCTGAGATTTATAAGGATGAGTATAGCATAGAAATCTTAGAAAAATCTTTAAATTGTAGATTATTTCTGTTCGATACCAGGAAGATTGTTTAATTCGAGAGCACTTAGGGTAGTCATTTGCTGGACGGCTAATTCATGAAGCAGTTGCATTCGTTCCGGCTGAGGTTTTGCTTGTTTTATAAGAATTGCATTGTAGCTTTCCATATTAGATAAAACTAATAGCTGAGAGATAGAGGCATAATCTCTGATATTTCCATTTTTATCAGGATTTTTATCATGCCACTCTTTTGCGGTCATTCCAAATAAAACGGTATTTAATAAGTCTGCTTCACTTGCATATGTATATGCAATTTGCTTAGAAGTAAGCTCTGGTGGAATGAGGTTTGCTTTAATTGCATCCGTGTGAACTCTGTAATTTAATTTGGATAGCTCCCGATTTAGATTCCAATTCAAGGATAACCGGCTGTTTTCCTTTGATTTTAAACGTTTATAATCTTTTATAATGTATAGCTTGAATTCAGGAGAAATCCAGGAGGCAAATTCAAAGGCAATGTCGGAATGAGCGAATGTTCCGCCATAGCGGCCGGACTTACTTACAATGCCAATTGCATTTGTGGATTCAATCCATTTTTTTGGTGACATTGTGAAAGCATTAGCGCCAGCTTGCATTTTAAACCCCTCGAATTCGAGGGGTTTAAAATTAGGATTATGTAGTTGCTCCCATAAACCTAAAAATTCCAGAACATCTCGTCCTCTAAGCCAATTTTGAATTACAGCAGTTGGATCATCGCTTTTATAACGAGCGATATCTGTTAATGAAATGTATTCGAGGTATAAATGCCAATATCTATCCCATTTGCATGAATAGTATCTTTTATAATTTTACTCATTTGTTTTCGTTTTCTCCCCTCCGAGTTTTTCCATTTTAGCTTTATAGGCCATCAGCCGTAACAGATAATCCGGCATTTTCCGGTTTCCAAGTTCCCAGTCCTGAAGTGTCCGGTAAGGAATCTCGAAATATTCGCAGAATTCTCTGCGTGTCATGCCGGTACTTGTTCTCAATTCAATTAAATATTCTCTGCTATCCATAAAACCTCCTGATATAATATGACGTTTGTTTTTGATCCAAAAATATTTGCAATTTCAGCGTAGCATGCACCTGTGGAGGAAGTAACAATCATACACAAAATACACACATTGCGTATAATTTTATGTATTATAACACACGCAAAGCGTACATACAATGCAAAAAATAAAATTAAAGACAACAATTAAAGCCAAATTTAAAGATTTTTCTAAGATTTCTTCTGTAAGATAAAACCAGAAACGAAAAATACTACATGTAGAATGCCAAAGCAGAGGAACAGCTGCTTGTTCTGGCGATGATTGTGGAGCTGCAATTATAAAAGAAAAATAAAAAGAAAGGTCATGAAAACAAAATGAAAAATGCAAAGATAAAAAACAGGCAAAAACTAGGCATGCTAGTTGTCACAATGGTTTTAGTTCTTCTGATCACATTGATAGCAGGAATGCTTACCGGCTGCGGAAAGAATACAGCCAGAAGCACAGATGGAACAGAAAGCAGTGGCACGAATGCTGATGGCAGCGCAGGAGGCGGCAAAGGAAGATTTATTGAATCAAAAGTAGCACTTCCGGAAGAGATCAACAGTATTTTACAGTTCAAAGCACTGTCAGATGGAACACTTGAAGTTGTAGGGCAGGATGCAGATTATGGCATCTATGTGGCAAAAAGCAGTGATGGAGGCGGAAACTGGGAGACAACACCGCTGAAAGATATCTCTTACAGCAATGTCGCAGTCGCAGAGGATGGAACAGTTGCATTTCTTGATTATACGGAAAACGGATTATGCCCGGCTACAATTGTGGACGCAGACGGAAGCACACATACATTTTCCATTGAAATGCCGGTAGAAGATGCCTTTGTATCAGTTGCAGCATTTGACAGTAATAAACAGCTGATCGTGCGCGATACAGTGGGCGGTTTGTATGGAATTGACTGTACAGATGGAAGCAAAACAGTGACATTTGAAATCGATGAGGATACCTATATTCCTTATTTTGATGTGGTTGGAACGAATTGCTATATCGTCACAAGTGACAAGGTGCTCTGCTATGACACGACAACCGGAAAAGAGACGGACGAGCTGACCGCATTGACTGAGCAGATCTGTTCAGATGATAACCTCGTTTATCGAAATACCGATACCGGACTTCCGGTGACGTTTGCAAAAGCGGAGAATGATAACAGTATTATTTTTGCAGATTATAAAGGAATTTTCCACTATACAACAGGTGGAGCAGTTGTGGAGGAGCTGGTACAGGGCGAGCAGACTGCATTGAGCAACAGCGGTGCGATTTTTTACGGAGTGTATATGCAGGATGAGACGCATCTTTTTGTGGCAGGAAATAACGGAATGGAGGGTGCACTCTACAGCTACACCTACGATGCAGACGCATCTGCCAACCTGAATCAGGAACTCAATATTTATGCATTGCAGGATTCCGATACGCTGCGTCAGGCGGTCAATATTTTCCGTCAGGAGTATGCAGATATTTATGTAAACCTTGAAATTGGCATGACGGATGATAATGGAGTGACGTTAGAGGACGCATTGAAGACGTTGAGCACGGATATCCTGGCAGGAAATGG
>OOAZ01002345.1_pt1 | contig 10227 bp, 4 predicted proteins | sample 1671221 | NCBI WGS metagenome assembly OOAZ01 (sample SAMN06348134, study PRJEB24527) | human gut metagenome | biome: human gut; feature: ankylosing spondylitis patient; material: feces | host: Homo sapiens | place: China | collected 2015-10
GTTAAGCACGCCGCCAGCGTTCATCCTGAGCCAGAATCGAACCCTCCACAAAAAAACTTTGCAGAAAGCCAACATGTGACTCTCAAAAACAAGAAAATTGACGATCGCCTTATAAGGAAAGGCGCATCGCACGAAAACCTCACCGTCCTTCAAGGCCTCCCGGCCACTCGCGAACGAGCGGACGATGAACTGGCAATCATTGACTATAAAGAAGTAGTACAAATACGCTCTTGAGTTCTCAAACCACCACCACTCACCCGCCTCGAGGCACCCCAACCGGGGAACCACCCGCCGAGCGGCAGCAAGAGATAAACCTACAGCACAATCCCATTCCACGCAAATCGGGCATGACGAAACAAGACGCGAACCCTTGCAAACACTGGAAAGCGTCGGCGTGTCGAAAACACGGAAAAAACGGGCTGCGGACGCCATCGCGTAGCGAAAGACCGTCGGAAAAACCCTGAAACACCTCACCGCAAACCAACATCCGGGCGTGTCGCAACCACACTATCCGTTTACGGCCCATCCCTCAAGCCAACCCATCCGAGAAAACCTCCCAGCCGAAAGCTGAAATAGGAGAAACAGAAGAAAGCAGATAAACGAAACCGCACCGCCGATCGTTGTCCTGAACACATTCAGATCCCAACTGATCGAAAGTGCGGTTTTGCATATGCGCGTGCAAGCGACGGCAGAACAAGGCAGCGCAGCCAAAAATCGATTAATCGGCGCAACCGAAACGGTAGAGGGCCCAACCCTGGCCGTATTGCGAATAATCGGCAACCTTCACCAACGTGCCGCCATCCACATACGTATCAATCAATTCCTCATTGTGGAAGGAATCGTACTGGGCGCGATACGGGAATGACTGCAGACTCTGCGCCTGGTCGCCCATCGTAAGGAAGTATTCCGGAGCGTCGGTCAGCGGACATACCGTGCCGAGCACCTGCTGCGCATCGCCGGAAGCAAACGCGGTCTCCACTTTGCCGAACGGAGCGGATGGCACATCGGTGCGCGCATTGATGATCGGATACAACATGTTCGCGTTGAACAGCGTCTCCGCATACATCGAACCGTTCAACGGATCGGAAATGATGGTGGCCTGGGTGCCCGTACGTTTCGTGACCTTGCGCAGCACAGCGATCTTTTGCTCGGTGAGCTGCTCGTTGGGGTCGCTTTGGTTCAGACTGGAATGCGCGATGATCGTGTCGCGAGCCGCGGAACGCGATGGGCATACGATCTGCGCGGAAACCGCAAGTATCGCAATCACAAGGAATACGGCGATTAGGACGATCCAATTGGAAGCGAAAGAAGCGTTCTTCACGGAAGAAACAGCAGACGCAGAAGAAAGGGAAGGAACGGAAGAAGCACTATTCTTCGTGGAAAAGGACGATGCAGAAGGAGCGAAAGAAGCGGATGCGGCGCACGCGGAAACGCATTCGGCAAGAGCGTTGATTCCAATGACAAGCAGCGGCAGCGCGACCAGCGGAAGCATGGTCATAATACGGTTTTCATCGCGATACCACGGAGCGCTGATGATATTCGGCAACGCGCCGACCAGCGTGACCGTGCACACATACACCAGTGCGACCAGCAGGAATGCGGCCGTCAACGCAATCACGTCACGCAGGCGATCGTTGCGACGAAGTCGAGATGATTCGGACGACGCGGACGCGGCATCAGTGGCGTTGGAGTGCGACGCAGGTGGCGGACAGGAAACGGAAACCGCAATATCAGAAGTCGAAGCATCAACATCGACATCAGCAGAAGCCACGGGAACCACAGTGGAAGCAGCCGACGAAAACGAATCCGAAGCACGCGCAGCCGCGCGGCGGGAAGCGCAAACGAAAGCGGCCGCAGTTCCCGCAATCAGCAACAGTGCGAACAGAATCGCAGGAAAACCGTCAAGCCCATCCGTGAGACAGAACGAAATCGACTCCCACAAATTCTTGGACGGCTGATGGCTATGGAACCAGGAATCGGGATTCGCCCAACGGTCCGATTTGAACGACGTCAGCATCAACGCCACAAACGCCACCGCACCGACGCACATGGCAATGAACGCGCCAAGAATCAGCTTCCACGGCAAGCGCAGCACAATGAACGGCACCAAAATCAGAGCATACGTGAATGCGATACGCGGGTGCGCAACCAAGCAAACCACGCCTGCGACAGCAGTGATCGCAAGCCATTTTGCTATATGCTCGCGCGCGGCGATCGCATCGAACAAGCGCAATGTGGCGGCGATGAGGAACGGCAGCAGCGACGTGGCGAAACCGAATGCGATCAGCGGACCGGCATTCAGCAGTCCGTACGGGTGGCACACCGAGCTGACGGCAAGCACCGGCACGAACAGTCCAATCAGATTCCGCAGAACGAAAGTAGCGTCGGAAGCAGCGTCATATTGCCGATTGCCGGCTGACGGAACCTGCTGATTCGAGATATTCGACGATTCAGATACGGACGACGATTCAGGCGTAGACGATGCTTGAGAAATACGTGAAATTGGATTGGAAATTGGATTACCGCGATTCCAACGTTGCAGGAAATACCTGCATAATACCAGCATTCCGGCAGGGAAAATCACGCCCGAAGCAATGATCCACGTGATATTGAATGCCGCGTAGATCGAACATTGCACGCCGAACAGCGCCGCGATCTTAATCACAAGGTAAGCACAGATGTGAAACAACGGCGGATAAAACGAATCATGCGGCCACAAATGCAGAGCCGCCCCCAATCCCTCGTCAAGCAGACGGTGAATGAAATAGTAATGCGCGGGGGCATCGCTGCTGACGATCGGCGTATTCCACACCGTGGAGGGGAACCACGCAATCACCAGGCATAGTGCGGACGCGACGCCGATAATCGACGTAAGCCACGGCAATAACGCGTGACGCGATGCAGGACGCAGCATCGCGTGGCACCGCTGCAGGCCATGTTTCTGCCCGGACGGACCGCCCTTGGCCGAATCATTCCTGGCTGGACCATTCGTAGCCGAACCATCCTTGGCCGAGCCATTCTGCCGAGCCTGAGTCTGCACATAAGCCTGCACATGAGTTCGCGCACGAGCCTGAGCCGAGCCACAATCGCCCGACACGGAACCGGTATTCGTAATCTGTTCGGAAGTCATCGATTCCATCGTAGCGAGTGCCGCAACCATGCTCAACGCTTATTCTCTGGAATCACTTTTCAGGAATCATTCAGACTTCATGCAGGGGTATAACAGTGTTGCGCAAGAAAACAATCACGTTGGAAGCCCAAGATGATTGCACGGGACGCACCATGCGCTACGGGCCTGCCTTGCTGCGGAGCGCGCGTCCCGGCCAACGCTGACGTCGGCATGCGCCGGCGCGCTATAACAGAGAACTGGAGAAGTACCGCATGTTCGTTCTCAAGAACGCATGGGCGGCGCTTGGTCGCGTCAAATGGCGCACCGCGCTGATCGCCCTACTCGCACTACTGGTGTCTTTCTCGGCTGCCGTGGACTTGGCAGTGATTCGAGCCGACGACACCGCCAATAATGAAACATACCAGTCGCAAAAAGCCACGGCGGTGATTCGGCCGAACGCGCAAACACAAGCCAAGCGCGACGGTGCCGATTCCAGCTATACCGACAAGTATTTGACGTGGGAAAAGTACAGCACGTATGCAACGGCCGCACAGAGCAACAACGTGACCTTCAATTACACGTTGGCAACATCGGTGCCGGTGCGCGAAAGCAAGTCGTTGCAGGCGATCGCCGCGAAAAACGACACCAGCGAAGACAAGACCGGCGGCAACCTGACCCTGCAGGCGTTCTACACGTTGGACGCCGCGAAAATCAACGACTACGGCTACTACAAGGTAGTCAAAGGCAAGCATCTGAGCTATAAGACGCAGAGCGACGGCGTACTCATTTCGCAGGCGCTGGCCGATAAGAACAATCTCAAGGTCGGAGACAAGGTGACGGTCGGCAATCCGTCGAAGGCTTCCGACACATACACGTTCACCGTGCGCGGCATTTACGAATACGACAGCGACGTGCCGGAAGGCAACGGATCCGACGCGAAATACGCAAAGGACAATCGTGAGAACGTGATCTACACGACGTATATCAACTTCGCCAAGAACGGGCTTGACACGACGGAGGCCACGGGATGGGCCATTCCGAATCTGAATATCATCTTCTCGCTGGCGAATCCTTCCACCTACAACACGTTCGTGCGCTTGGTGAAGAAGGCCAAGTTGGACACGAAGACGTACGAGATCACCTCGCCGTCGCTTACCGCTTACAAGAAGTCGATCGAGCCGCTTGATTCCGCCGCTTCGGCAGCGCGCATCATGCTGATTGCCGTGACGATTGTCGGTGGCATCGCTTTGCTGGCATTGATTGCATGTGCTGCGATTGGCGGCCGCCGCGATGAGATCGGCATGGCGATGATCACAGGTGTGACCAAGGGCCGTTTGGGATGGCAGTTCATGCTGGAAACGTTCATGATGACGGTTCCGGGTTGGATTGTCGGTTTGGTTGCGGGCGCGCTGTTGGCGAAGCCGATCGGCACCGCATGGGCCGGCGGGCAGGCTGTGTCGATGACGTCCGCTTCGGTGTGGAACGTGATCTGGTACGGCTTGGGCGCATGCCTGGTGCTTGGCATCGTGGCATTCGCGCGCGTGGCCTGCTTCAACCTGAACCAACTGTTTGAGGAACGCTCGGAGGTGAAGGCATGAGCGACAACATGAATGATAAGAACGAGAACCTCGACGAGACCGTGGTCGACGAGACTGCCGAGACCGCATCAAACGAGACCGTCGATGATGTTGCGACTGACGATATTGCAGCTGACGCATCTTCCGCTGATTCCATTGAATCCATCGATTTTGCGGTGGTATACGACGATGACAATGCAGATATCGAAATTGCCGCATCTGACGGCGCGGAAATTTCCGACGATGTAAACGATGGCGATACTGCAGTAGCTGCCGACGGCGATGCTGTGGTATCTACAGATAATGCAGATACCACCGAAGTTGCAGATGACGCTGCAACTGCTGCTGATACTGCGGATGGTTCGAATGTGGTCGCCAACAATGCGAATCAGGTGAGGGAAACGCTTGCCTTGCGTTCTTCCGACGAACCGACCGTGCTGGAATCGCATGAAATGGTGAAAGCCGATTCCGCAACCAGCGTCTCCTCACAGCTCGACCGCGAAATCAAGCATCATCGCAAGAAGGATGCGTTTTTCTTCAAAGCGAATCCGACGTTCGCACTCGATCATGTGACCGTGACCAATCGCAAGACCGGCCGCAATATTCTCGACGACCTATCGCTGTCGTTCCATGCGGGCGCCACGCATGCGGTGCTCGTGGACGCGGAGGATCGCGAACAGCATCAGGCGTTGCTGGCCACCATGGTCGGCATGGTACGCACGGACCGCGGCAACGTGATGCACAAAAGCACCAACCTGAGCGACGTCGAACCGGTCGAAATGTTGGGACACCGCATCGGATTCATTCCGCAACGTTTCGCTTTCCGCCCCGACCTCGACGCGGAAAGCAATGTACTGTACGCCATGGATGCGTCGAACCGCAACTTCCTCAAGCCGAAGCCTGTGATCGCCCGCGAACTGCTCAAGCGCGTGGGCTTCGACGAAGTGACGTCCGGCCTGGCAGTCGGCGAAGTAAGCGAACTGAACCAGCGCCGCGTGGCCATCGCTCGTGCGCTGAGCTGCGAGGCTGAAGTGATCATCGCCGACGAGCCGACCGCTGGATTGGATGCCGACGATGCGGCCGTGGTGTTGGATCTGTTGAAGAAGTTCAAGCGCGATGCCGACCGCAAGCGCGCCATCATCGTGGTGACCACCAATCCGGAGATCGCCGATGCGATGGAGCACAGCGTGGAACTCGACTAGCCGCCTAGTGCAACGGGCGCACGAACATAGACTCTTCCGTGCGCCCATAGGTAAGCCCTTTGGAATTCTGGTTTTAGCCAAATTCCAAAGGGCTTGCGTGTTCTGGAAACGGTCTGCCCTACTCGACGATACGCATGTGGTACTGCTCGGCGAGCGGCGTGACGTCAAGCACGCCGTATCGTTCGAGCAGCCGCAGCCATTCGCGCCTGTTACTTTCGCCGAAACGGGCCGCCTTGCGCGCATAGGCTTCGGCCGTCAGGAACTTCGGCGGAATCGACTTGCTGTTGTACTTATCGGCCACCATCACCACTTCCTGCTCAAGATTCATGGGCACATAGTCAGCCGGAGGCAGCGGCAATCCTTGCGATTCCACCGCTTCTTTGGTGAGTCCCACACCGGTGTGGTTGCGAGCGAACTGCGCGATCGACTCGTCAACACCCTCATTCAACAAATATTCGTAGCCTTTAAGCCCATGCCGCACGTAATTCGGACCGTCGAATTTCAGCGGTCCACCGTCGGAACCGTCTTGCTTGAGCAGAAAATACGTGCCGATATCATGCAGCAGACCACCGATCACCACCAGATGCTCGTCGATCAGCCTCGGCGGAACGGTCCCGCCCGTAAGCCCGTCCGATGATGGAATGGAAGGGATGCGAAGCATACCGAACGATTCGCTTCCATTGCCGTCTTGCGTAAGCCTAAGGCCGAAATCGCCCGCTTTTTCAGGGGCATCGTCCGGTAGTGTGCAGCGGCGGGTGAACAGTGCATTCTGCCTGCGTGCCATGCGACGTGCGATGTCGGCGACGACTACGCAATGTCCGTGAATCAAATCGTATGCGGCTTGCGATTGCGCGATTTTTCGATGCAGTTCGTCAACTTGGGCGAGTGTAGGAATATATCCGGTTGTCATACCGCCTATCTTAGGCGCTGTATGACGATTGCCGCATGCTGAATCCGGTCGAAAAAACTGGAAATCCCCGATGAAAGTTTCAGCCGAAAAATTCCGAAATACGGATTTCAGATGGAACGCACGCGGAATGCGCCGGTACGGTTGGAAGCAACGATCATCTGATTGTTTTCCAAACGAGTCCAGCCATCTTCGGCACACTGATCGAAACCGGAGCTGGCCACAACCACGCCCTTCGGCTGGCCTGCAGCCTGATCCGCTTCGGATTCACCGAGCGTACGATAGCGCATCACACGATAGTCATGCGCCTGGTCGCCACGGCCGTACTGGTCATAGATTTCCACAATGCGCTTGGACGTGACCTCACGACCGGCCGCGCACAGAGCGATGAATTGGTCTTGGCTCTGGATCATGCAGTTGTAGCTGGACTTCGGATAGCTTTTGCGCAGTTCACGCACCGCCTGCGCGACCGCCTCGTCGAGTGCGAAACCAAAACCGATGTACTGCAGGATCACTGCGAAGAAAATGGCGGAATCGGAACGTCCGCCAGTGGACTGCACGATGTTGGGATCGACCGGGAACGCGCGGTTGGTGATGATGTTGCGACCCTGATCGTCGGAAATATCGCCATTGTGGATGAAGCTCAATCCGTTGGCGTAGAACGGCTGCTGGTTCTCGAGAATCAACGGCAGGTTCGAGCTGGCCAAACGCAGGTGCCACAGGCCTCCACGAGCCGGAGTGTTCGCAAGCTCGTCGAAAATCGGATCATGTCGGGCTGCGATCGTGTTCTTGTAGACGGCGGTACCGGTTTCCGGGGTGGGAGCGCCACCGTCACGCAGGTACGGCGACTCGCTCGGCACGGTGACCAGCGCGGAGCCCCAGCCATCGTTGTGGATTTCGCTCAGATTCCGGAAATCGCGTACGGCCTGCATGCCGAGCACGCCATTGAGACTGGTGTTGCTTCCGGCTGCCGCGAATCCAAGTAATCTGCACATGGTTGATTACTCTACAGGGCTTGTAATGCAACGCGCGCATATGGCTATCGACATTGCTTATAGCGTGCGAAAAACAGCGTGATTCCAACGATTCTTCGAGATAAGACCATGCAAAAACCTACAAAATGCCCTACGAAAACGGGCTGCGCGACGATGGCAGATACGATCGCCATCATCACGCAGCCCGTTTCACGGCTTGTTTCACACACGCTTTAGCCGCGGAGGACGCTGAGTCGCGAGGAACAGCGGCTGTATCTCAATCAGCGGATTGTAAGGCGCAAGGCCGAACCATTTGACCGGAGATCCCGCAAAATGACGAATCGCATACTTGACTTCCAAAGAAATCGCGCCACGCTGCGACACCTTCGACTCAGGCATAAGCGCCTTGTGTATCAGCACATATCGAATCGGACCGATATTCGGATCAGCATCAAGCTTCGGATAGCGGCTTTCCTGCCTCGGCAGATCCCCCGACTTCGACAAATCGTTCATGATCTGATGAATGTAAGCTGGAATCGACTGAGAAACCTTGAAACCAAGCCGAATGCGAACACGGAACATATAATCCGTACCGAAATTCTCAACCGAATACTCGCGGGTGAACGGCTCATCGGCAGTCTCGACGGAAACAGCCCACCAAGCGCGGGCACGTTTTGGATGGTCGGCGAAAATCGAGAAGAAGATATCGGTATCGATACGCTTCGTCTCCGGATCCGACGTGAGATAGACGATATTGTCGGCAAAATACGGAATCGTATCGTCATCATGCAACCGCTTCAGCACCGGTAGGCATTCGGCGGGCTGCATATGGCGACGCTGCGCACGTTCCAGCTTCGTGCCTTCGTTCCACGTGTACATAACCAGCAGAATCGCGAAGGTAAGCAGCATCGTGAACCAACCACCATGCAGGAACTTCGCCATGGAAGCGAAGAAGAACATGAATTGGATCGCAAGGAACAGCACGGTGAATACGACCGCTCCGATACGACGCCCCGAATGCCAGATGTAGACGGCAAGCAGAATGGTGGTAGTGATCATGGTGATGGTCAACGCCAGACCATACGCCGCGGAAATATGCTCGGAATCACGGAATAGCGCCAAAACCAACAGCGTGGAAACGCAAAGCACCGCATTGACCACAGGAATGTACAGCTGGCCGCGGGTACGGGCCGGGTAACGGACCTGAAGATGCGGCATCCAGTTCAGATGGGTGGCTTCAGACACCATCGTGAACGCGCCGGTGATCAACGCCTGCGATGCGATAACGCCCGCGACCACGGAAAGCACGACGGCCACGTAACGCACGCTGGGCGTCATCATTTCGAAGAACGGATTCAAACCGTGCGTGCGGATGTAAGCCGAATCATCCCAATGATTGAGCATCCATGCGCCTTGGCCGAAATAACAGAGCACAAGCGCGATTTTGATGAACGGCCACGTGAAATAGATGTTGCCACGGCCAACATGACCCATGTCGGAATAAAGCGCTTCGGCACCGGTGGTTGACAGGAACACCGTACCCATGATGGCAAGCCCGGCGGCATTATGGCTGCTGAACAGGAATCTGACACCGTACACGGGGTTGAGCGCCGCGAACACGCTCCAATACTGACTGAGGTTCGCCAAGCCGACAACCGCCAGGAACGAGAACCAGACAAGCACGACCGAACCGAACGCCTTGCCGATACGCTCGGTGCCACGCGACTGCACAGAGAACAGCATCAGAATGATGGCCGCGGTGATCATCAGGGTCAGCTGCTTGTTTTCAGTGAAAAGTTTTTCAAAAGCTGGTAGCGTCTCCAAGCCTTCGACTGCCGAGCTGATGGACACAGCCGGGGTGAGTACGGAATCGGCGAGGAACGCGGCGCCGCCGAGCATGGCAGGAATCGCAAGCCATGCACCGTACTTTCGAACCAACGAGTACAGCGCGAAAATGCCGCCTTCGCCCTTGTTGTCGATACGCATGGCAATCAGCACGTATTTGACGGTGGTGATAAGCGTGATTGACCAGAACACCAACGAAAGCACGCCGAGCACGGCTTCGCGGTCGGCATGCGCAAGTCCGCCCTGCCCGTTGAGGAACGTCTGCATGGTGTACAGCGGCGAGGTGCCGATATCGCCATATACCACGCCCAACGCCACGATCGCCATGGCGGGCGTGATTCTGTTTGGACCGGATTGCAGACGGCTCCACCAACGACCGACGGGACCCTTGCTGGCCACCTGGTCAAGTTTGGCGGCCTCCTGCTGTTTCTCCTCGTGCTGCTTGATCAGCACCTGTCGCTCTTCCTTAGTCAGCACCTTGTGCGAAACCTTCGGCGCCTGCGTGTATGTGGCTGCGTGAAACAGCGGCTCATCCTCGTTTGGCTCGTTAGCCATAACGCTACCTCCAAGTGGCGGGCCTTCCAACCCACCCCCCAAAATAAAAGCAAAAAGG
>OOAZ01002347.1_pt1 | contig 10223 bp, 12 predicted proteins | sample 1671221 | NCBI WGS metagenome assembly OOAZ01 (sample SAMN06348134, study PRJEB24527) | human gut metagenome | biome: human gut; feature: ankylosing spondylitis patient; material: feces | host: Homo sapiens | place: China | collected 2015-10
AAAGACAAAAGAAAAAATCCGGTAGGTTTCCCTACTGGATTTTGGAGCTAGAGATGGGAATTGAACCCACGACCTATTGATTACGAGGCAATTATTCTACCACTGAACTACTCTAGCATAATATCACTAAACTATTCTAGCACAATATCACTGAACTACTCAAGTACAATATGTGATTAATTATATGTTTAAGTACAAATACTAATAATTATTTAACACTAGGCAACATAAATAATATAAGCTTTCCTCACTATTTTGTCAATATATAGAAAGATATTAATATATTTGTTCAAGGAACAGTAAAACTTATTCACTAAAAGTGAAAATTATGTAATATTAAAATAGCTGAAATCTAATACTAAAATAGGGGTGTTGTTATGGCAAATAAAAATCTAGGTAATTTATTAAAAATCTACCGTAAAAATTCTTTACTTACTCAGCAACAGGTTGCTGACGCTTTAAACATAAATCGTACAACCTATACTTATTACGAAACCGGTAAGACAGAACCATCTATTGATACCTTACACAAGCTTATCAAGATTTTCGGTATCACATATGATGATTTATTACCATCAGAAAAGAACCCAAAGAGCATTAAGGATTCTTTCCTAAGAGCAAAGGGTGATGAGGCGATTTATAACCTAACTAAAGAGGAACAGCAGTTCATTATCTCTCTAAGAGCAATGAGTCCTGAAGAGAGAGAAGAATTTCTAAAGAATTTAAAATAATTTGTAATAATTATTTACAAATTATTTTTACTGTGTTATAATACACAAGATAGCTTAATCACGGATTATGGAGTATGCCACAATGTGGATTTCCTGTTTCCTTAACCTGTGAAAAAAGCGATAAATAATGAAAGGTGGAAAACACAATGCTAAAAGAAGAAAAGCTTGCTATTATGCAGGAATATGCTACTCACGAAGGCGACACAGGTTCTCCTGAAGTACAGATTGCACTTCTATCAAAGAGAATTAAGGATCTAACTGCTCATCTACAGCAGCATCCAAAGGATCATCACTCAAGAAGAGGTCTATACAAGATGATCGGTCAGAGAAAGAGCCTACTTAAGTATCTAAGAGACTTGGTATCCGTAAGTAATAGTAAAAATTTAGGGCGAAGGGTTTTCCCTTTGCCCTTGTTTTGATAAAAAAACTTTTTTGCAATAAGTAGTTACAGGATTTTCCAAGTGCATTTAGCAGTAAAACGAACACATATTTATCCTTTTATTTATATTTTTATGTGGTGGTTTTATTGCTAAAACCGAAAATCCTGTAAACAAAATTTATTTATAGGAGGTATTGCAAATATGAACAAAGCAATGGTATTTGATAAGTACAGAAAATTTGAAACAGAATTTGCAGGCAGACCACTGGTTGTTGAAACAGGTAAGATGACTCAGCTAGCTAACGGTGCTTGTCTTGTAAGATATGGCGAAACAGTTGTACATGTTGCTTGTACTGCTTCTGAAAAGCCAAGAGAAGGAGTTGACTTCTTCCCACTATCTGTTGATTATGAAGAAAAAATGTATTCAGTAGGTAAGATTCCCGGTTCTTACCTAAAGAGAGAAGGCAGACCTTCAGAAAAGGCTATCCTTACTTCTCGTGTAATTGACAGACCAATCAGACCTCTATTCCCTAAGGATATGAGAAATGACTGTTCAATCGTATGTACAGTAATGTCAGTTGACCCGGATTGTCAGCCTGAAATTGCTGCTATGATTGGTACTTCAATTGCTATTTCAATTTCTGATGTTCCTTGGAACGGTCCTGTTTCTTCTTGTTCAGTAGGTTTAGTTGATGGCGAAATCGTTATTAACCCAACACTTGAACAGAGAGCAGTTTCTGATATGGCAACAACAGTTGCTTCAACATCAGAAAGAATTGCTATGATTGAAGCCGGTGCAAACTGTGTTGATGATGACACAATGTACAAGGCTATTATGGCAGGTCACGAGGCTAACCAGCCAATTATTCAGTTCATCAAGAACATTCAGGAAGAAATCGGTAAGCCAAAGTTTGACTATCCATCAAATGAACCTGATCACGATATGTTTGAAGCAATTTACAACTTTGCTGAAGCTGATGTTAAGGTTGCTATGGATACAGACGATAAGAACATTCGTGACGAAAGACTACTTCCAATCTATGATGCAGTTCACGAAAAGTTTGATGAAATCTATCCTGAACAAGAAGCAAAGATTGACGAATGTATGTACAAAACTCAAAAGACAATCGTAAGAAGATGGCTACTTGACGAACAGAAGAGAGTTGACGGCAGAGGCATGGACGATATTAGACCACTAGCTTCTGAAGTTGGTATTCTTCCAAGAGTTCACGGTTCAGGTATGTTCACAAGAGGACAAACTCAGGTTCTTACAGTTGCTACTTTAGGTTCTGTTTCTGAACAGCAGTATCTTGACGGTATTGATGAAGAAGAAACAAAGAGATATATCCACCATTACAACTTCCCTAGCTACTCAGTTGGCGAAACAAAGCCAAGCAGAGGCCCGGGCAGAAGAGAAATCGGTCACGGTGCTTTAGCAGAAAGAGCATTAAAGCCTGTTATTCCATCAGTTGAAGAATTCCCATACACACTAAGACTTGTATCAGAAATTCTTTCTTCTAACGGTTCAACTTCTCAGGGTTCAATCTGTGGTTCAACACTGGCACTTATGGATGCAGGTGTTCCAATCAAAGCTCCTGTAGCAGGTATTTCTTGTGGTCTTATTACTGAAGGCGAACGCTGGATGACAATGGTTGACATTCAGGGTGTTGAAGACTTCTTCGGCGATATGGACTTTAAGGTAGCCGGTACTAAGGACGGTATCACAGCTATTCAGATGGACCTTAAGATTTCAGGTCTACTACCTGAAATGGTTAAGGAAGCTCTAGCAAAGACTCACAAAGCAAGAAACTACATTCTTGACGAAGTTATGCTAAAGGCTATTCCTGAACCAAGACATGAACTAAGCAAGTATGCTCCTAAGATGTTCACTACTCAGATTCCTGCAGACAAGATTTCTGAAGTTATCGGTAAGAGTGGTAAGGTTATTAAGGAAATTCAGGCTGAATGTGAAGTTAAGGTTGACATTACAGAAGAAGGCGAAAGTGCAAATGTATTTGTTGCCGGTATTGATACAGAAAAGTGCCAGAAGGCTCTTTCAATCATTGAAATGATTGCTAACGGCCCAGAAGTTGGTGCTATCTATATTGGTAAGGTAACAAGAATTATGGACTTTGGTGCATTTATTGAAATCGCTCCGGGTATGGAAGGCCTATGCCACATTAGTAAGCTGGATGTTAAGAGAACAGAAAAGGTTACTGATGTTGTTAATGTTGGTGATGTTATCAGAGTTAAGGTTGAAGAAATTGACGATAAGGGCAGACTAAATCTTTCAAGAAGAGCTGTTCTAATTGAAGTTGACGGTTTAACTCCTGAAAATACTCTTGAAGATAGACCAAGAAGACCTCATAACAATCACAACAGAAACGGCAGAAGATAATTTAATCTAAGCTAATAAATTAAGGGTTGAAGTTTTAAAACTTCAACCCTTTTCTGTTACCTAATTTTCTTTATTCCTACAATCTCTTCCCCATCAAATTGATAAATCAAATCCAATGACTTACTGTCCTTATCATAATGATACAGTTCACAAGGATACCACCAATTTGTATTAAGTTCAAGATAAACATAATAGTCATTGTTGTCATTAAATATTTTCATATTGATTTTATCATGCTTTACATTTTCAATTGCATCAAGAATATCATCCAGTACAGGTGTTATTTCTACTGTCTTTCCATTTTCGTCAGATAATTTACTTGGTGGCACAGGTTCATCATCATTATAGGAAGTGAAATAACTATAAGAATATATCTCAGCATTATCTATTTCAAAAGGTTCTATTGACTTTAAGTCAACATCAGTATCAAGGAAATTATCAATAGGATCATCTGAAGAGTAAATTCTGTAATAATTTTTCTCAATTGACTTATTATTTATAACATCACTTTTCAAAATATCAATATCATATTTATCAAGTACATCACCTTTATCTACAGTCACCACATCAATAATAGGTTGGTTTTTATCGGCAGCATCAACTATAAGATATAAGCCATAACCTGCTCCAACAACTACCGAAGCCAAGATTGTAACTACCATTAACCAAATGCCTATACTAATCAATATGTTTTTACATTTGCTATTTTTCATGTATTCACCCCATTTATATAAACATAAATATCAACCTTTGGGTAAAGTATATTCTATAATAATCCAATAGTCAATATCTATATATTATGGTGCTTCTTTTTCAGAAATCACTAACCATTCATTGTTATCATCTTTAGCAATAGAAAGTCTTACTGGTATATCAGCCGACCCTTCTACACATTCGCCTGTTGTTTTATCAATAACTTCTTTTGAATAGTCAAACCATAAGTAGCCAACATCATTATAAAGTTTAACTGTATTAAGGAAAAATTCAGCATTTACCTTATAATCACCTGGCTTTGTATTTTTATCCATATCATTATAACTTAAAACCCAAAGTTCACCAAACTTTTTCTTGGCTTCTTTCTCACTTCCCACAAAGTTTAAAGCCTTATTAATCTGTTTAACAAGTGGTTCAACTTCTTTTTCATCATCTGAGGAATAGCCTTTATTGTACTCAGAAGTTAATTCTTTTCCAAAGTATTTCTCCATACTGCTTTTTTCTCTTGTATTATTAATAAAAAACACAGTAAACACACCTATTACAATTACCAAAACAGCAATTACAGACACATTAATAATCTTCTTAATTTTCTTCTTTTTCTGTATTTTATTGATATTATCCCACACTTGATTTTCTGCTAAATCACTTATTTCGGTTTTAATGTCTTGTTTTGCAATCCAAAGTTCTTTCTTACAGTCATCACAAGTTTCACAATGGTTTTCAACAAACTTTTTGCTTCTTTACTTGCTATATTATCAGCTACTAAGGGAATTAAGTCCTTTACAATTTCACAATTTTTATCCAAAACTTAAACCTCCATTTCCTTAATCAACATATTTTTTCCACGATAAAATGTAACCCTTGCCCACACTTCACTTTTACTGAAGATTGTACCAATCTCAGCGAAGGAAAGTTCTGCAAATACTCTCAACACAAAAACTTCCTTATAGGGTTCTTTCAATGTGTGAAGATGCTTATGTATTTGAATTGCCATTTCTTTATCTGTTAATTTTGACTCAAAGTCATAGTCGTCAACAATATTTTCATTTTCTAAATTGATATTCCTTTTTCTCTTGTTGTAGTGCTTGTAATACAAATTCTTTGCAATTTCACAAAGCCAAGTTGAAGTATATCCCTTGTGCTGATAATTTTCGTAATACTCCAATGCTTTATAAAAGGTTTCTGCAGTTAGCTCCTCAGCCAATGAACTGTTCTTGCAAAGCTTTAACAAATAGCCATATACCAGCTTGTAATTTTCTTTATATATTTTTTCAAATGACAACCATCCTCACCTCACTTCCAACACTATAATCCTTTAATATGACTTTCGTTACAAATTTTTTTAATTTACACAAATACTATCCTTTATTTTTTCATAGGTCTTTTCACCGATACCGTAAACCTTTACAATATCTTTTTTATCTTTAAAAGCACCATACTTTTCTCTATAATTCACAATGGCATTGGCTTTAGTTTCACCAATCATTCTTATGGTGCAAAGTTCCTGTACTGATGCAGTATTTATATTTACAATTACTTTTTGGGTAGTTGTATAGGTCTTTTTATTCACATTTTGGTTGTAATATGTGGAAAACTCATTTTTAGCAGTAGCATTAATATTTTCAGTTTTTACAGTATGAGGTACAAAGTCAAAGAACACATTGACCAAAACAAGAACTGTAGCAAAGATAATTCCAACTATTACAATTAATTTTTCGGGAGATAACTTTTTCTTCATAAAAATCACCAATATAATTATACACTGCACCAAAAATTAATACAATTAATTAATTGACTTAATATGTGAAAAGATATAAAATTAAATGAGAATGGAGTGGAGTTATGACCAACAAATCAAAATATTTTATAACTATAATGTTCCTTGCCTTTATTGGGGTATTTGCTATACTATTTTGGGTTGTACCTAAAAGTGACTTTAGCCCAAAAGAAAAAAGATACTTACAGACTTTTCCGGAAGTTTCTGCAACAACACTAACTGACGGTTCTTTTGAAACTAAGTTTGAGGATTACATAAATGACCATATGGTTATGCGTGATGCATTTATGGGTATCAACAGTTACTCTAACTTGCTTGTACTTAACAACGGCAGTGATGGTGTTTATAAGTGCAAAAATGGCTACTTAATCAACAAACCTGCTACTAACGAAAGACTTGACCTTAACCTTTCTGTTGTATCTGATTTTCAGAAAAAGACAGGCATTGATACTTCTCTAATGATTGTACCGTCAACAGGTTACATAATGGATAATGTGCTACCACATATTCACGAAAAGTACAATGATGATGAATATTTCAGCACCATAAACAAGTATTGCAGTGAGAATAATCTTTCTAATATTGACCTTAGAAACACTTTTAAGGCCAACAAGGATAATACTCAGATTTACTACAAAACAGACCACCATTGGACTACTAAGGGTGCTTATTTAGCTTATAATCAGCTATGCAGTAAATGGAATATTAAACCTGCAACTAGGGACAAGTTCACTATTCAAACTGCCAATGACTTTTTAGGCACAACATACAACACATCAGGTTTTTGGCTAAATGAAAGTGATACTATCGAGATTTGGAACAACCTTAACAACAAGTCAACTTGTAGTATTACTGCAAACGGTATCACCACAAAGTACAACTCAATGTACTTTACAGACCAACTAAAGGGTGCTGACAAATATGCAGTATTCCTAAACGGTAACAACCCAGTTACTACAATTAAGAATCCTGATTGTAAAAACAACAAAAAGCTACTAATCATCAAAGATAGCTTTAGTCATTGTTTAGCACCATTCCTAAGCGAAAACTTTAGTGAAGTTACTTTGGTTGATATGAGATATTACAAAAAATCTGTCAGTGAAGAAATATGTTCAAAGACTAAATTTGACAAAGTTTTGGTTTGTATGGAACTTGACAACTTCCTAGCTGACAAGGACTTTGCATTCCTTGAATGATTTATTTTAAGTGAATTTCGACTTAATAACCACATAATTAAACGGCTATAATCACAAGTTATAGCCGTTATTTTTATGAAAATTTTCTTATGAAAATGCAATAATTGCATTGATAGGTTTTTCATTTTTCCCTACAATTTTATATAGTCATTTCCCCGTAATGACTAAAAAATATAAGGAGGAAAATATGGATATAAAACACCAATCAATCATTCTTGATGTAAACAAGGCAAATATTTTGCCAAATATTATTGCACATCAAGGTGATCAAAAAACAAGATTCATTGATGTAACACTAACAATGTCCGGTGAAGAACTAATCCTAAATGATAGCTACAGAGCCATTCTTAAAGCCTCAAACAATGGTGAAGTAAAGGCTATTAATGACTGTGAAATTGATTTAGAGCAGAACATTATTATTGTTGAATTAACAAGTACAATGCTTGATACTGCCGGTTTCCTAAATTGTGAAATAACAGTAGTGGATGAAGATAAATACATAACTTCACAGAACTTTCTTGTGGAAGTTTCTCTCAGCACAGTAAGTGATGAAGATGAAATTGAAACTTCAAAGGAATACGGTACACTGGTTAGACTTATGAATGAAGTATCTAAAATTGAAAGTGATGCAAAGGTAGTTAAGGATATAATCAGCCACCTAGCTGAAATTACAGATATTGATGCACTTGTAAATAGCAAGGCTGATAAGGGAACTGTTGAAAAAGAGTTAGCTAAGAAAGCTGACACAACAGACCTTGATACAAAGGAAAATATATCTAACAAAATTGATACAATCAACTTTCCCAGCACAACCTACTATCCATCAAGTAAAGCAGTATGGGACTATGTAAATTCTAAAATTTCAACACTAATCAATGATATTGAAAATCTGAAAAATAACAAAGTTAATATTACTGACTTTAACATTTTTAAGGACTCTACAAACAGCAATATTTCTACAAATTCAACTAATATTGAAAATCTCAAAAATGAATTAGCTGAGAAAAATAAAAAGATTAATGACCTCTCAATTAAAGTCACAACGGATAAAGCCGGTAATACCACTATTAGTGATAGTAGTAACAACAATATTGTTGGATTAAATATGTATGGTAAAACAACTCAAAGTACAACACCTACACCAACCAATCCCGTTGCTATTAAGGATATTAACAATCCTAAAATTACTGTTACAAATGATAGTGATAGTCAAAGTATTAATATTCAATGCACATTAAGAGGTATAGGAAATGTGTGTGATACTCTAACAGTAAATAGCGATGGCACAGGTTACATAACACAAAGATTATTTGCTGAAAGAATCACTTCACAGAGAAAGTCAACCAGCTACGAATGGAATTATTCAAAAGCAACCCATAGATTTTTCAGAAACGACTATTCATATTCATTTGATGTGAAAGACAACAAGCCTTTAATTTTGTGTAGTCACCTTGATGTAGGAGAAAATGAAAAGAATACTGATTTTGATAATTCAATAGGTTGGATAAATGTTGGTGGTGTTGGAATTGCAATCAGAATGACTGAATTTGATGGTGATATTGCAAAATTTAAAAAGTGGCTTGATGACAATGAAGTGTATGTTGTAGCACCACGGTCAAAACCCATTACCCTTAATTTGTCAAAAGATGAAGTAGATAAAATACTGTCACTTCATACCTATAATCCAAGTACAACAATTGTTGCCGATACTGATTTTGAAGCAACTTATATTGCCGATACAAGGAAATACATAGACAGTAAAGTCAGCTAAAAATCACTACTACAATAATATTTCATAAAATGTAATACCATTGGAACAGAAAAATCAAGAATAAAAAGTTCCCATTTTATCAAAAACATCCTGTATGGGAACACAAGTAAAAATATAAAGAAGGGATTTTATGAGTGGAGAAGTAGTTGTTGCTTTGATAACACTTTTAGGTTCGGCTATCGGTACAATCGGTGGTATTTTTGCAACAAACAAAATGACTGCTTACAGAATAGAACAGCTAGAGAAAAAGGTTGACAAACACAACCAAGTAGTTGAAAGAATGTACGAAGCAGAAAAAAATATTTCTGTCATTTCGGAAGAAATCAAAAATGTAAATCATAGAATAGAAGAACTAGAACATTAGGAGGAATATATTTGAAAAATTTTAAACAATGGCTAAAGTGTGCTACTGTCAGAGCCGTAAAAACTATAGCACAAACTGCAGTTTCTACCATTGGTGTTACTGCAATGTTGGATGAAGTAAACTGGGTTGCAGTAGTTTCTGCTTCCCTACTTTCGGGAATTTTATCTATGCTTACTTCAATCTCAGGATTACCGGAAGTAAAGGAGAACAATACTAATGCAAAAGGCAATTGATGTTAGCAAGTGGAACGGTGACATTGACTACACCGGTGTAAAATCAATAGGTATTAACAATGTAATTATTCAATGTGGTTACGGAATGGAAAGTAATCAGAAAGACCCATATTTTGATAAAAATTATAGAAAAGCAAAAGAAAATAAAATGCGTGTTGGTGTGTATCACTACAGTTATGCAAAATCAGTTAATGAAGCAAGGAAAGAGGCAAATACCTGCCTAAAATGGATTAAAGGTAAGGACCTTGACTTACCGATTTATATAGATATGGAAGAAGAGAATTTGACCTATTTAGGCAAAGAAATTCTAACTAAAATTGCAATTGAATTTTGCAAAGTAATTGAAAAATCCGGATATAATGCCGGTGTATATGCCAATGCAAACTGGTTCAAGAATTATTTAAATTATAATGAAATCAAGAAAAATTACAGCATTTGGCTTGCACAATATGGCAATACACTTCGCAAGGTAAAATCAGAAAAAATGCAAGTAGCTTTGATATGAACTATATCTATAAAAATCCTGTTATTTATGTAACAGTGAAGAAGAAAACAGGACTTTATAAATATGGATACAGAGATTATATTACCGGAACAAGTAAAGTAAAAAGAACTGTTGAGAAAGGAACAAAGCTAAAATGGATTTATGACGATATG
>OOAZ01002351.1_pt1 | contig 10206 bp, 9 predicted proteins | sample 1671221 | NCBI WGS metagenome assembly OOAZ01 (sample SAMN06348134, study PRJEB24527) | human gut metagenome | biome: human gut; feature: ankylosing spondylitis patient; material: feces | host: Homo sapiens | place: China | collected 2015-10
TGATGCAGAGTGCGACCGAGGAGAATCAGATTCCGGTTGTATTTTCCGCAGTGTCTGATCCTGTAGGAAGCGGCCTTGTAGAGGATCTGGATGCACCTGGAGCAAACATTACAGGTACAAGCGATTATCTGGATACAGCATCCATCATGAAACTGATCCAGGCAGTGAACCCGGATGTAAAGAAAATCGGACTTTTATACGATATCGGACAGGATTCTTCTACAACAGCCATCCAGGAAGCCAAGGATTATCTGGATAAAGAAGGCATCGAATATGTAGAGCGTACAGGTACCACAACAGATGAGGTACAGCTTGCAGCAGATGCACTGGTGGCAGATGGCGTAGATGCAGTATTCACACCAACTGACAACACAATTATGACAGCAGAGCTTTCTATCTATGAGAAATTCATTGATGCAGGTATCCCACAGTATACAGGAGCTGACTCCTTTGCACTAAACGGTGCATTTGTTGGATATGGTGTTGATTATGCAAACCTTGGACAAAAGACAGCAGATATGATCGCAGACATCCTTATGAATGATGCAGATCCTGCAACAACATCTGTTGAAACTTTTGATAATGGTACTGCAACAGTAAACACAGAAACCTGCGAGGGACTTGGACTTGATCTTGAAACTGTTAAAAAAGATTTCGAGCCGTTATGCACACAGGTAAATGAGATCGTTACAGCAGAGAGCTTTGATGATGTAGAGAAATAATAAGGATATTCGGACAGCATTTTGAATAAATTCAGAATAAGTTCTGGGTTTATGGAATCCATTGTGCCGGTTGAAAAGACTGATATATTTTCTGAATTAAAATGAACAGCAGCAGATATTTTCTGTTGCTGTTCATTGAATGTAATAAAATAAATACAAATTGGAGGAAATCATCGTGACTATTGCGACTATACTCTCTCTTGGAGAGACCGCACTGAAACTTGGCCTGATCTGTTCATTGACAGTTCTTGCCCTGTTTCTCAGTTATTCCATGCTGAATGTCTGTGACCTTTCCACTGATGGCTGTTTCACACTGGGAGCAGCAGTGGGAGCAGCAGTGGCAGTCAGCGGACATCCTTTTTTATCAATTTTTGCAGCTATGGCTGCAGGTATATGCTCGGGCTTTGTGACAGCCATACTTCAGACAAAACTGGGCGTTGACAGCCTTCTTGCAGGAATTATTGTTAATACGGCTCTTTATTCTGTGAATATTGCAGTGATGGGAGGTTCTTCCCTGATCAATATGAACAGAACAGAGACGGTATTTTCCATGATGAAAGAAACATTGAAAAGTACACCGCTGAAAGGAAAAGGAGATATTGTAGTTGCTTTCATTGCAGTAGCCATTGTGATTGTCTTCCTTGTATTTTTCTTAAGGACAAGACTTGGTCTGGCAATCAGGGCAACAGGAAATAATGCAGATATGGTAAAATCCTCATCTATTAATCCGGTATTTACTACGATTGTAGGTCTCTGTGTTGCCAACTCCTTTACAGCGCTTTCCGGATGCCTTCTGTCTCAGTCACAGAAATCTGTAGATATCAATATCGGACAGGGAATGGTTACTATTGCACTTGCTTCTCTGCTGATCGGTGGTACGATCCTTGGCAGAGGCGGAATTTTCGTGAGAGCTGTTGGCATGGTACTTGGATCTTTTATTTTCCGTCTGGTATATACCGTCGCACTGAGATTCAACATGCCGGCATTTATGCTGAAACTGGTATCTTCTGTGATCGTTGTGCTGGCTATTTCAGGCCCATATTTGAAAAAACAGTGGCCGCAGATTAAGAGAAGAATGACTCACAGGAAGGGAGTACAGTGATTTATGCTGAAGATTGAACATATTTCCAAGACTTTTAATCCGGGTACGGTAAACGAGAAACAGGCCATCAGAGATTTATCCCTGAATTTGGAGAAGGGCGATTTTGCAACGATCATCGGTTCCAATGGAGCTGGTAAATCCACTCTGTTTAATGCAATCTGTGGAGATTTTCTTACAGATTCCGGTGTGATCATGCTGGATGGACAGGATATTACTTTTATGCCCCAGCATGTACGTGCAAAGACCATCGGTCGCCTGTATCAGGATCCTATGAGAGGAACTGCACCCGGAATGACCATAGAAGAGAATCTGGCGCTTGCAGCAGGGAAAGGCGGATGGCTTTCCCATGTGTCCAGACAGGAGAAAGAGCGATTCCATGAAGAGCTGAAACTTCTGGATATAGGACTTGAGAAACGTATGACTCAGCCGGTAGGACTTCTCTCCGGTGGACAGAGACAGGCGCTGACACTTCTCATGGCAACCATGAATCCACCCAAGCTTCTGCTTCTGGATGAGCATACAGCAGCCCTTGACCCGGGAACAGCAGAGAAGGTGCTGAATCTTACGAAACGGATCGTGGAGGAGCATCAGCTTACCTGTCTGATGATCACCCACAATATGCAGTCAGCCCTTGATCTGGGAAATCGTATTCTGATGATGGATTCCGGAGATATTGTGCTGGATATCCATGAAGAAGAAAAGAAAGGCCTGACAGTGGAAGGTCTTCTGGAGAAGTTTAAGACAGGTGCCGGTAAGATGCTGGATAATGACCGTATTCTTCTTTCCGGAGAGAAGTAATTATAAAAATAACATGTAATTGTAAATGAAAGAACCATTATATACAGAAGTTATAGTTGTTGCCTGAAGCATACAGCCATGTTTTCTGATATAATGGTTCTTTTTGTCTGGTAGCGACTCTATTGCTTGCTGTAATTTGCAGAAGGTTCCTGCTCTGGTTTGAGTGTGATAAGTTTGCTCCCAACCGCTGCTGCGATGAATATCCAGATAAACATTTTAACCGGGAAGCAGAGGAAGAGAAGCATGGTTACTGCCAGTGGCTTTTTCATAATTCCGCCCAGAAGTGACGCAGTAACGATTGCAGCTCCAAATACCACATGTCCCCCGTCTGGCCCGCAGGTCAGCATTGCCATGCCGTATCCCATACATACTCCGGCAAAGATGACAGGGAAGAAATGTCCTCCCTTTAAACCGAACTGAATACACAGATTTGTCAGCAGAAGTTTGAAAAACGCGATAGCAATAAGTGCCAGCGGCAGATAGGAGGTGTAAGTTTTCATAAGTGTTCCCATCTGCTCTTCGCCGGAAAACATAAGTACAGGTAAGAATGAACCTGTGATTCCAAGGCATAAACCTGCAAAAATCTCTCGGACAACTGCCGGGAATCTGTTGGAAATATTTCCGGTCAGCTTGTGTGTTGCCTGATAGAAGTATGCCAGGATAAGACCGCACAAAATATACAGAATCATAAGCAGATAGTCTTTTCTCTGGATTTCCACCATATCAAAGGATGGAAATCCGGAAAGCCCTGCACCAAAAAGTGCAGATAAACTTGCATAAATACCAGTGCCTGCAGCCAGCGCGATTCCGTAAATAAATAATTTAGAACCCTTTGTTAAGGCTGCAAGGTCTTCCTCAGAGGTTTCTTCTACTTCGAAAATGCCGAACAGAGGTGCATGAAACAGCACACTCATGGAGACTGCGGCACCGATCTGCGAATAATTTCTGGTATTCTGTTTGGCAAACTTCAGATTGTCTCCGGCCCAGTAACATAAACCTACGATAATACCGGTAAGCCCGGCTTCGGGACCTACACTGCTTCCTATGAGTAATGGTAGCAGTGCTGCCACCATCATTACAAGCATGTTTTTGTATTCGTATCTTTTTTCTGTTCTGACTTTTTCCATAACGGTTTCCAGATCTTCGGGATAGTCTCCGAATATTTTTCGGAAAATACCGATAATTGCCGCACCGGCTACACAGATAAGAATCGTATAATAGGGAACAGAGGTTTTTCCGGGAAGCCATTTCCATAGAAATTCAGTTCCGACTGCCATTATTTTCAGCAGGATCCATACCAGTGCACCGGCAACAGCACCAATGAGTGCACAGAACAGCCACAATTCAAGCTGATTTTTTAAAGATACGTTTTTGGGGCTTTTTGTGTTATTCATATAGCCATAACCTTTTTGTCAACTTTCTGCCTTTCCGAAATTAATTCCAAGTACGATCATGTTGATACCCTGTATTAAAACAGAAAATGCGATCATATATCCTGCAGAGATCATGGTAAGTACAGGGTGGGTAAATGATACGATACTGACAATGACAGATAAAATACCACAGATAATGCTCAGGATTCCTTTTCCCTTAGAGGTGCTGTATGTCTTTATGCCGCCGACAATCTGGAAAATACCATAGATCAGGATGACAGCACCGACCATATAAGCTGCCATTACATCTGTAATGAATCTCTGGATACCGCTGAAAAGTAAAACAAGACCTGCAAGTCCTTCGAGAACACCGAGGATACATGCGCCGATTTCTTTCTTTTCTTTAGATAAAGAGAGAGCTACAAGTTCAATACCATTTACAAACAGAAGGATTCCCAGGATCCAACCGATAGAGAGAAAGGTTCTCATTGGTCTTACAAGAGTATAGATGCCTAATAATACAGTTAAAATTCCTGTGATCAGGATGATGATTTTTAACGTTTTGTTTTCTTTCATACGAGAATTCTCCTTTACATGTCATAAAGCTTTTGTGTTGCAGGTGAAACCGTTTTATACTATACTTCAATTAATTTCAGACAATAGATTATTTCATTGGAGGACAGGTACATGAAAAGAATTAAAGTATTAGGCAATGTATTAAAGCGGACTCGCGCAGATAAAATTATCATTGGTTTTATTGTGTTTATTTTTGCTATCGCAGCAGTGATCCAGTTGGTTGAACCAGACATTAACCGATACGGAGATGCACTGTGGTATTGCTATGCGGTGATCTCCACTGCCGGATTTGGCGATGTGGTTGCGGTTACTTTTATTGGAAAAATGTGTTCCGTTCTTCTGACGATCTATTCGCTTTTTGTAGTTGCCATTGCCACCGGGGTAGTGGTTAATTTCTACACCCAGATGGTGGAAATGCAGCGAAAAGAGACACTTGCCATGTTTATGAATCAGTTGGAAAGACTTCCTGAGCTTTCCAGAGAAGAACTGGAGAATATTTCCAGAAAAGTGCGCCAGTTTCGGTAGCTGTGGATCTTACTGATCTCTGGAAGAATGTTCTTCTTCCTGTTTGCTGCGTACCTGCGGGATCAGAGAAGCTGCCAGCTTTCCCTTTCCGCGGTTTCGCAGATACAGAATACCGATGACGGAAAATACTACTGCACCGATAAAGTTTACGATCAGATCTTTCATGGTATCAACAATACCAATATCAAGATAGCCTCCCAGATTCCAGGTCTCGCCGTTAACGACCAGAGACTGAACATCTACATGGATCGGAACATTTGCGCCGGTAGGATTCAGCTTCACAGAGTTGATGGCCGGTACGATCCAGTCCTTCTGCATATCCATTCCAAAAAACCAGTCCATGCTGAATTCAAAGAATTCCCACATAACACCAACAGTCATTGAAAAACAGAATGCAAAAAAAGCTACAAAATACGGTGACATTTTAATGGAAAACCTGTCACTGCGGTTAAAAAGATCGATCAGTGCAAATCCGATGGCAGCCATCAGAAAACCGTTAGTAGTATGTAAAATAGTATCCCAGATTGGAATTTTTACATAAAAGGCATTAATTTCGCCAAGAATTTCTGCTGAAAAGATAAAGATCAGAATGACTGTTTCCAGTCCCGGTGGTATTGTGACGTTCAGTTTCCTGTCCAGAAACTGGGGAACCATAAAAAGGATCAATGTTAAGATTCCCAGAAACATATTGTGGTAATTTCCCAGGAAAAACTGACGTACAACGGATAAGATTACCAGGGCGGTAAGTACCATCTGGATCTTTGTTCTGTTCTTTTTCAAACCTGAATTAGCTTTCATTTTTCTTTTCCTCCTTCCTTATTTTATATCCTTATCCTCACTGTTTTTATTTTAACATAAGTGAATTTAAACAACAAGAATTATATGATAATAAGCTGTTTCTGGGACTCGTGACAGAATTTTCTGCCGGTTTTCAGGCACAGAAGTTTTTCATATAAATTGGAAGAAAAAACAGTTTCAGATAAAATCTGATTACCTTCACTGTCCAAAAGATTTTGGGCGTCCGCAAGCTTGGTAATAAGAGGAATTCGGCTGTGCTGCTTGATCTGGCTTAGCAGCTCACTGCTTTCCCTGCAAAAACCAAGAACCCTGGCAAAGGGAATCTGTGTCGGCACAGTATGGATATTTAATATAATAACAAATGTTATATTTAAATTATTAGGTGTTAAAGATAAAGGTTTTAAAACAGCAACAGACTGGGAGAAGGACAGCAGAAGGTTCTGCTGATTTATGATTCTTCGTGCAAGATCCTCGGAAACATCCATATAGGAAGAAAGGCTTTCTACATTTTCCTTCATAAGGCAGTAAGAAAGAATAGAGTCCAGAGAATTTTCTGTGAGAAATTCACCGGAGTCCAGCGCCTTTTTGAAAACGTAAAAAGCATCTGGCGGAATCTGGGATGACAGTATATTGACAATTTTGTTATCCGAATTTCTGCCTGGATTATTTATGTCTGAGATTGCCTCTGGATGGCTGCTTCCCGAATCTTGAATAAGACTGCGTATAGCAGTTGCAGATGCAAAAAAATCAGTGGATGACTGTAAATCAGGGGAGGGGCTTGCTGAATCTCCTTCAGGGACAGTGGTTTCATGATACCCCATCCCTTCCCTGCGGAGGGTGACAGGGCGGATCCGGCTGTTCAGGCGGAGAAGTGCCTTACAGTATTCGATTCCCAGAATATTATTGGGAGTGCTCAGAATCTGTGTCACTTCATTTAACAGAGGAGTAAGGACTCCGTCAAAATCGTCACCGCTGAAGTTGCGTGGATTCTTAAAATATTCTGTCAGCGCCTGGCTTCTGGCAGCGGGAAAAGTCAGGCCTTCGCTTAAAAAGCTTTTCAGCAGCTTCTTATATTCTTCCGGTTCTTCTACAAGGATCTCAGCCAGTTCTTTCAGTGCGCTGATCTCCCCTGACTCACTTCCGAAACATAGCATATCAACAACACCAAGGCTGTCCAACAGGGAAACACCGCCCATTGCAAAGGCTTCCGCACTTGCCGTAGAGACAGATACCGGCATTTCAAGCACAAGGTCAGCACCGCACCGCAGAGCCATTTCCGCCCGCGCATGCTTGGAGATGAGAGCAGGAGTGCCGCGCTGCACATAATCTCCGCTCATGGCAACGATAACATAGTCTGCTTTTAGCTTTTCTTTTGTATACCGGATCTGATATTCATGTCCTTTGTGAAAAGGATTATATTCTGCAATAATTCCTGCTGTTTTCATAAATTTACACAGATGCTCCTTCCTGAAATTTTGTAGAGTTCTCTTTTTTTAACCATATTGCATCTTAAAAAAAACTTTTTTATGTCATATTCTACCATTCAGATGCTTGAAATACAAGGCTTCAGGAGTTATAATGAAAACAGCGCAGAAAACAGATTACAGTTCACTGTATATATCAGGTGAATGGTAATGATATCTGGTATACAGATATTGTGATATCAGAACTGCTATATGAAAGGAGCCATTTTAATCATGGGATTTATTGACACACTCAAAGAGAGAGCAAAAGCAAACGTAAAAACAATCGTACTTCCGGAGACAGAAGATAAGAGAACTCTGGCAGCTACAGAGAAAATTTTAAAAGAAGGAATTGCAAAGGTTATCCTTGTTGGTAACGAAGAAGCTGTTAAAAAGAGTGCAGCTGAAGACGGATATGATATTTCCGGCGCACAGATCGTAGATCCTGCTACATCAGAGAAAACACAGGGATACATTGACAAGTTAGTAGAATTAAGACAGAAAAAAGGCATGACACCGGATCAGGCTAAAGAGATTCTTCTTAACCAGTATCTGTACTATGGTGTAATGATGGTAAAAATGGGCGATGCAGACGGTATGGTATCCGGTGCATGTCACTCTACAGCTGATACATTAAGACCATGTCTTCAGATTCTGAAAACAAAACCAGGTACAAAACTTGTATCCGCATTCTTCTTAATGGTAGTTCCGAACTGCGAATATGGCGCAAACGGCGCATTTGTATTTGCTGATTCCGGTCTGAACCAGAACCCGACTTCAGAAGAGCTTGCAGCAATCGCAGCATCTTCTGCAGAATCCTTTGAACTTCTTGTTCAGGAGAAACCAATCGTTGCAATGCTTTCACACTCCACTAAAGGCAGTGCAAAACATGCTGACGTAGATAAAGTTGTAGAAGCTACAAAGATCGCAAAAGAGCAGAATCCGGAACTTGCACTTGACGGAGAATTCCAGCTTGATGCAGCTATCGTTCCAAGCGTAGGCGCTTCTAAAGCTCCTGGAAGCGAAGTTGCAGGTAAAGCTAACGTACTTGTATTCCCAGACCTTGATGCAGGTAACATCGGATACAAACTTGTACAGCGTCTTGCAAAAGCAGAAGCTTACGGACCTGTAACCCAGGGTATCGCTAAACCTGTAAATGACCTGTCCCGTGGATGCTCTGCAGACGATATCGTTGGTGTGGTAGCTATCACAGCAGTACAGTGCCAGGCTGACGACAATAAATAAGATTTCAGTCAGACCGTAAAGCGGACTGAGAATTATTTCATTGACTACATAATGTTAAAGGCATCGGAGGAGATATTTCTGATTCTGATGCCTTTGATATCATTACTCATATTTCCCTGGAAATGATGAGAATAATATTATAATATGAAAGGAAAAGCTGACAGAAATATTCGAAGACTTGTGTCAGGATTATGGACAGTATTCGAAATTTGCTGCCGGCAGAATATGAAAATGAACGTATTAGTAATCAACTGTGGAAGTTCATCCCTTAAATATCAGCTGATCAACTCTGATTCAGAAGCAGTTCTTGCAAAAGGTCTCTGCGAGAGAATTGGTATCGATGGAAGATTAGTATATCAGAAAACAGGCTGTGACAAAGAAATCACAGAAGCTGCAATGCCTACACATAAAGAAGCAATCCAGATGGTACTGGATGCACTCACAAATGATAAAACAGGCGCAATCGGAAGCCTGAAAGAAGTAAATGCTGTTGGACATCGTGTTGTACATGGTGGTGAGAAATTTGCCAAATCTGTAGTGATCACAGATGAAGTAATCTCAGCAGTAGAAGAATGCAATGACCTTGCACCACTTCATAACCCTGCAAACCTGATCGGTATCCGTGTATGCTCCGAGCTTATGCCGGGTGTACCTCAGGTAGCAGTATTCGATACAGCTTTCCATCAGACAATGCCTGCAAAAGCATATCTCTATGGTCTTCCGATCGAATATTACAAGAACTACAAAGTAAGAAGATATGGTTTCCACGGAACATCCCACAGCTTTGTTTCCAAACGTGCTGTTGAATTCCTTGGTCTTGACAAAGACAACTCCAAAGTTATCGTCTGCCACCTTGGAAACGGTTCTTCCATCAGTGCTGTTGTAAACGGTGAGTGTGTTGATACAACAATGGGTCTTACTCCACTTGAAGGTGTTGTTATGGGAACACGTTCCGGTAACATCGACCCGGCTATCATGGAATTCATCGCTAAGAAAGAAAACCTTGATATCGCAGGTATGATGAACGTTCTTAATAAGAAATCCGGTCTTCTTGGATTATCCGGCGGATTATCCAGTGACTTCCGTGACCTGAACGATGCAGCTCAGAGCGGAAACGAAGATGCTGCTAACGCAATCGATGTTCTCTGCTATGGTATCGCTAAATTCGTTGGTGGATATGTTGCAGCTATGAACGGTGTAGATGCCATCGTATTTACAGCAGGTATCGGCGAGAATGCTATTCCTGTGCGTGAGAAAGTTGTAAGCTATCTTGGATACCTTGGAGTTACACTTGACAAAGAAGCTAATGGAGTTCGCGGAGAAGAGATCGTTATCTCTACACCGGATTCCAAAGTTAAAGTTGCTGTAATTCCTACAAACGAAGAACTTGCAATTTGCAGAGAGACAGTAGCTCTGGTTTAATTTTCACAGATAATAAAGTGTCTGTTTTGTGTCCAAACGAGAGAAATATAACTGGATAAAAGTTATATAGAAGGGAAGGGTGCATCTGTCAGGAGCACCCTTCTTTGTGCCCGTAAGGCATGTGGAAATTGTTACTGTTCACTCCGTTCACAGTAACGTAGCCAAAATTCATTCCAGATTGC
>OOAZ01002356.1_pt1 | contig 10188 bp, 12 predicted proteins | sample 1671221 | NCBI WGS metagenome assembly OOAZ01 (sample SAMN06348134, study PRJEB24527) | human gut metagenome | biome: human gut; feature: ankylosing spondylitis patient; material: feces | host: Homo sapiens | place: China | collected 2015-10
GTTGTGTTGTTGAGAAAAAAGAAAGGAGAAAAAATGGCAGTAAAAACAGTACAAGCGACTATTAACGGTCAAACATACACATTGACTCTTAACAGCTCGACTGGAAAATATGAAGCTACGGTAACAGCTCCGTCAAAGAGTTCATACAATCAGAGTGGACATTATTACGGAGTAACGGTTAAGGCAACCGATGAGGCAGGAAACACAATCACAAAAGATGCAACCGACAGTACGTTAGGATCATCACTGCAATTAAAGGTAAAAGAGAAGGTCGCTCCAGTTATTGCAATCGTGTCTCCAACGTCCGGATCATATTCGGCAAACAACAAGCCTGTAATTACTTGGAAGGTAACCGATACCGATTCTGGTGTTAATCCATCAACAATCGGTATCACGCTAGACAGTGGTACTAAGGTAACAGGCGATGCAATAACTAAGACTGCGATCACAGGCGGATACCAGTGTACATATACACCAACGACAGCGTTGTCCGATGGAAGCCATACAATCAAATTGGATGCAAGCGATTATGACGGAAACGCAGCAGCTACAAGCTCAACATCGTTTAAGGTAGATACAGTTCCACCTGTATTAACATTGTCCAGTCCAGTGGATAAACTTATTACAAATCAAACTGCTTGCACAGTAAAAGGTAAAACAAACGATGCAACAAGCAGTCCTGTCACGGTAACAGTTAAACTTAATTCTTTAGCAGCAGAAGCAGTCACAGTTGGAAGCGATGGAAGTTTCAGCAAGGCCCTTACTCTTGCAGTAGGTACAAACACAATTACCGTTGTTGTAACCGATGGTGCTGGTAAGACAACGACAATAACACGTACCGTTACGTTAGACACAACCGCACCTGTGATCAAGAGTGTTACATTGACACCGAATCCAGTCGATGCTGGCAAAACATTTATCATATCCGTTGAAGTAACGGACTAGGTTAGTTGTTATGGTAGTTCGACTAGAGGGGAATGTAAACGGAGAGTCAGTGATCTTAACTAGATCCGCTGACTCTTTAGATTTATGGGAGTCCGTTATACCATCCACATTAAACGGCAGGTATGTAATCGGATTAACTGCATATGATGAGGCAGGGAATGTAAGTAGCTATTCTACATACATACTTACAGTAGATCTTAAAGCATTAAGAGTTTCACTGAAGCCTTTTGATTTGTATGCAACCTTGCACAACGAGAAATAAGAAGAAAAAAAGAGGAGGAGAACATGCAAAAAAAGAAAGTGATCATAATGCACCCGGGAGAATCCAGAACAGCAGTAATTGCTATACATTCTATTAAAAATGAGAAATTTACAATTGAAAGTGCGGAGTATTCGCTAATATACATGAAAGACAAAGCTGAAGAAAGCACTGGAGTTTGTAATATTAAAGAACATGATATAGAAGCACTGATTTCTCCTCAAAAGCGTGGTACCTATACACTTGACATCAGATATGCAGTATTAGACGAAATCTTAATAGAGCATATAGAAGTGAAGGTGGTATGATGGCAGCAGAAATCATTGAAATTAAGTCTGTAAGCCTGTCTCCTAACCCAGTACAGACCGGTGGAAAAGTTAAGATCAGCGTAGGACTTGAAGCAAACGAAAGTGATGTTAATTGCTTCTATTGCATATTTTCTTCCGAATTAGAAACAAGTCAAGTAACAACGACAGCAACGGTGTAGCTGAGGAAGGAGACATATTTGGATGATGAATACATAAGTAGAAATGAACATAATGCATTTGCGAGTGATGTTGATCATGAGCAAACCCGACAAAACAAAAGAATTGAAGCGTTAGAAGTGACAGTAAGACAGATCAATGACCTTACATTGTCAGTTCAAAAACTTGCGATCAACATGGAACATATGCTTGTTAACCAGACAGAGCAGAACAAACGGCTGGAAGAGTTAGAAAACCGAGACGGGGAGAAATGGAGAAGCATTTCTATGTACGTTCTAACCGCTGTGGTTGGTGCAGTAATCGGATTCGTACTCAAACAAGCTGGACTATAAGAAGGAGAGATAAGATGAAAGAATTATTTGAACAGAATAAAGTGTTATTCTTGGCAGTGATCACAGCGTTGATCATTGTTTTTTTAGTTAAGAAACTGATCGACTATATCACAAAAAAAGGTCTGGAAGGGATCAGACTGGATGTATACAAGCTGTTTGTAGAAGCAGAGAAAACCTTCCGTGCATCCAAGCAAGGACAGCAGAAATTTGATTATGTAATACATATGGCAAGAGGATTGCTGCCAAAACCGATTCAATTATTTGTTAGCGATAAAATGTTAAAAGAGATCGTTCAGTTATGGTTTGATGGTGTCAAAGACCTTTTGGATGACGGTAAATTAAATAATTCAGTATACGATTTAGAAGATGTTGAGGAAGTCAGCAGAGAAGATAAGATCAATCATACGACAGAGTTAGATGACGGAACATGGACAAATTATGCAGAGACTCCGTTACCTGAAACTGATTTAGAAGATCCAGAGGAACAGGAACAGACAGAAGATAATCAGGCAGCAGCAGAACAGGAGGTGTAGACATATGAGAATCGCATTGACAGTAGGACACAGTTTGCTTAAAAATGGATCATATACATCAGCCAGTGGAGAAGATTGCGGTGGAGTAAACGAGTATAAGTACAATAAAAAGCTGATGAAAAAGGTAAAAGAATATCTTGAAAGCGACGGACACAGTGTTGATCTGTATATCTGCCCAGAGAAGGTATTTACCGCTGCATCACAGGAAAAATCATGGAAACTGACACGTTTAAATGCAAAGAACTATGATCTCGTCGTAGAAGGTCATTTGAATTGCTATAATGGAAAAGCACACGGAACAGAAGTATTATACGTTTCCGAAAATGGTAAGAGGTACGCAAAGAGAGTACAGAAGAAACTGGTATCCGCTGGATTTACAGATCGTGACGTGCAGAAGAGAACGAACCTGTATATGCTGAATGGCACAAAGGCAACAACGATCATGACAGAGAGCTTTTTCTGTGACTCCAAGTCCGATTATAAGATCGGTAAAAACGTTAATAAGATTGCTAAGCTGATCGCAGAGGGAATCTGTAATAAAAAGCTGGGAACAGCTACAAAGGTCAAAGAGGCCGTAAAAACGACAGTATCAAAAGTTGTTAATAAGACTGCATATGCTAAGGTTGTTACAAAGTCCGATCCACTGATGATCAGACAGAGTGCAAACGTATCATCTAAGATCATTGGTAAGATTCCGAAGAAATCTAAAGTTGAAGTATTGAAAAAAGGCAGCACTTGGACGAAAGTTAAGTACAAGAGTGTAACAGGGTATTCAGCTACAAGATACCTTAAATTTTAAATCGAACCAGGGAGAAATCCCTGGTCTTTTTTTATTATAAAAGGGGGTATTATTCTGTTGAAAAAGAGTGTATTTTCTTGCAAAAAAACAAAAAACAAAAAATACCCCTTTTTCAACAGATGGATACATTAAAAAGCTTGATTTTATGCGGATTTCAAGGAATTTAAGATATCGGTTATGAACCGAAATACTGCAGTTATAGGTTCATGGCGGAGAAAATGAAGCACTTATTAAGCAACTGAACAGTTGGATTCCAACAAAATATCTTACTATTGTAAAATAAAAGCGATTGCCGATGGCATCATCACAGGGTAAAGAAAAATAATATTTCTATGTTACTAATTTGTTACTAAATATAGCATTTTAGAGGCAGTTTAGAAGTATTAAAACATTCAACAAATGGCTTAAATACGATGTTTTGGGCATTTGTTATTTGAAAATATTTATGGTATACTAAAAGTGAAATGCTAACTTTGATATGAGGTATAAAACAATATGACAGAAATACAAATTAAAAATTTAATTAAAGAATATGAAAAAGAATATATTGAGTTTATGGAAATTGAGAAATTACCACAGTATAAGATAGATTTTTTTGAAATTAATGTTGAGGAAAGCGATGCAGCAGGATTCGCTTCAGCCGCCCAAGCTTACTATAATACGAAAACAGATGAACATATATTAAGGATATGCAAAAGTTCGGAAATACCAAGGTATATTGTGTTTCATGAATTTACGCATATTTTAGATACGGAAATGTATGCAAAGCAAGATTCTTGGAAATATATGGCTTTGTCTGGTTATACAGAATATCATGCAGCACAAGTTGAATTGATGATAATGTTAGGAGCAGATAGTATACAAACTCAAGATTTTTCATTTACAGTTGATGTTGAAATAGGTAATAGTACAGTTAGGAATTACCTAAACTCAAGACATCAATTAGTAGTGAATATGATGAATAGAACAGATTTTCCAAGAGATATTGAAGCATTAAAAACAACGGTAGGTGTGCTATATAATTATTTTGGAGTGCGTTCTATATGTAAAATGTATGCGAAAGATTATACTGAAGAAGTGGATAACACAATTATTATTCAGAAACTTTCAAAAGTATTATTTGAAGAGATAAATAGCTTTATGGTTGGATGGTTTAATGAAGCACAAGTAGAGCTGAGCTTTGTGTCATATATGAAAATAATGTGGCCTATGCTTCAAAGCTATTTTGGAAAAGAATGAAAGATAGTAACAGTAAACACAGTTTTGTATACAGTTAAACCCAGTAAAATCAACGCATGAGGGGAACTGGCTACATTTTAATTCCCAATCTGGTGGTATGTGGCTCCGACAATCATCAATACATTTTTGGAAACTTATGATTTTGGCGGTAAAAAGATCGTGCTTTTTGCAACATCCGGTGGAAGCGGATTCGGTAATACTATAAAGGAATTACAGCTGTCCGCGCCAGATGCAGTTATTACAGAAGGCAGCTTGTTAAATCGTGGAACTAAACAGGAAATCAGTGATTGGGTAAAATCTTTATAAATAACAGTACTGCTATTGAGTTGTAGTTTCAAGCCTTGATATTGTAAAAAATCATTTACTTTTTCTTTGTGTGTTCGTTTTAACATTGCAGAAATTCTTGCCAACAAAATCTGTGTATTGTATGGTTTCGTGATAAAATCATCCGCTCCAAGATTTATACTCATTAGCTCATCCATCTCGCTATCCCTACTTGTAACAACAATGATCGGTACTTCTGATTTTTCTCTGATTGCTCTGCACACATAATAACCATCATAAAACGGAAGATTAATATCTAATAAAATCAGATCTACATCTTCTCTCAAGCAATCCTCAACAACTGTATCAAAACGATCTAACACTATGATCTCATATCCATATTTACTTAACAAAATCTTTAATTCATTACGAATTGGTTCATGATCTTCCACGATAATGATCTTTGCTTTCATTTGCTTCCTTATCACCTTTCCTTAAACCTTTCCTTATCGTATATAATATCATAAACCCTTATAAAAGAAAAAGCGCCTCACATTTTGAGACGCTCTTTTTGAATTTCTATTTCTTATTTTTTAGGCTGCAGAGATTCTTTTCCACCCATATATGGTCTTAAAACTTCTGGAATTGCAACGCTTCCATCTTCTCTTAAGTTGTTCTCTAAGAATGCGATCAGCATTCTAGGTGGTGCTACTACTGTATTATTTAATGTATGCGCAAAGTAATTTCCATTTTCACCTTTGACACGGATGCGCAGTCTTCTTGCCTGTGCATCACCAAGGTTAGAACAGCTTCCTACTTCAAAGTATTTCTTCTGTCTTGGAGACCAAGCTTCTACGTCAACAGATTTTACTTTCAGATCTGCTAAATCACCAGAGCAGCACTCTAATGTACGAACTGGGATATCCATAGAACGGAATAAATCAACTGTGTTCTTCCATAATTTTTCATACCAATCCTTGCTTTCTTCTGGTTTACATACAACGATCATTTCCTGTTTCTCAAACTGATGAATTCTGTAAACACCACGTTCTTCAATACCATGTGCTCCTTTTTCTTTTCTGAAACATGGAGAATAGCTTGTTAGTGTTTTTGGTAATTCTGCTTCTTCTGTTGTTGTATCAATAAATTTACCGATCATAGAATGTTCACTTGTACCGATCAGATATAAGTCTTCGCCTTCGATCTTATACATCATCGCATCCATTTCATCGAAACTCATAACACCTGTTACAACATTGCTTCTGATCATGAAAGGTGGTACACAATAAGTAAATCCTCGATCGATCATGAAGTCTCTTGCATAAGCAATGACTGCAGAATGTAATCTTGCGATATCTCCCATCAGATAATAGAATCCGTTACCTGCTACTTTTCTTGCACTGTCAAGATCAATTCCGTCAAAGCTTTCCATGATCTCTGTATGATAAGGAACTTCAAAATCAGGAACTACTGGCTCTCCGAATCTTTCAAGCTCTACATTTTCACTATCATCTTTACCGATTGGTACAGATGGATCAATGATATTTGGAATTGTCATCATGATCTCTTTGATCTTTTCTTCGACAACTTTTTCTCTTTCGCTTAACTCTTCGATGCGGTCTGCAGATGCTGTTACCTGTTTTTTAACTTCTTCTGCTTCTTCTTTCTTACCCTGTCCCATTAAAGCACCGATCTGTTTAGATAATTTGTTACGGTCTGCACGAAGTGCCTGAACTTCCTGTTTGATCTCACGGTTTTCTTTGTCTAATTCGATAACTTCATCAACTAATGGTAATTTGCGATCCTGGAATTTGTTTTTAATATTCTGTTTTACTACATCCGGATTCTCTCTTAAAAATTTAATATCTAACATTTCTTCCTCCAATTATTTGTTCATACATTTTTCTAATGTTGTTTTTTCCTCATTTGATAATGCTACTTTTGCAGCACCATTTTTGATTTCTTTGGCATAAACATATGTCGCATTCTGACTGCTCATACCATTTAAAAGTGTTCCATTATTATTATGGTCAAGTAATGCAATTACAAAACTTGTTTCTCCACCCATATCAGAGAACGCATTATACTTATATACTTCCATCTTAGAAAAGCTGCTCTTATGTTCTTCATCGATTCTCTGGATTTCACCTTCAAGAAAATCTTGTTCCACAATGATCTCATTAATCTTTTCAAATTTCTTGATAATGCTTTCTTCTAATGATTTACCGTCTTTTCCCGATAAGAATTTCTCATAACGTTTTTTTAGCTTGCTGACTTTAACCAAAGCAACAATTACAAGAATCAGCGCTAATGCTAATGCACCGGCCAAACCGATCACAACATATTCCATGCTTACACTGTTTAAAAAATTTGTCATCTCATGTTCCTCCTAAATTGATCTTATCATATCCACAATACGTTCTAATTCGTCTCGTGAATAATATTCAATTTCTATTTTTCCTTTATTATTCTTTTTATTTTTAATACTTACTTTACTTCCAAGAACCTGTTTCATAGATTCTTCCAGCTGAGTATAAAGGATATCGTGAACATCTTTTTCTTCTTTTTTGTCTTTTTTAATTTTCTTTAAATCTTTGACAAGTTTTTCAATGTCTCTGACGCTTAATTTTTCATCAAAAACTTTCTGTGCAATTTCATACTGTTGATCTTTGTTTGTAATTGCTAATAATGCTCTTGCATGTCCTGTGCTGATCATTTCTTCTTCCAGCATCTTTTGGACTCTTGGATCAAGTTTTAAAAGTCTTAACGAGTTCGTGATCCCTGCACGGCTCTTGCTGACCTTGCCTGCCACTTCATCTTGTTTTCTTCAATTGGATTTAAATTATCTCTCTGAATATTTTCAATCAAAGCAATCTCTACAACTTCATTCTCACTATACTTACGGATCATAACAGGTACTTCATTCAGTCCTGCTAATTTTGCAGCTCGCCATCTTCTTTCTCCAGCAATAATCTCATAAAATCCATCCTTTGGAGTTACTAAAATTGGCTGTAACATTCCGTATTGTTTAATAGAATCCGATAATTCCTGTAATGTATCTTCGTCAAACTGATTACGTGGCTGATCTGGGTTTGGCTCAATCTTATCGATTGGTAATGTCAGTTCTTTCTCAGGCTCAGATTTTTTCTTTGACTTTGGCGATTTTGATACTTTTTTCTTTACCTGTTCTACTTCTTCTTCATCGACAATCGGTGCTTTTGGAATCAGTGTATTTAATCCTCTTCCAAGTCCCATTTTCTTTCCTGACATTATTTCTTACCTCCATTTTCAATAACTTCTTCTGCAAGAAGATTATAACTCTCTGCTCCTGAAGAACGAGGTGCATACAAATTAATTGGAAGTCCATGACTCGGTGCTTCTGCCAGACGTACATTCCTTGGAATGATCGTCTTGTAAATATTCTGATTTAAATATGATTTAACATTCTCCACAACCTGAAGCGACAGATTCGTTCTGCCATCATACATTGTAAACACAACACCCTCTATCTTTAATCTTGGATTCAGACTTTTCTGAATCAGCTCGATTGTATAGATCAACTGTGTAAGTCCGTCCAATGCATAAAATTCGCATTGAATTGGAACAATTACAGTATTGGCTGCCGTCATGGCGTTTACTGTTAACATTCCTAATGCCGGTGGACAATCGATGATAATGAAATCATATCTTCTTCTTACCTTTTGAAGATTCTCTTTCATGATAAACTGCATTTTATCTACAGTCATCAATTCAATCTCTGCTCCGGCTAAATTTCGATTTGCTGGAAGTAAGGATAGATTATCAAACAAGTCTTTAACGATACAATTCTGTATCTTCTCTTCTCCTGTGATCACCTCATAAGTTGTCTTATCCAGCTCGTTTTTTTCTAATCCCAAGCCACTGGTGGTATTCCCCTGTGGGTCCATATCAACGAGTAAAGTCTTTTTTCCTCTTGCAGCTAATGCTGCCGAAAGATTTACCGCTGTCGTTGTCTTTCCAACTCCACCTTTCTGGTTGGCAATTGCAATAATTCTTCCCATTTCTTTCTCCTTTTGAACAATATTATAACACTAATTTTTTTGCATTGCTATATGTTTCACGTGAAACATTTATTATTTTTTGTGCAATATTTGTTTCTTTGGATTTTATTTTTTGATAATGTTTCACGTGAAACATTTTGATAATATCTGCGTTTATATGTACATTTCATTAAAAATCTTTATTAAAAAAATTTTCAATTTCACAGAATCCCTTAAAGTAAATAAGGAGTATCCATTGGGATACTCCTCAATTCCTTATAAATTTTAAAATCAGCTGCCTATAATAATGAAGCTTTATTATTAATTACATCTGTTCTGGGCACTGAATTCCTAATAATTCTAATGCATCCTTAATTACCTGTTTTGCAAGAATTACAATTTTAACTCGTGCCTCTTTTAATTTCTGGTCTTCTACATTACACTGATTTTCATGATAAAAACGGTTAAAGCTCTGTGCTACTCCCATAACATATCTTGAGATCACGGATGGCTCTAATCTGTCTGCTGCCACTTTGATCACTTCTGGGAATCTTTCAATTTCTTTTAATAATGCTACAGATGTTTCATCAGTTACTAATGATGCATCAATATCTCCAACTTCTGTAATTCCTGTCTTTCTTAATACACTTGCTGCTCTTGCATATGTGTACTGAACATATGGACCTGTTTCTCCATCAAAACTGTGAATCTTTTCCCATGTAAATGTAACATCTTTGATTCTCTGATTATACAAGTCATTAAAGATGATTGCTCCAATTCCAACTTTCTGTGCTACATCTTCTTTATCTTTCAGATCTGGATTCTTTTCTGCAATGATCTCTCTGATCTTAGACACAGATTCTTTTAAGATATCTTCTGCATATACAATGTTACCACTTCTTGTAGAAAGCTTTCCACCTTCCAAACTTACTAATCCATAAGGTACATGAATCAGGTTTTCTTTTGCCCATTCATATCCCATTAATTCTACTACTTTAAATACCTGTGCAAAATGTAATTTCTGTTCCAAACCTGTTACATAAATACACTTATCAAAATTATATTCTTTTTTACGGTAGAAGATTGCTGCAAGATCTCGTGTTGCGTAAATACTGCTTCCATCTTTCTTCATAACAAGACATGGTGCCATATCATATTCATCAAGATCTACGATCATTGCTCCTTCGCTTTCTTTCAGAAGGTTTTTCTCTTTTAATTCTTCTACAACTGCTGCTGTTTTATCACGATAGAAACTTTCTCCTGTGTAATGGTCAAAATCCATATTCAGCATCTTATAGATTCTCTTATATTCT
>OOAZ01002367.1_pt1 | contig 10152 bp, 9 predicted proteins | sample 1671221 | NCBI WGS metagenome assembly OOAZ01 (sample SAMN06348134, study PRJEB24527) | human gut metagenome | biome: human gut; feature: ankylosing spondylitis patient; material: feces | host: Homo sapiens | place: China | collected 2015-10
TAACGGTGATTGCATCCGCCGCCAACACGAACCGCATATTTTTCAAAAACACGACAATTCGGTGTCGTTTTGCGTGTGTCAAGCAGTGTCACACCACTGCCTTCCAGAAGCTTTGCCACACTTCTTGTATAGGTGGCAATTCCGCTCATCCGCTGCAGATAATTGAGCGCGGTTCTCTCACCGGACAGCAGAACACGGATATCGCCGTTTACGGTTGCGAGCAGATCGCCTTTTTTGACTTCATCGCCGTCTTTCACATACGGAATAATCTCGGTTTTCTCATCGAGCAGCGTAAATACTCTTGCAAATACTTCCATACCGGCAATGACGCCGTCCTGTTTGCAGAGAAGCTGTACCGTTCCCTGGCAGGCTTCTGGCATGACAGCATTCGTGGTTACATCTTCACTGGAGATATCTTCCTGCAGCGCCAAAAGCAGCAGATTATCCACATTTAGTGTTCTTGTGATTGGATTCATATTTGTCTTCCTTTCTGATCGCATCCCAGATGCTCTCTTTGCAGCGTTCTGCATATTCTTCCATATCCTGGTAATCTTCTTTTCTAATATCGTACCGTTTTGCAAGGAGCTTCCATTCATCTTCCTTCGGCTCCGTTGCCGTTTCTTTGCGGTCTGCGTTCTCTACAAGACCCTCTGCGGCCCATTCGGCAGCCATCTTCTTTGCCGCGCGCTCTGCGAATACAAGGCTCTCCAGCAGAGAATTGCTTGCCAGACGGTTTGCACCGTGCACGCCGTTGCAGCTCGTCTCACCTGCTGCATACAGATGATCCATCGTCGTTTCGCTATTGCTGTCTACCTTGACGCCGCCCATAAAGTAATGCTGTGCCGGTACAACCGGAATCGGTTCTTTCGTGATATCATATCCCTCTTCCAGACATTTCTGGTAAATATTCGGGAACCGTTCTTTTACATCAAGCGGAATCGTTTTCAGGGAAAGCCATACGTGCTTCGTGTGATCCTTTTCCATCTGGCGGTGAATCTCACGGGATACCACGTCACGCGGCTGCAGCTCATTGGTGAAACGCTCACCGTTTTTATCGAGCAAAACAGCGCCCTCTCCGCGGACAGATTCGGAAATCAGAAAACGGCGGCCTTTCTTTTGGGAATACAGCGTTGTTGGATGAATCTGTACGTAATTGACATTTTTCAGTGCTACGTTCCTGTGGATTGCAATTGCAAGTGCATCTCCGGTCAGATGCGGGAAGTTCGTGGAATTATCGTAAATTCCGCCGATGCCACCGCATGCCCAGATCACATCCCTGGCATAAACCGGAATCAGCTTTCCTTCTTCATCCCGGATCAAAACACCCTCGCAGACATTTTTGCAGGAAAGAATATCACACATTTCCGTGTGCGCAAGAAGCGTCACGTTCGGCAGCTTTTTTACCTGCGCGAGAAGCTTGCTCGTAATCTCCTTTCCGGTTACATCGTCGTGGAACAGGATGCGGTTGGTAGAATGTGCGCCTTCTTTCGTATAGCAGAGTTCTCCGTTCTCATCGCGACGGAAATCCACACCCCAGGCAATGAGCTGATTGATAACATTTCGGGAAGAACGGATCATAATGTCGACGGATTCCGGCGTATTTTCATAGTGCCCGGCATGCATCGTATCTTCATAGAACGCATCGTAATCGCTCTCGTTTTTCAGAACACAGATACCGCCCTGTGCGAGGAAGGAGTCGCTGTCCTCGGTATCTGCTTTTGTTATCATCAGAATATCGGCTTCCTGGGGCAGATGAAGTGCCGCAAAACATCCTGCCACACCGCATCCTACAATCACTGCATCATAATACTTTTTCATTTCATTTCCTCTTTTCCGCTTCTGCGTTCTGCTTATTTTGTTACTTTGCAAGCTCGAGCATTCTTAACAGCGGCGCATGTGCGTCTGAAATTTCCTGTTCGCTTAACAGAACTTCATTCTCCTCATTTTCCAGTGCTTCTATTAATTTGTCCAATGTCACTTTTTTCATATTTGGGCAGATCTGCGTATTTCCCACTGCATAAAACTTCTTATCCGGGCAGCGCTTTTTCAGCTCTGCGAAAACGCCAAGCTCGGTTGCAACGAGAAACTCGGTATTTTTACTTGCCTCGGCATATTTGATGATGCCTGCGGTGCTTCCGACGTAATCGGCAAGTGCAACGACTTCACTTCTGCACTCCGGGTGAACGAGAAGCTTTGCCTGCGGACGCGCTTCCTTTGCAGCCTTTGCAGCTTCCGGACGGATGGCAGCATGTACGTGACAGAAACCGTCATTTAAGATGATATGTTTCTCCGGCACCTGCTCAGCCACATAGGTACCAAGATGCTCGTCTGGGATAAAGAAGATGTCGTGGTTCGGCAGTTCTTTTACAATTTTTACTGCATTGGAGGATGTGACACAGACGTCGGAATGACTTTTTAATTCCGCGGTGGAATTGACATAGCATACGACAGCCACATCCGGGTACTCTTTCCGGACTTCCTCGATTTTTTCAATCGCTGCCATGTGAGCCATCGGGCAGTCGGCATGCAGATCCGGGAGCAGTACTTTTTTGCCCGGGTTTAAGATTTTGGCGCTCTCACCCATGAAACGAACGCCGCAGAGAACGATGACACTGGCGTCCACTTTCGTCGCCATGTCGCTTAAGTAATACGAATCTCCGATGTAATCGGCAATTTCCTGCACTTCATCCGGCACGTAATAGTGTGCCATGATGACGGCGTTTTTTTCTTTCTTTAATGCTTCCAGCTTTTCTCTTCTGGTATCCATTGGTTTTGTTTCCTTCCTATTTTTACTATCACGATTCAGAACCCTGAATCGTGATATTTTTTTAACACTTTAGCGCTTAGTATACCACAACTTTTGTCATGTGACAAGACAGTTGTAATATCCATTGTCCATTTTTTCATGCCTTTTCCCTTCCCCGTGCTCTATAATAGGAGTACTTGTCTAAGACATGAAAATCTGTGACGCAGTAATTCACGTTCTGCTGCGCTGAATTTTTGCATTATTTTCCGAGATTGCTATAAAAACACCCGTAAATTTGACGGTTGAATAATGATCTACAAAAAAAACGGCCACAATACCCATATTTACTGGGTTTGTAACCGTTTTATCACCTTACAGCTGTCAAAGATGGGATTCTATCATTTCACCTCTGATATGTCACTATTTACAATTTCTTCCGCCGTATATTCTTCTATTTCTGTCTTTGTCACTTGTTTGATCTGCTTTTTTTTCAGATGCAGATATACGAATTCCCGAAAAATAGTATAGAACACGGAAAGCAACGGAATGAAAACAAGCATACCTATAATTCCCATAAGGTTTCCGCCGATCGTAACTGCTGCAAGAACCCAGATCGATGGAAGCCCTACAGACTCACCTACAACATGAGGATAGATCAGATTTCCCTCGATCTGCTGCAGCACCAGAAATACTATAATAAATAAAATCGCCTGTTTCGGATTTACCATAAAGATCAAAAAGCTTCCCACTGCACACCCGATGAAGGCTCCAAAAATCGGGATCAATGCCGTAAACGCAATTAAAACTCCAATCAAAAGTGCATATGGCATCCTCAAAATGCTCAATATCACAACAAACATACAGCCAAGGATCACGGCTTCCAGACACTGACCTGTAAGAAAATTTGCAAATGTCCGATAAGTCAGAGAGCAGACTTTAAGAAAAGCATCTGCTTTTTCCTTTGGAAGAAAAGCGAAAAATACTTTTCGAATCTGCACCTGCAGCGTTTCCTTCTGAAAAAGGACATAGCAGGCAAAGGAAAATGCAACAAAAAAGGCTGCCAATCCACTAACTATGGAACCCACTGCTGACATTGTGATATTCATCATATTTCCTGCACCATTTCCAAGCAGGCTTATCCCCCACTTGATCGCCTGATCCGGATTAAACTGTACCTGATCTACAAGCTTCATGATTTCCTGGTTATTATGGGAAAACTCCCGGATCCAGCTTTGCATCTGCGGAATAAAATCAGCGATACTCATCATCAGGGTTCCTATTGTCCGCGTAAGCTGCGGAATCACACCAAACATCACCAGTACAATCACGCCAACCGCAAATACGATCGTGAGGAACAGGCTTATTGGTCTTGCCAGTTTTTCGACTATCTTATTTTCTTTTTTTGCCCTTCCAAAAATTTTCTTTTCCAAAAAGCTCATTGGCACGTTGGTCACAAATGCGATCGCTCCGCCAAGTACAAATGGAAATACGATCCCCCATATTGCTTTCAACACATCGAGTACCACATTAAACTTCCACAGTGCGACCACAAGAAATGCTGTAAACACAATAAGTTCCCGGATTTTTTTTACAGATTTTTTACTTATATCCACTATCATTCTCCTCTTTTTCTTAATTTCATGCGTATCCATTTAAGCAACTGAATAATCGGAAGACTTGCAAACGCAAATTTTCAAACTTAAATTACTCCCCTTTATTAGACCTAATCGTATAACAGAATCGGTACCTCTGTCAAGATTTTTGAAATTATATTTAAAGTGTAAAAAGATATAGTCGCCATTTTCTTTCTTGCCTTTTCCCTTCCCTATGGTCTATAATAGAAAGTACTTGTCTAAGATACGAAATTGCTGATAAAGGAGCATTCTATATGAACAAAAAGGAAATTGCCGAAATTAAAAAACTGTTTACCCCATCCCACTGTGCGATCACGCGAATCTGCGGATGCTATGTGGATGCGGAAAAGAATATTAAGACAAAATTAAAAGAAGCGTTTCTCTCTCTCGAAGAGGAAGAAATGTTTAAGTATTTTAAGATTTTTAAAAGCACCCTCTCCGGTACCATCGGAAAGAATCTGCTGAATATGGAGTTCCCGCTCTCCCAGGAAAGTGAGGGCGGCACACAGGAGTTTCTCTTAAAACTCCGCAACAGTGAGCTGAAGGACGAAGCGCTGATTGATGAATTTTATGAAAAGGTGATGGCGGATTATCTCTATCCGGAAAACTACTATATTATTCTGATCCATGGTGCCTACGATGTACCGGGACGCGCTTCTGATAATCTGGATATGGACGATGCTTCCGATTACGTCTATGAATTTATCCTCTGCAGCATCTGCCCGGTAAAACTCGACAAACCGGGTCTCTGCTACAATGTGTCCCACAATACGATTGAAAACCGCGTGCAGGACTGGGTGGTCGGCGCACCGGAAAACGGTTTTCTCTTCCCGGCCTTCACAGACCGCAACACGGATATCCACAATCTGCTGTATTTCACGAAAAACGCAGAGATGGATCAGCCGGACTTTCTCGACCACTTCCTGGGCTGTCAGGCGCCGCTTTCCGCGAAATCTCAGAAAGAAACGTTTCAGTCTATTATAGAAGAAACTCTCGATTCCGCCTGTGATTTTTCTACTGTTATGACCATTCAGGAGAACTTAAATACCATGATTGAAGAGCGGAAAGACGATCCGGAACCGGTGGTGCTCGATAAACACGAGGTAAAACGTCTGCTCGCCAGCAGCGGCGTACCGAATGAACAGCTTGACGAGTTCGACGAGAAGTACGAATCCATTGCGGATGAGAAAGCAAGCTTCGTTGCCTCGAACGTGGCCAGTACACGGAACTACGAGATCCGCACCCCGGATGTTATCATCAAAGTCAGCCCGGAAAAGGCCCAGCTCATCGAAACCCGTACGATCGACGGAACACCGTATATTCTGATCGAGGCAGCCGATGAAGTGGAAATCAACGGAATTCTTTTAAAACCGTCACGGCCATCCGATGCGGATGATACCGAATTTTAACAGCCAAATGACAGCGAGTCTTTCTCCCTGTCCGAAAAAAAAGCGGCAGTCCCAGACAAAAGGGCTGCCGCTTTTTCTTCCTTTTTATTTATGCTTAGCAGAGTGCTTTTCCAAGTGCAATGCATGCTGCCTCAGCTTCATCATCTGGCGCGTCTGCGCAGATCACGCTGTCGCATACCAGCTCGGCGCCATCATTTTTGCAGCTTTCTTCCCAGGTGCGCATCCACTCGCCGTCTCCCCATCCATAGGAACCGAACAGAGCGATTTTCTTTCCGGAGAGTTTGGATTCACATGCGGAGAACATTGGCTCGAACTCGGTATCTTCCAGCTCTTCTGCCCCCATAGCCGGGCATCCGAAAGCGATTGCATCGTATGCATCTACATCATCCGCAGAGAAATCTGCGCAAGTCAGAACAGAAACTTCTGCGCCTGCCTCTTTTGCTCCCTCTGCTACTTTCTGTGCCATCATTTCTGTGTTGCCGGTTCCACTCCAATAAACTACTGCTACTTTGCTCATGTTTCAAATCCTTCTTTCTTTATTTTCTGATTCCGGGGGATTTTTCTTTCCCCGATCCTACTGCCCTTTTTATGGTATGCAGGATTTTATGTTAAACAGCTACGGTGAGCTGTAAAACGCTTCTTCCCTGCTTCCAGAGACGCAGATACACGTTTCTGCATTTCTGATAGCGCTGAAATGTTTTCTGTGTTTCGCACTCATTGCAATAGACCTTCCAGCATCCCTTGCATTTATAATTGTGGCCTTTGTTCTCAATAAAACCGATCACATCACCGAGCGGATAGTTGAGAAACACACCGATCTCATGCGGAAATCCTTCTTTACACTCTGCTACCCGGGTTTTCAGGCGATTCAGTGCATAGGCAATGTCTGTATTTTCATATCCATAGGATTTTAAAAACGCTGCATTCTCCGGATTTTCCAGCTCCTTCTGGAGAAGCCCTTCACGGTACACATAGACCAGTGCTCTCGTCTCATGCTCCCGCAATACAAAGATGTGAATTCCTTTTGGTTCCAGACAGGCACTCCAGTATGAAATCTGATCTTCCAGTTCTTCTTTGGATGAAAATGTCATATTACATAAATTTGCGGCTTTGATGGAAGCCAGCGTTGCCGAACAGTGTTCGATCAAAAATCTCTCAATCATGCCTTTTACGTCTCCTTCTTACATTGCTGCTGCGCAGTGCTCATCTAATACCGAGCGAAGTGCGGTGGCACTGCTGGTATGGATTCTTGCGATCGGAATATTGTTTTTCTTTGCTTCCTGGGAAGCAGTGATGACCATTTTGTGGGATACGGTGTTGGTAAAGAGAATCATCAGATCCGGATTCCCGATTTTTTTCTTAACGGAGCCATGCTCTTTCGGGAACACCTTTGCTTTACATCCATAGTCTTTACAGATATCTGTATATTGACACACCATTCTTTCATTTCCACCGATAATTACGACACTCATCTTCTCTACCTGCCTTTCTGTTGTTATCTTATGCTACTTGAAATTAGTTTATTCTAACTCCTGTGTTTTAAGAAAGAATCCCTCTACCGGGATCCCGTATGATTTTTGGTTTTATCCGTTGTACTTTAGTTAGCTACATCTAACTGTTGGGTATATCATACCGTTTTTGTCGGATTTTGTCAAGGATATCCTGCAAATTTTTCCGGCTTTTCTTGAGAAAATTGTATCATTTTCTTTTTCACATCACGCTGGTGAAAGAATATTCGCAATGGAAGCAGAGACTTTCCCTGCTTTTGTTAAAAAGCCGCTGGAATCTTAAGAAGAAGACTCCAGCGGCTTTCCCGTTGCTATTCTGTTCTGTTTTTTATACCGGCTCGTCCAGCAGGTTACCCATACTCTTTAAGCCAATGTAAAGAGTAGATGTATTGTGAAGCAGTGCGGAAGTGGTTGGCTGTAAAATGCCGCCCACGCCGAGCAGAATCAGTCCGGCATTGAACGTAACGATAAAGCGGTAATTCTTATGAATCCGTTTCATCAGACGGTTGCTCAGCATACGAAGCACCAGAATTTCTGCCAGATCGTCTGCGGCAACGGTGATATCCGCGATCTCACGCGCAATCTCTGCGCCCTCGCTGATGGCGATTCCAACGTCTGCGGCAGAAAGTGCCGGTGAATCGTTAATACCGTCACCGATCATAATGACTTTACGTCCCTCTGCTTTTTCTTTCTCCACAAAGTTTGCCTTATCCTCCGGCAGTACCTCAGCATAGTACTCGTCCACGCCGACCTTCTTCGCGATCGCTTTTGCCGTGCGCTCGCTGTCTCCGGTCATCATGACGATCTTTTTCAGACCTGCTTTTTTCAGCTGACGGATAATTTCGGCCGCCTCCGGACGAAGCGGATCCTCAATGCAGATAACTGCTGCAAGTACACCTTCTAAGGCAAGATAGAGATGAGAATACTCCTCCGGCAGATGACGGAACTTCTCTTCCATTCCTTCCGGAATGATACTGTTCTCATCCTCAAATACGAAGTGATAACTTCCAATAATCGCTTTTTTGCCATTGATCGTTGTAGAAATACCGTGTGCAACGATATATTCTACTTTGGAGTGCATCTCCTCGTGATCCAGATGTTTCTCTTTTGCCGCGTCTACTACGGCTTTTGCCATGGAATGCGGAAAATGCTCTTCCAGGCAGGCTGCGATGCGCAGAAGCTCATCCGTGCTCTTTGTTTCGCTGAAGGATACCACCTCTGCTACGGTCGGCTGCGCTTTTGTCAGTGTTCCAGTCTTATCGAAAACGATCGTATCCGCTTCCGCCACAGCCTCCAGGAATTTACCGCCCTTTACGGTGATCTTGTGCTGGTTTGCCTCGCGGATTGCAGAGAGAACGGAAATCGGCATGGCAAGTTTTAACGCACAGGAGAAGTCCACCATCAAAATAGAGAGTGCTTTCGTTGCATTTCTGGTCAGAAGATACGTCAACGCCGTTCCACCAAGGGAATACGGTACAAGACGGTCTGCCAGATGCTCTGCCTTGCTCTCCAGTCCGGATTTCAGTTTCTCGGACTCTTCGATCATCGCGGTAATCTTCTCGTAACGGCTGGATCCGCCGGTCTGCTTCACAAGAATGGTAAGCTCGCCCTCCTCAAGAACCGTTCCCGCATAGACAACGGAACCTAAGGTACGGCGTACCGGAACAGATTCTCCGGTCAGAGAAGCCTGGTTTACCATACCCTCGCCGTTGGATACCTCGCCGTCGAATGGAATCAGATTTCCCATATGTACGACAATCTCGTCGCCCGCAACAATTTTTTCAGACGGAACGAGAATTTCCTGGCCGTCTTTTTTCAGCCATACCTTTCCGACGTTCAGCGACATGCTGCGTGCCAGATCTCCGACGGATTTTTTATGCGTCCATTCCTCAAGCAGCTCTCCTACGCCGAGCAGGAACATGACAGAGCCTGCGGTTCCATAGTCGCCGCGGAGCATCGAAACACCGATTGCGGTTGCATCAAGAACCGGAACTTCGATCTTTCCCTGTGCCAGTGTCTGGATTCCTTTCCAGATATATTTTACGGAAACAACCGTAGTATAGATGGCACGGATCGGTGCCGGAAGAAGCCATTTTCTTCCAAAGTGGTAAATCACTTTGCTGATCAGCTTTTCCTGATATTCGTTGTTTAACGCTCTGCCGGAGCTCTCAAGCAGTCCGGTCGGCAGCTCTACTTCCTCGTAGTGGAAGAGCTGTATCATCCGAATCACAGCGGCTCGTTCTCCCTCGTAACAGATCACGGCATCGCCGGTTCTGTCATATACCTTCGCGAAAGATACCTGGTTCTGATTCTGCAGATAGTACAGCAGTGTCTCTGCCTGTACGGAGGACATGCGCTTCTGTGCCAGATGGATTCGGATTCTGCCTCTGCTTTCGTGTTTAATATAAAATTTCAAATCTTATGCCTCCTAGAAAAACACCTGCAGAGAATTCTGCAGGCGTTTTGTTTTTTCCGTATGAATACGACGTAAATCAGATGTTGCTGTGTACAGCTTATGCCTCAACCGTATCCTCTGCTTCTGCTTCAACAGCTTCCTCTGCTGTCTCTTCAGCTACATCCTCTACTGCCTCTTCTGCTGCTTCACGCTCTTCGTTGATCTGTTTTGCTTCTTCGTAAATGTCTTCAGCGTTTTCCTGAACAGTTGTTACTGTATCCATAACACATTCTTTTGCACGAAGAACGGCTGCAGTTGCATTTGTATATAATTTTTTAGCATCTTTGCTTGATAAAGCTTTGATACCTGCTGTTCCAAATAAAACTCCTGCTGCGAAAAATCCTGTCTTTTTACTCTTTACTACTGATAAAACTTTTGTTAAATCCATGTTTTTGTCCTC
>OOAZ01002370.1_pt1 | contig 10138 bp, 13 predicted proteins | sample 1671221 | NCBI WGS metagenome assembly OOAZ01 (sample SAMN06348134, study PRJEB24527) | human gut metagenome | biome: human gut; feature: ankylosing spondylitis patient; material: feces | host: Homo sapiens | place: China | collected 2015-10
GGAAAGCTGAAAACAGAAACGTTTCTCGCGTGGTATTTCGGATGCTCGGAGGAAGAGGCAAAGAACATGATGCCGGAGCCGGTAGCCAGATTTCCTACAGAAGAATAGGGGGTGTGAGCAGTGCTGACACCAGAATATTTGAATAGCTTTTCTTCCGGCTATCTGGGAATGTGCGATGTGCTGAATGAGCAGATCATCCGAGATGTGGCACGAAGGATAGCGAAGACCGGAAGAATTACACCGACAGCCGAGTGGCAGTTGAAGCAGGCAAAGCAGTCCGGAGCATTGATGAATGATGTAATCCGGGAGGTCGGGGTTTTGACTGGAAAATCCGATACGGAGATATTGCGCTTATTCCAGGATGCAGGCTTGACCGGGATGTTGCAGGATGCAAAGCCGCTATTGCAGGCCGGAAAGCTGAAAACCTCGGATATTGTTCTTTCTGGAGCGATGCAGAGGACCATGGAGGCAGCCGCAGAGAAGTGCAGGGGAGAGATTGGAAACCTTACGCTGACAACGGCGATAGCCACACAGCAGGAGTATATGCAGGCACTGAACACAGCCTATATGAAGGTTACGTCTGGTGCTTTTTCATACCAGGAGGCAATCAGACAGGCTATCCGGGATGCGGCAGTCAAAGGAACATCGGTCATGTATGACAGTGGGTATATCTCAAAGCTGGATACGGCAATCAGAACTGCTCTGCTAACCGGAGTAAATCAGACAGCAGGAAAGCTGACGGAGTTGTATGCTTCGGAGCTTGGAGCTGAGTATTACGAGACAACAGCTCATGCAGGAGCCAGACCCTCACACTCAGTCTGGCAGGGCAAGGTGTTCAAGATTGAGGGCACAGCTCCGGGGTATGAGAACTTCTACGAGGCAACCGGATATGGAACGGGAGCCGGTTTGTGCGGTTGGAATTGCAGGCATAGCTTCTATCCGTACTGGCCGGGAGTTTCAAAACCGGCATACACGAAAGATGATCTTGAGGATTACAGCAGACCGAAGTATTCGTTTGCAGGGAACCTTCTTACGGAGTATGAGTGTATGCAGAAACAACGGGAGTATGAAAGGGCAGTTAGGGAGTACAAGAGAATCCTGGCCGCCTATGATTCGTATATCCAGACGGTCCAGTCAGAAACAGACAGAGCGTACTTCCGGGAGGAGTTCCAGAAAGAATCTGTGAAGCTGAAAGAGAAGGAATCGCAGATGAAAGATTTCTGCAAGCAGACTGGACGGAGCATAGATACTGCCAGAACGCAGGTATCAGCCGTATATGACGGCAACGGTAACTTGGTATCATTTAACCGCTCAGTCAGTGGAAAAGCTGTATGGGCGAATAAGAAAGCGAGGAAATAAGCATGAAGAAAGAAGAACTGATGAAGCAGTATGAGGAACTGAAAGGGAAAGGCAAAGAGCCGGAAATGATTTTCCTGTATATCCACATGCCGACCGGAGAGACAGAAACCATTGCCAATCCGAATGTTGAGGAGAAGATGAAGTACATTGACCGCACCTACAATGAAGACCTGGTTCATGCGAACTGCAAGGACATTTACATTGAGCAAGCCTGCATTTGTGCGGATTTCGGACCAACCATGATGTTTTCAGATGCTTATATGCTGATGAAACAGGGTGTGAAGGTAAAGTTGCCAAACTGGGGCGGCTACTGGTACTGGGATGCAGAGAAGAAAACAATCATGATGCACACCAAAGACGGAGAAGAGCTGGATATCCGCCAGACAGAACGCCCGGAATACACCTTTGACAATATCGCATCTGATGAGTGGCAGATTGCTGATGAGGAGAATTGCCCGGAACTTGGCGGCGAAGCTACTTTTGGATTCGGGGATGCGTACAAATTCCTGGAGCGTGGCGTCAAAGTAGCAAGAAAAGGCTGGAATGGGAAGGGAATTTATCTTGAAATGCAGGCCCCGGACGAACACAGCAAAATGACTCAGCAGTACGTCTATATCGTGACTACGGGGCTTGTGAGTGACAATGAAAATGCACCGAAAGGAATTGTACCATGGGCGCCGTCTCAGACAGATATGGCAGCTAAGGACTGGGTTGTATTCACAGAAGAGTAGGAAGGAGGTGATCCTGCTATCTCCCAACCATGGGTGAAATGGTATTCGCCCCGTATAGGGCTGTAACACATTAACCCTTACAATTTACCATTGAGGCACTTAAAACGTGTCCTGGGAACTCTCAGAAGTTCATAGACACCCTTTAAGACCACGAAAACAAATAGCAGTCAGCCGGTTCGTTGGTGAAACGCCTGGCTGTTGTTTTTTGCCCTGTGATATGGCATATAAACTGTCTCCTTCTCTTGCGTGCGGAGATATAAATGCACGATAGCAGTGCCGGAGTGAACCGGAATCTAAACGAAATCAGCGAAACGAAGAAAGGAAGGTAAGCGAAATGGCTTACGAATTTTTGAAGAAACTTTTTGGAACCCCGAAGGACGGCGAAGAGCCTAAGGCTATGACCTATGCGGAACTGGAGGCGGCGATTGATGCTGACAAGAAAATCCAGGTAGTAGATGTGAAAGCCGGAGGCTATGTGTCGAAGGAAAAACTGGATGCCAAGATTACAGAGCTGGACGGAGTAAAGCAGCAGTTGTCAGATGCCAATACAACGATTCAGTCCTACAAGGACATGGATATTGACGGCATTAAGCAGTCTGCAAAGGACTGGGAGACGAAGTACACCCAGGAAACACAGAAGCTGACTGCACAGCTTGCGGCCCAGGAGCGCACCCATGCACTTGATATGTTCATGGGTGGTTATAAGTTCTCCAGCAAGCCTGCCGAAAACGGTGTAAGAGCAGAGTTTGAAAAGAAAAACTTTACCCTGGAAGACGGAAAGTTCCTGGGAGGCGATGAGTTTATGAAGTCTCTCATGGAGAATGACGATTACAAGGGAGCTTTTGTTTTCGATGATGATGGCGATCCGAAAGACGATTCCCACGAGGAAGAGGAAGGGAAGCCGTTCTTTGCAAGAGGAGTTGGCGGAACTGGCGGAGCCGGAGGCGAAGGAGTCAAAGGAAAAGAAACACAGTTTAATCCGTTTGGGTTCAACTTAATCAGACAGCCAGACAAAAACTAACAGGAGGAGAATAAAATGGCGAAATTAAATTATGCAACCGAGTATTTACAGACACTGGAGCAGATGTTTCCGTATGTTCTGTATTTTGGAGACTTATTTGCGACACCGAACAATGGAAGATTCCGTTGGGTAAATTCCAGAGTTATCGAGGTGCCGACAATTTCCACAACTGGCCGTACCGATGGAGATAGAGATACCATCGGGGCCAGAAAGCGTAACTACAACAACGAGTGGAAACCGCTGACCTTGGAGAATCACAGACAGTGGCAGACACTGGTACATCCGAGAGATATTGCCGAGACTAAGGGCGTTGTGGCAATCGGAAATATCACGAAGGTTTACAATGAGGAGCAGAAGTTCCCGGAGATGAATGCTTACTGCATTTCCAAGCTGTATGCAGACTGGACCACTGACGGAGCGAAGACAGCCCACAGTGAAGTGCTGACAGAGGAGAATGTGCTGACCGTCTTTGATGAGATGATGAAGGACATGGATAATAAGAGAGTTCCGAGAGCCGGAAGAATCCTATATGTGACACCGGATGTCAGAACGCTCATCAACAATGCGAAGCAGATTTACAGAACCGTTGATGTTGGTAGCCGTTCTGATGCAATCAAGAGAGCAATCAACTCTATTGATGATGTGAAGATTCCGGAGAGCGTACCGAGTGACATGATGCGGACGAAGTACGACTTTACCGAGGGTTGGAAAGTGGATTCCACAGCGAAGCAGATCAATATGGTTCTGGTGCATCCGATGGCGGTAATCACACCGATTTCCTACGAGTTCGCTCAGCTCGACCCGCCATCCGCAGGTTCCCAGGGCAAGTATGACTACTTCGAGGAATCTTTTGAGGATGTATTTATCTTGCCTCACAAGATGGACGCTATTGATTTCCATGTGAGTGCATAAGAGAAACTGATTACTGGCTCTGTGCATGTGCACGGAGCCAATTTTTGAAGGGAGAAACCATATGTATAAAGTTGAGAAAAAGAACAGAGTTCTCAGAATCCCGGATGAGAAATTCGATGAGTACAAGAAGATGGGCTACATTATCCGGGATGAGAATGACAATGTGCTGTTCGAGCCGGAGAACATCAAGGCGACTGCCGAAAAACTCAAAAAGGAGAACGATAAGCTGAAAGACAAGCTGGAAGAGGCTACCCTGTATGCGGAGAATGCAGACAAGAAGATTGCCGAGCTTCAGAAGGAGAACGATAAGCTGAAAGCGGCAGTCCAGGCACAGTCCGCAACAGGAGATGCAGACCCGGCAGAGGCTGAAAAGAAAGCAGCAGCAAAAGGCTCAAAGAAAACTGAGTAGGAGGTAGCTTATGTATTTAGCAACGAAAGACGGGAGTTCCTGCCGGATTCCCGAAAGAAAGGCGGCATATTACAAAAGCATGGGCTATTCGCTTGAAAGCCTGGAGCCGGAAGTCGGAACGGGCACAGCTTCTCCGAAAGAAAAGAAGACCGGTAAAAAAGAATCAGCTACGCAGGAGGACGTAAATCCGGCGAATAGCTGATTTTTCTTTGCAGCCTACCATTTTATCAGAAAGGGGTGTTTCGATGGTCCAGGAGGACGTAAGAAGACCGTATGTGGATTTCGCATACTACAAGAATGATTACGGTGGCACGCAGATAAAAACGGAGAATGATTTCAAGAGAGCCGAGAGTATTTCAGAAGCATTCGTGAACCAGGTTACGTTTGGCCGGATTGCAAGACTGAGTTCGATTATAGACTCAATCAAGGATGCAATCTGCTGTGTAGCCGATACGGTGGCGGTGCAGAACGAAAAGAGAGAAGCTGTTGTGAAGTCGGAATCCAACGATGGATATTCCATCAGCTATGCGGATGCCATGAATGATACGGCGTTGCATAACGAGATGTACAGGGCTGTGAGGTCATACCTGGCGAACACCGGACTGCTGAACAGAGGGTGGGTGAAAGAGTATGATGACAAACAGTGATGTGACTATCTTTAATCTGAGAATTGGAGCAGACCGCCGGGAAAAGTTCTATGCCACCAGAATCCTGGGAGTTTCTTGGTACAGGACAGAAGGACAGTCGGTTTCGGATAATAACCGTAAAGCGGCTACGAAATGCGTGGTCAGAATACCGTTCAATGCAATTACGGAAGGTGGAAAGCAGTATATAAGCGAAGAGAAATACAAGAAGCTGTCAGATGAAGAGGCAGAGAGGTACTGGACTATCCAGAAGGGAGCTTATATCATGCAGGGCGAGTATGTAACAGCAGAGCAATGGCAGTTTGACACGTTCAGTTTCCGGAGCGGTGTGATTCTGAAAGAAGCTATCGAAGACCTGGCAAAACTGCGGAAGTATGATGAGAGTTTCATTACGATCACAGAGTATGCGGATAACACAGTCAGAGGAACCGACCGGACAAAGCACTGGAGAATAGGAGGAGCTTAATGTCGCTGAAAAAGATAACGGCTCCGCAGGGTTCCATCGTGAGCAACGGGAAGAACAAAGCAGAGCTGACCTGGAATCCGGACTTTGCGGCGAAGAGGAACGCTCAGTTCAGCAGAAAGCAGATGTTTGTAGATTCCGAGGTTTTAAGGCGGTGCAGTCCCAGGGTTCCATTGCAAACCGGTATGCTGGAGAAATCCGGAAAGTTGGGAACGGATGTAGGCAGTGGCGAGGTAGACTATATCGCCCCGTATGCTGCCTATCAGTATCACGTAACATCTGATACCAGACCATATGATGCGAACCGAGGAGCACATTGGTTTGAGAGGATGAAGGTGGCTGAGAAAGAAGATATCCTGCGAGGAGCAGATAAGATTTAGGAGGTCACATGGCAGTAAATAGTGTACTGGAGGGTATAACAGAGTATTTTCTGAAATGCCCTCTTTTGAAAGACGGTGTATTCCGGGTAGATGCCCTTGGGCCGGACCCGGTAGAGTACACCATAGAGACCGGGATATTCGTCCCGGTAATCCAAAGATATGTAGATGGCAGTTCGGAACGTCAGTATCAGTTCCAGTTCGGTTCCAGAGAGTTCTACAGCATGGACAGGGTACAGAACATTGAGAACAGCACGTTTTATGAAGAATTTGCCGACTGGGTGGAGATGAAGAGCAACGAAGGAGAACTTCCGGAGCTTCCGAAAGGAATGCACGCAGAAGAGCTGGAGGTGCTGTCGCCCGGATATATCTTTGATGGAGCTATGAAGAACGCAAGGTATCAGATTTCCTTGCGATTAGTTTATTTTAAGGAGGCATACAAGTAATGGCAGGTAAGACCAATACAAGAGAAGTTGTACAGAGACACCAGTTTGCGGACTATCTGAACATCGGCACATCCGATACCCCGAAGTGGGTGCTCATGGGTGTTGGATTCACAACCCTGGATGAGACATTCGGTGCAGAGTCTGAATCTGAGAAGTATGTGAGTGAGGCTTCTTCCTCTTCTTCTGTGGTATCTTATACATCCGTGTTCCCGTTTGAAGCACGACTGATTAAGAGCCAGGATGCAGTGAACGCACTGTACCATGTAGGAAGAAACCATCTGACCGGCAGTGACGCAGAATTTGAATACTGCCGAGTAGAGTTGTGGGATCAGAAGATGAGCAGTTCTACACCGGTTGCGAATACATTTGCAGCCAGAAAGTTCCTGGTATCCGCAGAATTGAGCGGAGTATCCGGAGAGAAGAAACAGAGCATGAGTGGAAATCTCAATGCAGTAGGAGATCCGCTTGACGGATATTTCAACACAGAATCAAAGACATTTGAAGAAGCTGCGGCTTAGAATTTGGAGGTAAAGCGATATGAGCATGTTAAAAATTTGTGGACAGGAATTAGAATTAGATCTGTTCGATGCAGATACTATGGAGGTCTATGAGAAATCCATGGATAAGGTTGTGAAAAGAGCCGAGGAAACCAAGAAGCATACGGAGCTGTCGAATGCGGACGGCATCCGGGAGACGTGCGGAATCGTGAAGGATTTCTTCGATGAGGTATTTGGAGGCGGAACGGCTGAAAAGCTGTTCAAGGGTAAAAACAACCTGGCAATCTGCATGGATGCTTTCGGAATTGTTTCTTCTGAGGCTGGTAAGATGAAAGGCCAGGTAAATGCGATCACCAACAAGTATAACATGAACCGGGCACAGAGACGCCAGGAAGGTAAGAAAAATAAGCATGGCAAGAACGGAGCAGTAGTAACGCCAATCGGTAATGCGAGTGGGCGTGATAATTCATGAACCACAACATGCTTGTAGACTATCTTCCGGAAACAGTAGAGATTGAAGGTACGGAGTATGCGATAGAAACAAACTTCCGTACCTTCATTCTGTTTGAAATGATGATGCAGGACCCGGAGCTTTCGGACGCTGAGAAAGCAAGGCAAGGTCTGGAACTGGTATATCCGGAGATTCCGGAGAATCTGGATGCTGCGGTGGATGGGTTGTTGTGGTTCTATGCCGGTGGTAAACGATGGCGTGAGAAGAGAGCCGGAGCAGTAGAAGGGGCGGCAGAAGTGCAAAGGATTTATTCTTTTGAGCATGACGATGATTATATCTATTCGGCGTTTCTGACGCAGTATCACATAGACCTACAGGACATTGAATACCTGCACTGGTGGAAATTCAAGGCTTTGCTGAGAACGCTGTCATCTGACTTGGAGTTTAGTAAGATTATGGAGTATCGAAGCGTAGACATTGATGCGACCATGACGAAGGAGCAGAGAGACTTCTACCGCAGGAAGAAAGAACTGTATGCTTTACCGTTGCCTGCTGATGAGGAAGAGAAGGTAGATGCAATAGCAGAAGCCCTTATGAACGGCGGCGACCTTACGGGACTGCTGTAGGAGGTGACTGGCCATTGAAGATGTAAAGAAGAAAATGATACGGGTGGAATGCCCGGAGTGTAAATATAAAATGCCGTTGTTTTTTGAAGAGACGGCGGAGTGTTCGGGCGTGATGGTCTCCTGCAAAGGGAGAAATTGTCATGCCCGTTTTGAATTGAAAATCAAAGACGGAAAACAAATCAAGTAGTGCCATTATGAGCCGATGATTGAGCCGAAGAATTGAGGTGAGAACATGGGCTATGATGGTACGCTGAAATTTGACACCAGCATAGATAGTTCCGGTTTCCAGAGCGGACTAAGCAAATTATCTGGAATGGCGAGCGGAGCGATTAAGGCTACCACTACTATTCTGGCCGGTGCCGCAACAGCGGTAGCCGGTATTGGTACGGCTGCAATCAAGGTCGGTTCTGACTTTGAGGCAGGAATGAGCAAAGTCCAGTCTATTTCCGGTGCTTCGGCTACGGAGATTCAACAGCTTGCTGATAAGGCAAAGGAAATGGGTGCCAAGACGAAGTTCAGTGCCACAGAAAGTGCCGAGGCTTTCCAGTACATGGCGATGGCCGGATGGAAAACCGGAGATATGCTGAACAGTATTGAAGGTATTATGAACCTGGCGGCAGCGTCTGGGGAAGACCTTGCATCGACGAGTGACATTGTTACCGATGCCATGACCGCCTTTGGTCTGGCGGCAGACGGAACAACAACCATCATCAAAAACGGGTACTCGAAGGAAGTTTCCAATGCTACACATTTTGCAGATGTGCTGGCAAAGGCAGCATCCAATTCCAATACCAACGTAGGAATGATGGGCGAGACGTTCAAGTACGTTGCCCCCGTAGCCGGAGCCTTAGGATTCAGCGTTGAAGACTGTGCTACGGCAATCGGTCTGATGGCGAACTCCGGAATTAAGGCGAGCCAGGCAGGTACTTCTCTGCGAAGTATCTTTACAAGAATGGCGAAGCCGACCAAAGAAGTACAGGCGGCTATGGACCAGTTAGGAATCTCACTGACGAACAGTGATGGTTCCATGAAGTCTCTGAAAGAGATCATGAATGACCTGCGTTCTGGATTTGCAGGCCTGACAGAAGCACAGAAAGCGCAGTTAGCAGCATCACTCGGCGGCCAGGAGGCTATGAGTGGATTGCTGGCTATCGTGAATGCGTCCGATGAAGACTACCAGAAGTTGACGGATTCTATTTACGATGCGGATGGTGCGGCCAAGGAAATGGCGGACACCATGAATGATAACCTACAGGGAGCAATCACACTCTGCAAGAGCGCATTGGAATCTGTAGGTATTGCCCTGTACGAAGAGGTACAGGAACCAATGAAAGAAACGGTCAAAGTCATTACCGGCATGGTAGAGGATATGAATGAAGCCATGGCGGAAAAAGGATTTGACGGTCTGATTGAGTCGTTTGGAAATTCACTCGCTGAGCTGGCACAGATGGCTATGGAGGCAGTACCTACATTGATAGGGGTTGCAGAGGACCTGGTAGGTACGTTCATAAATGCCATCATGGACCACCAGGAAGAATTTGCAGAGGTCGGAGCAACTGTAGTTGCTGAGCTTGTAAAAGCGATTCTGAATGTTGCCGGGGATATGTGGTCCGCCGGTATTTATTTGTTTACGGAATTTCTGCAGGCATTAAGCGACCATTCCGAGGAGATAGGCCGTTCTTTCGGTGAAATGCTGAGTAAAATTGGCGAGGCGGTACAAGAAAATCTGCCGCTTATCATCCAGGCTGCAAAAGATTTCGTAGCTGGATTTTGTGAAGGACTGAGCGAAGAGTTTCCTGGCGTGTCTTCACTGATCGAAGGATTCCTTAACGGATTCATAGATTCGGCAAGCACTATAATCCAGGGAATTGTAGATGTGGTTTCTGACCTGTTCAGCGTGATTGACGGAGCTGATCCTGGAGCACTGGAGGCTGTTGGCTATGCAATCGGTGTGATTGCTGGCTCTATCGCAGCTTTAAACGTTGCTCAAAGTGTTATTCAGCCTTTAAGCACACTATTCTCCATACTGAAGACATTAAAGGGTGGAATTAGCGGAATTTCCGGAGTCATCGGAAAAGTCGTAGAAGGATTCGCACTCTGGAGTGGTGGAGCCGGTTCGCTCATGGAAGTCCTGGAGCTGGAGTTTCCTAAGATTGCTGGTATCTTCAGTTCTATTGGTGGAGCGGTACAGAAAGTAATCGG
>OOAZ01002375.1_pt1 | contig 10124 bp, 8 predicted proteins | sample 1671221 | NCBI WGS metagenome assembly OOAZ01 (sample SAMN06348134, study PRJEB24527) | human gut metagenome | biome: human gut; feature: ankylosing spondylitis patient; material: feces | host: Homo sapiens | place: China | collected 2015-10
CTATGGAAGAGGGCCTGCGTTTCGCTATCCGTGAGGGTGGCCGTACCGTTGGTTCCGGCGTCGTCGGCAAGATCATTGAGTGATCATGTCCTTGAACGTCAGTTCTAAGGCGAACTAAGCACTTATAAAGACCTTCCCATTCCGGAGAGTGGGAAGGTCTTTTTTGTTTGCATCCTCTGCCTTTCCAGACAGAGGATTTTTTTGCGGCGCATAGCACAACTTTATGGTTTACAAAGATTGGTTGTCGTGGTATACTGGCGATGAAAGAACAAGCAGCACTGGAACTTGGTTTGGACCGACGTGAGCTGTCGGACACACTGACGAAGGAGCTGCTGGACAGGCAGAGGAGGTCAGCGACGATGGCGTTTGATTATAAGAAGGAATATAAGGCACTCTACCAACCACCTCGTGAGCCGCAGTTTGTCACCGTGCCAGCCATGACCTTTGCCGCAGTGCGGGGGCAGGGCGACCCCAACGACCCTACAGGCGAGTACAAAGCAGCCATCGAGCTGCTGTATGGCCTGCTCTACACCATCAAGATGAGCAAGAAGGGCAGTCACCGGGTGGACGGTTACTTTGACTTCGTAGTGCCTCCGCTGGAAGGGCTGTGGGAACAGACGGGGACCGGGAAGGAAAGCTTCCACTGGACATCCATGCTCCGCCTGCCGGAGTTCGTGACCCGGGAAGAGTTCGACTGGGCTGTCCGGGAAGCAGCGACCAAAAAGAAAAAGGATTTCTCCAAGGTCGAGTTCTTCACCTACGATGAGGGCCTCTGTGTCCAGTGTATGCACCTCGGCTCTTACGACGACGAGCCTGAGACGCTGGCCCGGATGGATGCCTTTGCGGCAGAGCAGGGCTATGCGGTGGACTTCTCTGAGATGCGCTTCCATCACGAGCTCTATCTCTCCGACCCCAACCGCACCGCGCCAGAAAAGCGGAAGACCATCCTGCGCCACCCGCTCAAATCAAGCTTGTAATCCAGCCCCAAGGCCGCTATAATAGAAGAAAAAGCCGCAGTCTGGCGGCGGAAAACGAGGAATGGATATGAAGCTTCCCGAGAAGAAACAGCGCTGGGTCTATCATGCAGAGGCTCTGCCGCAGGCGGCAGGCGAGGGCGTCACCCGCCGGGTGCTGGCCTACACCGACGGCCTGATGTGCGTGGAGAACACCTTTGAAAAGGGGGCCGTGGGCGCACTGCACCATCATCCCCACACCCAGATCACCTATGTGGTGTCGGGTGCCTTCGAGTTCACGGTGGACGGCGTGACCCACACTGTGCGGGCTGGTGACACCATCCTGAAAGAGGACGGCGTGGAGCACGGCTGCGTCTGCACCGAGGCCGGCATCCTGCTGGACATCTTCACCCCCATGCGGGAGGATTTTGTCTGAGAGGCTGCCCTGCCGGGCCTGTTGCCGGGCATAAAAACACCCTTTCTTTGCCTTGACCGGCAGGGGAAGGGTGTTTTTGCATTTCCGGCCCGACAAAAAGTAAACAAATAAAATGGCGGAATTTTGTAGATTATTACCATTGAAAAAGTAGGGGGGGGGGGTAAAATGAGGAAAAGACCTGTGCCGAGTTGGTGCAAAAAGCGGGAACGACACCCCGGGATGCCCGCCATGCGGAGGCGAACGAGGTATCCTTTTTGCTGCGGGACAGGCTTTGAATGTACAACAGGGAGGATTTGTATGCAGCGAAAAGATTTGGCTCTGCGGGTGCTGTCTACGGCAGCAATTATGTCTATTGTTACTTCTATTGCAGCCCCGGCCTTTGCGGATATTTACTATATCGGCAACGGCAGCATTGACGTAGAGACCATAACGAGTACGGACGGCAAGCAGTATGTGAAAGTAACTCAGGGGGGAACCACCTACGAAGATAAGAGCAACGAAATTGTGATCAAGGACGGCACCAGCGAAGCGGATACCACCCTGACGGAGGCTAAGCGTGCTGAGGGTACCCGGGCAAATCCTGCGGTAGCCCCTGCCGCCGGTGCCGCCACGCAGGAGCAGGAAGCAGCCGGGTCTGCGGACGCTGCCGGGGAGAGCCAGCCTGACCCGGACGCAGCCTTTACCCTGAGCGAGGCAGAGGAGGACTCTGAGGAGGGCAAGGACCCCACGGACAACCCCACGGAGAATCCTACGGACGACCCCACGGAGCCCCCCAAGAAGGATGTGGTGTACGAGTACGCCCCGGCGGCAGACCCGAATCCGGAGCAGCAGGCCACCAAACCCACCCTCAGCACCTCTGCCGCCCCTACGGCAGAGACCCGGGAGGCCACTCAGGCCAACGCCCCTGCGGCTGATCCTGCTCCGACCACTCCGGCAGAGGGCAGCGCCGAAAACCCCACCAAAAACGTCATCCGGGTCATCAATAACTGGGTGGGCGATGCGGCCAAGGAACTCAAGATCCGGCTCAGTAATGTGAATATTAAGGTGGATAACACCAGTCGCTATGCGAGTGGAGGAAGGGATTTTTATTTCGACGAATGGTATAACTGCTGTTATAGAGTATCAGCAGCACAGGTGAAGGGTACCGGAAATACCAAAATTGAGCTGGACGGCCAGAATGTTCTGGACAGCAGTGCATGCGAGTATTGGGCGGGTCTGAACAAAAAGGGCAACGGAAACCTGACCATCACAGATGAGACCAGCGACACGGGCGAGACCATTACCGCAAAGGAAGAAACAGAGACCTCCGGAAGCCTGCGGGCAGAGGCAGGATGGTACGGTGGAGCAGCCATTGGCGGAAACATCGGCCAAGCCACGGATAATATCACCATCGAAGGATATGCAACGGTAAAAGCAAACACATTGGGGAGCGACGGAGCCGGCATCGGTGGCGGCAATGGCGCAAAAGGCAGCAATATCACCATCCAGGGCCATGCCAATGTTACGGCAAACGGCGGGTGGTCCGGAGCCGGTATCGGCGGCGGAGGCCAAGGTAATGATGGCGGAGGAGATGCGGAAAACATCACCATTCAGGACTATGCCAAAGTAACTGCTACAGCTCATGATGGCGCGGCCATCGGAAGCGGCAGTCCGCGGAATAGTCTGTGGGGTACTCAAGAGAAGAGTGGCGATGCCACAAATATTGTGATCCGTGGCCACGCAATAGTCAATGCAAAGAACGATGGCAAAGGAGCCGCTATTGGCGCTGCCGGAGATGGAAAAGATGCCAGCGCAAAGGTGACCATTGGCACGCCCGGGGCTACGGCAGAGACGGAAGATGTCCATGTCACGGCAACCGGGCACTACGGCTCTGCCATTGGCAATGGCGCAAAAGATACCAAGGTCACCATTCAGGGCCATACGACCATCCAGACAGCAAGCGACGATAGTAATTCAGTGATTGGAAGTAGCAGAGGAAATGTGGAGGTCAATATAAAGGACAATGTCTCCATCGATACAGCTACGAGAGCAGGAACCTCCGATATCGCAGGAGGCTGCGATATCGGAGGCGGGAATCTTCCGGGCAGAGAAGTTGTAGTGAACATTGACGGCGGAAAACACGGAAAAGTTAAGATCGGTGAGAACCGTGCAATATTAGGAAGCATCTATGGTGCAATTTCCGGCACCAAGGTCAACATCGGTGACAATGTGCTGCTTAAAATGAGACAATCGGGATGGTCGACGGATGCTAAGTATATCAATGTGAACAATGTCGAGGCTGCGGTAGGCACAAGAAGTGATGACCCCACGGCAAGCGGCCTTGTAAATACCATTGGCGATAATACAGAGCTGTGGTATATCAACAACGGTGATGAACTGCAGAAGATCGTCCATGGCAAGAACCTCTGCAAAAAAAGTCCAAAACAGAACATTACCCAACAACCCACCTGCACTGAACCGGGCTCTGCAGATTGTACTTGCGACTATGAGCATACGAACGGAGCAGCCCGCCCCAGTTGTAACCGCATTTGGACAGATAAGGTTCCTGCCCTGGGCCATGATTGGGACGACTGGCAAGTGACCACCCCCGCCACCTGCACCAAAGAGGGCGTGGAGACCCGTTACTGCAAACATGACCACAGCCATGTGGAGACCAGACCCATCCCCGCCACCGGCCACCACTGGGTGGACAAGGGAGACGGCACCCACACCTGCCCCGACTGCGGTGCCACCGAAGCCCTGCCTGTCAACACCAACAGCGCCCTTGAGCTGCGGGTGGTGGACGCTGAGGGCATGGACCAGCCCTTTACTGTGAGCCAGAACGGCACCCTGCGCACCTACACCGGTGCCTACGACACGGCCACCCTTACCGGCGACCTGAACACCCTGCGCTACCTGCAGGACCACGGCGCACAGACCATCCAGTTCGTCACCAATGGCCAGACCAGCAGCTTTGCCATCAACGACCTGCTGGCACAGGGCAGCGGCAGCGAGGTGTTCTACCTCACCCACCGTGGGGCCGAAGAGCCCACCCTGCTGCTGGTGGAGGCAGACCACAGCGAACTGGTGAAAGACTAACCATCCCCGGAGGCGGGGCTTCCGCATGACCCCGCCCCCCTCCATATTGCAAGACCCCCGGCACCTTCCGCAGGGTGCCGGGGGTCTCTTTGCGCCGCAGGGCAAAAAAGGCCCCGGCCTGCCCAGTGGGGGCGAGGCCGGAGCCTTTGCTCATGCTTTTGGGGGTGCTGCCAGACGATCTCAGGCGGCAGTGGAAGAAGCGACCTCGGAGGAAGCAGCCTCAGAAGATGCAGCCTCGCTGGAGACCTCAGAAGCAGCCTCAGAAGATGCAGCCTCGCTTGCAGCCTCGGAGGAAGCGCTGTTCTCCTCGGCCACGGCAGAGGTGGAAGCAGCCTCAGACTGAGCGGCAGCAGAAGCAGCCTCAGAGGTAGAAGCAGCAGTAGAAGAAGAGCTGCCGCAGGCAGTCATGCTGACAGCCAAGACCAGAGCAGCAACGGTAACACAAACATTCTTGAGTTTCATATCGAAAATCTCCTTGCTTTTGAAAAAATAGTTTCGCGGAAGGCTGTACAGGTGAAACCTTTCCGCAAAAAGATATTCTAGTCCGTTTTCGAAAAAAATCAAGCCCTTTTTTGATAAAGATTCTATTTACCGAAGAGATTCTACACTTTTGTTATAACTTATCACCAAAAGTCAAGGATTTTTGACGTGCAAAAATGAAACACTCCAGGCTTTTCCGGGAGAGAAAAACATGGTATAATGGAACCTGTAAAAGAGAACGGTGGCAGGTCTGGTTACAAAGCTGCAGAAATGAATCCCGCAAATCATGCGGACGATATTGAGGTGGAACGATATGAACATCAAAAAAGTGGCAGTTCTGGGAGCCGGTGCGGTCGGCTCTTATGTTATCTGGGGGCTTTCGGCCCGCAGGGACATTGAGCTTGGCGTGGTGGCCGATGGCCCGCGCGGCGAGCGTCTGGCAAAAGAAGGCTGTGCCATCAACGGCAAAGTCTACCGTCCGGCGGTCTGGACGCCCGGGCAGGCCCATGACGCCGACCTTCTCATCGTCTGCCTGAAATACGGCGCACTGCCCGGCGCACTGGACAGCATCAAAGCCGTTACCGGCCCCCATACCACCATTATGAGCCTGATGAACGGCGTGGACAGCGAGGACATCATTGCCTCTGCCGTGGGTGGGGAGCATCTGCTTTACTCCCTCATCAAAGTGGCGTCCCACAAGGAGGCTGACGGCGTCCATTTTGACCCGGCGACCACCGTTGGCATCATCTTCGGGGAGAAGGAGCCGCCCTGCGACAGCCCCCGCGTCAAGGCCGTAGAGGCTTTGTTCGGCGGCACAGAGCTGCACTTCCGGGCCACCGACTGCATCCGGGAAGAGATGTGGAGCAAGTTCCGCCTCAACGTCTGCAACAACCTGCCCCAGGCCATCCTCGGCGCAGGCGTAGGCTGCTACCGTGACAGCGTCCATATGAAGGCCATCAGCGACGGCCTCCGCCGTGAGCTGGAAGCCATTGCCGCAGCCAAAGGCATCGATATGCAGCGGGTGGATGCCGTGTCCGGCAAGGGCTGTGCCGTCAAGCCCTCGGCCCGCTACTCGACGCTGCAAGACCTCGACGCCGGACGCCATACCGAGATCGATATGTTCTCGGGTGCGCTCATCCGGATGGGCAAAGAGCTGGGCATCCCGACGCCCTACAATGAGTTTGCGTATCACATGATAAAAGCGCTGGAAGAAAAGAACGACGGTAAGTTTGATTATGCCGGCCCGAATCAGGAAATGACATGGGCAAAGTGACAGGAGAAATGCAGATGAATATTACGGTCTATCTGGGGGCCAACGAGGGCAGCGACCCGGCCCTGAAACAGGCGGTGGAGGAACTGGGCCGCTGGATCGGCGAGAGCGGGAACGCGCTGGTCTACGGCGGCTCCCGCAGCGGCCTGATGGGGCGTCTGGCCCACAGCGTCCTGACGGCGGGGGGCGAAGTGACCGGCGTCGAGCCCCAGTTCTTCATCGACTCTGAGGTGCAGTATGACGGCCTGACCAGGCTCATCGTCACCCAGGACATGACCGAGCGCAAGACCAGGATGATCGAGCTGGGCGACGCCTTTATCGCGTTCCCCGGCGGAACCGGCACGCTGGAAGAGATCACGGAGGTGATGTCCAAGGTCTCGCTGGGTCATCTGGACGCGCCCTGCATCCTCTACGACCTCGACGGCTACTACGCCGGCCTGAAAGCTCTGCTGGCCCACATGGTCAAGATGGGGCTTTCCAGCCCCGAGCGGCAGAGCGGCATTTATTTTGTAAAGAATCTGGACGAGATAAAGAGCATCCTGAAAAGGGCATAAAAAAGCGCTGGAAGCGGTGTAAAGGCTTCCAGCGCTTTTTGTTGTCTGCTTACATGGAGATGACGCCCAGTGCGTTTGCCACCGAGCTGATGAGGATGATGGCCGCGAAGATGGGGCAGAGGTACTTTATCATAAAGTTGAAGATGCGCTTGCGGCGGAAGGGCTTGCCTTCCAGCGTGACCTCTTCCTCGATTTTCTCCACACCGATGACCCGGGACACCAGCAGGCAGATGGTGATGGCCGCAATGGGCATCATGACCGAGTTGGTGAGGAAATCGAAGAAGTCAAGGAACTGCATCCCGAAGACCGTGAACTGGGCCAGCGGGCCGTAGCCCAGAGCCGACAGACTGCCCAGCACCAGCATGATGATGCCGATGAGGACGGTGGCCTGCTTACGGTCCCAGCCCAGCTCGTCCTCGAAGGTGGAGACAGCGCTTTCCGTCAGGGCGATGGAGCTGGTGACGGCGGCAAACAGTACCAGCGTAAAGAAGAGGATGCCCACCACGGTGCCGAGACCCATGCTCTCAAAGACCTTCGGGATGGTGATGAACATGAGGGCCGGGCCGGCCTGCAGGGTGTCCGGGTCGCCGCCCGAGAAGGAGAAGACCGCCGGAATGATCATCAGGCCCGCCATGATGGCAATGGCCGTGTCGAAGATCTCCACGTTCTCGGTGGACTCCTCGATGGAGACATCCTTCTTCATGTAGGAGCCGAAGGTGACGAGGATGCCCATTGCGATGGAGAGGGAGTAGAACATCTGCCCCATGGCGGTCACGACGGTCATCCAGGAGAAATTGGCGATGTTGGGCACGAGGAAATACTTTACGCCCTCCAGCGCACCCGGGCGGGTGACGGAGTAGCCCGCGATGATGACGGACAGCACCACGAGAATGGGCATCATCACCTTGGACACCCGCTCCACGCCGTTGCGCACGCCTGCAAAGATGATGGCAAGGGTGAAGATGGTAAAGATGACAAAGCAGATCTCCGCCGAAGCGCCGCTGGAAATGAAGGCGGAGAAGTAGCCGTCTGTGGCCAGCTCACTGCCGTGGCCGCTGACGTAGTCGGCCAGATACCGGATGACCCAGCCGCCGATGACCGAGTAATAAGGCACGATGAGGATGGGGATGATGGCATTGATCCAGCCGCCGAAGGAGCGCCTGCCCTTGCGGACGGCGGCGAATGCGCCCACCGGGCTTTTCCTGGTCATCCGGCCCAGCGCCGTCTCGGCTACGATCATGGTGTAGCCGAAGGTGAAGGCGAGGATGATGTAGATGAGCAGGAAGATGCCGCCGCCGTACTTGGCCGCAAGATAGGGGAAGCGCCAGATGTTGCCGAGGCCCACCGACGCGCCTGCTGCGGAGAGAACGAAGCCAATCTTGCCCGAAAAGGCGCTCCGCTTGTGCTGTTTTTGATTCATTGGATTTTCCTCTTTTCACAAATTCAATACCCCCAGTGTATCACAGCCGGGGAGGGGATTCAACCGATTTTTCGATAAGAAGCAGAAGTTCCTGTGCTCAGAGGGAGGCAGCGTCAATCCACCACCGGCACATCCAGCCCGAATTCCAGCGGGCGGAAGCGGGGGCAGACATTCTCCGTGATGCAGATGACCGACGCGGCCAGGCGGCTGCCGATCTCACAGGACTGGGCCAGATTCTTGCCGTAGGTCAGGCCGATGACCGTACCGGCAAAGAAGGCGTCGCCTGCGCCGGTGGTGTCGATGACGTCCACCTTCTTGGCGGGTACGACGCCGCACTCGCCGGTGTGCTTGGCGTACACGGCACCCTGACCGCCCATGGTCACCACCATGCTGGTCATGTTGGCGCTGTGGACGTTCCGGGCCAGTACCTGAGCCATCTGGCTGGGGGCGAGATGCTCGTAGTCGTCCGAGAAGAGCAGACCGGCCTCCTGCTGGTTGCAGACGAAGCAGTCGATCTGCTGCAGATAGTCGCGGCGCTCCATGGCGATGCTCATGTTGGAGACTGCGGCAAAGACCTTCTTGTTGTATTTCCTGGCATAGCGGAGCACCTGCTTGACCGTGTCTTTCTCGAGGTCCAGCTCGATGGCGATGGCGTCGCAGTCCTTGAAGATCTCGTCGCCCTTCTCCTCCAGCAGGGTGGTCAGCGGGGTGGTGTCAGGGCGCTTGGAGATGGCGGCGTGGACGTCGCCGTCGTTGTCAAAGATGGCCAGCCAGGTACCCATGCCATCGGGGACCTTCTGGATGTATCGGGTGTTGACCTTGTGGTTGTCCAGCTTGTCGATGACGTCCTGGCCCATGCCGGTGTCGTCCACTAGACCCACGAAGGTGGGGCGCAGCTCCACATTGGCGATGTCCTCCGCCACGTTCCGGCTCACACCGCCATGCACCTGTTCAATGCGGCCGGCGTTCCGTCCGCCGGGGATGTAGGTGGAGAGGGGATAGCCCTTGATGTCCACGAAAACTGCGCCGATGACTACGATTCCCATATTTGAAATTCCTTTCCTGAATAAGAACTCTCTTTGACTTCTATCCTATTTACGCTTCTTCTGCCTTTTGCGCCCGAATATCGTCGCCCATAAAGAGGAAGGGGACAAAAGAGGAGAGGCGGCTGGAGATTTTTTCGGTGTAGAGCTTTTCCAGCAGAGCGCCGTCGGTGATGTTGGTGGTGACGATGGTGGGCAGTTTCGCGCCCAGACGGTTGTTCAGCAGACTGTAAAGGGTGCTGATGAGGAAGCTGGAGTTGAACTCGGAACCCAGGTCGTCGAGGATGAGCAGGTCGGCCCCGGCGGCGGTGCGCAGGAGCATCTCTTCCTCCCCGGCGGGGTCGGAGCCGAAGTGCAGAGCCTCGAGCTTCGAGAAGAAATCGGGGCTGGACACATAGATGACGTCGAAGCCCTTTTCCAGCACCTCTCCGGCAATGGCCAGAGCGGCATGGGTCTTGCCCAGACCGGCGTTGCCGAGGAGCATCAGGCTCTCGCTGGTGGTATCGAATTCGTCGGCGTAGCCGCGCAGGTCGTCCAGAAGGGTGGACATATAACTCCGCACCGGCTCGCCGAGGGAGGCGTCCATCCGGGCGGGGTAGTAGCGCAGCTCCATGGTATCGAAGCTGGAAATGGAGAGGCTGGACAGAGCCTCGATCTCTGACCGGCGGAGCTGCTGCATCACCTTGTGGACGCAGCTGCAGGTGTGGCCGTCCACAATGCCGGTGTCTTCGCAGAGCCTGCAGGTGAAGTGCGGCTCCAGTGCGTCGGCGGGACGGCCGCTGGAGGCCAGCAGGTCGGCCAGCTTTTTGCGGGCATCGGTGAGGGCCGCAGCGGCATCGGTGCGGTCCTTGCCCGCCGCCCCGGCCAGTGCGCAGCGAATGCCCCGCACC
>OOAZ01002379.1_pt1 | contig 10118 bp, 8 predicted proteins | sample 1671221 | NCBI WGS metagenome assembly OOAZ01 (sample SAMN06348134, study PRJEB24527) | human gut metagenome | biome: human gut; feature: ankylosing spondylitis patient; material: feces | host: Homo sapiens | place: China | collected 2015-10
TTGCGACCTTGGCGGCATCTTCGCCATAGAACATAAAATTGCCGCCAGCTTCAAATCCAACCAGAGTATCCGGGTGCTGCGCCTTTAATGCAGTGTATTCGGCTGCACTGGCGGCGTTCAGTTCAAGGGGAAAGTCGATGGCTCTTCTTTCTTTGTCCGACAGGTAGCGGTCAGACTGAATCATCAGGTCAATATATTTTTCGACCCGATCCCAGCGGAGAAGCACTTTCTGATGGTCGGGATAATGCTCAAACGTCAGACCCTTGCTGTCATGGTCAAGCCAACCACTGCTTCCGTCCAGATAAGTGTGTGAAGAACCGCCGGGGCCATACGGTGCATATTCGTTGGCAAGAGCTTTTGCCCGGAGTTTTCGGTCAGGCTGCAACTGATAAATTTTCCATATCCGAAGTTTGCTGCCTTCAACATTGGAACCTCTCCGCAGCGCATTTTCAATCTCCGCCTGCGACAAAACAAAAGCGGAGGGCGTTTTTTCGCTCTCCGCTTGGTCGATGGATTCAATTTGTTCGGCTTCGGTGGGAATAGCCACATCGAAGAAACTTAGCTGTAAATCAGCTCGTTCATCACCAGTTCCTCGGCCTGTGCTTTCAGGCTGTTCATGTGCTGCACCCACTCCATCTGATACTGCTCCTTGTTCGGAGCCGGGTTCTGTTTCAGCAACTCCTGCATGGTCTGCCGCATCCGGCTTTCTGCGGTTTGCTCCACCTCCAGCAGGTGCGGATGCAGAGTTCCCGACAGAAGCATCGTGTTGTACAGCACAGGGCGATGGTTCATCAGGTACGTCCGGCGCAGCCTGCCGTACTTGCCCAGTGTTTTCTCCTGCCGGGGCAGGGTCAGGTTCGGGAGCTGATAATCCCCGATGGTCGAGTAGGTCACGTTCCTGCTGTTCATATTCATACTGGCTCCTTTCTACATTGCGGCGGCGGATTGTCGTCTTTACGGTTCTTTCGATGTTGCGCAGCACATCCCGGCTGCACTCGCTGACTGCGGTGCCCAACGCATACACGGCGGCAGGAGTGGAAAAGGAGAAGATGGCCTGAAAATCGTCCCGGTCAAAATGTCCTTCCGGCTCAAAACCGCATCGTTCAAGGACAGCATAGGTGATGCTGATTGCAGCGGCACTTTTGAACTGGAACTCCTGTCCGGCTTCATCATAATCCATCAGGAACGAGCCGTCAACGATGTCGAGAATGTCACCGCTGTTGTTATCCCAATAGGAATCCACCAGCTTGCCGCAAATGTCCGCGATCTGCTGGGTGATTCGTTCATGCCGGACACCGTATTCTCTGGCAAGCATTTCTGACACAGGCTGAACCAAATCAGGGCCGAGCTGCCACACCTCAGGGTCACGAGAATTGCGGCGCACCCCGGTATCGCTCACATCAAAGACATAGTGCAGACGTGGGACACTGCTGGACTGGTCTAACAGGGCGATGCCCTTGGAGCCATGCCTGACGTAGCGGTTCATGCGGTTGTTCCAGAGGTCGAAACTGGCACAGGCGGTAGCATCAGGACGCTGGGCGTAGATCATGAGCTGGTCTGCATAGCTGTATTTATACAACCGGGATGCAGTGGTCAGATAGTCCGTCCAGTTTTCCCAATACCGGGTCAGTTCCTTTGCCGTTTGCTGGGCGAGATTAAGATATTCTTGCGTTTTATTTGGCATTGCGTTCCTCCCTTCATGTTTCGTGGAAAACAAAAAAGCGAGCGGCCTTTTCAGGTCACTCGCTTATGGAATCTATGGTATTTTATTCGTATTTTGCGGCGAATTTCTCTGCCATCTCCAGCAGACGGTTGAATGTCTGCTTCTCTTCCGGCTGCTCGATCAGTTTTGCAAGCAGGGCGCGGAATACATCGGTGCTGTCCTGCCCTAGTGCGGCAGCAACCTTGTCGATGCAGTCATGTAACTTCTTGACCGCATCATCGGAGGGTTTGGATTTTGCAAGCAGATCAGACAGGTATCTGATAAAAGGATAGGTGGAATCATCGTTGAGAATTTCGTTGGTTTCTTCCTCGATCTTCTTGTTTTCTTCGGGGGAAATCTCACCTTTTTCATTCAGAATCTCACGAGAAGATGTGCGGCCTTTCAGAAAGGTGGCAAAGAGCAGGCGGTCAAGGGGAGAACGCTTGATGGTGTCCATTGGCTGTCCTCGCTTTCAGTTTTAAGTCTTAATCGATAAAGTATTATTAGTATAACATAAATCCGCAAGTGCTATCAAGACCGCATCTTTGAGGGTTAATATTTTTTCGTATAGACTGTCACTAGCAGTAAACTATTATGATCGTATAAGACGCCATTTGTTATTTACAAACCCCTTATTGTCCTGTCCGTTATTCTTTATAGCCGAAGATTCAATATGTGTCGTTTCATTTGCAGCATCAATTCCAGAATCATAGTTGCAATACCGTGTTACAAGTTTCTGAAGCTCTTTGTCTTTAGTGTAGAGGTATCTCTTATATGTGACCGCTGTGGCAAGAATCAGCAAATCCATAAAGGAATTTCTGTAGTTGACTTTCACATTGTACTCGCCTTTGAGTTCTTCATAGATACGGTACATCACATCTACAATTTCTTGAGTTATCGGAACCACAGATAAATCATAATCTATTAAGAACTGCACTTTATTACGAAATGCTATATAATCTTTCCTGCTATACGTATTTCTTGCAAAAAACAGCAATCCATCAAGATCTTTTCGATTTATTAGTTGACTGTGGCCTCGTTTGAATAAATCACAATGCTATCGAATTCGCTGTTAAAATCGAGGACAATCTTATCGGTTCTATATTTTCCTATTTCACATCCTTTTCTTCTGAAGCGATAGTGAGTAGGTAAAGGCGGATGGTTGATTGCCAATTTGACAGGGTAAATTTTTGCGCGATTACAGTCTTTTTCCATAACGCCCAGAAACTCTAACGCAACAACAGATGAAATTTGACCGCCCGTTATATCACATTTCTGAATAACGTCCTCGATGTCTTTATCAAGTGAGTTCTTATTGTCGTTAAATTTGTAAAAAAGGATTTGCGTATCAAAGAAATCCATATATCATACTCCTTGATTGTCTGGCACAAAAAAGAAAAAGGACCCCTGAAAGTAATTTGATTATAGCACACAATTCGCAACCACAAAAGAGGATATGTACGCCGCCAACAGGCGGCAAAAATCAGTTGAGCGGAAATTCAACTTCATCGAAATCGGCATCCGATATGAGTTTCAGCTTTTCGATAACGCCCTCGGACAATTCCCGCAATGCCGTTTCATCCGGCAGAAGATAGCACTGCATAAGCCGCAGTTCCTGCATCAACCCCAGCCGAGTGCCGGAATTGTAGAGCATCATCAGCATCAATTCTTCGCCATTAAAGTTCATGAGCATCCCTCGCTTTCCGGCACCCAACGGGGCTGCACTCCGGGACATCGCATTTTTCTTTTGCGCCAGCCAGCGAAGCCAGTTTTTCCAGCGTGGTATGGCGGTTGTTTGCACCAAGTTCTTCAGCTTCTGCGGCTCTGTCCATGACGAAGTCATAGTCCTGCAACAGCCGTCGCCCCTTTTCCATGTGATGTGCTTCCAGAATCTGCTCCCTGACTTCCTGAATTGTCAGCTCCGGCGCGTCAACCTGCCCGCCATCCATCACGGAAAAGTCGCTGTGATAAAGTGTATAATCCCAGCCATCATCACAGGACTGGATAGCAATATAGCCCTTGCCGCCCAGCTCCCATGCACCCTGATTATCCTGCGTCTGAATTTCTGGGTAGAAATCTGCGTGGTTCCTGCCCATAACATCGGCAAACTGGCAGATGTGGAACACATTGCCCAGACCGCCCATATCAAAGTGGTAATCATCCAAATGTTCCAGCTTTGCCGTAAAACTGCGGCCATCCGGGTAGTCCACTTGAATCACACCACCATCAGGAATTCGGTAGAGATCGTCATAGTGACTGTTGATGAGCCGAATATCTTTTGGCATCGTTTCAGGCTCCCAAATACGCCGTTTGTGGATGCCGGATGCGGGAACGCTTTCGAGAATTTTTATGCTTTCAAGTTGGATGACCTTGCGCTCATCTTCCGAAAGTACAAACAGATACCAGTTCCGAGCAGCAGCCATCATGTTCCTGCCATCCGGCGGCAGATTCTTTTCGGAAATCTGCCCGCTTTCCAGCGGTTCGCCCGTTACCTTATTATAAGTGGCAAAGCCAACACCTGCGCTATTTTCTCGGAGGTGCAGATAGCGTTCATCGTTGATGAGGTAGACCGCTTCATTTAGCTTTTCCATCAGCAACTGCCCTCAAATTCCAGCGAGAATTTGCTGCGACCATCGGCTTCAGTGGTCAGCAAAACCGTTGCATTGTAGGTCTTGCCCTTGGCACTACGGCAGTCTTTCAGGCGGACACGGCCGTCCCGCAGCAACTTGTCGGCTACATGAGCATCCATCCGTTTGCCCAGACGCTTGAAGAAGGCGTTGTCTTTCCACAGTACAAAGCGGCATTCCCGGTTCTCGCAGAACCAGCCCTTTTCACGCTCCACAACAGATTTGCCACAGTTCGGGCAGATACCAATCACTTTATTTTTCATAAGCGCACTCGCTCCTTTCACGGCCTCGGTGGTGTTTACCAGCGAGGAGATCATATCGTTGATTTCAGTCATAAATGTCTTTGGCTCCATCTCGCCGCGCTCCACGCTCAGCAGTTTTGTTTCCCAGTCGGCAGTCATGTCAGCGGACTGGACTTCTTCGGGCATCACTGTAATCAGAGCTTTGCCCTTGTCGGTAGGCAGCAGCACTTTGGTTTTCTTGTCGCCTTTGCGCTCCAGAAAGCCCTTTGCCACTAATTTTTCGATAATAGCCGCTCGCGTAGCCGGAGTTCCAATGCCCTGACGTTCTGCATCCTCCGGCATACTGTCCGCGCTGGCCGTTTCCATAGAGTGCAGGAGCGTATCTTCTGTGAAATGCTTCGGCGGTGAGGTCTGGCCTTCTTTCAGTTCAGCACCAGCAATGCCGCACTCGCTCTGCTCCTGCACATCCGGCAGAGCAGCAGGCTCTTTCTTTTTGTCCAGCAGATCGTCCAGCATTTTGCGCTCGATGCCTTTCCAGCCCTCGTCCAAAACTACCTTGCCTTTTGCCGAAAATTCTTTCCCGGCGCAAATGGTGGTCAGGGTGGTTTCCGCATAGCGGTGAGGTTCGCCAACAGCGCAGAGCAGACGCACCGTAATCAGCCGCAGGATGCTTAATTCTCCGGCGGGCAAAGCCGAAAAGTCTGCCTGTGCCACACTTGCCGTGGGCAGCAGTGCATGGTGGTCACTGACTTTGCTGTTGTTGATTGCTTGCTCTGCATGGACAGGCACGGCTTCATGCACATCAAAGGCTCCCGCAGCAGCCGACATCAGCCCCGGCAGCGATGCCGCCATATCCTCAGTCAGAAAACGGCTGTCCGTGCGCGGGTAAGTGATGAGCTTTTTCTCGTACAAGCTCTGTGCATAGTTCAAGGTCTGCTGTGCTGTAAAGCCCAGCAAGCGGTTGGCATCCCGCTGGAGCGTAGTGAGGTCATAGAGCGGCGGTGGATTTTCGGCCTTTTCCTTGCGCGTGATTTTCTGGATCGTGGACACCATCTCCTCTCTGCACCCCGCAAGCAGCTTTTCAGCTGCCGCTTTTTCAGAAATGCGGCGGCTGGATGCCACAAAACCGCTGGTCAGTTCCAGAGCCACCGTGTAGAATTTTTTCGGCACAAAGGCGGCAATGGCGGCTTCGCGCTCCACCGTCATGGCGAGTGTCGGGGTCATTACTCTGCCCACCGCCAAAGGCCGACCATACAGGCAGGAAAAAAGCCGGGAACAGTTGATGCCGACCATCCAATCGGCATGTTCCCGGCAGAGTGCAGCCTGATACAGTGCATCATATTCTGTTGACGGTTTCAGATTTGCAAAGCCCTCCCGGATGGCATTGTCCTCCATGCTGGACAGCCACAGCCGGGAAACAGGCTTTTTACACCCAGCCTGTTCGTAAACCAGCCGGAAAATCAGTTCGCCTTCACGCCCTGCGTCCGTTGCGCAGATAATGCTCTCCACATCGGCGCGGTGCATGAGCTTTTTCAGGATTCCGAACTGCTTTTTTTTGCTGGCAGACACAAGGTACTGCCACCTTTGCGGCAGGATAGGCAGATCGGCTACATTCCATTTGACGTACTTTTCATCGTAGGTGCTGGGCGGAGCCAGTTCTACCAGATGGCCGATACACCAACTCACGATATAGCCGCTGCCCTCAAGGTAGCCATCCTGCCGCCCCTGCACCCCCAAAACCTTGGCGTAAGACATGGCAACGGACGGCTTTTCGGTTACGATCAAAATTGCGATAAGCGTTCCCTCCAATCTATTTCGGATTATGGTATGTAGGCGGCAACCGCCGCCCTAAAATCAGATAGGAGTTACATCCTGTTCCTCGGAAGTATCCTCATCTTCCGAATCATCCTCCGGGGGAATCTCAAAGTCACCCGTATCCTCGGTGTAGTCCACGTCCGGGTCAATAGCTTCTTTTTCTGCCTGTTTCTTGTTCTTCTGCTGGATGAAGAAATAGAAACCGCCGCCCGCTACCAGCGCGATCAGTGCCACGATACCGAGAAACGCCGCAGCATATTTTGTCACCTTGTTTTCTTTTGGAGCGTCTGCCGCTTTTTCCGCTTCCTCTGCGGCTTTCTTTGCTTCTTCCTCGGCTTTCAGCTTGTCCAGTTCAGCCTGCTTCGCCGCTTCTTTTTCAGCATTGTAGGCTTCTGCATCTTCTTCCTCCATCAGGGTCAAAAGGTCGCCTTCATCCACCAAATTCATGAAGTGAACGGTCTGCTGTCCTTTGGCATTGCGGTCGATTACCAGATAGAAGGTGGCACCCGACTTGCTCACCATCGTAATGAATTGCTGGCCGGAGCCGTCCGAATAATTGGTGTAGTAATCATCCACCAGTGTCAGATTGCCTTCCGGGGTCAATGCGCCCGTTTCCTCATCCGTAATGGTGACAGCATCTTCTTCCTCCACGATTTCCGGCAAAACAGGTTCTTCTACCGGGGTGGTATCGCCCTCATAGGCGAAAGCAGGAGCGGCCATGCCGATGCACAGCACTGCCGATACCAGCAGTGCGCCAAATTTCTTAAACCTCATCCGAATCATCCTCCTTTTCAAACGTTGCACCTACCTCCGCCAGAGTAGCCGGGTTCGGGGTGGTGTTGGCAGACTGCCGCAACAGGGCGGCAAGCTGTTCCGGGCTGACCTTTGCACTGCGCACCATTTCGTTCACCTCGGCGGCTTCGGCCTCCTGAATCCGCCGTTCCAGAATTTCGATGCGGTTATTCAGCTTGATGCGCCGCTCTTTCTCTTTTTCGAGCATCGCTCGCAGTTTTTCCAGTTTTTCGCTCATAATAGAACCCTCCAATCATTTTGAAAGTCGTCCGAATCCGGCAAGATACTGTTGCCAGTAGGACGAGTGGATGTCAGCATATTTGATGGGGTCGCCAGCACTGACCATTTTTCCGTTACCGAGATATATTCCAACGTGGCTCATCCCCGGCGTATCATACGTTCCTTTGAAGAAAACTAAGTCACCGGGCTTTGCTTCGGCTTCGGAAATATGCTGGCTCTTCTGCCATAATCCGTTTGCGGTGGTGCGTCCAACATCATAACCAGCTTGATTGTAGACCCAGCAGACATAGCCGGAGCAGTCGAAGCCTGTTTCCGGGGTGGAGCCACCCCAAACATAGGGAGCGCCAACATATTTTTTGGCTTCCTCATAGATAGCGGCAAACTCCGTGTCAGTTAGAGCTTCCGCAGGAACCGTGTAGTCGATGCCGGGTGCGCCGGAGCCATCCGAGCCACCGGGCGGCAGACCGCCGTTGAACAGGTAAGGCCGACCGCCCAGTGTGTCCTGAAAAATCTCGTACCGTTTCCACTGATCTTCGGTCAGCTCTTCCCGGATAACAACTTCCAGACCACGGTTTTCCAATTTGGTGTGGAAAATCTTGTACTCATACGGCACCTGCGTAGGAACTGGGATGCCCGCAGGACTAATGACCCATACGGTCTTGTACCGAATCTGCACCTCGACCCACGTTGTCAGCTTGTACTGCTTTTTGAAAATCTCCTGCAACTTACCCTGCACTTCCGACCGGGTGTAATCGTCATACAGGGTAGTCAAGAAGGAAGTGAGCTGCCACGGGTCATGTTCGATTGGGTCAAGATGGTACTGGTACTCGTTGTAGCCCGGATGGTCTTGCGGAGTGCGCTTGATTTTTTTGTCCAGTTCCTTTTCTAGCTTCTTGTAATCCTGTTCTGCACCGCGAATGTCCCTGTCCTCGGCAGAATAAATCGTCTGCCCGGATACTTGGGTACTGCCCGAAAAGAGGATGCCGCAGGAGGAAAAACCAGACATCACCATCAGGATGAGCAAAACAAAAACGCCCACGATCACAAGAACGTGCGCGTTACTCTTTGCGGCGGTCATAAGGCTGTTTACTGCCGAACCGACCACAGATTTTCCCTTGTCCACTACTTGTTCTACACCAGACCGTGCGGCAGATGCACCGCCGGATACGGCTTTTTTGCTTCCAACGGTCTGTGCCGCTGTGCCACCAGACCGGGCTGCGGCATAGTAGCTCTGTCGAATGTCATGTTTCTGCCGCCATCGGGAGAGCCAATTGGAACCACCCTCACGGGTACCGATACCGGAATCTCCTGCATTTTGTGATGCAGTTGGTTCTTGCGCAGAAGATTTTGCGGTTTTGGAGTTTTTCTTGCCCTGCACCTTGGCTTTCTTTTTCAGTTTCCGGGCATAGCGGCTCTTGGAAATATCGCGGACATTTCCAGCGGCCTTTTCACCCTCGCTCAACGCCTGCACACCGACATTATCTTCCTCATACTGGTCGATTTCCCGATGCACCGCAGTCCGGGCAGCATTGGCAGCGTACATCTCGCGCTTTTGCGCTTTGCTCAAACGGCTCAGTTCGTCCGGGGTCAGTTCTGCCTTGCCGAACCGCAGGTGCTGGCTTTTTTCGGCGGTCTTTTCTGCATCGGTTTTCAGTTTCTTCTTTCTGGGCACCGACTGCTCCACCTTGGTTTTCTTCGGGGGAGAACGGGTCTTTTTTGCGGACGACTCTTCTTTGATGTTCAGTTTCGGCTCACTCATTTCTGTGCGCCCTCCGAGACTTCACCCAACTTGGTGGTCATAATGCGGTAGAGTTCCAGATCGGTGGGGAAACGGTCCACAAACGGCAGAATGACATTGCCGAAAAACAGCAGCCCTTCGCCCTCGCCGGAATGGGTGACGTAGGAAAGCTGATGGGGCGAAATATTGAGTTGCTTTGCGAGGATCTGCCGGTCTCCCGCCGCCTGATTCAGCATGATGATCATGTCCGAATTTTCAAAAATATTCTCGACCTCACGAGAAGAAAGAAGGTCTTTGACGTTCTGCGTTAATCCGGTCGGGATACCACCCCACTTACGGAATCGCTTCCAAATTTCCACACTGTATGCTGCTGTCTGTTCTTCTTTCAGCAGCAAATGAAACTCATCAATATAATATCGGGTACTCTTATTTGCAGAACGGTTGATTGTCACTCTATTCCAGACCTGATCCTGTACAATGAGCATCCCCAGTTTTTTCAACTGTTTTCCAAGGTCTTTAATGTCAAAGCAGACCATACGGTTATTCAGTTCCACGTTTGTTCTGTGATTAAATACTTTCAGAGAACCATTAACATAAATTTCAAGGGAAGTAGCAAGCCGCTGTGCTTCCTGCTCTTTCTGCTCCCGGAGAAGATTATATAAATCTTCCAGTATTGGCATATTCTCTGGCACTGGATCAGAAAGATAATCCTGATAGACCAGCCGTACACATCGGTCAATGATAGTCATTTCCACTGGTTCCAGACCATTTTTACCTCCCACGATCAACTCGCATAAAGACAGGATAAAATCTGACTTTAAAGATAACGGGTCATCATCATCTGCATAATCAAGATTAATGTCCATCGGATTAATATAATCATGGCTGGTTGGTGAAATCCTGATAACTTGTCCATGAAATGCCCTGACAAGTGGGTAATATTCCCCTTCTGGATCGCAGAC
>OOAZ01002380.1_pt1 | contig 10114 bp, 5 predicted proteins | sample 1671221 | NCBI WGS metagenome assembly OOAZ01 (sample SAMN06348134, study PRJEB24527) | human gut metagenome | biome: human gut; feature: ankylosing spondylitis patient; material: feces | host: Homo sapiens | place: China | collected 2015-10
TCGAAATTGTGGATTAGCACAATAGAAATTGAAATCAAATTGAAACTTCTGCAAAATATGCCTCCAAAATGACAGATTGCGCGGAGAACGGTTCGTTTTGCAGTTTATATGATAAAATGACATCAAGCAAAGGAGTGGACGCACTCCGGAGAACAGCTATGAACCGGGTCGTGTACCCAAAAGAGAAGGAGCTAACAGTTATGGCACAGAAAAAGAAGGACAGTAAGATGATGGTCAAGATCATCAAAACTGCCGTTTCGGGTGTGTTGTGTGTCGCATTGGCGGGCGGTATGGTTGCGGCCAATGTGCTGATCCCGCCCAATGCCAGCAGCGTGCAGAGCATTTTGGGCCTGAAGAGTGGAGGCATCGATAACAGCAAGGCAAAGACCGAAGGCATCAATATGGAATACAGCAAGCCCGGCTTTGACACAGAGGAGGCGCTGGTTGAGGATGAGATCGCTCTGAATAAGAAGATCGCCGCCGAAGGCATTGTATTGCTGAAAAACGATGCCGGAAAGATGCCGTACAGCACGGATACGACCTTTAGCTTTGTCAGCCATTCTGCTGTCAGTTACATCGGCGGCAACAAAGTCGATATGAAAACGGCCTTTGAAGATGCCGGGTTCGGTGTCAACGAGGACCTCTGGAAATTCTATTCCGAAGGCAACGGCAAGGATTACGGTCTGGGTGTCGGCTCGGTCTCTTACGGTGATGACGAGGACTTCTCCATCAACGAGTGCCCGCTGTCCGTCATGCAGGCGGAGCCGGGCCTGACCGATTCCATGCAGGGCACGGTGCCGGTCTTTGTGTTCAGCCGTGTGGCGGGCGAAGGCCGTGATATGCCCCGCTCCATGTACAACCACACCGATGTGGAAGAGGACAAGACCAAGACTTACCTCGAGCCGGATTCTGTGGAACTGGAGATCCTCCAGTACCTGAACGACAGCTTTGACGATGTGGTGCTGCTGCTCAACTCCAGCGCAGCGGTCGATCTGAGCTGGGTGGAGGATTATCCCAGCATCCACACGGTCATCTCGGCTCCCGCTATGGGTGATTACGGTCTGTGCTCTCTGGCAGAGATCTTCTCCGGCAAGGTGAATCCCTCCGGCCGCACCGTGGATACCTATGAAGTGGATGCCATGAACAGCCCGGCGGCGCAGAACTTCGGCGACTTTGCCTACTATGACGAGAATGGTAACCTGACCAAGTACAACTACGTCAGCTACAAAGAGGGCATCTATGTTGGCTACCGCTATTACGAGACCCGTTACGAGGACAAGGTCCTCGGTCAGGGCAACGCAGGCGATTACAACTACGATGACGCTGTGATGTATCCCTTCGGCTACGGCCTGTCCTACACCACCTTTGATTGGTCCGACTACAACACCAGCTGGGATGGCGACACCTGCACCGTCACGGTCAAGGTGACCAACACCGGTTCTGTTGCCGGCAAGGACGTTGTGGAAGTGTATGCACAGAGCCCCTACACCGATTATGACAAGACCAACAAGGTGGAAAAGGCTGCGGTTGAACTGGTCGGTTACGCCAAGACCTCGGAGCTGGCTCCCGGCGCAAGCGAGACGGTGAAGATCACCTTTGATCAGGAGCAGCTGAAGTCTTACGACTACGTCAATGCCAAGACCTACATTCTGGATGCCGGTGACTACTACATCACCGCCGCCAAGAACGCACACGATGCCGTCAACAACATCCTTGCTGTCAAGGGCAAGACCGTGGAAGACGGCATGACCGCCGATGGCAACACCGAGTTTGTGGCGACCCATACCCCGGCCAACGGCACCGTGGATACCACGACCTATAAGAACGACACCACCACCGGCGTGGAGGTCACCAACCAGCTGGATCAGGCAAACGGCGGCTTCCAGTATCTGTCCCGCAACGACTGGACCGGCACCTGGCCGACCACCGATGGCGAGGTCAGCGACCAGATCAGCACTTGGGGCAACCCCATCAACGGCACCGATGCAAACGGCAACCCCGCTTCCTATACTTACTATAAGACCATCAGCAGCGAGGATCTGGCAAAGCTGGATTCCTTCGATTCCCTGAACACCACCGATCCTTCTACCCTGACCGATGAGCTTGTCTACGGCAAGGACAACGGCCTCGGCCTGATCGATATGCGTGGTCTGGATTACAACGACCCCAAGTGGAACGACCTGCTCGACCAGCTGATCCCCAGCGATTATCAGACCCTGATCACCCAGTCCGGCTATGGCACGGCTGCCATCAAGTCGGTGGATAAGCTCTCCACGACCGATCGCGACGCTGCCACCGGCCTGGTCAACTATGGCGTTGATGCAAGCGGCAACTTCTACTTCAAGGGCAACATCACCCACTGCGGCGTAATCGTTCTGGCCCAGACCTACAACGATGATCTGGCCACTCACTACGGCGAGAACATTGGCGACGAGTCCTACTATCTGGATGTCGATGGCTGGTATGCACCGGCAGTCAACATGCACCGCACTGCATTCTCCGGCCGCAACAGCGAGTATTACTCCGAGGATCCGTTCATCGGCGGTCACATTGCTTCCCTCGAGTGTGAGGGTGTCGCCTCCCGCGGTATGTATGTCTTTGTCAAGCACTACGCCATCAACGATCAGGAGGACCACCGCGGCGACCGTGAAGGCCAGTACAGCATTGCGACCTTCCTGAACGAGCAGGCGGCCCGCGAGATCTACCTCAAGCCCTTTGAGATGTGCGTCAAGTCTGATAAGGTCGAGATGAACTATGCAAAGGACAACGGCGACGGCACTTACAGCAATGCCACCACCGAGATCCCGTCCGTCACCGGCATCATGACCTCCTTCAACCGCGTTGGCTATACCTGGGCCGGCGGCAACTACAACATGATCACCGGCCTGCTGCGCAACGAGTGGGGCTTCCACGGCTTTATCATCACCGATAATGCAAACACCGGTGTCTTTATGGATGCTGGCCAGATGATCCAGGCGGGTGCTGATGGCAAGCTGACCAACCTGCCCACCGGCGCACGCTATACCTTTAACAAGAATGATGTTTCGGATTATCACTATGGCCGTGAGGCAGTCCACAACATCCTGTATACTATTGCAAACTCCAAGGCAATGAACGGCGGTATGCCGGGCAGCCGTTATCTGGCAAAGGTCGAGCCTTACCAGAAGGTCATCTACGCGGTGGATGGCGTCTGCGGCGGTCTGATCGCGGTCCTGGTCATCCTGACCATCTTCCGCTTCCGCAAAAAGAAAGAGGACAACATCAAAACCGTCTGAGTAACACAAAACCGAAAGGGGCGGCGGGCAGAGCGCCCGCCACCTCTTCTTTTTTATCAGGAGCGATCCATGAAACACGCTGACATCATCCAGAAACTGAACTTAGAGCAAAAATGCGCTCTGCTCTCGGGCGAGACTGTCTTTACCACCCGTGCTCTGCCGGGCAAGGGCATCCCGGCCATCACCCTTTCGGACGGCCCCAACGGTGTCCGCAAGCAGGCCGGTGCCGCCGACCATCTGGGCCTCAACCCCAGCGTTCCGGCAACCTGCTTCCCGACCTCTTCCGCCACTGCGTGCAGCTGGGATGAGAAGCTGGGCGAAGCCGTGGGCGAGGCACTGGGCGAGGAAGCCGCTGCACAGGAAGTGGCTGTCCTGCTCGGTCCCGGCCTGAATATCCAGCGCAGCCCCCTCTGCGGCCGCGACTTCGAGTATTTCTCGGAAGACCCCATCCTCGCGGGCAGGATGGCCGCCGCCTATGTGCGCGGCATCCAGAAAAACGGCATCTCTGCCTGCCCCAAGCACTTTGCGGTCAACAGTCAGGAGCTGCGCCGCATGGCCAGCGACTCGGTGCTCGATGAGCGCACCCTGCGGGAGCTGTATCTGACCGGTTTCGAGATCGTGGTGAAAGAGGCAAAGCCCAAGACCATCATGACCTCCTACAACCTCATCAACGGCACCTACGCCAACGAGAATGCCCACCTGCTGCAGGACATTCTGCGGAAGGACTGGGGCTTCGACGGGGCCGTCGTCACCGACTGGGGCGGCTCCAATGACCACGCCCTCGGCGTGAAGAACGGCTCCACCCTCGAAATGCCCTGCCCCGGCGGCGACTCCATCCGGGAGCTGATGAAGGCTGTACAGGACGGCAAAATTTCCGAGGCCGACGTGGACGCCCGTCTCGACGAGATGCTGGAACTGGTGCTCTCCACCCACGCTGCGGTGGAAAAAGCGCCCCGCACCTTCGACGCTGCCGCGCACCATAAGCTTGCCCGCCGCGCGGCCGCAGAGAGCATCGTCCTGCTCAGGAACGAGGGCGGCATCCTGCCGCTCAAGCCCAATGAGAAGCTGGCCGTCATCGGCGACTTTGCCGAGACGCCCCGCTATCAGGGCGCAGGTTCCAGCGCCGTCAACGCCCTGCAGGTGGACACCCTGCTGGAGAGCATCAAGGCCGACGACAGCGGCATCACCTTCGTGGGCTATGCCTCCGGTTTCGAGCGTCAGGGTGCAGCTGACGCCGAGAAGCTGGAAGAGGCTGTGGCCCTCGCAAAGAAGGCGGACACCGTTCTGCTCTGCCTCGGCCTCGATGAGCTGCGGGAGAGCGAAGGCCTCGACCGCGCTGACATGAAGCTGGCCGAGAACCAGCAGCAGCTTCTGGCCGCTGTGGCTGCCGTCAACCCGAACGTCGTCGTTCTGCTGAGCGCCGGTGCGCCGGTAGAGACGCCGTGGGTCGGCCAGTGCAGGGCGCTGGTCTACGGCGCACTGGGCGGACAGGCAGGCGCCGGCGCAGCCGCAGACATCCTCACCGGCAAGCTCTGCCCCTGCGGCAAGCTGTCCCAGACCTGGGCGCAGGCTCACGACGACACCCCCGCCAAGGCGAACTTCGGCGGCGAGGGCCGGAACGTGGAGTACCGCGAGGGCCTGTATGTGGGCTACCGGTACTATCAGACCGCCGGTGTGCCGGTGGCGTTCCCCTTCGGCTACGGCCTGAGCTACACCACCTTCGCGTACAGTGATCTGAAGGCAGACGAGAAGGGCGTGACTCTTACCGTCACCAACACCGGCAGCTGTGCCGGTGCCGAGATCGTCCAGCTCTACGTCGCAAAGCAGGACGCAAAAGTCTTCCGCCCGGCGCAGGAGCTGAAGGGCTTTGCAAAGGTCTTCCTCGCCCCCGGCGAGAGCAGGACGGTGAGCATCGCTCTGGACGACAAGGCGTTCCGCTACTGGAACGTCAAGACTGACCGCTGGGAAGTCGAAGGCGGAAGCTATCAGCTCCGCGTGGGTGCATCCAGCGCGGACATCCGGCTGACAGCGGAAGTCTCCGTCAAGGGGACCAACGCTCCCGACCCCTACGAGGGTCTCGACCTGCTCCACTACGTCTCCGGTCAGATCACCTATGTGACCGACGCCGAGTTCGAGGCTCTGCTGGGCCATCCGATCCCGGAGGATGTCGTCCGCATCGACCGGAACATGACGCTGGGCGAGATGGACCATGGCCGCAGTCCGCTGGGCTGGGTGGCACAGAAGGTGCTGCGCTGCCGTCTGGACAGCAGCTTTGCAAAAGACACCCCCGACCTGAACACCGTGTTCCAGTATAATATGCCGCTGCGCGCGCTGGCCAAGATGACCAACGGCATGGTGAGCATGGGCATGGTGGACGGCCTCGTCTGGGAGCTGAAAGGCTTTTGGCTCGTGGGCATCCTTCGGGTCATCTATGAGTTCGTCAAGAATCTCATCCTGAACAGCCAGATGGAAAACCGGCTCAAAAACAGCTGAAAGGAATAAGGCCATGAATTTCTGGAATAACTTTGCCGCAAAGCATCCGGCCGCGGCCAAATGGGTGCGGGAGGGCGGACTGTTCGTCATCGTGTCCAACCTCATCACCGTGTTCAAATATCTGCTTCTGCAGTTCCTGCCCAAGGCATTTGCAAGCCTGCCGGTGGTGGACTTCGGCTGGCCGGGCATCGACATCACCCTGTTCGGCGAGACCTTCAAGTGGAATATCCTCGGCTACGACGCGGCCCACGGCGGCCTGCCCTACTTCTGCGCCTACATGGTGGCCATGGTCATCGGCGAGTGCATCAATTTCCCCATCCAGCGCAGCCTCGTCTTCCGCAGCAAGGGCAACCTCGCCAAGCAGATCGGCTGGTATCTGCTGGCTTTCTGCCTCATCACCTGCATCGTCAACTCCATCAACTGCATCTGGGTGGCTGTGGCCGGTCTGCTGGTGCCTGATTTCATCTACAACATCGGCACCACGGTGCTCAACGGCGGCATCTCGATGATCATCTTCTTCTTCGTGAACAAGATCATCTTCCCCGAAGGCGAAGCCGCAAAATAATCTGTCATCTTCTTTGTTTTCATCATTTTCTTCATCCGAGCCAACAGGCCGTCCTCCTCTGGAGGACGGCCTGTTGGCATATTGAGTGGTTTTGGACGCTGTAAAGGACGAAATTTCGGTCATAGGGGAAGAATCTGCCCAGGGGTCTTGCACTTTGATGCTTTACTGTGGTAAAATCAGGCCGTGCTTTTATCATAGAGGAAAAAAGCACCAAAGGGGGAACGTATATGAGTGAGATCTGTATCATCGTCACCATCGTCGTCTATCTTGCGGCCATGCTTCTGGTGGGTTTCGCCTATAGCAAGACCAACAACGACAGCACCGACTTCTACCTTGGCGGCCGGAAGATGGGTCCGCTGGTCACGGCTATGAGCGCCGAGGCCAGCGATATGTCCAGCTGGCTGCTGATGGGTATGCCGGGTCTGGCCTATCTGACAGGCATTGCCTCGCCGGGCTGGACGGCCATCGGCCTTGCGCTGGGTACCTGGCTCAACTGGCTCATCGTGGCCCGGCGGCTCCGCCGCTATTCGGCCAACCTCGACGCCATCACGGTACCGCAGTTCTTGTCGCTTCGCTTCCATGACCAGCGCAACCTGCTGAACGCTCTGGGCGCGGTCATCATCATCGTCTTCTTCGTGCCGTATACGGCCTCGGGCTTTGCGGCCTGCGGCAAGCTGTTCCACAGCCTCTTCGGCGTAGATTACATGGCAGCAATGCTAGTGTCGGCTCTCGTCATCGTGGGCTATACCATCCTCGGCGGCTTCCGCGCCGTCACCACCACCGACCTCATCCAGTCGATGGTCATGTCGCTGGCCCTCATCGCGGTGCTGGGCTACGGCATCGTCGTGGCCGGCGGCTGGGGTGCTGTTGTCGAGAACGCCCAGAGCCTTTCCGGCTACCTGACCATGACGGCCAGCCACGACGCTGTGACCGGCGGGGCCACATCCTACAGCCTGCTGGACATCGTCTCCACCATGGCGTGGGGTCTCGGCTACTTCGGTATGCCCCACATCCTGCTCCGCTTCATGGCCATCGAGGACGAGAAGAAGCTGGTGCTCAGCCGCCGCATTGCCACCGTCTGGGTGGTCATCGCCATGGCGGCGTCCATCGTCATCGGCATGGTGGGCCTCGGCATGACCAGGGCCGGTGCGCTGGAATTCCTCAGCGGCTCGTCCAGTGAGACCCTCATCGTCCACATCGCCAGCCTCATCAGCCAGCACGGTGTGCTGGCGGCAGTCCTCGCCGGACTCATCCTTGCAGGCATCCTGGCGGCTACGATGTCCACGGCGGACAGCCAGATGCTGGCCGCTGCGTCCAGCGTGTCCCAGAACATTTTGCAGGAGTTCGGCCACCTCAAGCTGAGCGAGAAGCAGAGCCTCTTCGCCGCCCGCCTGACCATCATCTGCGTCAGCGTGGTGGGCGTGGTGCTGGCCCGCGACCCGGATTCCAGCGTCTTCGGCATCGTCAGCTTTGCGTGGGCCGGTTTCGGCGGCTCCTTCGGCGCTGTCGTCCTCTGCGCCCTGTTCTGGAAGCGCTGCAACTGGCAGGGCGCGCTGGCCGGTATGCTCTGCGGCGGCCTGATGGTCTTCGTCTGGAAGTACATCGTCAGCCCGCTGGGCGGCGTCTTCGGCATCTATGAACTGCTGCCCGCCTTCCTCGTCTCGCTGGCCGTCTGCGCGGTGGTCAGCCTCGTGACCCCGGCTCCCACGGAGGATATTCTGGCCGAGTTCGACGCGGCAAAATAACCGGTAAAAACAAGAGGAGGGCCTGTGCTGAAACCCGGCACAGGCTCTCCTTTTATGCTTGTGTGACGCTTCCGTGTTCCACCCGGTATACCTTGTCAAACTGCTTCATGAACGCCCCCGAGACGTCGTGGGTGATGGCCACCACCATGCAGGGGAGAGCAAGCAGATTTTCCATGATCTGTCCGCTGGTGTCGGGGTCGAGGCTGGCGGTGATCTCGTCGGCGATGATGAGGTCGTACCGGCGAAGCGCCAGCCGTGCGATGCCGATGCGCTGGCGCTGCCCGCCCGAGAGATTCTTGCCGTTCTCGCTGATGAGGGTGTCGAGGCCGTCGGGCAGGGTGCTCACCCAGTCGGTGAGGCCCGCCATCCCGATGGCGTGGGAAAGCTGAGCCTCGGGGAAGTCCGCGCCGAGGCAGATGTTGCTGCGGAGGGTGTCATTGAAGAGATAGGTTGTCTGGGCAATGTAACCTACTCGCTGGTAGAGGCTCTGACGGTCGATGTCCCGCAGCTGCTGGCCGTTGAAGAGGATGCTGCCGGTATAGTCTGGGTAGTACTGGAACAGCAGCTTTGCCAGTGTAGACTTGCCGCAGCCGCTTTCGCCCACGAGGACGGCTTTTTCCTGCCCGGAGACCGTCAGCCGGACGCCGCGCAGCACCGGTGCAGCGGCCCCGGGGTAGGAAAAGCCGGTGTCCTTGCACTCGATGTGCTCGAGTTTACCGATGGCCCGGCCCGCAGAGACTTTTTCCGGGCCGGACATGGCTGCTTCCAGCCGCTGACGGATGCCCTTCGAGGATCTGACCTTGGCCCAGCACTGGGCGATCTGATTACAGGGCGTGATGACGAAGTTCGCCATGCTGGCGGCGGTGGAGACGGTGCCCATCGTCAGCCGCCCGTCGAAAGCGAGAAAAAGGCCCACCAGCATGACGATGGGGAAGATGAGGTTGCTGATGAGAGAGGTGTTGACCACCATGGCGTTGAGGCTCTGCTGGTAGGCCTGCTCGCTGTCGCGGGCCTGCCGGGCAGCATCCCGGTGGCGGGCAGCATAGGCGTCCTCCCGCAGAAAGCCCCGGATGACCTCGAACCCGCCCAGAAGCTCCTTGAGCTGCTGGGTGTAGCCCGCCATCTGGAGCGAAAAAGCGTCTCGGGAGGCTTTGAGCCGCTCATTCATCTTCCGGGGCAGGACCAGCGGTGGCACGGTCACAAGCAGGATGGCCGCCAGCATCACCGGGCTGATGTAAAGGTACATCCCCAGCGCACAGAGCATGATGCCGCCCCAGAACGCGATGTTGAAGAGGGACATATAATAGTCGTCGTAGAGGGTGCGCAGGTCGGTGGTCAGCAGGGAGAGATAGGCTGCGTCGCCCTCCCGCTGATATTGGGACACCGGGCGGCGCAGCACCCGCTCCATGACCTGTCCCCGCACCTGCTCCACGGCGCCGCAGGCGAGTTTTGTAAAGGAGCGGCGGCTCAGCCGTTCGAAAAACCAGCTGGTGAAGGTGATGAGGAACACCAGCCCCATATAGCCCAGCGCCTCCTGCTTGCTCTTGGAGTCGATGAGCCACTTGAGCTGGAAGTTTTTCAGCGGCGCGAAAAAGGATACCGCCGCTGTAAAGAGCGCGAAGAGCATGAGCTTCACCCAGTGGTGTCGGAAGTAGTCGTTGACCGTTGCTTTTTTCATGTGCAGTATCCTCCGCAGAGTGCTATAAAACGAGATGGATCACAAGAAAGACCCATCCGACTTCCTTTTTGCGGGAGATCGGATGGGTCTTGATCTTATGGCCTTATGTAAGAGGCGCTGTCAGCTTACAGCTGGGGGCCGGCGGAGACCAGAGCCTTGCCGTGCTCGTTGCCCTCGTACTTTGCGAAGTTCTTGATGAAGCGGCCAGCCAGATCCTTGGCCTTCTCTTCCCACTGAGCGGCATCTGCGTAGGTGTCGCGGGGGTCGAGGATAGCGGGGTCAACACCGGGCAGAGCGGTGGGGACCTCAAAGTCGAAGTAGGGAATCTTCTTGGTGGGAGCCTCGTTGATGGCACCGC
>OOAZ01002383.1_pt1 | contig 10111 bp, 7 predicted proteins | sample 1671221 | NCBI WGS metagenome assembly OOAZ01 (sample SAMN06348134, study PRJEB24527) | human gut metagenome | biome: human gut; feature: ankylosing spondylitis patient; material: feces | host: Homo sapiens | place: China | collected 2015-10
GCGACGGCCTGCGCGGGCGCAGAGCTGGGGGCCGGGGCGGCAACATTGCCGGAGAAGCCCGTGCCCGCGGCCAGCCCCTTGCCGACCTTGTCCTTCAATTCCAGCGTGATGCGCTGGGCCAGCTTCGGCCCGACGCCCGCGGCCTTGGTGAACGCTTTGTGGTCGCCGCTGGACGCGGCCAGCGCGATTTTTTCCGGCGTCATGATGGACAGGATGGACAGCGCGGCCTTGGGGCCGACGCCGGTGACGCCGGTCAGCATCTTAAAGCAGTCGCGCTGCTCCTCTGCAACAAAGCCGTAGAGCGAGACGTCGTTCTCGGTGACGTTCATAATCGTATAAACGGTCCCCTCCTGCCCGGCGGGGGGCAGGGCCTCGCCGGTGGTGGCGGGGATCTGGACAAAATAGCCGACCCCGCCGCAGCTGATGACGACGGAATCCAGCGTTTTCTTGATGATTTTTCCGGTAAGGCAGTAGATCATGGTGTATCCTTCTTTTGTATGGTGGAAAGCCTTCCCCCCTTGGGGGAAGGTGCCTGAGGCTCCGTCCGAGGGCGGATGAGGGGCAGCTTGTCGGGTACCGCACGCAAATGGGTGATTGCGGAAACCTCATCCCTCATCCGGCCCTGCGGGGCCACCTTCCCCCACTTGGGGGAAGGCAAGGGATTATCTCACCGGTGTCCCCATCAACCGGCTGCGGCTGCAATGGCAGTGGGCAATCGCCATGCCGAGGGCGTCGGCGGTATCGTCGGGCTTGGGGACGGACTCGAGGTGCAGCATTATGCGGGTCATCTCCTGGATCTGCTTCTTCACGGCCTTGCCGTAGCCGGTGATGGCCTGCTTGACCTGCATGGGTGTGTATTCGTAGATCGGCACGCCGCACTGCGCCGCGGCCAGCAGAATGACGCCGCGGGCCTCGGCCACGCCAATGACGGTGGTCTGGTTGTGCTGGTAGTACAGCTTTTCGATGGAGAGGGCCTCGGGCTGGTAACGCTTGCAGATGTCGAATACGCTCTCATAAATTTCAACGAGGCGCTGTTCAAAGGGCGTGTCCTTCTCGGTGATGACCGCCCCGTAGCCGATGGGTGCAAAGCGGTTGCTGATGTACTCCACAACACCCCAGCCCACAATGGCATACCCCGGGTCGATGCCCAAAACGCGCATAGTCCTATACCTCCCCACTTTAACCGATATAGTATACCATAAAATTGCAGTTACGTCCATAGGTTGTAAATAAAAAAGCCTCCCTTTCGTGTGAAAGAGAGACTTTTGGGAACGAGCGGCTTCCCCCTCGGGGGAAGCTGTCAGCAGCCCCGCCCGCTGACTGATGAGGGCAAGGCCTGCGGTAGTTGCCTGTTAAGGGTCTCCAATGGCAAACCGGTCCCTCATCCGGCCCTGCGGGGCCACCTTCCCCCTCGGGGGAAGGCTTTGATAGATCAGTACCCAATCCCAATCTGCCGTTTTGCCGCCTTTAGCGCCTTGCGCAGCGGCCTGTACAGCACCAGCATAATGGCAAAGTTGCCGACGCCGTGCAGGGCGTCGTAGCTCAAGCCGCTCAGCCACCAGCTCAACGCAAAGGCGGGCGTCTTGGCAAAGAGATATACCGCGGCGCATAACCCGCCGAAGCACAGTCCGTACAGCCCGCTGAACACGGCCCAGAACAGCGCGTGATCCATGCGGCGGAACAACCACGCCAGCAGTGCCAGTAAATACCAGATGTACAGGTACATGGCCCACCACAGCCCAAAGCCGTAGAGCACACCCTGCAAAAGGATGAACACCGTGATGGCAGCGGGCGTCTCCCGCGGGAGTTCGAGTGCAAACAGGATGATGAGCAGCGTGACCGGCTCGATGTTGGGCAGACCGCTCATGGCCTGCTTGCTGACGACGAGCAGCGCACCCATCAGCCCGGAAAGCACCAGACCGACAATGCGGCGGTGGTTACTTCGTGTAGGTGAAGGCATAGCTGTCGCCGTCGTGCAGCTCAATGTCGGCCACGCCGACGGAGGTCATCTCGCCCGCAGCGTCGGTCAGGCACCACCAGGAGCCGTCCTTGTTGTAGTCGGCGGCCTCGCCGTTGACGACAGTTACAAAGCCGGCCTCGGCCTCTTCGGCGCTGATGATACCGGCGTCTGCCAGAGCGGTGCTCAGCTTTTCACCGTCGGCGGCGTCCAGGGTCAGCACGGTGCTCTCACCGTCCGCGCCGGTCACCGTGAAGGTGAACTGAATGGCCTCGGCAGAGTCGGCAGCCTCAGCAGTGGAGACGGCCTCCTCGGAAACCGCCTCGGATACGACCTCGGAGGAGACAGCCTCGGAGGAGGCGGCAGAGGACGCGGACGCGCCGCAGCCCGCCAGCAGTGCGGCGGACAGTGCCAGGGACAAAATCAGTGCAGAAAGCTTTTTCATGTGGAAATTCCCTCTCTATGTTCAAATAAAACTACCGCGCAGGGAAAGCTGCGCGGTAGCTATTATACATGGGTACCGGGAAAAATGCAAGTGGGGGGTGGCCGCGTTGCAGGGGGCGGCGTCCCCGACGCCCCGCCGCGGCCTTCCGCAGCAGCCCATGGATGGGGAAGCCACGCAGACAGCGGCGGCATGAGGGCATGCCGCCCTACATGCGCTTACCCCTCCAGCTGCTCCTTATGATATTGCAGTGTGTACAGCTGGTAATATCTGCCGTGCTTCGCCAAAAGCTCCTGATGGTTCCCCTGCTCGAGGATCTTGCCGTGGGACAGCACAATAATGTTGTCCGCGTGCTGGATGGTAGACAGCCGGTGCGCGACGATCAGCATCGTGCCGACGGACCGCATCTTTTCCAGCGAATCCTGAATCAAAAGCTCGGTCTCGGTGTCAATATTCGCCGTGGCTTCGTCCAGAATCATAACGCTTGGCTTGTGGATGATCGTCCGCGCAAAGCTCAACAGCTGGCGCTGCCCGGCGGAGAAGTTGTTCCCGCGCTCGCGGACCTCCTCGTCCAGACCGTGGTCCAGCTTGTCAATGAACTTGTCGGCGTTGACATAGCGGCAGACCTGTAGGATCTCCTCGTCGGAGATGCCCTCCTCCCGCAGGATGATGTTGCTGCGGATCGTGCCCGAGAAAAGGAACACGTCCTGCAGCATCTGCCCGAAGTGACGGCGCAGCGACGAAATTTTGATTTTGCGGATGTCGATGCCGTCAATCAGGATCTCGCCCTTCTGGAACTCGTAGTTGCGGCAGATCAGCGAGAGAATCGTGCTCTTGCCCGAGCCCGTCGAGCCGACAAACGCCACGGTCTGGTGCGGGTCAATGTGGAAGGACACGCCCTGCAGCACCCACTCGCCCGGAAGATAGCTGAACCAGACGTCGCGGAACTCGATTTCGCCCTTTACCTCGTCCAGCTCGATGGCGTCGGGGGCGTCCACCATTTTGGGCGCAATGTCCATGATGGAGAACACCTTCTCCGACGAGGCCAGCGCCGACTGCAGCCAATTGAACTGCTCGGCCAGATTCTGGATGGGCGTGAAGAATTTGGAAATATACATGTAGAACGTGACGATGGTGCCGCCCGTGATGGTCTGGCCCAGAAACGTCACGCCGTTCAGATGCCCCATGCCGCCGAGATAAAAAAGACACAGGATCGAGCAGATATACAGCATGTAGACCAGAGGACGAAACACGCCGAACACAAAGATCTGCTCTCGGTTCGCGCGGGCGAGGCGCTGGCTTTTCTCGCGGAACTCCGCCATCTTCTCGTCCTCGCGGCCAAAGATCTGCGTGATCTTGATGCCGGACAGATTCTCCGACAGGTAGGTGTTGATGTCGGTGGTCGCGTCCTTGACCTTGCGGTAGGCCCGGCGGGAGAACTTGCGGAAGATGACCGTAAAAATCACGATGAACGGCACAAAGCAGAGCACCATCAGCGTCAGCTCATAGTTGAGCGCCAGCATGGCGACCAGGATGCCGAGGATGACAAAGATGTTCTTGGTCAGCGTGACCAGCAGGTTCGTGAACATCATCGAGATAGCGTTTGTATCGTTCGTCACGCGGGTGACGAGCTTGCCGACGGGAATCTCGTTCAGCTGCTCGTGGGACAGCGACTCAATGTGGGTGAATAGGTCCTCGCGCAGGTCGGAGATGATGCGCTGGCCGACGCGCTGCAGAATGACGGCCTGGAAGTAGGTGCTGGCCATCGAGAAAACGAGCACGCCCGCATAGACGGCGACGCCCGCGAACAGCCGCGGCAGCTCGAACTCGCCTGAGACCAGCTCCTCCAGTGCGCCGACGATCAGCGGCGAGATGATGTCATAGGCAATGGAGAACAGCATTAAAAACAGCACAACGACGAATTTCGCCAGGTACGGCTTGGCGTACCCGGCCAGACGGCGCAGAATCTCGCCGTCGTTCATCGTGCGTTCAAAGCCCATCGTCTCCTTTTTGTCCTTGATGAGGGCGTAGGCCAGCACCAGCAGCGCCGTGACGATACCGATGACTGCGCCTACCAGCAACAGCGGATTTACGTTAGCCATGGCTGCCGCCTCCTTCCTCGTCCTCGAGCTTCTGCAGATCGACCATGCGGCGGTATTCGGCGCAGCTGCGATACAATTCATCGTGCGGGCCGACGGCCTCTACCCTGCCGTCCTCGATAAAGACGATCTTGTCCAGCTGCTCCACCGTCGAAATGCGGTGGGCGATCAGCAGCGTCGTCTTGCCCGCGCGGCTGGTCTTGAGGTTGTCGAGGATGATTTTCTCGGTGCGGGTATCGACAGCCGAGACAGAGTCGTCCAGAATCAGGATCGGCGCGTTTTTCAGCAGGGCACGCGCAATCGAGATGCGCTGCTTCTGTCCGCCGGAGACGGTCACGCCGCGCTCACCGAGTACGGTCTCGTAGCCGTCCTTGAAGTCCACGATGTTGTCCCGCACATCGGCCAGCGCGGCGGCGCGGTCAATGTCGGCCTGGCTGGCGTCGTCCACGCCGAAGCCGATGTTGTGGGCAATCGTGTCCGAGAACAGGAAGTTGTCCTGCGGCACGTAGGCGCAGGCGTCGCGCACCGAATGGATGGACACGGCGTTCACGTCCTGCCCGTCCACAAACAGCGTGCCGTCGGGCACATTGTAGGTGCGCAGCAAAAGGTCCACCAGCGCGGTCTTGCCCGCGCCGGTCTTGCCGACGATGCCGACGCTCTCGCCGGGCTTGATGGTGAACGATACGTCCTTCAGCACGTCGTACTCGCCGTCTGGGTAGCGGAACGTCAGATGGCGGAACTCAATGCCGCCGTGCGGGTCGCGCAGGTCGGCGACGCCGTCGCGGTCCGCCACGTCGATGGGCGCATCCAGAAGCTCGGTAATGCGGTTCAGCGATGCCTTGCCGCGGGAGGTCTTTTCGATCAGCATCGAGATGGCCATGATGGGCCAGACGATGGCCTCAAAGTAGCCGATGTACTCCACAAGCTGACCTGCGTTGAACTGCCCGCGCCAGACGAGCCAGCCGCCGTAGCCCAAAATCACGCAGATGACCGACTCGACGAACAGCGTGACCAGAACCTCGAGCAGTGTTGCAATCTTGGTGTAGGCGACGTTGACCTCCTCGTTCTCCTTGTTGAGGCGGCGGAAGGCAATCAGCTCCTTGAGCTCTTTCACAAACGCCTTGATGACCGCAATGCCGGAAAAGTTCTCCTGCGCAAAGTCGGACAGGTCGGAGAACGCCTGCTGGCGCTCCTCCCACCGCCTAGTCATGACTTGGCTCATGACGGTACCGAGTACGAACATGACCGCCGCCGGAATCAGCGCCAGAAGTGTTAATTTACAGTCCATCCGCCACATCTTGACCAGCGCCATAATGCCCAGCACGGCGGCGTCAAAGAACATCAAAATGCCGTCGCCGAAGCACTCCTGAATGGTGTCGAGGTCGTTGGTGTAGAGGCTCATCAGGTTGCCGACCTTGTTGACCTGATAGTACTGCTGGGACAGGCGGCGGCTGTGGTCAAACATCCGCTCCCGCAAATCGGCGGCCACGCTGACCGCTGACCCGAAGAAACAGACGCGCCACAGGAACCGCCCGATGACCATGAGCACGACGATCCAGATCATTGGCAGGCAGATGTGCTGAAACAGCACCTCCCTGGTAAAGGGCAGCGTCTGGCCGTCCACGACCACCTGCCCCAGATTTACGCCGTTGATGACCAGCCGGTACAGCTCCGGGATGAGCAGCTGAATGTAGTCCACCGTCAGCAGCGACAGAATGCCCAGCAGCAGCACCGGCGCGTGCTTGAGATAGTATCGGTTGATCGCTTTGCCGAAAATCACGGCGATCCTCCCTCCTTTTCCTATGGCAACACCGCACAATTCCCGCCTGACGGCTTAAGCACCGCTCCGGCGGCTGCGGCACGGCATCTGCGTTGCCAAAATGCTCGATAATACACAAAGTATTATCTGCGCTTTTGGCTTAGCAGCTGCCGTACCTCGCTCGCCGTATCGGTACTTAGAATTATGCGGTATTGCCCTAAGAAAATGTTGACGCACACGCCCCAACGTGCTATAGTTAGTTTAAAGCACTAAAGAGGGGGGATTCCTATGGCACGCACCGCAACGGTCACCCGCAATACACGGGAGACACAGATCACGCTGACGATTGACCTGGACGGCACCGGCAGGGCCGACCTGCACACGGGCATCGGCTTTTTTGACCACATGCTGGACGGCTTCGCCCGCCACGGCCTGTTTGATGTAAGCGTCACCTGCCGCGGCGACCTAGACGTAGACTGCCACCACACCATTGAGGACATCGGCATTGCGCTGGGCACGGCCATAAAAGAAGCGCTGGGCGACAAGGCCGGGCTGGTGCGGTACGGCAGCTGCATGCTGCCGATGGACGAGACGCTGGCACTCTGCGCCGTCGATCTGGGCGGGCGGCCCTACTTTGTGTACGACGCCAGCTTTGCAGGCCAGAGCTGCGGCGGCATGGACACCCAGATGGCGCGGGAGTTTTTCTACGCCGTATCATACAGCGCCATGATGAATCTGCATCTGAAGGTGCTCTACGGGGAGAACGACCACCATAAGCTGGAGGCCATGTTCAAGGCGTTTGCCAAGGCGCTGGACGCCGCGACACGCAGAGATGCGCGGATCGACGGCGTTTTGTCCACCAAGGGGACGCTGTAAGGGAGATGCTCGGCGGCGGGAACGACGGGCGCCTATAGAATGTGCCCCTACATGGATCACCGTAGGGGCGGATCCCGTATCCGCCCGCAGCCGTTTCCCGCCGTGGACAGCATATACATTAGGAGGGAAAGCAGTATGTACAAGGACATCATCGACACCATCGGCTTTGTGGAGAGCTACGACCCCGAGCTGGGCGCGGCTATGCAGCGTGAGCTGGGCCGCCAGCGGCAGAACATTGAGCTGATCGCCAGCGAGAACATCGTTTCCCCCGCCGTCATGGCGGCCATGGGCAGCGTGCTGACGAACAAGTACGCGGAAGGGTACCCCGGCCACCGTTATTACGGCGGCTGCCAGTACGTCGATCAGGTCGAGCAGATCGCTATTGACCGTGCCTGCAAGCTGTTCGGTGCGAAGTATGCCAACGTCCAGCCGCACTCCGGCGCACAGGCCAACCTGGCCGTCTACTTTGCGCTGCTGAATGTCGGTGACACCGTCATGGGCATGGATCTGTCCCAGGGCGGCCACCTGACCCACGGCTCCCCCGTGAATATGAGCGGCAAGAACTACAACTTTGTCTCCTACGGCGTCTCCGCCGAGGATGGCCGCATCGACTACGCCGCACTGGCCAAGCAGGTCGCGAAGGTCCGCCCCAAGCTGCTGGTCGCCGGTGCATCAGCCTATCCCCGCGCCATCGACTTTGAGAAGCTGGCCGAGATCGCCCACGGCTACGGCGCGATGCTGATGGTCGATATGGCGCACATTGCGGGTCTTGTCGCAGGCGGCCAGCACCAGAGCCCCGTGCCCTACGCCGACGTGGTCACCACCACGACCCACAAGACGCTGCGCGGCCCCCGCGGCGGTCTGATTTTGACGAACAACGAGTATATCATCAAGCGCATCAACTCCGCCATCTTCCCCGGCACGCAGGGCGGCCCGCTGGAGCACATCATCGCCGCGAAGGCCGTCTGCTTCGGCGAGGCGCTGAAGCCGGAGTTCAAGGAGTATGCCCGCAAAATCGTTGAGAACGCGAAGGCGCTTGAAGCCGAGCTGACCGCCCGCGGCGCGAAGCTGGTCTCCGGCGGCACGGACAACCACCTGCTGCTGATCGACCTGACCGACGAGGACTGCACCGGCAAGGAGCTGGAGCACAATCTGGACGAGGTGCACATCACCGCGAACAAGAACACCGTCCCCGGCGAGAAGCGCAGCCCGTTTGTGACGAGCGGCGTGCGCATCGGCACCCCCGCCGTCACGACCCGCGGCATGGGTCCCGACGAGATGAAGGTGATCGCCGACTGCATTGCAGACTGCGTGTTTGACTTTGCGAACAAGAAGGACGTGGTCGCCAGCAAGGTCGAGGAGCTGACGAAGAAGTTCCCGCTGTATGAATAAGCCTTGATTGAAAAATAGAAGGCCGCTGCCTGTGGATGCACATGGGCAGCGACTTTTGTTTGTGCGCAGGGGCGGCGTCCCCGACGCCCCGCGGAGCGGTCAAGACCGCTCCCTACGATGCAAAAGATAAAGGGGCGGCAACGGCAAGGCTGCGGGCCGGGCATGCCCGGCCCCTACGGGGTGGCTTTGTTTGTGCGTAGGGGCGGATTCCATATCCGCCCGCAGGCGTGTACGGCGGCGGAAGGTTTACGGACAGTCGCTGTAGGGGGCGGCGTCCCCGACGCCCCGCGGAGGTGAGCGGCGACGGGAGGTACACGGGAGGGATGAATCCCTCCCCTACGGATATACCGTTGACGGCAGTTTCCCGGGAGGTGGCGGAGGGGTCAAGACCCCTCCCTACAAAGCAAACCGTTAAGGGGGATTCAACCGTTAGGCTGCGGGCCGGGCATGCCCGGCCCCTACAGGGCATTCACGATAGCCACGCCCTCGCCAGCGCCTGCGCCACCTTCCCCACATCGTCCTCCTTCAGGGCCGAGTACCCCGCTACCACGGTATCTGCCCGGCAGCGCTCGGGCCGGGCGAGATAATACTCACTCAGGCCGCGCAGCCGCACGCCCTGCTGTGCCGCGGCGGCGACCATGGCACGCTCACCGCCGGCCCCCGGCAGCGTCAGCAGAAAATGCAGCCCGCTGTGTACGCCGTCCAGCTCCACGCCCGGCAGCGCCGCGCGCAGCGCTGCCGCAAATGCCTCCATGCGGCGCTTGTAGGCAAGGCGCATCCGGGCAAGATGCCGCGTGAAATACCCGCCCGCCATGAACTCGCAAAGCGTCTGCTGCTCAAAACGGCTGACCGTGTTGGCGTAGGTCGCAAAATCCCGGCGATAGCGCGCCAGCAGGCTTTGCGGCAGCACCATGCAAGCAATGCGGATGCCCGGGGCCAGACTTTTTGAAAACGTCGTCAGGTAGACCACCGGGCCGTCCGGGCCCGCCATGCCCTGCAAGCTGGGCAGAGGGCGCGTATCAAAGCGGAACTCCGAGTCGTAGTCGTCCTCCAAAATGTACCGCCCGGGCCGGGCCGCTGCCCAGGCCAGCAGCTGGGCGCGGCGGGTCGCAGGCATCGTAACACCCGTCGGAAAGTGATGACTGGGCGTCAGATAGCAGAGGTTTGCGCCGCTTTTTTCCAGCGCGTCGGCGGGCAGGCCCTCGCGGTCAATGTCCACCAGCGTGCAGGGAATGCCGCTGTTCTGCAGGACCGTCCGCGTGCGGAAATAGCCGGGGTTCTCGATGGCCGCCATGCCGTCGCTGAACAGGTGCGCCAGGCACCCGAGCAGATACTCAATGCCCGCGCCGACGACGATCTGCTCCGGCGTGCATTCCACACCGCGGTACACCGACAAATATTCCGCGATCTGTGTGCGCAGCGGGGCGTCGCCCTGCATCTCGCCGCGCTGTAAAAGCTCGGGCCGCTGGTAGAGCAGCTCCTTCTGGATGCGTCCCCAGCTGCGCGCCGGGAACAGCGCCGTGTCCACGCTGCCGGTGGACAGGTCGTAGACCGGCTGCGGCGCGGCGGGCGGCTGCGGTGCAGGG
>OOAZ01002385.1_pt1 | contig 10109 bp, 8 predicted proteins | sample 1671221 | NCBI WGS metagenome assembly OOAZ01 (sample SAMN06348134, study PRJEB24527) | human gut metagenome | biome: human gut; feature: ankylosing spondylitis patient; material: feces | host: Homo sapiens | place: China | collected 2015-10
GGGAGACCCGACCGAATACCTGAACGTGCCGAACCAGTTCATGAAGGATTGCGTGCGTCAGATTCTCGAAGAGCAGGGCATTCCAGTATGGTTCGGTGCTGACTGCCACCCGATGATGGATCGTGAAAACGGCGCTTGGGCTACTGATCTGTTTGAATACGGCAAGGTGTATGGCGTCGACTTCGATCTGAACAAGGAAGATCGCGTGCGTTTCGCCGATTCCGCGATGAACCACGCTATGGCGTTCGTCGGCGTGGACGTGGCCGAAGACGGCACGACCACCCGTCGTTGGCGTGTGGAGAACTCTTGGGGCGACAAGATCGCAGACAAGGGCTACTTCACTATGAGCGACGACTGGTTCACCGAATACGTGTACGAGGTCGCCGTGCCGAAGGCGCTGCTCCCTGCCGAATATCAGGCCGCTCTTGACGAGCCAGCCACCATGCTCCCCGCATGGGATCCGATGGGCGCTCTGGCTGACTGATACGTAAACCGACAAACCGATTGACGAATGCCGACTGCATGGGACTTCGCAAAAAGTCCAGCATGCAGTCGGCATTCGTGTTATGCCACTTTTATCCGTTAAGGTAACTTCGGTGATTATCATCCATGCACAGTATGCATGAAGCAGGTATGCAGGTATAAGGAGGAGCAGAAGAGATGTCAGGTCTTCGCGGTCCAGATAGTTCGAAGGATGCGCAGTTGTTGGATAACGCCGTGTTTCCGGAGACCGTGGATATCAATATTCGACAGCTAGACCCGATTCCGGCTCCCCGATATTTTCTGAAGGAAATTCCACTCACCGATGAGATGAGCGATCTGGTGTTGAAGTCCCGTCAGGAAATCCGCGATGTGCTCAACGGCAAAGACGATCGTCTGCTTGCCATCGTCGGCCCATGCTCGATTCATGATCCGAAAGCGGCGCACGAATACGCGGCAAAACTCGCCGCGGTCAAAAAAGAACTGGAAGACCAACTGGTCATTGTGATGCGCGTGTATTTCGAGAAGCCGCGCACCACCATCGGTTGGAAGGGTCTGATCAACGATCCCGATCTCGACGGCCAGTTCAATATTCGCAAGGGCATGTGGCTCGCACGCAAGGTGCTGACCGACGTGCTGAGCGTTGGACTCCCGGCAGCCACGGAATGGCTGGATCCGATCACCCCGCAGTACATCTGCGACCTGATTAGCTGGGGTGCGATCGGCGCTCGCAACACCGAAAGCCAGGTGCATCGCGAGCTCGCGTCGGGCATGTCGATGCCAATCGGCTTCAAGAACGCCACCGACGGTTCGATCAAGCCGGCAGCGGATTCCTGCTTCGCGGCCGCCTTCGAGCATCATTTCCTGTCCATCAATCTTGACGGTCGTGTGATTTCCGCCGAAACCAAGGGCAATCCCGATTGCCATCTGGTGTTGCGCGGCTCCTCGCACGGCCCGAACTACGATACCGAATCCGTGGCGAAGGCGTTGGCCGATCTGAAGGTTTCCAAGGCGTCCGGCCCGAGCGAACACGGTCTTGTCATCGACGCGGCGCACGGCAACTGCGGCAAGGTCGAAGTGCGCGAAGCCGAAGTGATCGAAAACATCGCCTCCCGCATCGCAACGGGAGAGTCGGGCATCAGCGGCATCATGATGGAAAGCTTCCTGAAAGCCGGCAATCAGAAGCCCGCTCCGCTCGACCAGCTCGAGTACGGCAAATCCATCACCGACGCCTGCGTGCCGTGGGAACGTACCGAACAGTTGCTGCACACGCTTGCCGAAGCGGTCGAAAGCCGTCGCGCACTCGCCAAATAAGCGCAAATAATCGCAAATAACTAACCGTGCGGAATACGCGTAACTGCGTAATCGCACGGTTTTTGCATAGCGACTGCCATTTGATTGATATTCTTGGGGAGATAGGTGATTGTCAAGGAGAGCAGTGAAATGCAGCAGCAGCTGAACACGCCTGAAGAGCTTCGCGCCATCCGCGAGGCCATGGATGAGGGAAAGAATCCGCTGGTGGCTACGGATGTGCCACGCTGGGAAGATCAGGTCGGCATCAGCCGCATCGTGAACCGCAGGGTGCTTGAATTCGAGGTGCTTCCCACGCCGGCGCAGGTGTTGGGGGACCTGCCGCTCAGCGATCAGGCGCAAGAGATCGTCGCCTATTCACGCGATGAGATTCGTGCCTGCCTGTACGGCCAGGACGATCGATTGCTGGTGATCGTCGGTCCGTGTTCCGTGCATGATCCGGCTGCCGCACTCGATTACGCCCGTCGCTTGGCCGCGTTGAAAGACGAGCTGGGCGGAGAATTGCTGATTGTGATGCGCGTGTATTTCGAAAAACCGCGTACGACGGTCGGTTGGAAAGGCTTGATCAACGATCCCGACATCGACGGCAGCTGCAATATCAAAAAAGGCCTGCTTTTGGCCCGTCGTACGCTGCTTGGCGTATTGGACGCAGGTTTGGCCACCGCCACGGAATTCCTGGAACCAACCAGCCCGCAATACATTTCCGACGCGGTCAGCTGGGGTGCGATCGGCGCTCGCAATACGGAAAGCCAGGTGCACCGCCAGCTCGCTTCGGGCATGTCGATGCCGATCGGCTTCAAAAACGCTACCGACGGTTCCATCAAAGCGCCGACCGACTCGTGTTTTGCGTCGGCACAGCAGCATACGTTCTTCGGCATCGATCATATGGGTCGTGCGGCCGTAGTCAAAACGCTCGGCAATCCCGACTGCCATGTGGTATTGCGTGGTTCGAGCAGCGGCCCGAACTATGACGCCGAATCCGTGGCGAATGCCATGAAGCTCATCCGTGAGGAAATGCCGGTCGAATCCGCGGCGGCACACGGTCTGATCGTGGACTGCTCGCACGGCAATTCCGGCAAAGACGAACATCGCCAAGTCGAAGTGGTACGTAATATCGCAAGCCGTATCGCCGAAGGTGAGGAAGGCATCACCGGCATCATGATGGAAAGCTTCATCGAAGGTGGCAGTCAAAAACCGGCACCGCTCGCCGAACTCACGTACGGTCAATCCATCACCGACAAATGCTTGAGCTGGCAGATTACGGAAGCGTTGCTGCGCGAACTTGCGCAAGCTGTGGGCAAGCGCCGCTGGAAGTGAGCGAAGCGAAAATAAGCGAAACCGAGCGAAAAGCGTGAAGCAATCGAAAGGAACGAACGCATGAGCACAATCGCCATCATCGGCGCCATGGACGAGGAAGTCGCCAATATCGCATCCGCATTGAGCGACATCACCGTAACGGAGGAAGCCGGCGTCAGCGTGACACGCGGCACCATCGAAACCAACAAGGGCACTCGCGTCAACGTTGCGGCAACGGTCGGCGGCATGGGCACCGTCAATATCGCCGCCACCACGCAGCATCTCATCGACGCGGACCAGCCTGACGCCGTGATCTTCTCCGGCATCGCAGGCAATCTCAACACGCATCTGCACATCAACGACGTGGTGCTTGGCGGCACGTTGCGCTACCTCGACACCGACATGCGTCTCGTCGGCCAGTGGAAGCCAGGCACTGCGGACCAGCCGGTGGAGGAATTCCACTCCGACGACCGTCTGATCGAAGTCGCCGATAAGGTGCTGACCGATCTGAGCGTGCATCACATCACCGGCATCATCGCCACGGGCAACTATTTCGTGGACGATCCGAAGAAAGTGGAGCAGGTGATTCGCGAAACCGGCGCGGACGCGGTCGAAATGGAAGGCGCCGCGGTGGCGCATGTCGCGGCGCGCAACGGCCTGCCCGTGCTGGTCATCCGCGCGTTGAGCGACAATGCCGACACGGATTACGTGGAATTCAAGGAATTCGACATTTCCGAATATGCCGACACCGCGGCGAAAATCGCGGTGAACATCGTCAAGCGCATGTAAGCGCATGAAAGACGGACCGTCCAACGCATCGGTTGCTGGACGGGCCGTCTCATATTTCGGTATGGCGAATCTCACGAAAGTGAACTGCGGGGAAACTTCCGATGGCGTGAGGGAATCGCGCACGGAAATCGCTTTCCGGAACCGCTACTGTTGAAGAAGAATGACGGATTATCGGAAGGTTAACGTATGACGCTGGAGCACGTGGTGATGGCGATTGTGGTTGTTGCCGTCGCTGTGGTCGCCTTTTTGCTGGGGCGTGCCCGTGGCGTGCAATTGGGGGAGGATGAGATCGACCCGAACGATCCAAGCCTGTTCGGCGCGCAGAAGAACATGTCGCTGTTCGGGCCGCGCGTGCCCGTGCAGTCCACGGAACGCCAGCTGATCGCCGTCATGCCGGAGGCGTTGATCGTCGTCGATTCACTGGCGTCGGTCACATACGTTTCCCCGGGCGCGCAACGTTTCGGCATTGTTGAGGACAGTGCGATGACGCTTGCCGAAATCCGCGATATTCTGCGATTGGTGTCGACCGACAGCGTGGTGCGCGAACGCGAATTGTCGATTCCGCTGGATCGAGCCGCCCGTGCGGCCGCGAAAAACACCGACGGCAAAGGCATTGAGGCAGGTAAGTTCCGTCCTTCCGACACGCTGTATCTGCATGTGCGGGTCGGCCAGATCTCCGATGATCTTTTTGCGATTTTCATTTCGGATATGAGCGAGCAGCGTCGTTTTGAGATTATGCGACGCGATTTTGTGACGAACGTTTCGCACGAATTGAAGACTCCTGCCGGTGCGATTTCCCTGCTTGCCGAAACGATCGGCGACGCTGCGGACGATCCCGGCATGGTGAAGTATTTTGCGGGTCGCATTTCCAAGGAATCCGAACGATTGACGGAATTGGTGCATCGCTTGATCGACTTGCAGAAGGCGCAAAGCGCGGCTGCGGTGCTGAACGCGGAACGGCTTTCCGTGCTTGCGTTGGTACGCGAGGCGATCGTCGAAAACCAGGTGAAGGCCGAATCGAAGCATATCAATCTGGTGCTTTCGCTGAATGGCAAGCAGAAGCTGGTGCACGTCGAGGGTGCCGTAAACGCTGTCGATGAGGATGATCTGTTCATCAACGCCGATCATGAAACCATCAAAACGGCGGTGAAGAATCTGGTGGAAAACGCCGTCAACTATTCTCCGGAACACACCACCGTCGCAGTCGGCATCGGCAGTGGCGATGACGAGGTTGCGATTCGTGTCGTCGATCAGGGCATTGGCATTCCGGAATCCTCGCTGGATCGTATTTTCGAGCGATTCTACCGTGTCGATCCCGCACGTTCCCGCGAAACAGGGGGTACAGGATTGGGTTTGGCCATCACCAAACATTGCGTGCAGGATTGCGGAGGCACTATCGCCGTGTGGTCGCGTGAGGGGGAGGGATCGACCTTCACCATCACCCTGCCTCAGGCACAAGCGGTGGAAACAGCGGAAACTGCAGAGACTGCGGGAAACGTACAAACTGCGGAAGCGGATCGCATGGAAGTGACGGGCGAAACCGAACGCATCGAAACTACGCAATCCGAGTAATCCGAATAATCTGAGCTAAACCGAATATAGCAAATAACAAGCAACGTTCCCATCAACAGAGCAATGGAGGAGAAGCACTGATGACACGTATTCTGATCGTCGAGGACGAGGAATCGTATCGAGAGCCGCTGGTCTACCAGCTCACCCGCGAAGGCTACGACGTGTCCGCCGCGGCCACCGGCGAGGAAGGGCTGGAACTGTTCACCAAAGGCGGCATCGATCTGGTGCTGCTGGATCTGATGCTTCCGATTATTATCCTGTCAGCGAAATCCGAGGACACGGATAAGATCCTAGGGCTGAACATCGGGGCGGACGACTACATCACCAAGCCGTACTCGTTCCGCGAGCTGCTGGCGCGGGTGCGTGCGGTGCTGCGACGCAACCAGATGGTGGCCGACGCGACGGAATCCTCCGATGACGATATTCCGCTGATCTGCGGCGACATTTCCATGAAGATCGGCCAGCACGAGGTGATGGTGCGCGGAGAGAACGTGTTCTTCCCGCTGAAGGAATTCGAGCTTCTCGAATATCTCATGCAGAACAAGGGCCGTGTGATGACCCGCCACCAGTTGATCGACCGCATTTGGGGGTCCGATTACGTTGGCGACACCAAAACGTTGGATGTGCACGTCAAGCGCGTCCGCTCCAAAATCGAGGAGGATCCGGCGCATCCGAAATATCTGACCACGGTGCGCGGTTTGGGCTACAAAATTGACGTTCCTGCGGAATAAAGCGGAAATATCGCGATAGCTGGAAATATATAAGATAAAACACTGCGATTCTAGTACTCATCGTAAGTTGCCGAATAATTGATTATTAATTGATAACTGAATGTAAGACCGTGGTATCACGGTAGTCGCCGAAGATCGGTGAATGGAAATGACGAAAACGTCCGAAGTGTCGTAGAGTGTTCATCTTCCGTTCACCGATTTTGGTTTTGCGGGACCCAAACCACCAATAGGCTTGACAGTGTCATGAAGAACGATGGCGACAACAGCATATGAAATGTCAGAAACATACGCCATCAGAATGTTGACAGAGGGAAAAGAATAATGCGTAATTCCATTCTCGTACGCTCCATTGCAGCTGTGTCCGGCATTGTGATGCTGGCTTCTGTCGCGGCTTGCGGCGACAACATTGCTTCCAACACTGATTCTTCGGCTAGCACCGACACCAAGACCACCGAAACCGTGTCCGGCAACTTCTCCGGCGCTGGCGCTTCCTCCCAGCAGGCTGCTGTGGAAGCTTGGATCGCCGGCTTCCAGGGCACCAACCCGGATGCCAAGGTCGCCTACAACCCGTCTGGTTCCGGCGCTGGCGTTTCCACCTTCCTGACCGGCGCCACCGCATGGGCCGGCTCCGATGCCACCCTGTCCGATGACGAGGTCGAGCAGTCCAAGAGCGTGTGCGCTTCCGGCAACGCCTTCGACATCCCGGTCTATGTCTCCCCGATCGCCGTGGTCTTCAACCTCAACGGCATCTCCGGCAAGGGTAAGACCCTGAACATGGACGCCGACACCATCGCCAAGATCTTCGACGGCAAGATCACCAAGTGGAACGATGACGCCATCAAGCAGCAGAACCCGAAGGTCGACCTGCCTGATCTCGACATCACCGTGGTGCACCGCTCCGACAAGTCCGGTACCACCAAGAACTTCCTGAGCTACGTCAAGGATGCCGCTGGCGACGCTTGGAGCTACGAGCTCGGCGAGAACTGGCCGAACGAGGTTGGCCAGGGCGCTAAGGGTACTTCCGGCGTGATCTCCACCGTGCAGCAGGCTGACGGCACCATTGGCTACGCCGATGCCTCCCAGGCTGGCGAGCTCGGCACCGTTGCAGTGAAGGTCGGCGACGATTACGTGCCGTTCTCCGCTGAAGCCGCCGCCAAGGTTGTGGACGCCTCCCCGCTCGACGAATCCGCCACTGGCGACAACCGTGTGGTCGTCAAGCTCGACCACAACACCACCGAGGCTGGCGCCTATCCGATCGTGCTCGTCTCCTACGACATCGCCTGCCCGGCATACAAGGATGCCGACACCGCCAAGTTCGTCAAGTCCTGGCTCACCTACGTGGTCAGCGACGAAGGCCAGCAGACCGCTGCCTCCGCAGCAGGCTCCGCTCCACTGTCCGACACCATGCGCCAGAAGGTCCTCAAGTCCATCGACGCCATCGAAACCAAGTGAGCTTTGATACAGTAAGCGATAGGCTCTCGGTGAACGGCAACTGACCGTCTGTTTCAGGCCGCAGCCGCAACATGAAAGCGGGTGCGGCCTGAAACGGTACCTGCAGGTAAAACAAAAAACGCAGTCATCGCAAGTAATCGCAGATCTGTTGCAAACAATCGCAAGTTAAGGAGAACCCGTGAGTTCGCAAAGCAAAACGGCACAGCAGCCGGTGAGCGGCAAAAACGCGGATAAGGTGTTCAAGGGCGTGGCCTACGCCTGCGGCATCCTGATCCTGGTTGTACTTGCCGCTGTGTTCCTGTTCCTGTTTTTCCGCGCCTGGCCACTCATCGGTGGCGATCAGGCCGCCAACAGCGACACCGTGTCCAGCTTTACCGGCGGCAAGGCCAGCAGCTTCTGGGGCTACGTGCTCCCGCTGTTGTTCGGTACTGTGCTCGTGTCTTTGCTGGCACTGCTGATTGCCTTCTTCGTGTCCATCGGCATTGCGCTGTTCATTTCGCACTATGCACCTAAGAAGCTCGCCACCGCGCTGAGCTATGTGGTCGATCTGCTCGCCGCAATTCCGTCCGTTATCTACGGTCTGTGGGGTGGCCTGGTGCTGGTGCCCGCCATCTACCCGTTCTGGAATTGGGTGGCCAAGTATCTTGGCTGGATTCCGCTGTTCGCAGGTCCTGCCGCCAATCCTTCCCGTACCGTCGCCACCGTGGCCGTGGTGCTCGCAGTCATGATCCTGCCGATCATCACCTCCATGTCCCGCGATATCTTCATGCAGACCCCACGCCTGCACGAAGAGGCCGCGCTGGCGCTCGGCGCCACCAAGTGGGAGATGATTCGTCTGGCCGTGCTGCCCTTCGGCAAGTCCGGTATCGTGTCCGCCTCCATGCTGGCTCTCGGCCGCGCGCTTGGTGAGACGATGGCCGTGTTGATGATCCTGTCCCCGGGCCTCAACTACTCCATCAAGCTGCTGCAGGCTTCGCAGAACCAGACGATCGCAGCCAACATCGCCGCACAGTATCCGGAAGCCAACGATCTCGGTGTGTCCGTGCTGATCGGCACCGGCCTGGTGCTGTTCCTCATTACTTTCGTGGTGAATTTCATCGCCCGTAAGCTTACCGAGAAAGCGACTGCGTGATGACTGCTGCTGAGAACACTGAAAAGACTCCGATGGACGGCGCGCCCGAAATCGACTTCGATCGTTTCCGCCCGACCCGTTCCGCCATCCAGCGCCGTAATATCATGGACCACTTCATGTGGGTCCTGATCGCGGTGGCGTTTGTGATCGCCTGCATCCCGCTGATCTCCCTGCTGTGGACCACTATCGTCAACGGCATCAAGCGCCTGAACCTGAACTTCCTGAGCTACAACATGACCGGTGTGGTCGGTGGTAACCAGACCCCGTCCGGTGGTTACGGCGGTGTGCTGCACGCCATCATCGGTACTCTCGAAATCACCGCTGGCGCTATGGTTATCTCCATTCCGATCGGTTTGATGTGCGCCGTGTACCTGGTCGAATACTCGAACCGCGGCAAGCTCGCCACCACGATCTCCCTGCTCGTCGACGTGATGAGCGGCATCCCGTCCATCGTGGCCGGCCTGTTCGCCTTCTCGATGTTCACGATTCTGCTGGGCCCCGGTACCATCAACGGTTTCGAAGGCTCCGTGGCTCTCTCCCTGCTGATGTTGCCCACCGTGGTCAAGTCCAGCGAGGAAATGCTCAAGATCGTGCCGAACGATTTGCGTGAGGCTTCCTTGGCTCTGGGCGTTACCAAGCAGCGCACGATTACCAAGATCGTGCTGCGCACCGCTCTGCCGGGCATCGTCTCCGGTGCCATTCTGGCCATCGCCCGCGTGATTGGTGAGACCGCACCGTTGCTGATGACCGCCGGCTACATCTCCAGCACCAACGTGAACCTGTTCTCCGGCCAGATGACCACCCTGCCGGTGTTCGTCTACCAGGAGTACTCGAAGCTCAGCGCGAACTGCCCGCCCAACGCCGACGCCACCTGCGTGACCACGATTCCGATGGAACGTGCGTGGGCTGCGGCTCTCGTGCTGATCGTCATCGTGCTGCTGCTGAACCTCATTGGCCGAATCGTGGCGAAGGTCTTCGCCGTCAAGACCGAACGCTAAGCCAGTCGCTAAGCCTAAGCCTTAAGAACACAAGGAAATATAAGGAAACATCATGGGACAACGTATTGACGTCAACCACGAAAACATCTACTACGGCGACTTTCTGGCCGTGGAAGATGTGAACATCAACATCGAGCCGAACAAGGTCACCTCCTTCATCGGCCCGTCCGGCTGCGGCAAGTCCACCGTGCTGCGCACCTTGGACCGTATGCACGAGATCATCCCCGGCGCTCACGTCGAGGGCGAGGTGCTGCTCGAAGGCAAGAACCTGTACGACAAGGACGTGGATCCGGTGGCCGTGCGCCGCGACGTCGGCATGGTCTTCCAGCGACCGAACCCGTTCCCGAC
>OOAZ01002393.1_pt1 | contig 10082 bp, 9 predicted proteins | sample 1671221 | NCBI WGS metagenome assembly OOAZ01 (sample SAMN06348134, study PRJEB24527) | human gut metagenome | biome: human gut; feature: ankylosing spondylitis patient; material: feces | host: Homo sapiens | place: China | collected 2015-10
CCCATCTGGTCAGCGTCGGCGCGGTCCACTATGAGCCGTTCGGCATCTATCCGGGCAAGAGCGATGATCTGGCAAACATTGCGGACGGCGCGACCATCGCCGTGCCCAACGACACCACCAACGAGGCCCGCGCTCTGCAGCTGCTGGCCGCCCAGGGCCTGATCACCGTCCGCGACGGCGCCGGTCTGACCGCTACGGTCAACGACATCACCGACAACCCCCACAACCTGCAGATCAAGGAGATCGAGGCTGCCCAGCTGCCCCGCACCGTGCAGGATGTTGACTTCGCCGTCATCAACGGCAACTACGCAATGGAGGCCGGCTTCTCCGTCGGCAAGGACGCTCTTGCTACCGAGGATGCTTCCTCCGAGGCTGCCCAGACCTACGCCAACGTACTGGTTGTGAAGGAAGGCCGCGAGAACGACCCCGCCATTCAGGCGCTGTACGCTGCCCTGACCAGCGACAAGGTCAAGGATTACATCAACAGCACCTACGACGGTGCGGTTGTGCCGATTTTCTAAGGCAACACCGCCGTAAACGGGCGCGGGCGGATATGGAATCCGCCCGCTGGCAGAACGCAAAGAAAAAACTTGCAACCTGTCAGAATAAAGCGTAAAATTATAGCGAATGGGTTTCACGCTCATTCGCTATCTTTGTAAATGAGGGAGAATCACCCATGATCGAACTGCAACACCTGACCAAGCGCTTTGCCACGCAGGGCGGCACGGTCGTCGCGCTGAACGACATCAACCTGACGATCCGGGACGGCGACGTCTACGGCATCATCGGTATGTCGGGCGCTGGAAAATCAACGCTGGTACGCTGCATCAATATGCTGGAGCGCCCGGACGAGGGAAATGTCATCGTCAACGGCAAGCAGATGCAGGACCTGCGCGCCGCCGATCTGCGCGCGGCCCGGCGTGAGATCACCATGATTTTTCAGCAGTTCAACCTGCTGATGCAGCGCACCTGTCTGCGCAATATCATGTTCCCGATGGAGCTGGCGAAGGTCCCCAAAGACAAGGCTGAGGCCCGCGCCCGTGAGCTGCTGGAGCTGGTCGGTCTGCCCGATAAGGCCGACGCCTACCCGGCGCAGCTGTCCGGCGGCCAGAAGCAGCGCATTGCGATTGCCCGTGCGCTGGCAACGAACCCGAAGGTGCTGCTCTGCGACGAGGCGACGAGCGCCCTGGACCCGAACACGACCCACGCCATTTTGCAGCTCATTCAAAAAATCAACCGTGAGCTGGACATCACAGTCGTCATCATCACCCACCAGATGAGCGTTGTGGAGGAGGTCTGCAACCGTGTGGCCATTCTCGATAACGGCACCGTCGTCGAGGAGGGCGAGGTACAGGCTATCTTCAGCCATCCTACGTCCAAGGCGGCGCGGCGGCTCGTCTACCCCGCCGGTGCGCCCCAGGCCGAGGTCCTGCCCGGCCACAAGCTGGTGCGTGTGGCCTTCGGCGGCACCCAGACCACGGACAAGCCGCTGGTGGCAAGCCTTGCCATTGAGTGCGGCGCGCTCGTCTCGATCATGGCGGCGGACACCCGCGTTGTGAACGGCCAGACTCTGGGCAGCATGCTGCTGGCGCTGCCCGACGACGACAAGGCCGCCGCGGCACTGGAGTACATCAGGAACTATCCCGGCATTACTTTTGAGGAGGTGAACGGCTGATGGCAGAGCTTTTTGCAGGCAAGGAATGGCAGACGTTCTTGCAGATTTTGCCCACCATTCCGTTTGAAACATGGGAGACCGTCTGGTCCACCGTCGTCGCAACGCTGCTGGCGCTGGTCATCGGTCTGCCGCTGGGCGTCTGCCTGGTCACGGGCGAACAGGGCGGCGTGCGTCCCCTGCCCCGCTGGCTCATGGCGCTGCTGAACGGCCTGGTGAATCTGCTGCGCAGCGTGCCGTTTTTGATTTTGATGATCATTGTCATTCCGCTGTCCCGCGCCATCGTGGGCACGTCCATCGGTACGGTGGCGTCCATTGTGCCGCTGGTCATCGCATCGTTCCCGTTTGTGTCGCGTCTGGTCGAGACCAGTATGCGCGAGGTGGACGCGGGTGTCATTGAGGCCGCCCAGAGCATGGGCGCAACGCCGCTGCAGATCATCACCAAGGTCATGGTGCCCGAGAGCATGCCGAGCCTGATTGCCAACGTGACGATTGCCGCCACGACCATCATGGGTTACGGCGCAATGGCCGGCATCATCGGCGGCGGCGGCCTTGGCAAGATCGCCATCAACTACGGTTACTACCGCTTTAATGTGGTGCTGGAGTTCTTTGCCACGGCGCTGCTGGTCGTGCTGGTACAGATTTTGCAGACCGTCGGCACAAAGCTGGCCATCAAGTGCGACAAGCGCATCCAGAAGTGATTTGAGGGAACCGAGATTTAACATATTTTTCAAATTGGCGTGACAGGGCGGACATAAATGCAGTGTATAGTATAACCAGAGTTAAGGGGAACGCCCCAAGACACATTACACTGCCGCCTGGCCATGCCAGAAGCAATCGCTTCGGCCACGGCGCAGACAACCAACAAGGCCGTGAAGCCATTTGAATAGATACAAAAGCCTCCTGCATCGGTTGTGATGCAGGAGGCTTTTATTTTGGTGCGCCCGCCACGGTAAGGCGGGCTAACGTTTGCGGGAAGGCTGCGGGCCGGGCATGCCCGGCCCCTACAAGGGAAGGCGGGTGCCTTACAACCCGTTCACGTCCGCTATCAGCTGCTCCACGGCTTCGTCCTTCGTGGCCCAGCTGGTGCATACGCGCACGGCGGTGTGGTGCTTGTCGGGCTTGCCCATGTGGGTCATGGCGTAGGTCTCGGCCAGCTTGTCGTACCACTCGTCGGGCAGGACAAAGAACTGCTGGTTCGTCGGGGAGTCGTGCAGCACCTTGCAGCCCTTTGCCTCAAAGGCGGCGCGGATGCGCAGGGCCTGCTCGTCGGCTTTTTTCGCCATCGTGAAATACAGGCTGCTGCCGCTGCCGTCCTCGCCGTCCAGAAGAGCCAGGAACTGCTCGCCCAGCAGGCGGCCTTTCGCCAGCATGCCGCCGTGCTGCTTCAGGCAGTAGCGGAAATCGGGCTTCAGATCGTCGTTTGTGATGACGACGGCCTCGCCGAACAGCGCACCGCACTTGGTACCGCCCAAGTAAAACACGTCGCAGAGCGCGGCGTAGTCCTGCAGGCTCAGATCGTTGGCGGGGCTCGTCAGGCCGTAGGCCATCCGCGCGCCGTCCACGAACAGGTAGAGTCCCAGCTCGTAGCAGGCGGCGGAAATGTCGGTCAATTCCTCCTTATTATAAAGGGTGCCGACCTCGGTGGGGTTCGAAATGTAGACCATGCCGGGCTGGACCTCGTGCTCGTGGCTGGCGTTGGCGCGGTGCTCCTCCACGGCTTTGCGGATCTGGCGGGCCGTGATCTTGCCGTTTTTGCCGGGCAGCGCCAGGCACTTGTGGCCGGTGGCCTCGATGGAGCCGGTCTCGTGCACATGGATGTGCCCGGAGTCGGCGCACAGCACGCCCTGCCACGGCTTGAGCGCCGCCGCAATGACGGTCAGATTCGCCTGGGTCGCACCGACGAAAAAGTGTACGTCGGCGTCGGGAGCGTCGCACAGGCGCTTGATCTGCGCGGCGGCCTTGGCGCAGTATTCATCCTCGCCATAGCCGGGGGTCTGGTCGAAATTGGTCTTTTGCAGAAGCTCCAAAACCGCGGGGGCCGCGCCCTCGCCATAGTCACATTCAAAACGAAGCATATTTTTGACTCCTTAGTAAAGTATTGCACGCTTTGCAGAGGCGGACAGTATTTGCCCGCGGAGCCTTCCGGCTGCCGCAAGGCTGGCGGGCCGATGCGAGTATCGGCCCTTACAGGTACGGGCAAATCTCCAATCGACCCATGCCGCGGGTGTTGCTATAATTATAACACTGTGATTCACCACTTGCAAGTTTCGCCGTGGTACGCTATAATAATTCTACTTTTGGATAGAAAAGAGGAATTGTATGGATCCCCAAAATCAACGCGAAAGCTTTGGCTCACGCCTTGGCTTCATTCTGGTCAGCGCGGGCTGTGCTATCGGCATCGGCAACGTCTGGCGCTTCCCCACAGTCACCGGCCAGTGCGGCGGTGGCATCTTTGTGCTGTTTTACCTGCTCTTTCTGGTGCTCATGGGTCTGCCGGTCCTGACGATGGAGCTGGCCGTGGGCCGTGCGGGCCGCGGCGCGGCGCGCAGCGCCTACAAGGCGCTGGAGCCCGGGGGCAGCAAGTGGCATATCCACGGCTGGTTCTGCATGGCGGGCTGTGTGCTGCTGATGATGTACTACACCACCGTCTCCGGCTGGATGGTCGACTACTTCTTCCGCTTCCTGACCGGCAGCTTTGACGGCCTGACCTCCGAGCAGGCCGCAGGCGTCTTTGGCGAGATGCTCTCGAACCCTGTCGAGATGGTTTTCTGGATGGTCGTCATCACGCTGGCGGGCTTTGTCGTCTGCGGGCGCGGCCTGCAGGGCGGTCTGGAAAAGGTCGGCAAATGGATGATGAGCGCCCTGCTCGTATTGATCCTTGTGCTGGTTGTGCACAGCTTCACGCTGTCCGGCGCGGGCGAGGGTCTGGCCTTCTACCTGCTGCCCGACTGGTCCCGCGCCACCGGGCAGGGCCTGGGCAATGTCATCACGGCGGCCATGAACCAGTCGTTCTTTACCTTAAGCCTCGGCATCGGTGCAATTGAGATTTTCGGCAGCTACATGGACCGCGGCTTCACCCTGCCGGGTGAGGCCGCCCGCATCTGCGTGCTGGACACCTTTGTGGCGGTCTGCGCGGGCCTTATCATCTTCCCGGCCTGCTTCTCCTTCGGCATCTCGCCCGACGCAGGACCGAGCTTGATTTTCATCACGCTGCCCAACGTCTTTACAAACATGGCGGGCGGACGCCTGTGGGGCGCGCTGTTCTTCCTGTTCATGACGTTCGCCAGCTTCTCCACGGTCATTGCAGTGTTTGAGAACATCATCGCCTGTGCGCGGGAAAATTTCGGCTGGGACCGCCGCAGGGCTTGCCTGGTGGGCGCGGCGGCGCTGGTCGTGCTGGGCCTGCCCTGCGCGCTGGGCTACGACGTGTGGAGCGGCATCCAGCCCCTGGGCGCGGGCAGCACCGTGCTGGATTTTGAGGACTTCCTTGTCAGCAACGTTCTGCTGCCGGGCGGCAGCCTTGTTTATCTGCTGTTCTGTGTCACCAAATGGGGCTGGGGCTTCGACAAATACACCGCCGAGTGCAACACCGGCAGCGGCCTCAAAATGCCGCAGTGGGTCAAGCCCTACTTTAAATACGTTCTGCCGGTCCTGATCGCCGTCATTCTGGTGCAGGGTCTGCTCTGAAGCAAAATGCCGCGCGGCTCCCTGTGAGCCGCGCGGCATTTGTTAAGGCAATACCGCATAATTCTAAGTGCCGATACGGCGAGCGAGGTGCGGCAGCTGCTAAGCCAAAAGCGCAGATAATACTTTGTGTATTATCGAGCATTTTGGCAACGCAGATGCCGTGCCGCAGCCGCCGGAACGGTGCTTAAGCCGTAAGGCGGGAATTATGCGGTGTTGCCTTAATTGCGGTTTACCTCCGGGTTATCGGTGCGCCCCAGCAGATAGTCTATACTGACGTTATAGAAGTCGGCCAGCTTGACCAGCCTTTCTGCGGTCAGCTCAATAACGCCGTTTTCATACTGAGAGTAGGTGTTCTGGGATACGTGGAGGACACTGGCAAGATCGCACTGACGAAAATCGTGATCTTCCCGTAGGCTTCGTATGTTCGGATATTCCATGGGCTGACTACCTCCTTACGATTATTATCGTTATCTTGGAGGCAGATATTGACATTTATCTGTAATACAGATATAATAGATTGCATAACAATAGGAAGAAACGATACGACGGAAAGTAAAGGGCGTTCTACGGCCCTTTGTCTGCCTGCGGGCGGGCTGCGTATGCGATTGCAGGAGTCCTTCTATGTTGTCAAACCATGAAATTGCCGATATGAATTATTGCCGCCGCTGCATCAACCAAAAATACAATATCCATTTAAAGCGCAGCGATGTGGTCGTTTTGCAGATGATGTACCCCTGCGCACGCTGCGGGGAGATGAAGCACCCCGTCCACGCCGTCAAATGGAACGCCCGGTGGAAACTTCTGTTTGCCCACGCCCGCAAGCGGAAAGAACCATAAAAAACGCAAAAGTGCCGTGAGGGAGCTTCCTCGCGGCACTTTTGCGTGTCAAAAAACACCAATTCTGCCATATAATGACTGTAGGGGCGAGCACTGCTCGCCCCTACAATGCACTTTTTGAGTATCGGCTCACGCCGACTGCGCGTTCAGCCAGCGGTGCAGCTCGTCCCGGATGGCGGCAAACGCGGCGGCGGTGTCCGGGTTATCGGTTTTAAAATCCAGCAGCCGCCACAGCCAGCCCTGCTCGTCCACGATGCGCAGGCTCTCGGGATAGCACAGCTCAAACACAAGCGACGCATGGCCGACGGCGTTGTCGGCGGGGTACTGCTTTAAGCTGTGCAGCACGCAGTGGTGAGCGTAAAAGGCGTCCAGCACGGCGGGCGTCACCGGGCTCCGGCGCAGCGCCGCAGTGCTGACGTTGTAAATTTCCTCCATCGGTGTCTCGACGTTGACCCGCAGAATGTCGATCTTGTCGGCGTCGCGCAAAATCTGGCAGAACAGACGCGTGCGGTCATCCAGCGCCTCCGGCAGACGGAACGCGCTGTGCCATTCCACAGCGGTGCGCAGCAGTGCGTCGGCACCGGCATCGTCCAGATAGTCCCGGATGCGTCCCTCGTCGAACAGCACCGCGACGCTCAGCGCGGCGTGGCTGACCGACTGTGCATCGATAAATGTGTTGTAGCGGCGCAGCTGCTCAAAGCGGCCTACATCGTGCAGGATGCCGGACAGCCACGCCAGATCGACATCCTCCGGCGACAGGGCCAGGCTTTGGGCAATGCGGGCGCAGAGCGCCGCCACGCGGTAGGTATGGTCGATTTTCAATTTGACCTTGGCGTCAGCGGCGTTGTAGTGTGCGGCATAGTCGGCAAAGGCTTTTTGTGCGCGGGCACGGTCAATTTTCATACTATCACTTCCCTGTTTCAGTGTACCACATCCGACAAAATGCGTAAACTGCAATGTTTATAAAATTTACTCCACAACGAATGACATTTTTGGATAAATAGTTTAAAAATCCTTGACATCGGGGCAAAAAAACGCTATTCTTAAAGTAGTAAATCGCGAGGAAGGCGGTGCATACGATGAACGCCAAAGGGGACGCAAACCGCAGTGTGCGCATGACCAAGCAGCGGCTCTACCAGGCGCTTATTACGCTGTTGCAGCAGAAAAGCCTGCGGGAAATTACAGTCCGGGAGCTGACCGAGCTGGCAGGGATCAGCCGCGGCACATTCTATTTTCACTACGCGGACATTTATGCCCTGATGGACCAGCTGGAGGCCGCCCAGCTGGCACGGCTGAACGACCTGATGGATACCCTGATCCCCAGCATCTCGCAGGAAGACGCGCCCCCCGCGCTGGTGGCGCTGTTCACCTACATGACCGAGAACCCCGACCTCTGTCAGGCCCTCTACGGCAAAAGCTGGGAGTCGGAGTTCACCCGCAACGCCAAAAAGCTGATTGCAGAGCGCTGCCTGGGCGAGTTTGCACCCGACGGCGGCACCGAGGAGCAGAAATATATGCTGGCCTTTGCGGTGAACGGCTGCTTTGGCACGATTGTAGCCTGGCAGGAGGCCGGTTTTCAGCCGCCCGCGGCGGAGATCGCCCGCATCACCTGGCAGGCCATCCGCGCTGTGAAGGGGCGGATGTGAGCAAAGCAAGTTTCCCTTGCCTGCCTTGCCTTTTGGGGCAAGACGGGGTATAATATAATTACAAGTACGCCCGCCTGACCGGGCTGATGAAGGAGAGTTTTACGATGGGTTTCTTTGATTTTCTGAAAAAGTCTGCCGAGCCTGCCGCCCCCGCGGCCCCAGCCTTCCCCGTGACCCTGGCTGCTGATGCCAAGGGTACCGTTGTGGCGATGGAGAACATCCCCGACGAGGTGTTTGCACAGGGCATCCTGGGCAAGTGCTGCGGCATCGACCCTACCGAGGGCAAAATTTACGCCCCCGCGGACGGTGAGATCACCCAGGCCCCCGACAGCGGCCACGCGCTGGGCATCCTGACCACTGCCGGTGTTGAGGTGCTGATCCATGTTGGCGTTGACACCGTCGAGATGAAGGGCGACGGCTTCAGCCCGAAGGTCAAGGAGGGCGACAAGGTCAAGAAGGGCGATCTGCTGCTGGAGATGGATCTGGACAAAATCGCGGCTGCCGCTCACCCCGCCGTGGTGATTACCGTCGTCACGAACACCGATGATTTCAAGGACGTCGAGGTCGTGGCTTCCGGCGCCGTGGAGCCGGGCGCGGATCTGATCAAGATCAGCAAGTAAATTTTTGCCGATAAAAAGGCGGGCACCCGATTAGGTGTGTCCAGTTAAGAAAACATTCTAAGGCGAGAGAGAAACGGTATAGCTTCGGCTATGCCGTTTCTTTCATTTTTACCTGCTATCAAATACTTTGGACATTTCCAAAATCCCGATACCTTTGTAGTAGATATCTACCTCTTGCCTGCGGTTGATTTTGCTATGGGGATCGGTCGCTGCGTGAATGACGATCTTCTCAACGAACTCATGCAGGATACGAGGTGTCAGCTCCGGGATATCGGTGTACTGGCGGGCAACGGACAGAAACCTGTCAACATTGGCACTTTTGCCTTCTACTTCTTCGATTTCCTCACGGAGTATTGCAGCCTGTGTCTGCAAACCAGTCTGTTCCGCTTCATAATCGGTGGACAGCTTGTGAAAACGCTCGTCTGTCAGCTTACCACTGATGTTGTCCTCATACAACCGCTTGAAGATCATATCCAGTTCTGTAATACGCTTCTCACCCTCCGACAGCAGCTTGCGCTTTTTGGCAAGACCTTTATTGCGTTCCTTTACATCCATATCCATGACCATTTGAACGAAACGGTTTTCATGGCTTCTGGCGAAGGACACGATCTCCCGCAGATTTTGAAGGATCAATTCCTCCAGGATAACCGTTCGGATGGAGTGTGGTGTGCCACACACCTGCTTCCCTTTGCGATATCCAGAGCAGATGTAGTATTCCTGATCATTTCGGAAGCCGGTCGCTCTGCACTGGTACAGGATCGAGCCACAATCGGCACAGTACATCATGCCAGAGAACATTCCCATTTCTCCCATCTTTGTCGGACGGCGCCGTGACTGCCGCGCCTGCTTTACAGCCTCGGCAATGGCTTCTGTCCAGATAGGTTCATGGGTATTCTCAAAGATGACCCATTCACTTTCGGGATTTTTAATTTTCTTTATATCATCATCGACATTGTTCAAATATTCTTTCATTAAAGCCCAATCTGCCATAAATTTTCTTAGATATGGATTTTTAAATTTAAGAGATACTGTATCTGGTAAGTACTTTTCCTCAAGTTTATCCTTTTCTCCTATAATTTCTATATCGACAGCGTCATCCATTAAAAATAAGAGTGAAACAACTTCACCGACAGTATCTAAATTAAATTCATAGAAAACTACCTCACTAATCGATAAGGCTTTTGCAATTTTAGATAATTGTTCGTGCTTCGGTTTAATTTTACCTATTTCATATTGTTTAATGGAACTTAAACTAATATCAGTTAACTGTGAAAGCTGGGCTTGAGTTAAGCCTTTTTTTAATCTATAAAATTTTATCATTTCACCAATGTTCATAAAAACCACCTGAAAAATATATTTATCCTTATAATAACAACACAATTATACTATAAATTTAAAAAAAAGTAAATAAACACCTTGACAGAAAAAAAGATGTGTAGTATAGTACAGATATACTAAGTTATAAAAAATAACCAAAGTATACAAAACTATACCAAAATTTATTAGAAAGGTGGAAGAATTATGAATAACGACAAAATATTTTTAAGTGCTGACGATGTAGCAGAAGAATTAAATATTTCTAAGCCTTTTGCTTACAAACTTATAAGAAGTTTAAAT
>OOAZ01002401.1_pt1 | contig 10051 bp, 8 predicted proteins | sample 1671221 | NCBI WGS metagenome assembly OOAZ01 (sample SAMN06348134, study PRJEB24527) | human gut metagenome | biome: human gut; feature: ankylosing spondylitis patient; material: feces | host: Homo sapiens | place: China | collected 2015-10
AAATAAATTACGCGATAAATATAAGGGTATTTTCGTAACCAAAGCTATCCGATACACATATATTCATTCATTTTAGAGTTGTCCGGACAGTATGTGAATCAATGACCGGCATGTGAAACTAACAAAAAAGAAAGCTGGTATGTTTCAGCAGGATTCCCCACAAAATATAATTGCAGACAGATAAAATCATCATTATCGTAACAAGCAGACAGAAGATTCATTATCTTTGTGGAGTCGCAAACAACTAATAAACAGAAATAATGACGAAATTTATTAATCCATTTACCGACGTAGGATTTAAAAAAATCTTCGGGCAGGAAATGACCAAAGACTTGTTAATTGATTTCTTGAACGACCTGCTGGTAGATGAAAAACATATAATAGACATAACCTTTCTCGATAAGGAAATACTACCCGAGTATATGGGCGACCGAGGGGTGATTTACGATATCTACTGTATCACTGAAAGCGGAGAACAGTTTATCGTAGAGATGCAGAACAAGCAACATGTACACTTTCGTGAACGTGCCTTGTATTACCTTTCAAAGACTGTTGCCCGGCAGGGTGAGAAAGGAGCTGAATGGAAGTTTGACCTGAAAGCCGTATACGGTGTGTTCTTTATGAATTTCCGGTTGGACAATTTGCCGCATAAGCTTCGTACGGATGTTGTGCTTACAGATCGTGACACGCACGAACAATTTTCCGACAAGCTTCGTTTTATTTTTATCGAGTTGCCTGCTTTTTCGAAGGAGGAACAAGAGTGTGAGACTGACTTTGAACGATGGATTTATGTACTGAAGAATATGGAAACGTTGAAAAGATTGCCATTCAAAGCCCGTAAATCGGTTTTTGAGAAATTAGAAAAGATTGTAGATATCGCTTCGCTTTCAAAAGAGGAGCGGATGAAGTATGACGAAAGCATCAAAGTGTACCGGGATAATCTCGTGACGCTGGAATTTGCAGAACAGAAGGGACGTGCAGAAGGCAAAGAGGAAGGACGTGCTGAAGGTAAGGAAGAAACTGCCCGAAACCTGAAAAAGATGGGAGTTTCACTGGAAATTATCTCCAAAGCTACCGGATTGAGCATAGAAAAAATAGAAGCATTATAGTTTTCACCGTCTATCTGTATAGAACGGGATCGGTAAATATCCCATATTGCAAGATGAAGATCAAAGCTTAACTTTAAGTTGACCTTTGATCTTCATCTTTTATTTAATGTAAGTTTGATACAAAATCCCCCCTCTTTCTTTATCGGAAACAAAATTGTATAGTAAAAACAAAAAAAAGAGGATGCCACTAGGAAAAAGGGCGGGCATCCTCTTTGGGGGACAGAATAAGACACACTTTCACAAGTACAATCTTATCTGCTACTCCCCAACATGATTTCTCCACATTTCAGTGAAGAAAGGGGTTTATTGCGGAAATACAGACTTTCACAAGCATGCATTTCCTAATACTCTCATGTGAGGGTTCTCGTACGAATACGAAAAGATGTGGGGAACAAACACCTCACATGAGAATAGGGGAATATCTTTTAAAAAGAAAAGGGTTCTTGCTACAAATTTTATTCCGCTATACAGATACATACACGGTTTTCTTCAGGTTTCTGATAAGGCTGTACTGTATCTCCTTTATAACTGGTAATAATTCTATCGGCTGCTATTCCTTTAGCTTTCAAGGCTTCTACCACATTCTTTGCACGTTTCTCCGACAAAGTCATATTGATATTCGAGTTACCGGTTTCCTTGTCTGCATATCCGGTAACAGTAACTTTACTGATTGGGTTTTTCTCCATATATTTAATCATGACATCAATCTTTGCCAACTGGTCATCTTGCAGAAGTGCAGAGTTCAATGCAAAGAATATATTCTGTTTCATCGGCTCCACAACTACTACAGGTTTCGGTTCCGGCTCTTTTACAACAACAGGTTCCGGTTTGGGTTGTTCCACGACTACAGGTTCCGGTTCGTAATATACAGGAGCTGTTTTGGTATAGCTTTTTCCCAGTTTAATGGTCAAGCCGACGAGTGCGTTCAGCTGCCAGTCACAGTTGCCGGCTTTCTTTGAGTTGAACTTATCGGATAAAGCGTTGGCGTTGGCTTCGATATTGATGGCCAAGCGGTCGTTCAGTCGAAGGTCACAACCCAAGCCGAAACGTCCAGCCACAAGAAACTTGCCTTCCTGCCAGAGATATTCCAGTTCATAGGTGCGGGTGTCGAGTGCATTCGCTTCATCGTTGTCGAAACCACGGTTGAGCCCTACACCACCAAAAAGGTAGCCATTGAAAACACGTTTGGGGTTGAAGCCACAGCACAAAGTGCTAAGGTCAGCCATAATATCAAGGTTTCCCTGAAGATATTTGTACTGGTAAGTTTGTTCCGGAGTTACCCATCCACCCTTTGCCTGCCATCCGCTACCACCGATACGTGCTCCGAATGCAGGAGCAAACTTATATCCGATATTGATGGCAGCAGCGGGAGACATCAGATCGGTAAACTTTGCTTCACCTACGGTATGCGCGACTCCTACCTGTGCTTGGATAAACCAGTGAGGTTTGAATACGGTTTTACCTTCTTCTTTGATTTGGCGTTGTTCTTGAGCAAATGCTACCGTACCACTGATAGCAAGTATGGCTACTAATAAATTTCTTATTTTCATAATGTTATGTATTTAATGTCTTGTTACAGAAATCTCATACGATGTGTCACAACTATATATCAGGCAAATCTTATCACCCAATATCTGCTTTGTTATTATGAAAAGGGTGCTCTGACTAGAGCAGAGCACCCTTTCGGAATTAATATATGTCTAAGAATCGATAGACATTCAGAGATCTCTTAGTTCTTCGGATTAACTGTAATAGTCAATGTGGAAGAAAGTGTTCCCCAACCGTAGTTTACAGTAGCAGGAATAAAGATCTTGTAAGCGTATTCAATCGGTGATTTAACATTGACATACTTAACGGTATTACCAACTTGTTCTAAAGTAGCCTTATCAGGCAGTTTACCACCATTATATTTCAAGTCAGTAGTAACTTTATCAATGTCAAGTTTCACCTCACTGAATTCTCCATAATAGAACCAGTATTGTCCGAGATTAATAACTGAGCTACTGAATGTAGTCTTAGTCCATTCCCAGCATCCTGATTTCTGGCCATACGATGTTCCTTCGAAATTAGGCTGCAGTGTATGGTCATGCTTTTTAGCAACAGGTTCACCTGGAATCCATTCTATTACGGCAGGAGTATAGTCAATGCTTGCTATATATGTATATGTAATACTAGAACCAGCTGAAACAAGAACTTCTGTATAGTTTACAGTTCCATTAGCAGTCAGGCGATATCCGGCAGGTGCACCATTAAGTGCTTGTGCATAGAGATAATTACTAACCTCACCTTTAGTCACCATTGAATGCGGTGTTGTATACGTCTTGGTTGTTGTAGTTGTACCGTCAGTAATCTGTGTATAGGTGTATGTAGCCGAACCATTATACGTGGTGATAGGGCTGGCAGTAACGATGTCTACAGTTCCTGTTGTAGTTTTCAGACTTGCCGGAGTTACTATATTGTAATGTCCCTCAGTCAGTTCATATTCAGGTACACAGACTCTCTTCCAGTATGAAGAAATATCTTCAGTTTCCACCACACTCGGAGATACGATAGCATTGCCACTCCAATCCATCAGCAAACCGTTCCATTGGAAGTTAGCAATGTCACCACCTGTCACAGCGTCTGTCAGAGTAACTCCACTAGGCATATTCAAGCTAACAGGACGGATAAAGTTAACCATAAATTCATTTACAGTAATCTGATCACCACTTTCCAAAGTATAGATGTGTGCAACTGAAGCTTGCAGACCACCTGCGCTATTCAGAGCAGCCTTAACAGCAGTAGCATTAGCACCGTCCTTATCCAATGAGATCGTTTCTCCGTCAATCTTAACACCAGCCAAAACTTTGCTTGTAGCTTTTCCGTCAGAATAAGTCTTAGTTACAACATAACGATGTGTTACACAAGTCGGAAGTCCCTTCACGTCGTACTTATCATAAGCAAGACCCAATTCCTGATGAATCAGACATCCGTCTGCAGGATCTTCCGGAGTATCAGGTACTTCAGCGTTCACCTTAAAGAACTTAAGTTCTCCATCAATGTTCTGCCAGAACAGTTCGTTCTTCACTGACTCTAAGGTAGCTACCGGCAACTTCACATTAACAATAAACTTGAACGTGATCTTATCCGGATACTTAGAAGACTGTAATTTGTTCTTAACAGTTATAGTAGCCACAAATTGAGAACCACCGGCACCGATAGCTTTGAGCTCGCCATGAGTAAATTCCCAAACGATCTTCTTCGTTGCTGTACCTACTTCAGTAGTACCATCTACAATCTTAGGAACAGACATTGAGAATACTTGATTATTCTTCTTTACTTCAGCAGTAGAGGTAGTATATATATTCCAGAATTCTTCATGACTCATACCAATGTTAGTACCATTAGTAATTTTGCGGTAAACATTTTCACGGATAAATTCTTCTGTAATAGTATATGAAGCCTCTGTTGCATTACATGCGAAAGTAAGTTCTTTAGCTTCGTTGCCCACTGTAAAGTCTGATTCTTTTTCAGCAATGAACTCAACTTTCACGAATCCGCGACGTACTACATTACCAGCTTCGTCCACCAATTCAACTTTCAGAATCGGAGTACGACCGAATGCTTCCGGATTGAATCCTTCTGCCTGGTACTTACCTTCGATAGCGTCATTACATTTGATCCATTTCTGCTGATTAGTTTCAGTATTACCCTCTTCAATATTATAAGCTGTAGATGCCACAGCGAATCTGTATGACAACTTATAATCAGCGATCGGGAATTCATCATGACCGTTATTACCGAAACAAGTAGCCACCAAATCTTTCAAATTGAATTCTTTATCATAAGGAATCTTGTAGCGAGGATCTTCTTTCGTACAAGCGTCGAACGTTGTTGCATAATGAGCCTCGTCAGCACCGGTAGTCAGTGTTTCCTTGTCAGCGATGCGAACATCTTCGTAAGACAGGATTGCATCGTATACAGCTACATACGGAGCAGTAATGACGGCATTTTTCTCACCTTCGTCCACAGCATTCCCTTTCAGCGTAGCCTGCAGAGCGATCATATTCGTTCTGTCAAGTCCCGGCTGAGTTGTGTGGGAGTTCAGGCGAAGAAGCTTGAAGTCAACAGTTCCTGTTACAGGATTAGCTTCCGGTTCTCCAACAATTTCAACCAACTTGCTTGCAGCAATTGCGCGAGTTGTTTCAACCACTTCTGCCGTACGGTCAATGTAGCCATAGTCAGCATTTGCCAACTTGAAGCTTGCCGGGTTGAAGTGATAGCTGGCAGTTGCCAAAGCAGCTGTAGAGAATTTATAAGAAGTAGCGGGGATACTTGCATTTTCACTCTCGCCCATCGGAGAATATTGCAAGGAAGTGAATCTAACAGCTTCAATACCGTCAACGAACAAATCGGGAGCAAGCGAAATGCTTGTCAGACGAGATACCACCAACGTATGCAGACCTGCCAAGTTGGGAGTGTAATTTAAACTCTGTCTGGTTTCTATTTCTTTTAAATCACAACAAATATAATTTTTTCTTTTTGGATTTACAAATGCTTCTTAAGGTAGTTTTTGGATGTGTGCAAGGGCGGCGAAGAATGAGCCGTTTATATACCCTTGCTCACATCCGGGAACTACCTTTTCTTTGCGTTTGAAAAGCAAAAAAGGGGAAATGGGTTATATCGCCAGAGGCATTCTCTCTCCAAACTTGATTCGTAGTTGCCCGGCAGTTAACGCCCAATTCTGGAGCGGTTGCGTCCATTTCTTGGAGATGTTCATCACAGCCAGGTAGATCAACTTCATCAATGCCATGTCATTGGGAAAGACACCCTTGGTTTTGGTCACCTTTCGTACTTGACGGTGGAAGCCCTCGACGGCGTTAGTTGTGTAAATCAGTCTTCGGATATGCTCATCATAAGCAAAATAGGCCGATAGATTATCCCAGTTTCGTCGCCATGATTCCAAGACAACAGGGTATTTTTTACCCCATTTATCTTGTAGTTTATCAAGGTTGAGCTCTGCTAAATCTTTATTAGGGGCTTGATAGACTGTTTTCAAATCTGCCATAAACTCTTTTTGATCTTTTGAGGCTATGTATTTCAATGAATTGCGAATCTGATGTATGACGCAGTTCTGGATGATTACCTCAGGAAAAATAGTGCTGATTGCTTCAGCAAATCCCGTGAGATTGTCAATGCAAGCGATCAGAACATCTTTCATGCCACGTGCTTTCAGGTCGGTCAAGACACTCAGCCAGAAATTAGCCCCTTCGCTTTCTGATACATACATGCCTATCAGTTCTTTATGGCCATCTTTATTGACTGCCAGAACATTATAGACAGCTCGACTTTCGGTACGACCACCATCCTTCACCTTGTAGTGCATTGCGTCAAGCCACACAATGGTATACATTGATTCCAGGGGGCGGCTTTGCCACTCCTTCACCTTGGGAACTATGCGTTCAATAATCTCACTTAGGGTGTTGTGGGAGATCTCAACATCATACATCTCCTCGATATGGGAGGAAATATCCCTAAGGCTCAAACCCATACCATACAGACTGATAATCTTGGAAGACATGTTGTCCGCAAGAATCGTCTCGCGCTTTTTAAGGATCTCAGGACTAAAGCTGCTGTGACGATCTTGAGGAGTCACGATATCAATCTCGCCGGCCATGGTTTTGACACGTTTGCTGCCACGACCATTCCGCTTATTGCCTTTAAGACGCTCTGAATCATCAAGGTGGGAGGACATCTCGCCATCTAAAGCGGCCTCTAAAAACTCTTTTAGCAACGGACCAAAGGCTCCGTCTTTGCCCGTGAGCGATTCGCCACTACGCAGTTGAGATAACGCTTTGTCACGCATCTGCTGATACTCTTCACTGTTTCTATCCATAATACAAAGATAATTGTTTGGGGACAGAGTTCAGATTACGCCCTCGCCAAGTTCTGATTGATAGCTGTAATTTGACCGTTGATTTTCTTGATATCAGCCTGAATATCTTTGATATCTCCTTTAATAACATCCAGTTCGTCCTCTATAGCATCTTTCAAATCACTGATAGCTGTTGCATTTTTAGAGATCAAGTCTTCCAGACTTCCTTCGCCGCCACTGATTTTTTTCCACAAAGCGTCGAGATCCTCTTGTGCGGCTTTGATATCATCTTGTGCAGCTTTGATGTCATCCGCATTAACGTCTATTTTGGCTTCCAATGTGATTTTCACATATTCATCCAGTTCTTTCAACGTTGTAGCGAAGTCCTCGTCTGCCGATTGCAATGCCTCGATAGCGTCCTGAGCACTCTTGATAGCCTCTGTATTTTCTTTCACAGCGCCATTCTTCAGGTTGCTCAAACCAGCCTCAATACCATCAATACGAGCACCAAGCAATTTTGACGCTTCTTCGAATGCGGTAACATCGAGTTTCTTGTCAATGGCGGCCTGCATTGAATTTCTCAAAGCTTCCACCTGTTTCGTTGCTTCTTCAATAGCGTCAGCCTTTGCCTGTGCAGCAGCAGCTTCGGCCGCTTTCGCAGCAGCTAACGCTGTAGCAGCATCAGCCTTAGCCTGATCACCGGCAGCTTTGGCAGCATCGGCGGCAGTCTTGGCTTCAGCGGCAGCAGTCTTAGCAGCGTCAGCAGTAGCCTGAGCAGCATCAGCAGCAGCTTTCAAAGTAGTCAGCTGAGTCTGAAGGTCAGTAATAGTGCTTCCACTTTTGTCAATTTGTTCTTGCAACCCCTTGATGTCATCATCGTAGTCTTTACAAGAAGTAAATGTACCCGCTGAAGCCGCTAATAGCGCTCCAAACAGGACGACACTTAAATACTTTTTGTTCATGATAAAAAACTTTTAATTTATAAATTAAAAAAATAATAAAAATATTGTTTCTCGTTTTGGATTATGAATTCCCTTACTACATCCCATGTTTTATTCCTTTCATTTCTTGTGCAAACCTCCTTTTCTTAATTTGTTTTCCACTTTCAATTACCTTACACAATATACTTTGAAGCATATAGACTATATTAGCCTTTCCCGTTACTCTGTAGGTAACGGGAAAACCTTTGTGCCTGCCCCGGAGGGGTAAGCAATACTGAAAAATCATTTATGGAATACAGAAACATCTTTACCCCTGCTTCTAAGAGGCGGCAGAGGGGAGGGAAATCTATTATCTAAAATTAAAAGCTACAAAAGTTTAATGCTAAGAAATCCGCTGTTTTATCGTGTTATTTGTCTTTTTTTAGTTGTTTATCAGAAAAAATATCATTTTTGTTTGCATGTTTTCCAAAATATATCCATCTTTGCAACGCTATTCAGCTCCGTTACCTACAAAGTAACAGCACTAATAATCAAGCTATTAATCCAGTAACTATCCGTTTCACAAAATCCGTTACCAGTTGATTGGCTTCATCAATTTTCTTATTTCTAAAAGGTTTCAAATACGTCTCCGTTACCGTAATGGACGAATGCCCCATTGCTTCGGAAATAATACCCGGATGAATTTCGCAATAATAAGCTGTTGTTGCCCACGTATGGCGTGCCGTGTATGAGCTCAGCCTGTCGCCCAGCCCTAATAATTGCCCCAGCAACAACAGTTGCTGATTGAAGCTGCGCAATGCCAACTGGTATTCACGATACGCCTCCTTCGTCCCTTCACGGCTCTCCAAAAGAGAGAACAGATAAGGAGAAGAACTGTCACGGTTCATATACCTCTTTAATAAGACCATCGCTTCCCGAGTCAACGTTACTGACAGGGGACGACCGGTCTTCCGCCTGCGATAAGTGATCACATTGTCGTGCAAATCACTTTTACGCAAATAAGCAAGATCGACAAAAGGCAGACCACGGAGAAGAAACATCAGGACAAACAGTTCCTGTGTACGACGCATAGCAGGAGTCACGGCAGGAGACGAAGGTAATTTGGCAAAAACCTTCTGCATATCCTCATCACACAACGCCCGCTTACGGTCCGCACGCGTGCCGGTATATACAGAACGAAACAGATGCGGTACATAAACAGCCCCACGACAATCTACCGCACGATTATAGACCGCACGAAATGTGCGTAAATAAGTAGATACAGTATTCCAACTGCATCCACGGCCACGAAGGTGAATCTCGAAGCCCTTTAACCACTCAGGGGTTACCTCATGAAATGTAAAATCCCCTTTCCCACGATAAGCAATGATGGCATTGAGACTGCTACGGTAGACGTGCGCAGTACCAAAGTTTCCCTCCATCTGTAGTCCCTTGGCTACTTGCTTCATAAATGTTACTACTTTTAACATTTTAATCACTATTAAATAAATTACGCGATAAATATAAGGGTATTTTAGCACCTCTCCAAAATCCCCTTCAGACATATACTCATTCATCGGCAGAATGATCCGACCAACAAATTTCGCCATGCGTCTGAGAGTAAAACAACAAAAAAAGAAACCGCTATGTTTTTTTCATAAAGTTTCCGCCACAAATAAATGGTTATTATAATAAACAAATAGCCCTAATTATAAATTTAATGAAGTAGGTATATACATATAAATTTACAGATGCAAAAACGAAAAATAAAACTAAATAATTTTATACGATTCAATCAATTTATTTTTCATAACTTTGCAGAAAATAAACCACAAACAGTGGTTTATATCAAATAAATAAATTGAATATGACAAAAACAGAAAAAGAAGTCACAAAAGGCTACATTATCAATGGGTTCAAACATTTTACCCAGCTCGCTACGGAATACTTCCCGAATCATGCAAGCTGCAGTTCGGCAAGAAAAAGTATGCGAGAGAAAATCGACGAGAACTTATCGTTGAAATCGGAACTGGAAAAGGCAGATTACACAGAGCATACCATCATCCTAAGCCCGAAGATGCAGCAAATCATTTGGGCGCACTGGGGACCTCCTCTCATTTCACTGCCGGACAGCTGCCCCAACGAATCGCATGACGCCTGACATGAAT
>OOAZ01002405.1_pt1 | contig 10022 bp, 6 predicted proteins | sample 1671221 | NCBI WGS metagenome assembly OOAZ01 (sample SAMN06348134, study PRJEB24527) | human gut metagenome | biome: human gut; feature: ankylosing spondylitis patient; material: feces | host: Homo sapiens | place: China | collected 2015-10
AGCCCAATGTCCGGCGAAGTCATCCGTGCAAAGTTGGTTTTCCGGGTCCTGTCCAAACTAACAAACATTACTGTATCTATTTGATAATCTGAATATTATAAATTAGCGTATTGTTACTGTGTTGTGCTTTACATCTTTTTCAAGTAAAATTAAAGTGATTTTTCTCTCAATAAAGTCACTTATTTTCATTATTTTATTATTCTATTTTCTTTCGGATGAACTCTAAAAATGGCGAAAACATCAATAATAAGTATTGCAAAATTGGTTGTTCTTAATTTATTTCATATTTTTGCAACGACGGTTGACTCAACAGCCGTTGAGAAAAACTTATTGATTATGAAGTTTTATAATAGAGAGAAAGAAATTGCAGAATTGAAGCGTGTACAAGAGCTTGCATTTGGTCAAAATTCCAGAATGATTGTGGTAACAGGCCGTAGGCGTATTGGAAAAACCAGTCTTATAAAACAAGCTCTGAAGGGAACACCTACTGTATATTTTTTCATTGGAAGAAAAGCAGAGAGTATATTAGTCGCAGATTTTATAAAAATAGTACGCGAGACATTATCTATTTTTATTCCGGATGGCATATCCAACTTTACTACTTTGATACAATATCTTTTCGAAATAGGAAAAACACGTTCTTTTAATATTGTTATTGATGAATTTCAGGAGTTTTATAATATCAGACCCGATGTTTTTAGTGATATGCAAAATCTTTGGGATGAATATCGGCAAGAAACTAAAATAAATCTTGTAATTAGCGGCTCTGTATATTCATTGATGCAAAAGATATTCACGGATCATGGAGAACCATTATTCGGACGTGCTGACAATATTTTATGTCTTCGGTCCTTCAATACAAAAGTGCTAAAACAAATTATGGAAGATTTTGCGCCCGGATATAGTAATGATGACCTATTAGCTTTGTATACACTGACTGGAGGAATCCCTAAATATGTAGAGTTATTCTGTGACAATCAAGCACTTTCTGTTGACCGGATATATGACTCGTTTTTTCAGAAAATTCCTTGTTTATAGATGAAGGACGTAATTTGTTGATTACTGAATTTGGAAAAAATTATGGCATTTACTTTTCCATCTTATTAGAAATAGCAAATGGGCATTATACACAAGGGGAAATAGAGTCAGTACTAGGGGGGATATCTATCGGAGGTCATTTAAGTAAATTAGAAAATGTGTATAATTTGATAACTCGCGAACGGCCTATTTTTGCGAAACCAGGTACTAAGAAAAATGTACGATATATTATTGGAGATAATTTTCTAAATTTCTGGTTTAAATACATCGAACGGAATCGTTCATATATTGAACTACAGAATTTTGAAGACCTGCGTCAACTAGCAAAGGCTGATTATCAGACTTATTCAGGCAAAGTGTTAGAAAACTATTTTAAACAGAAATTAGCAGAAGAAGGTGGGTTTAAAGAAATTGGTTCCTGGTGGGAAACTAAAAGTTCTACAAACAAAGAACGATTAAACTCTTATGAAATTGATATTGTAGCTCTTAAATCAAGTGGAAAAAAAGCCCTTATAGCAGAAGTTAAACGGATGCCAGAGAATAATTATGTTCATTCAACGTTCATGGAAAAAGTGGAACATTTAAGGCACAAAGAGATGGCAAAATACGATATTGAAACACGAGTCTTAGGATTAGAAGACATGTAACTTTATGTAAATAAGATGACGCGATTATCCCTAAAAATCCCCAGTTACAGCAATTCAATTAGCTTGGATCCCAATACTCGTTCTATCGTCACTGTTTCTACTTTTTTGTTATTTGTAAATTTAATCTTAAAGAATGAATTAATAAGAGATACTCATTCTTCTTAACTTAAAGCCTTTTATTTATATCAAATTCTTTATTATCATATCCGCAGCATACTGTAAGCAATTTAAACAGCCTGTCATTGAACTCGATTTAGACAATGACAGGCTACTTAATTATTTATCTTATATTGAATATTAAATTATTGTCGTGGTTCAATCACGTAAGTCGTTTACTGAATCACGCCTAACTTATTCTCTTATTTTATGGTATTTATCTGCTAATCCATAAAATATAATTAGATTATCAGACTAGTTCTTAATTTTTCATTATTTACCATTCAATCTGCTGATCTTCGTCTGGAATCTGAGTATTGAGATTTCGTTCCAGTAGCATTGTTCCTTTAACTTTATAAAGAACTTCTTGATTTCGAGAAGTTACATCTTTAAAATCATATTCAATAGTAAATGAAACATAGCGATGTTTTAGATAAGGTCGTGTAGCATCCATAGTTTCCGTTACGCTGTAAGCAGGAGTACCGTATAGCTTAAATCCAATCTTTTCTTCGTCATCTGCCCACATACTCAATGATTTGTCTTCATTGAAGCGTATATATATTTTATAAAGTTCCCGTTCATCTCTTGATAAATCTTCGCTCATTAAACCGGCATAAAAGAAAATAGTATTATTATCTACCACATATGCTGTACGATTATTGGTTACCATCGGTTTATTATCAGTACTTCCATTTGCATTTCGAATATACACTTCCATTGTACTTGTACTATATGAACCGGAATAATCGTTAAAAGGAATTACACGCAATAATGCTTTTGCATAGTTTTTACGTGGATGACCTTGATAATTATAAGAAGCATCATCAACGATAGTTAGAGGCAACACCCATTTATCTGTCATATTGATTCCTCTCAAATCAAAATCAATATTTAGTTGTTCCACACATGTTCCTGCAGGAATATGAACTATTTCCGGGAATTCATATTTATCTTCCTCCAATAGCGTATACCATAAATCTGTACGCCCGCTGAAACGTTCTCTATTTAATATTTCCAAGGTATCCTCATATAGTGCTACATGGACATCTATATCTTGTTCGTTCGTAGTTGACCCACTAACTATAACCGGTAACTGATAGCGTACTTTTCCATCAGGGTTGTATCTCACATATATTGGAGTTACCCCATTATCTTTATCTTTTATAGGTGCTTTAAAAGAAATATATTGCCGATACTGCTCATCTTTCCACTCATCATTACAAGAAGTGATCAAGAGCAACATACATAATGCAAACCAACAATTATATATAATTTTCATACTTATATCATTTTAAAATTAATCATTGTATGTCCAACCCGGATTTTGTGTCAACAGCTTATTGCGTTTCAACTCCTCATGACTGATAGGCCAGAAATATAATTTGCGAGAAAAAGCAGTTGGAAGTTCATTGACTACAATTGGTGAATGAAACGCTGCTCTATTTTCTTCAGTCATAAGAGCATCACAACCATATATTTCCATTGACTCTTCAATCGGAGCGTCTTTCCATCTGCGGAGATCAAAATAACGATGTCCTTCTCCCATGAGCTCTATCTGTCGCTCATGCTTCAATTTCTTACGGAATACATTCCGGTCTTGATACTCTGGCAATGTATAATCGGGAACCCCTGCACGGCAACGAACAGGACGAATACCTTTTTTCATTTCATTTATGTCACGTTTGACAGAATAACTGGCAGAGCCATCCCAAGATGGAATGTCGTATGAAGAGCCATCTTCCAACTCATTCAAAGCTTCAGCGTAAATCAATAAGATTTCAGCAAAACGAATAGCAGGTTCCGTTTTTAGTTTGACATAGTCCTTATTACCTTTTGCCGCAGAGGTATCGTCCGGATGAACAAATTTCATGATTCCAATACCAGTGCGAAGCCAAAAATTGGAGTTAGTATATCCATTACCATTACCACGATAATAAAATACCTGTTGCTCTACGGGTTTAGGATCTTTAAGCGTTGAATTATTCAATAGAGGCCATACACAACCATTAAAAGCAACTGAAGCATAGAAGCGTGGTTCACGCCATGCATACTCTTTCCATACTCCTTTCTTTAAATAAGGATATGTTCCTGCCTTCCCTTCCTTTTCAGACACAAAACGGTTCTCAACTTGGCAAGTGTCCAAAAATGTCTGTCTGTTAAACTCAGAGCCATTATACATATAGTAAGCATCACACATCTTTTGTGTCATACCATGTGTATTCCAGCCATTGGCACTGGTAGGCAATTGATGTAATACCATATCTGCAAGATTGCGGTCACCCTGATTTTGTCCACGACTAAAAATAAGTTCAGGATTATCAAACATAGACAGGGCTCCATTAAAAACTTGTCGATAGGATTCAAAGGGGTCAATGTCCCGATATCCATTTGGCCAATCAGCATTTTCAAAATCATTATCAGAATAAGGAGGAAGTGTCTTCGGATAACCTGCAGCGGCTTCATCTCTTTTCTTCACAGTGTGTAACACATAACGGTGTCCATAATTGCTTCCCGGGAGTTCCATAACGTCTCTTGCTGCTGCAGCGGCTTTGGCCCATTTGTATTCATTATATTCCTGTGCTAACAAACATCTTCCGTCATGATCTACCAAATCTGTAAATCTTTCGGTATCTTCAGGACGAGGGTTATTAATAGGACTCGCCGCGTATAATAGAACTTTTGCGCGTGCTGCTAATGCGGCTCCTCTAGTAGGACGAGAGGTATGATTCGCTCCCCTGTCCAAAGGTAAGTCCTTAGCCGCCAAGCGCATTTCTGATTCGATATATTCTACGCATTCATCATAGGAATTGCGTTGACAAGCCAAATCATCATAGCTGGCTGTATAATCGAGTCCTTCCTCCGGCAATAAAGGAACAGGGCCATATTTACGGAGTAATAACCAATAATAGTAAGCGCGTACAAAACGGGCTTGTGCTTTCAGGTCAGCTCTTTCAGCTTCTGTAAACTCCATATTCATGTCGATATTTTGAATGAAAATGGATGCCTGACGAATGCCTTTATAACTGGCTCCCCATGATTGTCGGTCTCCTTCACTATAAGTCCCTGTTTTAAAGGTGTTATAAATATCACGGTCACCAAAATAAATATCATCGGCAAAACACCACAGTATATTATCTTTGGTTCCAACATCCATATTCTCTCCTTTAAGATAGGAATAAGCATGAGCTAACCATTCTTCCGAGTATTTTTCATTAGTAAATACATCTTCCAGCGTCATACGGTCTTTAAAATTTTTATCCGAATCCAGCTGGTCTACACACGAAACGGTGATTGTCCCTAACAGGGCACCTATACAAAACTTATATATCTTTTTCATTTCACACATATTGATTAGATATTAACAGTCAATCCTAAAGTCATTACCCTAGACAGTGGGTATTCCGCCCCTGTGGAACTTCCTAATTCCGGATCCCATTCTTTAAATTTAGCGAATGTCAATAAATTGGTACCAATAAAGAATACACGTATATTATTGAACTTAATCTTATTTACAATTGATTTAGGCAATGTATACCCTACTTCTAAAGTCTTCAAACGTAAATATGAACCATTTTTTAGCCAGAAAGTGGACTTTTGTTGATTATTATCATTTCCACCATAGCTAAGACGTGGATAAGAAGCATTCGGATCTTCATTAGCAGGAATTCCAAGTTTAGCTGCTGTGTCTGCATCAACCCAACGATTAGCTACTAAATTTCCCAAAACATTTCCCCACTGACTATCCTTGAAGGCAAATACCGTAGAACCATTAATGAAGAATGAAGACTTTCCTGCTCCTTGAAAATGGACATTGAAATCAAATCCTTTCCATTGTGCAGAGATACCAAATCCGTAAATCAGATTCGGTTTGGTAGTCGCACCGATAGCTACTTTGTCACCATCATTGATTACACCATCTCCATTAACATCTTTATATTTAATATCACCCGGTTGTACTTTTCCCCATGCTGTCTGTTGAGGACTGTTACGAATATCATCATAATCTTTAAGAAGACCTAATGCAATCAAACCTTTAGCTTGGTTTACACGGTAACCCGCTTCTGTCTGGTAAGGATAAACAGTATTTTCTTCATCCTTCTCCAATATCTCATTTTTACTATAAGTAAAATTACCACGAACCGTGAGGTTCACTCTGTTTATTTTCTGTTTATAGGCAAAATGGCCATCAAAACCTTGCGAACGTACACTACCCACATTTGCTTTAGGATTACTTCTCACAATTCCTACTATACCAGGTAGATATTTACGTTCCATATAAATACCATCGCGTTGTTCATGGAAATAGTCTACAGTGGCCGTAAACTTATCATTAAACAAAGAAAGGTCTACACCTATATCGTGCTTTGTTGCAATTTCCCAAGTAACGTTTTCAGAAGCTAATTGAGTATATGCCATACCATCATAAGAATTGCCATAACCATAATCACCCCAATTCCAACCAGGAAAGGTTACGTCCTTATCATTTTCTTTATATGACTTAGCAATTGTATATAGATAAGGAAAACGTTCACCCAATTTATCATTACCTACTTTACCATAAGAGTAACGCAGCTTGAACATATTCATCCATTCCAGATGTTTCTTAATTAATTTCTCTTCTGCAATGTTCCAAGCCAGAGAAAAAGCGGGGAAGAATCCGAATCGATGTCCATCGGCAAAGTTTTCTGATCCGTTATAACCGAAGTTAAAATCTATGAAGTAACGATAATTCCAGTTATAACTAGCACGTCCTGCCAAGCCCATATGACGTTTGGCAATGCCATTCTTTATATCTGTACCAATATCTACTGTAGTCCGATAAGCATCTTGGCTATATTTTAAAGTACCACCTACGTGATGCGCTTTGAATGCACGATTGTAGTGTAAAATTGCTTCTAAAAATTCAGTCCGGTTACCTGTTGAAATAGAGCTTTGAGTCATTTTTTCTTCGGTTCGCTGTTCTTTAAAAGTAATTTCCCCATCAGTATTTCGAAAACGTTCTGCGCGCCATGTTTGAGGCATTTTTTTACGGCTAATTTCGTTTGTGTTGTTAGTGTCGAAACCAAAACGACCTTCAAAACGCAATCCTTTAGTAATAAAATCCAGCTTCTGTTCTAAAGAAATATTAGTCTGAACCTTATTTTCCCAGATTTCAAAATATCCAGTTTGTGTTGCCAATACCCATGGATTGGAACGATCATCTTCTTTTCCAAATGCTGGTACATAACCATTGGAATACATTACTGGAATACTAATCGGACTTTGATTTATTAACGATGCCCATACATTTCCACCTTGTCCAGGAGCATTACGTTTCTTTAAAGAACCGGAAACACCGACTTTCACAAGAGTTGTTTTTGTGATGTCAATATCGGTATTCAAACGATAATTCCATCGTTGACTTCCGGGATTGGTATTATAATCTTTACGAACTGCTTCATCTGTCTTATACATACCTTCTTCACTAATATAGCTAAGCGAAACAAAATAACGTGCTGTACTACCACCACCGTTCATATTCACATTAGCACGATAAGTCATTGCTCCATCTTTCAATAATACATCTTTCCAATCTACATTTGGATAAAGATCAGGATCAAGTCCTAAACGTAGAATTTCCAATTCGTCATTCTGATAGATCGGTTCTTGATTACGAGTAATACGTGCTTCATTCATCATTCTAGCATGAGTGTACCCATCTACAAATTCCGGTGTGATAGTCCGTGTGTTATAAGATGTTTCCACTTTAGCACTGATATTGATTTTACCAGCTTTACCATGTTTTGTTGTAATCAATACTACACCATTAGCACCACGAGGACCGTAAATTGCTGTAGTAGAAGCATCCTTTAAAACAGTAAACGATTCAACATCCTCAATATTAATTTCATCGAGACTACGCTCAAATCCATCTACTAACACTAAAGCCGAGTTATCAGCTCCGAAAGTAGAAATACCACGAATCCAGAATTCCGAAGTATTTTTTCCAGGCTGACCGGATGTCTGCATAGCTAGAACACCTGCCACATTACCAGCCAAAGCATTTGAAAGATTTGCTGTCGGATTTGCTTTCAGATCATTTACATTAACGGTAGTCACCGCTCCAGTCACTGTTAACTTCTTTTGTGCACCGGTTCCTGTAATAACGACTTCATCAAGCTCACTTGCTTCAGATTCCTTCATAATTACATTGACTACCTGCTGCCTTTTCACTAATACTTCCTGTTTATCAAAACCTATGTACGAGAATACTAGTCTTGAAAACTCTTCAATACTAATTTTATAACGTCCGTTAATATCCGTAATTGCTCCTAAGCCAGCCTGATCTTTTACTGTTACATTGACACCGACCAGTGGCTCTTTATTCGTATCCGTCACTACTCCCGTTACTTCAATTTTTTTCTGCGCAAAAGTGGCAACAGAAACCAGTAACAAACAAATGGTGATAAAATTCTTTATTTTCATGTGTTTTTTCTTTTATTCGGTTATTGTTCTCCCTCTTCCGGTTGACTCTCTTCCAGATGTTCTTCTGTCGCTTCAGGAATCTTTTCTAATGCTATCTTCCGGATACGATGATTGTTCACATCACCCACATAAAAAGTTTCTGTATCTTCATCATAAGCTAAAGCATAAGGATAATTAAAACGTGCTTCATCACGTAAATGGCCATCCACATATCCATTAGCATGTACATTCATTCCTGTGCTTCCTCTTCCGGCAAAAGTAGAGACTACTCCATCCGGAGTCAATTTACGTATACAGTGATTATTACGATCCGTAAAATAGAAGTCATAACAATCCTCTTTATTCGCATCCTCATACTCTTTGTTAAATACGAAGACTCCCTGTCCGGGTTTATTCAAGCGTGCTTTTGTTCCTGCCAAATCTTTATAATCCGCTTGTCCGGGTTGTCCACAAACGATATACGGAGTTGTAAGCCGCTTGTTAACTCTGTCATAATTTGAACGGAGAATATAGTGCTGATTCTGTACCATCATATAAACATAATCACCAGATGGATGAACGATAAAGTTAAATTCCCAGTTGGCATCCTGAATCGTAAACAGTTCTTCTGCATGAGCTTTATTATCATTTGCCCCCCATTGGTAAAAATCATATCTGAGCACAGCCCCTGAACCAAAGAAATTATAGTATAATTCACCATTTTCTGGGTGTATCATTGAGTTCTGACACCCTCTACTTGTGGTCAGACGTTTTACTACAGGATTCTGGAAATCTGTAACATCAACCATATCATTGTCTTGGTTACGGATTAACATAATATTACTTGCAGCATTATCAGCTCCTTTTGAGCATGCTATAATCATAGTATCTTTACTTAAAGTCCATGACATGCTACGCAAGCGGTCGGCTCCTTCCGAACTACCGGTTATTCCAGTGTATATTCTTTCATTTTTCAAATCCAATATACGCATCGGCTTACCATTACCATTATTTTCTGCATCCTGAGTTAAATACAGGATATCGTGATTTTTCGGGTCAAACTCGAACCATGCAGGAAAATCTATTTTACCACAGTCGCTAAAAGGACCTTCCTTTATAATTTCTCCATTACCCTTCTCATCTACATATCCACATAAAGTTGATACGACCTTTTGTGGAACATATTTATATTTTGATGATACTATAACATCCTGTTCACCGACTTTTACTTCAATAGTTCCTTCGTAACATTGTTGCGGGGTAATACAGTACAAACTATTACCTTTCGCATTAATTACTTTTGCTTCTTTCCCGCCTATTTTCACAAAGACAATAGAGGAATCAGTACCGAAATTACTACCGTAAATAATCATTCGAGTGTTTGCTCCTCCTGCTTTGGGAGCAAAATCCGTCACAGTCACCGGTTGGCTGGGATCATAAGGTTCCGCAGACGCATCTTTATCATCTTTACAGCTACTGAAGCAAATCGTAAAGAGTAATAATAGAGTCATCCATTGAAATTCAATGATCTCATGTCTCATAGTTTTACATTTCATAATACACTAGATTTAAATTATTGATTATTCTGAACTTTATCCATTAATACCTTCATCCAGTATCCTCCGATTACTGAACGTGCTCTGAATCCTACCCATTTACCGCTGTCTGTATGGTGCCAGTCACTGATAGGTACACGTGATACTGTTTCATTGATATATTTATAGACAGGATCAGAGA